>Ga0255338_1000332_pt1 | contig 172351 bp, 153 predicted proteins | sample MeOH1_35cm_T4_19_FD_203715 | JGI IMG/M metagenome (GOLD analysis project Ga0255338, IMG submission 203715) | Sandy soil microbial communities from University of British Columbia, Vancouver, Canada - MeOH1_35cm_T4_195 | ecosystem: Engineered > Artificial ecosystem > Sand microcosm >... | reverse complement strand
ACCTTGGCAACAGACATCCAGGTCTACTTCTGTGACCCGCATCACCCTTGGCAGCGTGGCACCAATGAAAACACGAACGGCGTGCTCAGGCAGTACCTTCCCAAAGGCTTGGACCTGTCAGGCTATTCGCAAGAGAGCCTGGATGCCATTGCGAGACAATTGAATCAACGTCCCCGCAAGACTCTGGGGTTCAGAACACCTGCGGAAATGTTCGACGCATGTGTTGCCTCGACCGGTTGAATCTGCCGCCGATACCGGCCGCCCCCCCTCACCACTCCCCCGTCTCCACCCGGATCGCCACTTCGCAGTCGTCAAAGATTTCCAGCTTGGCGATCCGCACGCGCACGCCGCGCACGCCGGGCAGCTGCATCAGCCGGTGGGCCAGCTTGCCGATCAGCGTCTCCAGCAGGTTCACGTGCTCTGCGGTGCACTCGTCGATGATGATCTTGCGCACCTTGCGGTAGTCCAGCACATGCATGATGTCGTCGTCGTGCGGCAGCAAGGGCTGGGGGCCGAGGCTCAGTTCGGCATCGACCTGGATCGGCTGCGGCGCGGCCTTCTCGTGGTCGAGGATGCCCAGGTTCGCGTCGAAGCGCAGGCCGGTGAGCGTGAGGGTCTGGTGGCCGGTGGTGGCAGTTGTCATAAGGGCCTCGGGGCTCACATCAGGGAAAAATCGCGCTCGAATTTCATCAGGTGCTGGCCGCCGTCCACCAGCAGCGTGGTGCCGGTGATGGAGCGGTTCTCCAGCGCGAAGCGCACCGCCGAGGCCACGTCTTCCGGGGTGGAGGAGCGGCCGAGCGGGCTGAGCGTGTGCAGCTGGCGGAACTTGTCCTCGCTCAGCAGGTGGCTGGTCAGCGTCAACCCCGGCGCCACGCCGACCACGCGCACGCGCGGCGCCAGCGCCTGCGCCAGCAGGGTGTTGGCAGCTTCCAGGGCGGCCTTGGACAGCGTGTAGCTCAGGAAGTCGGGGTTCGGGTTCCAGAGCTTCTGGTCCAGCAGGTTGACCACACAGCCGGTGGCCTCGCGCGCCGCCAGGTGCTCGTGCAAGGCCTGGGCTAGCAGGATCGGCGCGCCGGTGTTGCTGCGCAGGTGGGCTTCCAGCAGGGCGTAGCCGAAGGTGGCGGCTTCGTCCTGCTCGAACAGGGCCGCGCTGTTCACCACAGCGTCCACGGCGCCGAAGCGCGCGATCACCCGCGGCAGCAGGGCGCGCACCGCGGCCTCGTCGCCAAGATCAGCCTCGAAATGGGCGCTGGTGCCAGCCAGGCGGGCGCAGTCAGCTACGGTTTGGATAGCGTCCTCGGTCGAGTTGCGAAAGTGCACCGCGACCTGCCAGCCGGCGGTCGCCAGCGCCAGGGCGATCTCGCGCCCGAGGCGCCGCGCCGCGCCGGTGACGAGCACGGTGCGCGGGAGGGCGGGCGTCGGCGTGGCGGCGGTGGCGGACATTGGGGGACAATCCGGGGGTGACGACAGAACAGACTAGTTTAACGACCGACCTGCAGGCGCGGGTGGCCCGGGACATTCAGGCCGCCGGCGGCTGGATCGGCTTCGACCGCTTCATGGCGCTGGCGCTGTACACGCCCGGCCTGGGCTACTACGCCAACCCGCTGCCGAAGTTCGGCGCGATGCCGTCCTCGGGCAGCGACTTCGTGACGGCGCCCGAACTCTCGCCGCTGTTCGGCCAGGCGCTGGCCGCGCAGGTGGCCGAGGCGCTGGCGCGCACCGGCACCGACGAGGTCTGGGAGTTCGGCGCCGGCTCCGGCGCGCTGGCGCGGCAGCTGCTTGAAGCGCTGGGCGATCGCGTGCGCCGCTACACCATCGTGGACCTGTCCGGCACGCTGCGCGCGCGCCAGCAGCAGGCGCTGGCCGGGCACGGGGACAAGGTGCGCTGGGTCGGCGAACTGCCCGAGGCGCTGCAGGGCGTGGTGGTGGGCAACGAGGTGCTCGACGCGATGCCGGTGCAGCTGCTGGCGCGCCACGGCGGCCAGGACGGCGGCGTCTGGCACGAGCGCGGCGTGGCCCTGGCGGACGGCGCGCTGGCCTGGGCCGACCGGCCTACCGGGCTGCGCCCGCCGCTGGACGTGGCCGGCCCGCACGACTACCTGACCGAGATCCACCCGCAGGCCGAGGCCTTCATCGCCACCCTGGCCGAGCGGCTGCAAGCCAGCGAGAAAGGCGGCGCGGCCTTCTTCCTCGACTATGGCTTCCCCGAGCGCGAGTACTACCACCCGCAGCGCCACATGGGCACGGTGATGTGCCACCAGGCGCACCGCGCCGACGCGAACCCGCTGGCCGACGTGGGGCTGAAGGACATCACCGCGCACGTCAACTTCACCGGCGTCGCGCTGGCTGGCCAGGACCACGGCCTCCACGTGCTGGGCTACACCAGCCAGGCGCGCTTCCTGCTGAACTGCGGGCTGCCGGCCCTGCTGGACCAGGCCGGCGCCGCCGAGCGCGCCAACGCGCTGAAGCTGGTGAACGAGCACGAGATGGGCGAGCTGTTCAAGGTGGTGGGTTTTTGCACCGGCGAGCCGTGGGACGCGCTGGGCTTCGCCCGGGGCGACCGCAGCCACACGCTGTGAGCCGGGCGATACAGAGGAAAGGGCGTTGAGATGATCCGCTGGATGATCGTGATTTTCCTGGCGCTGGTGCTGATCAGCTGGTTCACGCCGCTGCTGAACAGGCTCGGCTTCGGCCGGCTGCCGGGCGATCTGCGCTTTCGGCTGTTCGGGCGCGAGTGGTTCATCCCGCTGACCACGACCATCGTGCTCAGCCTGGCCGCAGGCCTCGTGTCGAAGCTGCTCTGACCGCATCAAGGCTTGCAATCCGGCGTCGCCGGCCCCATCGTCTTCGTTGAAAGGGTCATTGATCATGAGCGAAGCACTTCACATCGTCTGCCCGCACTGCCACACGACCAACCGCGTGCAGACGACGGACCTGGGCAAGGCGCCCGACTGCGGCCAGTGCCACCGGCCGCTGTTCACCGGCCAGCCGCTGGCGCTGGACGAGGCCGCCTTCGACCGCCACGTTGGCCGCGGCCACCTGCCGGTGCTGGTGGATTTCTGGGCGCCGTGGTGCGGCCCCTGCCGCATGATGGCGCCGGCCTTCGAGCAGGCCGCGGCGCAGCTGGAACCGCGTCTGCGCCTGGCCAAGGTCAACACCGAGGACGAGCCGAACCTCGCGACGCGCTTCAACATCCGCAGCATCCCGACGCTGGCGCTGTTTCAGGGCGGGCGGGAAGTGGCGCGCCAGGCCGGCGCGTTGCGCTCGGCCGCCGACATCGCACGCTGGGTGCAGTCGGTGTTGCGCTGAGTCGGTGACGGTCAGCCGGCTGCCGGCGCCAGACCCGGCCAGGCCGCCACGGTCTGGACGCGCGCAGCGTGGATCTGCGCCCCGACCTTCGGTCCCGTGAGGCCGCGCGCCTGCGCATGCGCTGCCACCTCGGCGGTGGATACCGACTGCGCGGCCGCCAATGCCTGCAGCAGCCGCTGGCGCTGCGGGTAGGGAGCGTCGGCGAAGCCGGTGCGGCCGCGCGCGTCGCATTCGCAGGCGAGCAGGATTTCAGCGAAGCGCTGCGGCTTGCGGAAGGCATCGCAGCGCTCCAGCAGGCGCACCAGGGCGGCGGCGCCGAGCTCGCCGCTGCGGTGAATGTTGCCGTGCTCGCGCGCCACCACGTCGGCCAGTTCGCGGCAGTCCACCGGCACGCGCAGGCGCTCGCACAGGCCTTTCAGCAGCCGTGCGCTGCGTTCCTCGTGGCCAATGTGGCGCGGCAGCAGGTCGGCGGGCGTGGTGCCCTTGCCCAGGTCGTGCGTCAGGCAGGCCAGGCGCACGGCCAGCGGGGCGCGCAGGCGCGCGCTCATGTCCAGCACCAGCAGCAGGTGCACGCCGGTATCGACTTCGGGGTGGTACTCGGGGCGCTGCGGCACGCCCCACAGGCGGTCCACCTCGGGGAGCAGCACCTTCAGCGCGCCGCAGGCGCGCAGCACCTCGAACATCCGCGAGGGCGTGGCCTCCATCAGTCCTCGCGCCAGTTCCTGCCAGACGCGCTCGGCCACCAGGTGGTCGGCTTCGCCGGCCTCGACCATCTCGCGCATCAGCGCCAGGGTTTCCGGCGCCACCGTGAAGTCGGCGAAGCGCGCCGCGAAGCGCGCCACGCGCAGGATGCGCACCGGGTCCTCGCGGAAGGCGTCGGTGACGTGGCGCAGTACCTTGGCTTGCAGGTCGGCGCAGCCGCCGTAGGGGTCGATCAGCCGGTCGGCGGGCAGCTCCGCGTGGCCTTGCGTGGAAGCGGCGGCTTCGATGGCGATGGCATTGATCGTGAGGTCGCGCCGTGCCAGGTCTTCTTCCAGCGTCACGTCGGGAGCGGCGTGGACGGTGAAGCCCTTGTAGCCGCGCCCGCTCTTGCGCTCGGTGCGCGCCAGCGCGTACTCCTCGCGCGTCTGCGGGTGCAGGAACACCGGGAAATCCTTGCCCACCGGCAGGAACCCGCTGGCTGCCATCTGCTCCGGCGTCGTGCCCACGACGACCCAGTCGCGGTCCTGGACCGCTCGGCCCAGCAATTGGTCGCGCACCGCGCCACCCACCATGTAAATCTGCATGGCCGAAGTGTAGGGGGCTGCGGCCGCCTGGGCCGGACGGTCTACTGCCGGGTGAAGATGAGGTCGGTCGCCAGCGTGGTCGGATAGCCCTGTGCATCGACGGGACTGGTGTTGCCGAACTGCAGCTGGTTGCCGCTGCGCAGCGCAATGTCCTTCTCGGTGGCGCCGCTCGCCAGCGTGAGGGTGAGCTTGTCGGCGCCGGCGGGGCCCGTGCCTACGGCGTCAATGACGACCGTCCCGGAAAGTTCGTTCACCGCCACGGCAGGGCTGGACACGGGGCCCGAGCAGCTGGCGTTCGGGAAGGCGGTGACCGTGGTTGCGAAGGTGACCCGGGTCGCGCTGGTCTTGCCGGAAATGGTCAAGGCCGTGCGGGCCGACGCCTGTCCTGCAGGGGTGGAAAAGGGGATGCAGACGGCCCATGTGCCCAGGAACTTGTCGACCGGATCGGTGCCGCCACTTCCGTCATCCCCACCTCCGCCGCCGCAGGCGGTCAGCAGCATCAAGGTCATGGCGAGCAGTCCTGAGATTCGACGCATGGGGAGCCGCCTTCGTGCTTGGTGATGGAGTGGCCAGCATAGTTCAAGGCACGGGGCCGCTCAAGCCCGCGACGAGGCCCATTTCCTGGCGTTTCCGCCGGAGCGCGTTAGTGCGGAATCGACCCGTTGTGAGTTGTCCAACTGCCTGTTTATTGGGCTCTTTGTTCAAGGCGTTGATTTGCAAAGGGAAAAGTTTCTTTTGGAAAAGATTTCCACAAAGTTGTCCACAGAAACGATGGACAAGGGTTTACCCTGGTCTATAGCGCTACTGGCGAGGTTCGTGTCAGCGGTCTGGCTGCCGGTAGGGCTCTTCGAAAGGCCGGAAATCGTGCTCGGCCAGCGCGCCTTCGATCCACCCGGCCACGGCGGGCAGGGCACGGACGCGGTCGGCGTAGGCGGCAATGTCGGGCGGCAGCGGCAGGGCGTAGGTCATGAAGCGCATCACGACCGGGGCGAAATACGCGTCGGCAATGCTGAAGGCGCCGAACAGCAGCGGCCCGGACCGTGTCAGCAGCTCGCGCCACATCGTGACAAGGCGCTCCACATCGGCGCGCACGGCGGGCTGGTCGCGCCAGACCTGGGCACCGATGTCCGGCAGGAAGGCCTCAATGTTCATCGGGCAGGCGCGGCGCAGGGCGGTGAAACCGCTGTGCATCTCGGCGCAGACGCTGCGCGCGCGGGCCCGGTCGCGTCGGTCGGCGGGCCAGAGGCGTTGCTCCGGAAAAGTTTCGGCCAGGTATTCGGCGATCGCCAGTGTGTCCCAGACTGCGAACCCGTCGTCCACGAGCACCGGCACCTGCCCGGTGGGCGTGACCGCATGCAGCGCCTGCTTGAAGGCCGAGTCGGTCTCGAAGCTGTCGAAGCGGACGGGCACCTCCTGGAACGGGATGCCGGCCTGCTTCAGCAGCACCCAGGCGCGCATCGACCATGACGAGTAGTTCTTGTTGCCAATGTAGAGCTGCAGCATCGTGGTCAGCGCCGGGCCATGGCGCGCAGGTCCAGCAGGTGCCCGTGCAGGCCGCCATACGGGGCCAGGTACTCGGGCGCGACGCCGGCCAGCGGTGCGGCCGAGATGCCCAGCGCGGCCAAGCCGGGCAGAGTGCCGGTAGCGACGTTGTCCACCTGCAGCGAGGCCAGGTTGTCTCGACTCATCAGCGGCGTGCCCGGCGCGTGCTCCATGAGCCAGGCCTGCACCCGGCCCAGCCAGAGTGGCAGGGGCAGCACCGGCCGGCCCTGGCCATGGTGGGCGCCGGACCACTGTCCGGCCAGCGTCACCAGTTCCTTGAGCGTGAACACATCCGGTCCGCACAGTTCGTAGGTCTGGCCGATGGTGTGGCGGTCCCGCAGGCAGCGCACCAGGGCCTCGGCCACGTCTTCCACCCAGACCGGCTGGAAGCGCGTGTGGGCGCCCGCCAGTGGCATGAGCGGCAGGCTCTGTTCCAGCCGGGCGAACATGTTGAGGAACTTGTCCTCGGCGCCGAACATGACGCTGGGGCGCAGCACCGTCAGCTCCAGCCCGCTCTCGCGCAGCACGGCCTCGCCCCGCGCCTTGGTGCGCTGGTAGGTCGAAGGCCCGTCCAGGCTGGCGCCGAGCGCGCTGATGTGGACCACGCGACGCACGCCGCTGGTCACGCAGGCGTGTGCCAGCTTGCGCGGCAACTCGACATGGACGTGCTCGAAGGCTTCCGGGCTGCCATGCAGGATGGCCACCAGGTTGACCACCGCGTCGTGGCCGGGAAGCAAGGCGGCCAGCGCGGCTTCGTCATGCACATTGGCCTCGACCGGCTCGACCAGTGGCAAGGTCAGCAGGTGCTGGGCGCTGTCCAGGCGCCGTGTCGGCACCGTCACCGACCAACCCAGCCGTGCGAGCTTCTCGCACAGGTGCGTGCCGACGAAACCGGTGCCACCGAGGACAAGGATTTTGTTCATGGTCATGCAGTCAATTTAGTCGCTACCGGTGCTTCGGTAAAGGGCACGGCGCGCGGTCGATAATGCCCGGTCATGGAAACCAAATGGCTTGAAGACTTTGTCAGCCTGGCCGAGACGCGCAGTTTCAGCCGTTCGGCGCAGCTGCGCCATGTGACCCAGCCGGCCTTTTCACGCCGCATCCAGGCGCTGGAGGCCTGGGCCGGCGTGGACCTGGTGGACCGCAGCTCCTACCCCACGCGGCTCACGCCGGCCGGCGAGACGCTCTACGCCCAGTCGCTGGAGATGCTCCAGGCCCTGCAGAGCACGCGTGCCATGCTGCGCGGCCAGTCCTCGGCCGGGCAGGGGCTGATCGAATTCGCCGTGCCGCACACGCTGGCCTTCACCTTCTTCCCGGCCTGGGTCACCCACTTGCGCGAGACCTTCGGACCGATCCGTAGCCGACTCATTGCCCTCAACGTGCACGACGCGGTGATGCGCCTGATGGAGGGCGGCTGCGACCTGCTGATCGCCTACCATCATCCGGCCCAGCCGCTGCAGCTGGACGCGGAACGCTACGAGATGGTGACGCTGGGGCAGGAGGTGCTCGCGCCCTACGTCAAGCCCGACGCGCAGGGCCAGCCACTGTTTCGCCTGCCGGGCCGGCCGACCCAGCCGCTGCCCTACCTGGGTTATGCCCCCGGCGCTTACCTGGGGCGCATGACCGACTGGTTGATCCAGCACGCCGGTACGGCGATCCACCTGGACCGGGTCTACGAGACCGACATGGCGGAGGGCCTGAAGGCCATGGCGCTGGAGGGGCACGGCGTGGCCTTCCTGCCGCAGAGCGCGGTGCGCAAGGAGCTGCGCTCGGGGCTGCTGGTCCCCGCCGCCCCGCCGGAGTTGCCCAGCCTGGAGATGGTGATGGAGGTGCGTGCCTACCGGGAGAAGCCGGCGCCGGCGCGTGCCAACGCGACGGGGCCGGTGCCGGCGCTGTGGGCCTTCCTGCGCGCGCAGGCCGAGGGCCAGTAGGGGATTTGTTGGCACGACGCATGCTTGTGTATCGGCATGCAACACCGGGAGCCCAGGGTTTCCCCGGCGCGCCAATCTGGTGCGTGGCCCCTATATTGACGTTTCGTAACACTGATCCGAAGGAGTTCCGCATGAAGAAGCATTGGCTGGCACTGGCCGTGATGACGATGGCCACGGCAGGGGGCCTGGCGCAGGCCGACACGATCGCCAAGGTAAAAGCCTCCGGCGCGGTCACCATGGGCGTGCGCGACTCGTCCGGCGCGCTCTCCTACACCCTGGGTGACGGCAAGTACGCGGGCTACCACGTCGAGATCTGCCAGCGCATCGTGGCCAACCTGGAAAAGGCGGCCGGGCGCAAGCTCGAAGTGAAATACCAGTCGGTGACCTCGCAGAATCGCATCCCGCTGGTGCAGAACGGCACGGTGGACATCGAGTGCGGTTCCACCACCAACAACCTCACGCGCCAGAAGGACGTGGCCTTCGCCCTGACCACCTTCGTCGAGGAAGTGCGCATGGCGGTGAAGGCCAACGCCGGCATCACCTCGATCGCCCAGCTCAACGGCAGGAACGTGGCCACCACCACCGGCACCACCTCGGTGCAGACGCTGCGCCGCAACGAGCGTGCCCAGGGCATCGACTTCAAGGAGGTCTATGGCAAGGACCATGCCGACAGCTTCCTTCTGCTCGAATCCGGCCGCGCCGACGCCTTCGTGATGGACGGCTCGATCCTGGCCGGCAACATCGCCAACGCCAAGAACCCGGCTGACTACAAGATCGCGGGCGAGGTGCTGAGCGTCGAGCCGATCGCCATCATGTTGCGCAAGGACGACCCGGCCTTCAAGAAGCTGGCCGACGACACCATCCGTGACCTGGCCAAGTCGGGCGAACTGGCCAAGATCTACGACAAGTGGTTCATGCAGCCGATCCCGCCCAAGGGCGCGCGTGTCGGCCTGCCGCCCAGCGACAACCTGAAGGCTGTCTGGGCCAGCCCCAACGACAAGCCGATGGAAGACTACGCGAAGAAGTAAGCCAGCCGGCTGGATCGCGCACCTGCCCGCCTGGCCCTTGCGCCGGCGGGCTTTTCGTTTCAAGCTGTGCCGACGGGCGCGTGGGCGGAGGTCTTGCCTGCGGCGGGACGGCCTCAAGACGGAGAACGACATGACGTGGGATTGGCAGGTTTTCCTCAACGACGACGGCAGCGGCCGCACCTACCTGCAATGGATGATGGAGGCCTGGCGCTGGACGCTGGCCGTGGCCGGCAGTTCCTGGCTGGTGGCGGTGGTGTTCGGTGCGCTCGTCGGCACGCTGCGCACGCTGCCGAACAGCCCCTGGCTGGCGCGGCTCGCCAATGCATGGGTGGAGCTGTTCCGCAACATTCCGTTGCTGGTGCAGATCTTCCTCTGGTACTTCGTGGTGCCCAAGATGTTCCCGGCCTTTCAGCAGGTGCCGGGCTTCGTGCTGGTGGTGTTCGCGCTGGGCTTCTTCACCTCGGCGCGCATCGCCGAGCAGGTGCGCGCCGGCATCCAGGCCCTGCCCAAGGGGCAGCGCTACGCGGGCATGGCGCTGGGCCTGACCACGGCCCAGACCTACCGCCATGTCATCCTGCCGATGGCGTTTCGCATCATCCTGCCGCCGCTGACCAGCGAGTCCATGAACCTGCTGAAGAACTCGTCGGTGGCCTTCGCCGTGTCGATTGCCGAGCTGACCATGTTCGCGATGCAGGCGCAGGAGGAGACTTCGCGCGGCATCGAGGTCTACCTGGCGGTGACGGCGTTGTACGCGCTCTCGGCCTTCGCGGTGAACCGCGTCTTTGCCTTCATCGAGAAGAAGGTCCAGATCCCGGGCTTCATCGTCGCCGGCGCCGCCGGCGGGGGGCACTGACATGCTGGGTCTGGACCTCACCTTTCTCGACTGGGACATCATCCGCAAGTTCGTGCTCGGCGGTTTCTGGTTCAGCGTGCAGCTGACCGTGGTCGCCACGCTGGGCGGCATCGTCTTTGGCACGCTGCTGGCGCTGCTGCGCCTGTCCGGCAAGCGGGCCCTGATGCTGCCGGCCACGTTCTACGTCAACGGCATGCGCTCGATTCCGCTGGTGATGGTGATCCTCTGGTTCTACCTGCTGATCCCGTTCGCCATCGGCCGGCCGATCGGCGCCGAGCTGTCGGCGGTGATCACCTTCGTCGCCTTCGAGGCCGCCTACTTCAGCGAGATCATGCGCGCCGGCATCCAGTCGATCCCGCGTGGCCAGGTCTTCGCCGGCCAGGCGCTGGGCATGAGCTACGGCCAGAACATGCGCCTGGTGGTGCTGCCGCAGGCCTTCCGCAACATGCTGCCGGTGCTGCTGACGCAGACCATCGTCCTGTTCCAGGACACCTCGCTGGTCTATGCGATCGGCGCCTACGACCTGCTCAAGGGCTTCACCAACGCCGGCAAGATCTATGGCCGGCCCGAGGAGGCCTACCTGCTGGCGGCCGTGGTCTATTTCGTCATCTGTTTCGCCCTGTCGTGGCTGGTCAAGCGCCTGCAGGCGAAGATCGCTATCGTGCGCTGAGCGAGGAGAACAACCCATGATCGAACTGAAGAACGTTTCCAAGTGGTACGGCCCGGTGCAGGTGCTGACCGATTGCTCCACCGCCATCCAGAAGGGCGAGGTGGTGGTGGTCTGCGGCCCCTCGGGCTCGGGCAAGTCCACCCTGATCAAGACCATCAACGCGCTGGAGCCGATCCAGAAAGGCGAGATCTACGTCGATGGCGTGGCGGTGCACGACCCCAAGACCAACCTGCCGAAACTGCGCAGCCGCGTCGGCATGGTGTTCCAGCATTTCGAGCTGTTCCCGCACCTGTCAGTGACGGAGAACCTGACGCTGGCCCAGGTCAAGGTGCTGGGACGCAGCCCGGACGAGGCTAAGAAGCATGGCCTGCGCTACCTGGAGCGCGTGGGCCTGATCGCGCACAAGGACAAGTTCCCCGGCCAGCTCTCCGGGGGCCAACAGCAGCGCGTGGCGATTGCGCGCGCGCTGTCGATGGACCCGATCGTCATGCTGTTCGACGAGCCCACCTCGGCGCTCGATCCCGAGATGGTTGGCGAGGTGCTCGACGTGATGGTGGGCCTGGCCAGGGAAGGCATGACCATGATGGTGGTCACCCACGAGATGGGTTTTGCGCGCAAGGTGGCCAGCCGCGTGATCTTCATGGACGTGGGCGGGCGCATCCTGGAGGACTGCTCCAAGGACGAGTTCTTCACGCATCCGGAGAACCGCCAGCCGCGCACCAAGGACTTCCTCAACAAGATCCTGCAGCACTGAGGCGGTGCCCCGTTTCAGGCGCCGTGGCGCCGGGATGGCGCCCCTGTGCACGGTGGTGTCGGTTCAGCTCGGATCCGGGTTTTCTGCCGACTTGCGGGCGCGGCGCGGCCGTGCGGTGGTTTTCCGGGGTGTCGCCGGCGCGGTTTCCTGCGTTTCGGCGGGAGGCGTCGCCTTGGCGGCCGGGGGCGCTGCGGGCACTTCCTGGGCCTCATGGCTCACCGGCGATGCGCTGGCCTCGGTCGGCGTCGAAGCCGGCTTGCGGCCACCCCGTGTGCGGCGGCGTGGTGCGGGGCTTTCACTGGCGGGCTCGGCCGCCGCGGCCGGCGGTTCCTGCCGGAAATAGCTCGGTCGTTCCGTGGGAGCTTCCGCCTGCGCCGGCACGGCCGGGCTGCGGGGAAGGTCGCCCCCCGCCTGTTCAGCCAGGCCGAGGACTTCCGGGGTGTCATGGGTCGGCGGCGATGCCTCGCTGCCCGTGGGTACAGGCGCCGGCGCGCGTCCTCCCCGCCCGCGCTGGCGCGGTGCGTTGCCTTCACTGGCGGGTTCGGGTGTCGGCGCGGAGGGGGCCTGCCGGAAATAGCCCGTGGTGGGCTTGTCCACGGCAGCTTCGGCCCGGACGGGGGCCGCAGCGCCATGGCTGTTGCCGCGGAAGACGTAGGCGCCCGATTTTTCGTCACGACCGAACTGAAGCAGGCCGCGCGCCTGTGCCTCTTCCAGCAGGTTGCCGAAGGTACGGAAGCCGTAATAGGTCTCGCTGAAATCCGGCTTGCGGCGCTTGATCGCCTCCTTCAGCACGGAGGCCCAGATCTTGCCACTGTCGCCGCGCTCGGACAACAGGGCATCGAAGGTTTCCGCGGCGATTTCGATCGCCTGGCTCCGGCGCGATTCCATCGCCTCCTTGCGGCGCTGTTCCTCCTCGGGCGAGCGCCGGGCCGCGGGGGGGGCATCGTGCGTCTGGCGTCGGGTCAGCGCACGTTGGCTCTCACGCACCAGGTCGTCGTAAAAAATGAACTCGTCGCAATTGGCAATCAGCAGGTCCGACGTGGACTGCTTGACGCCGACGCCAATGACCTGCTTGGCGTTCTCGCGCAGCTTGGAAACCAGCGGCGAAAAATCAGAATCGCCGCTGATGATGACGAAGGTGTTGACGTGGGACTTCGTGTAGCAGAGGTCCAGCGCGTCCACCACGAGACGGATGTCGGCCGAGTTCTTGCCCGACTGGCGGACATGGGGGATCTCGATCAGCTCGAAGTTGGCCTCGTGCATCGTGGCCTTGAAGCCCTTGTAGCGTTCCCAGTCGCAATAGGCCTTCTTGACCACGATGCTGCCCTTGAGCAGAAGGCGCTCCAGGACCGGCTTGATGTCGAACTTCTCATACTTGGCATCGCGCACCCCGAGCGCGACGTTCTCGAAGTCGCAGAAGAGAGCCATGCTGATGTTGTCCGACGGTGATGCCATGGTGTTGTCCAGTAAAGAGCCGTGCCGAATCATCACACGGATCCGGGGACTTGGGCGCGCCTCACGGCCGGTTCCTTGAACCCGGCCGTTTGCGTCTGCTGCGGTGCTTACTTCTTGCGTGCCGCGATCGACTTCTCGGCCTGGCTCACCAGGTCGGCGCCGATCTGGCCCTTCCACTTCTCATAGACCGGGCGCGTGGCCTTGACGAAGGCGTCGCGCTCGGCAGCAGTGAGCTGGGTCACTGTCACGCCGTTGGCGGCGATGTCCTTGAGCAGCGGCTTGTCGGCCTCGACCACGCCCTTGCGCGCAATCACGATCTGCTCCTTGCCGGCGTCGATAGCGGCCTGGCGCACGATCTCGCGGTCGGCGGGCGTCCAGCTGTTCCAGATCTCCTTGTTCACCACGAAGATCAGCGGGTCGGCGATGTAGCCCCACAGCGTCAGGTGCTTCTGTCCCACCGTGTGCAGCTTGGCCGCGGTGTAGATGGACAGCGGGTTCTCCTGGCCGTCCACCGCGCCGCTGGCCATGGCGGGCTGGGCGTCGGCCCAGCTCATCTGCGTCGGGTTGGCGCCCAGCGCGGTGAAGGTGTCGAGGAACAGCGGCGAGCCGACCACGCGGATCTTCAGGCCCTTGAGGTCGGCCGGGGTCTTGATGGCGTGCTTGGAGTTGCTGATCTCTCGGTAGCCGTTCTCGCCCCAGGCGAGTGGCACCACGCCGGCCTTGTCCAGCGTCTGGAACAGATTCTGGCCCACCGGGCCCTGGGTCAGCGCATCGACGGCGGCGTAGTCGGGCATCAGGAAGGGCAGCGAGAACAGGTTCAGCTGCTTGACCTGCGGCGACCAGTTGATGGTGGAGCCGATGGCCATGTCGATCACGCCCTGGCGCAGCGCGCTGAATTCGCGCGTCTGGTCGCCCTGGATCAGCGACACGCCGGGGTAGAGCTTGATGTTGATGCGGCCCTGGGTGCGCTCGCGCACCTTGTTCGCCCACAGCTCGCCGCCCTTGCCCCAGGGGAAGGCCGGGCCGAGCACGAGAGACATCTTGTACTCGGCCTTGTAGGCGGTTTGCGCCGGGGCGAGGGCCGGCAGGGCCAGCGCGGTGCTGGCCAACGCCAAGCCGAGGAAGGTGCGAAGTTTCATGAGCGTCATCTCCTTGTTGAAAAATTGAATGGTTCGACTCAAACAGCTCAGTAGCCGAGCTGGCGCGGCAGCCACAGCGCAAGTTCCGGGAAGGCGATCACCGCCACCATGACCAGGGCCATGGCGAACAGCATCCAGCCGACCCAGCGCACGGTCTCCTCCATGCGCACGTTGGCGATGCGGCAGGACACCATCAGGTTCACCGCCAGCGGCGGCGTGAACTGGCCCAGCGCGACCTTGAGCGTGAGGATCACGCCGAACCAGACCGGGTTCCACTGGTAGTGCTGCATGATGGGCAGCAGCAGCGGCACGAAGATCAGGAAGATCGACACGCCGTCCAGGAACATGCCCACCGTGATCAGCATGACGATCAGCAAGGCCAGCACGCCGTACTCGCCCAGGCCCGAATTCACGATGGCCGTGGTGATCGGGTCGATCACGCCCAGGGTCGAGAGCGAGTAGGCGAAGATGCCCGCCAGCGACACCACCAGCAGGATCACCGCCGACAGCTCGCCCGACTCGCGCAGGATCACGAACAGGTCGCGCACCCGGATCGTGCGGTAGATCACCATGCCGACGAACAGGCCGTAGAACACAGCAACGACGGCGGCCTCGGTCGGGGTGAACCAGCCGGCACGCATGCCGCCCAGGATCAGCACCGGCGCGGCCAGGCCCCAGACCGCCTCGCGCAGGCTCTTCCAGAACGGCGGGCGGGGCAGGGTGGCCTCCAGCGCGCCCATCCTGTGCTTGCGCGACAGCCAGACGGCCGGCACGATCAGCGCGACGCCGGCCAGGATGCCGGGCACCATGCCGGCCGCGAACAGCGCCGGCACCGAGGCGCCGGGCACCAGCACCGAGTAGACGATGAAGGCCACCGAGGGCGGGATCAGGATGTCGGTCGCCGCCGCGGCACCCACCACGCTGGCCGAAAAGGCCGCCGGGTAGCCGGCGCGCGCCATCGCCGCGATCATCACGCCGCCCACGGCCGCCGCATTGGCCGGACCCGAGCCGGAGATGCCGCCCAGGAACATGGCGACCGCGATCGCCACCAGCGGCAGCATGCCCGGGCCGCGCCCGACGATGGCCACCGCCAGGTTGACCAGGCGCAGCGCCACGCCGGAGCGGTCGAAGATCGAGCCGACCAGCACGAACATCGGGATCGCCAGCAGCGGGTACTTGCCCAGGCCGGCGTAGAAGTTCTGCGGCACGGCGAGCAGGCCGAACCACTGCGCGTCGGCGTTGGCCAGGCCGATCGCGGCGGCGCCGGCCAGGCCCAGGGCCGCGCCGATCGGCACGCCCAGCAGCATCATGGCGATGAACAGGACGAAGAGCAGCGTTGCGATCATGCGTCGACCTCGTCACGGCCACGGCGGATGAACAGGCCGAGCGCGCGCAGCGCGATGGCGAACGACAGGATGGGCAGCCAGATCGAATACCACCATTGCGGCACGCCGATGCCGGGCGAGGTCTCGCCGAAGCGGTAGTCGTCCCAGACCACGCGCACGCTCAGGGCGCCGATCAGGGTGAACAGCGCGAGCACCATCAGCGCGCCGAAGCGGGCCAGCGCGCGCTGGCGGCGTTCGGGGCCGCTGTCGGCGAAATACTCGATGCGGATGTGCTGGTTGCGCGCGACCGCGGCCGAGCCGGCGACGAGCGACAGCACGATCATCAGGAACACCGAGATCTCCTCGGTCCAGGCGAAGGAGGCACTGGTGAAATAGCGCACCAGCACGTTGGCGAAGGTGATCAATGCGAGCGCCGCCATCACGAGCACGGTGAGCCAGTCCTCGATCTTCAGCGGCAACTGGGTTTTTTCATCGGCCTCGGCGATGTCGGGTGGCAGGTCGGCCTCGCTGGGGCGGCCAAAGTCGGAGGATGGGGGCATGGGGAGGGGACTGCGGTGAAACAAGACGTATCTTAGCCGTGGCCCTGTGGGGCCTTGCCCGGCCTCATGCCGACGCTGCCGGTGCCGCAGTTATCATGCGCCGATCGTGATCACATCCGCTCCCATCCGTTGTGCTGCCCTGCAGCGCCGCGCGGCCGCCCAGGCCGTGCGCGGTGGTGCGCGCGCGCCGCGACGGGCGCAGCTGTGGCGCCAGCCGGCCGCACATCCCTGAGCCCGGCGATCACCCTCCCACCCTTTTCGCGCATTCATCGATCGCCGGGCCCCCCACACGCGCTGTGGTCCGGCCTCATGCCGCCGGGCCTTCCTGCTTCAGGAGCCCCTCATGTCTTCTCCCATCACCACCCCGCGCGCGATCACCGAACTCGACCACGTGCGCCTGTCCAACCTGCTGAGCCGCCAGCCGGTGGTCGCCGCCGACCTGGCCGACGTGCTCGACAACGCGGACCTGGTGCCGACGGCAGAGATCGCATCCGACATCGTCACCATGAACTCGCGCGTGCGGGTAGCCGATCCGCGCACCGGCGCCGAGCGCTTGCTCACGCTGTGCTACCCGGCCGACGCCGATCCCGCGGCCGGCCGGCTGTCGGTGCTCTCGCCAGCCGGCGCCGGCCTGCTCGGCCTGCGCGTTGGCGCGCGGGTCCAGTGGCATGGCGCTGACGGTCTGCCGGTCGTCGCCGAATTGCGCGAGATCCTCTACCAGCCCGAGGCCAGCGGCGACCTGCTGCGCTGAACCCGGGCGGATTGGGGAAGGCGACCGGTGCGAAAATCCCGCCCATGAGCACCACCCTGACGATCACCCGCCCCGACGACTGGCATCTGCATGTGCGCGATGGCGCCCCGCTGGCCACCGTCGTCCCGCACACTGCGGCGCAGTTCGGCCGCGCCATCATCATGCCCAACCTGAGACCGCCGGTCACCACCGCGGCCCAGGCCGTGGCCTATCGCGACCGCATCCGCGCCGCCGTGCCGGCCGGCGTCGCGTTCGAGCCGCTGATGACGCTCTACCTCACCGACAACCTGCCGCCCGACGAGATCCAGCGCGCCAAGGACGCCGGCGTGGTCGCCTGCAAGCTGTATCCGGCCGGCGCCACCACCAACAGCGACGCTGGCGTGACCGACCTGCGCAAGACCTATAAGACGCTGGAAGCCATGCAGCGCGCGGGCCTGCTGCTGCTGGTGCATGGCGAAGTCACCTCGCCCGACATCGACCTGTTCGACCGCGAGGCGGTGTTCATTGACACCCAGCTGATCCCGCTGCGCCGCGACTTCCCGGAGCTGAAGGTCGTTTTCGAGCACATCACCACCAAGGAAGCCGCCCAGTACGTGAGCGAGGGCGACCGCTTCCTCGGCGCCACGCTGACCGCGCACCACCTGCTGTACAACCGCAACGCCATCTTCACCGGCGGCATCCGCCCGCACTACTACTGCCTGCCCGTGCTCAAGCGCGAGACGCACCGCCAGGCGCTGGTGCAGGCCGCCATCAGCGGAAACCCGCGCTTCTTCCTTGGCACCGACAGCGCGCCGCACCCGGCGCACCTGAAGGAGCACGCCACCGGCTGCGCCGGCTGCTACACCGCGCACGCCGCCATCGAGATGTACGCCGAAGCCTTCGACAATGCCGGCGCGCTGGACAAGCTGGAGGCCTTCGCCAGCTTCAATGGCGCCGACTTCTATGGGCTGCCGCGCAACCAGGGCACCATCACCCTGCGCAAGGAAAGCTGGACCCCGCCGGAGAGCTTTGCCTTTGGCGAGGCGGAGCTGAAGCCGCTGCGCGCGGGTGAAGCGCTGCCGTGGCGGCTGGTCTGAGCGAGATCGACTGGTCCGCACCCTGGCAGGCGCCTTGGCGTGCCGCCGGTGAGCCGGTCACGCAACGGGTGGCCGCCGGCATGGGGCAGCCTCAGGCGCTGAATGCCGGTGATCAGGCGCCGGTCCGCTTCGTGCCGCAGACGGCCTTACCGGCCGGCATGGCCTACGAGCAGTTCATCTTCGAGCAGGACGCGGTGCCCACCCGCGAAGGCCTGCACGATTTCTTCAACGGCCTGTGCTGGATGCGCTTTCCGCAGGCCAAGCGCCAGATGAACCGGCTGCAGGCGGCCGAGATCGCCGCCGCTGGGATCGGCGCGGTGCGCGGCCCCGTCCGCGACGCCATTACCGTGCTCGACGAGAACGGCGCCCTGCTGCATGCGCCCGACGCGCTGTGGGAGGCGCTGGCTGCGCGCCAATGGCGGCGCCTGTTCGGCGAGTTGCGCCCCCTCTGGGCGCAGGCGCAGATCCTGGTGTTCGGCCACGCGGCGCTGGAGAAGCTGGTGGCGCCGTACAAGTCGATCACCGTGCATGTCTGGCGCGTCGCGCCGTCCTGGCGCAGCCTGGCCGATCTGGATGCCTGGCTGGCGCGGGACCTGACGGCGGCCAAGCTGGCGCGCAAGCCCTTCATGCCGCTGCCGGTGCTCGGCGTGCCGGGCTGGTGGCCGGCCAATGAAGATCCGGCGTTCTACGCCGACACGCAGGTGTTCCGTCCCGCGCGCATGCCTGTGGACGCGGGCAAATAACCGCAAAGTGCGTCGGATTTGGGCGGCTTCGTCTTGATTTCGGCTGTTACAACCCTACTATTTGCGCCAACGGCCCCACCCGTGCGGGGTTGTCATCGAGAGAACACATGAAACGTATTGCCTTGTTTGTCCTGACCAACCTGGCCGTGGTGGTGGTGCTGGGCATCGTCGCCAGCCTGCTCGGCGTAAACCGCTACCTGACAGCCAACGGCCTGAACCTGGGGGCCTTGCTCGGTTTTGCCCTGGTGATGGGGTTCGGCGGCGCCATCATCTCGCTGCTGATCAGCAAGCCGATGGCCAAGTGGAGCTCCGGCGTGCAGGTGATCGAGCAGCCGCGCAACGCCGACGAGGCCTGGATCGTCGACACCGTGCGCAAGTTTGCCGACAAGGCCGGCATCGGCATGCCCGAGGTCGGCATCTTCGAGGGCGATCCGAACGCCTTCGCCACGGGCGCCTTCAAGAACTCGGCCCTGGTTGCGGTTTCCACCGGCCTGCTGCAGAGCATGACGCACGAGGAGATCGAGGCCGTGATCGGCCACGAGGTCGCGCACATCGCCAACGGCGACATGGTCACCATGACGTTGATCCAGGGCGTGATGAACACCTTCGTGGTGTTCCTGTCGCGCGTGATCGGCTACGCGGTGGACAGCTTTCTGCGCAAGGGCGACTCTGAAAACTCGGGCCCCGGTATCGGCTACATGATCACCACCGTGGTGCTGGACATCGTGCTCGGTTTCCTGGCCGCCATCATCGTGGCCTGGTTCAGCCGCCAGCGCGAATTCCGCGCCGACGCCGGCGCCGCGCAGCTGATGGGGCGCCGCCAGCCGATGATCAACGCCCTGGCCCGCCTGGGCGGCGTGCATCCGGCCGAACTGCCCAAGAGCATGGCGGCGATGGGTATCGCCGGCGGCATCGGCCAGCTGTTCAGCACCCACCCGCCGATCGAGGAGCGCATCGCCAAGCTGCGCGAAGCCCAGGGCTGAGCGCCGGACGCTGGTGCGGGTCAAGAGCCGCTGCGGGAAACCGCGGCGGCTTTTTTGTGGCCGGCCGCAGGCCCGGCGCCTACACTGTGCCTTCCACAGGAGGTGCACCATGAGCCAAGCCATCGACGACCTCAGGCACGAGCACGAGGCCATCCTGTTTGCCCTGAAGATCCTGGCGGCGATCAACCGGCGCCTGACGGACGGCCAGGCGGTGGACCTGGCGGACCTGCGTGACTTCATCGGCTTCCTGCGGGAGTTCGCCGACAAGTGTCACCATGGCAAGGAAGAGGGCCTGCTGTTTCCGGCGCTGATCGAGGCCGGCGTGGCGAACGAGGGTGGTCCGGTGGGCGTGATGCTGGCCGAGCATGTCGAGGGCCGCAAATGGATTGCGGCCATGGAGGCCGCGCTGCAGCCCGTCTTCCATGCCGCTGAATTTGTCGCGGCCGCGCAGGGTTACACGCAACTGCTGAGCGCGCACATCGAGAAGGAAAACCAGGTGCTGTTCCCGCTGGCCGAGCGCCTGCTGCCTGAAGCGCGATTGCAGGCGCTGTTCGAAGCCTTCGAGGCGCACGAGGCGCAAGTGATCGGCGCCGGCCGGCATGAGCAGCTGCACGGGCTGCTCAAGCACTGGCAGGCGAAGTACCTGGTCTAGGTGGCCCGTCAGCGGGTGAGCGCCGCCACCGCCACCGCCACCGCCTCGGCCACCTTGATGCCGTCCACCCCCGCCGACAGGATGCCGCCGGCGTAGCCCGCGCCTTCGCCTGCCGGGAACAGGCCGCGCACGTTCAGGCTCTGGTAGTCGTCGCCGCGGGTGATGCGCAGCGGCGAGGAGGTGCGCGTTTCCACGGCGGTCATCACCGCGTCGGGCATGTCGTAGCCCCTGATCTTGCGGCCGAAGGCCGGCAGCGCCTCGCGCATGGCCTCCACGGCGTAGGCGGGTAGCACCTGGGTCAGGTCGCCCAGTTTCACGCCCGGCTTGTAGGACGGCAGCACGCTGGCGAGGGCGCTGGACGGGCGGGCGGCGAGGAAGTCGCTGACCAGCTGGCCCGGCGCCTCGTAATTCTGGCCGCCGGCCTCGAAGGCGCGGCTTTCCAGCTGACGCTGCAGCACGATGCCGGCCAGCGGGTGCGTGCGGCCCTGGGCCGCCAGCGCCTGGGCCTCGGCGGCGTAGCGCGCCCCGGCCTCCTCGCCGAAAGCAGCGCGCCAGGCGGCCGCGTCGGTGGGAAAGTCCGCCACGTCGATGCCGACCACCATGCCGGCGTTGGCGTTGCGCTCGTTGCGCGAATACTGGCTCATCCCGTTGGTGACGACGCGCCCCGGCTCGCTGGTGGCGGCGACCACGGTGCCGCCCGGGCACATGCAGAAGCTGTAGACGGCGCGACCGTTCGCGGCATGGTGCACCAGCTTGTAGTCGGCGGCACCGAGCAGCGGGTGGCCGGCGTGCCGGCCCCAGCGCGCGCGGTCGATCACGCTCTGCGGGTGCTCGATGCGCACGCCGATGGAGAAAGGCTTGGGCTCCAGGAACACGCCGTGCTCGTGCAGCATGGCGAAGGTGTCACGCGAGCTGTGGCCGAGGGCCAGCACCACGTGGCGCGTGGGCAGCTCGCGCGTCTCGCCGCTGGTCAGGTCCTGCACGCGCAGGCCGGTCAGCTGCTGCTGGCCGTCCGCGTCGGGGGCGAGCCGCAGGTCGCTCACGCGCTGCTGGAAGCGGATCTCGCCGCCGAGCGCCGCGATCTTCTCGCGCATCGCCTCGACCACCTTGACCAGCTTGAAGGTGCCGATGTGCGGGTGCGCGGCATAGAGGATTTCCTCCGGCGCGCCGGCCTCGACGAACTCCTGCATCACCTTGCGGCCGAGGTGGCGCGGGTCCTTGATCTGGCTGTAGAGCTTGCCATCGGAGAACAGGCCGGCACCACCCTCTCCGAACTGCACGTTCGACTCGGGTGTCAGCACCCGCTTTCGCCATAGGCCCCAGGTGTCCTTGGTGCGCTGGCGCACCGGCTGGCCGCGTTCCAGCACGATCGGTTTCAGACCCATCTGCGCCAGCGCCAGCGCGGCGAACAGGCCGCAGGGGCCGAAGCCGACCACCACCGGACGCTCGGCTTCCTGCGCCGGCCAGCCGGCGGGCGCCTGCGCCGGTGCGCGCCAGGCCATGTCGGGCGTGGGGCCGATGTGCGGGTGGCCGGCATGGCGTGCCAGCAGCGCCGCCTCGCCGGCCGGATCGGTCAGCGTGAGATCGACGATGTAGACGGCCAGCAGGTCGGCCTTGCGCGCGTCGAAGCTGCGCTTGAAGACCTGCAGGGTGGCGATCTCCGCCTCCTGGATGCCGAGCGCCTGGGCGGCGAGCTGGCGCAGCGCGGCCTCGGGATGGGGCGGCGGCACCCGGTCGGCCTCGGTCTCGGCCGGGGCATCCGCCGCGCGGCGGGCCTCGACGGGCAGGGCAGAGAGGGGGAGTTTGAGTTCGGACAGGCGGATCATGGCGGCTCGTGGTGATCAAGCAGGGGGCCAACATGATAAAGCCGACGCCCGGCTTGGCGCGCCGAACTCTTCTGTCATCCCCCGCTTGACTGGGGATCCAAATCTGGGGGCGCCGAGGTCTGTATTCCCGCAGGAGCCTGCCCCCGACCTGATCGGGGGCGGGAATGACAACTTCGCTGGCCTTGCGCGCCCAGGTCATCCCCGGCCTGTCCGGGGATCCAGGCGGGGGCCTGCCAAGCAGATTCAGGCCGCCGGCAGGAAGCCCTCGACCGACAGGTAGCGCTCGCCGGTGTCGTAGTTGAAGCCGAGTACCTTGGCGCCGGCCGGCAGTTCGGGCAGCTTCTGCGCGATGGCGGCCAGCGTGGCGCCGGAGGAGATGCCGACCAGCAGGCCTTCCTCGCGCGCGGCGCGGCGGGCGTATTCGCGCGCCGGCTCGGCATCGACCTGGATCACGCCGTCGAGCAGGCTGGTATCAAGGTTCTTCGGGATGAAGCCGGCGCCGATGCCCTGGATCGGGTGCGGCGAGGGCGCGCCACCGGAGATGACGGGCGAAGCGGTGGGTTCGACCGCGAACACCTTGAGCTGGGGGAACTTCGCCTTCAGCACGCGCGCCACGCCGGTGAGGTGGCCGCCGGTGCCGACGCCAGTGATCAGCGCGTCCAGGCCGTCGGGGAAGTCCGCCAGGATCTCCTGCGCGGTGGTGCGTACATGCACCTCGACGTTGGCCGGGTTCTCGAACTGTTGCGGAATCCAGGCGCCGGGCGTGGCGGCCTTGAGTTCCTCGGCGCGGGCGATGGCGCCCTTCATGCCCTTCTCGCGCGGCGTCAGATCGAAGCTGGCGCCGTAGGCCAGCATCAGGCGGCGGCGCTCGATGGACATGCTGTCGGGCATCACGAGGATGAGCTTGTAGCCCTTCACCGCGGCGACCATGGCCAGGCCGACGCCGGTGTTGCCCGAGGTCGGCTCGATGATGGTGCCGCCGGGCTGCAGGGCGCCGGATTTCTCGGCGTCCTCGATCATGGCCAGCGCGATGCGGTCCTTGATGGAACCGCCCGGGTTGGCGCGCTCGGACTTGACCCAGACGTTGGCGCCGGCGCCGAACAGGCGGTTGATGCGCACGTGCGGGGTGTTGCCGATGGTGTCGAGGATGGTGTTGACTTTCATGCGGGTCTCCTGGGAAGCGTTGCGGGACAGCCGTGCATTCTGGCCCAGTTGTTCGATGTCAATCGCATATCGATATGCAGAACGGCGATAATGCTCAGGTGAAGCCCGCCAGACCGCCGCTGGTGCAATCTGGGAAACCAGGCACTGGAGGAACGTCCGGACTGCACAGGACAGCGTAGGAGGTAACACCTCTCCACCGAAAGGCCGCAAGGCACCAAGGTGAGGATCAGAGCAACAGAGACGAGCCGATTCAGTTCGGGTGAAACGGGCAATCTCTACGCGCAGCAATACCAAGTAGGCCAGCGTTGATGTGGTTCCGCAGAGCTGGCGGGTAGGTAGCACCGAGCCGGGTGGGCGACCCCCGGCCCAGATTAATGGCGGTCACACCGCGGGCAACCGCGGTGCACAGAATCCGGCTTATCGGTGGGCTTCACACTTTTTTCTTGCACCGCGCGCCCGTCACGGGTCGGGCGGTGCCTCAGGTTTACGAGCGCTGGGTGACCAGCGAGCCGAGCGCGAACACCGAGTTCGGTGCGGTCACGCGCAGCGGTTCCACGCGCGGCTTGGCGAACACGCCGCGCTTGGCTGGTTGCTTGGGCTCTACCAGCACGCCCTTGGCGCGTTGCTCGTCGGCCAGCTTGTGCAGGGTGATGGCCCGCATGTGTTCCATCATCTTGGCGTTCAGGCTGGCCCACAGCTCGTGCGTCATCCAGCAGCCCGCCTCGTCCGGCACGTCGCCATCGGCGCCTTGCGCCGGACCTTCCACGGCACCGATGATGTCGGCCACGCTGATGGCTTCGGCCGGCCGGCCCAGCGAATAGCCGCCGCCCGGGCCGCGCGTGCTCTCCACCAGCCCCTGCTGGCGCAACTTGCTGAACAGCTGTTCCAGGTAGGACAGCGAAATCTGGTGGCGCACGCTGATGGCGGCCAGCGACACCGGCCCCAGCTGTTCGCGCAGCGCCACGTCGATCATGGCGGTAACGGCAAAACGGCCCTTGGTGCTCAATCGCATGACATGCTCCTTTCAGCGGTGATGAGCAGGCGTCAACGCCTGCAAGACCTGCACTTTACGCGCTCGATCACTTCGCGTAAATTCGTATTTTTCAAGAAAATGATTCGAGAAAATCGAATTATAAAGAGGGCCTCCCCTGGGGCTGGGCAGAGACGAGCATGAACTTCAAACATCTGCACTACTTTTGGGTCACGGCGCGCGCCGGTGGCGTGATGCGTGCCGGCGAACAGCTGCACACCACGCCGCAGACGCTGTCCGGCCAGATCAAGCTGCTGGAGGACTGGTTCGGCCGCAAGCTGTTCCGCAAGAGCGGCCGCCAGCTGGAGCTGACCGAGGACGGCCGGCTGGCGCTGGGCTACGCCGACGAGATCTTCACGCTGGGCGCCGAGCTGGAGAGCGTGATGCGCCAGGCCGGCGGCGGTCCGCGCCGGCTGGATTTCCGCGTCGGCGTGGCCGACTCGGTGGCCAAGTCGGTGGCCTCGCGGCTGCTGGCGCCGGCGCTGTCGGTGCCCGAGCCGGTGCGACTGGTCTGCAGCGAGGGCAAGTTCCCAGACCTGCTGGCGCAGCTGGCGCTGCACCGGCTGGACCTGGTGATCGCCGACGAGCCGCTGTCGCGCCGTGTCAGCGTGAAGGCATTCAACCATGCGCTGGGCAGCTCGCCGATGAGCTTCTTCTGCGCGCCGGCGCTGCGGCCGCTGCTGCAGGGGCCGTTCCCGCAGTGCCTGAACGGTGCGCCGCTGCTGATCCCGGGCGCGGCCTCGTCGCTGCGCCAGCAGCTGGAGGGCTGGCTGGCGCGCCACCAGCTGCACCCGCGCGTGGTCGGCGAGTTCGACGACGGGGCGCTGATGCTGGCCTTCGGCCGCGAGGGGCGCGGCGTGTTCCTCTCGCCCGGCGTGCTGGAGGATGAGACGGTGGCGCAGTATGGCGTGGAGGTGGTCGGCCGCAGCGTGGAGCTGGTGGAGGAGTTCTTCGCCGTCTCGGTGGAGCGGCGCATCAGCCACCCCTGCGTGGCCGCCATCACCGAGGCGGCGCGCGGGCGCCTGTTCCTCAAGCCGGCGCGCGCCGCGCCGGTTCAGAACCTCTCGTAGGGCAGCAGGTGGCGCCACTGGCCCGCCGGCAGACTGGCCAGCGGCAGGCGGCCGATGCGCAGGCGCTTGATGGCTGTCACGGTGAGGCCCGCCGAGGCGCACTGCTGGGCGATCTGTCCGGGCCAGTAGCCCTTCAGGGCGAAGCGCAGCCCGGTCACGTCCGGCTGTTGCCGGCTGAGGCTGACGCGCGCCGCCAGCATGGCGCGGCCGTCGATCACCGGAGGCTGGTTGAGCTGCTGCAGCTGCGCGGGTGTGACCGGGCCGGCCACATCCACCATCACCTCGTGTTCCACCAGTGCCGCTTCCTCGACCAGCTTGCGCCGGATGCGCGCGTCCTGCGTGAACACCAGCAGGCCGCTGGCACCGTCCTCCAGCGGCGTCACGGCTTCGAGGCCGTTGAAATGGCGCTGTAGCCAGCGCAGGCCGGAGCGGTCGCCGGCGAAGCGTGAGGTCTCGCTCAGCAGCTGCGGCAGCGGCATGGCGTCGGTCTTCATGCCGGCCGGCTTGTGCAGCAGGAAGGTGACCGGCGCGAGCGGCTTCAGGCTGGCCTTGGGGTCCACCTCCACGGGCTCGTCGTGCACGCGGAACTGGGGGGCCTCGACCACGCGGCCACCGACGCGGACCCAGCCGCCCTCGATGTAGAGCTCGGCTTCGCGGCGCGAGCAGCGCTGGAGTTCGGCCACGCGCTTGGCCAGGCGCACGCCGTCGGACGCGCCGGGTTCGGGGCGGGGCTCAGTCATTGCCGGGCGCCAGTGCGCGGATGCGTTCGACATGGGCGAGCAGCGAGCGCGCGGCCACCGGCCACATGCGCGGCGGCACGTCGTCGTAGGCCAGGCGCACCCAGTCGTCCAGGCTGCCATGGGGCTGGGCCTGCATGGCGGTAATGATTCTGGCCTCGCGCTTGAGCCGGTGCGCCTTGAGCTGTGCGATCGCCTGCGGGGCGGCGCCGAGCACGTGGCCGTGCGCCGGCAGGATGAAGCCGATCGCGTGCTCGCGGCAGGCGTCGGCGAGTCGGTCCAGCGAGTCGAGATAGGCCGTCATGTCGCCGTCCGGCGGGTCGATCACCGTGGTGCTGCCATTGAGGATGTGGTCGCCGCTGAACAGCAGGCCGTCCTCCTCCAGCACCAGGCACAGGTGGTTGGCGGCGTGGCCGGGCGTGTGCAGCACGCGCAGGGTGTGGGTGACGGGGCCATCCGGTCCTTGTCCCGTCAGCGTGAGGCGCTCTCCATGCTGTAGCGGTTGGTCCGGCGTGAAGGCGCTGGACGCACGCGCCGTCGGGGCCGAGGGCAGGCCCAGGATCGGCGGCGGCACCTCGCACAGCGCCTGCAGCGGCCTGGCGCCGGGCGAGTGGTCGGCGTGCGAGTGGGTGCAGACGATCATCCGAATCTGGCCGCCGGCGGCGCGCCACAGACGCTCCAGGTGGTCGGCGTCGGCCGGGCCGGGGTCGATGGCGATGTAGCCGGTGTGCGGGTCGCCGACCAGGTAGCTGTTGGTGCCGGGGCCGGTCATCACGCCGGGATTCGGGGCCGTCAGGCGCAGCACGTTCCTGAGCAGCTGCACCGGCTGCTCGGTCTGCCAGTCCAGCGTATGCACCAGCTGGCCGTCCGGGCTGATCAGTTCCAGCTCGCCGAAGGGCGCGTCATGCTCCATGAAGCGCGCCTCGTTGCCGCCGAGCAGGCCGCCGCGCGGGCAGCTGGTCCACAGCGGCTGCTCGGTGGTCCGACAGGCGTCGAGCACGGCGTCCACCGTCGGATAGGCCTGGAGCCGCTCCAGCGTGCGGATGGTCGGGAAGATCATGAAGAACTGGCCGGCCTCGTGGCGCGCCAGCGCGTCGGCCGGGCGCATCCAGACCGGCTCGAACTGCTCGGCCTCGTCGGCCACCGGGGTCTGGCCCTCGGGCATGCGCGCAACGAGGAAGGGCACGTCGAAGCGGCGGGGCAGGTCGCGGTCGGTGATCCAGTGCGCGAGCACGAAGACCTCGGCGGCGGCCAGCGTCAGGCCATGCGCCGCGCACTGGGCGACGAACGGTCCCTGGCGGTCGAGTGCGGCGATGTCCGCGGCGCCGGCGGGGCGGCCGTCGGCGTGGCGCGCCAGCAGCACGCCGAGCTCCTCGAAGCTCTCGCGGATGGCGGCGATGGCCTGGGTCAGGTGCAGCTCGCTCTGGGTGGCGCGGCGGCTGGCCTGGGCGTGCGCGGCGGCGTCGGCGGCATCGATGCCGCCGCCGGGGAAGACGTAGGCGCCGGGGGCGAAGCTGGCCGTCATCGAGCGGCGCGTCATCAGTACTTCGACGCCCTTCGGCGTGTCGCGCAGCAGCAGCACGGTGGCGGCGGGACGCAGCGGCGCCGGTTCGCGCTGCGGGTGGAGGAGTTGGGTGGGGCGGACCATGGCCGTCATTATCGACAGCTTGTGCCCTGGTCTGGTGCCATGGAGCGGCCAGGGTGCGGGCGATCGTCGGATAATTCCCTTATGCAGATCCGCTTCACCAAGATGCAGGGCGCCGGCAACGATTTCGTCGTGCTCGACGAAACGGCCGGCCCGCTGAACCTCAGCCCGGCGCAATACCGCTTCCTGGCCGACCGCCACTTCGGCGTTGGCGCCGACCAGATCCTCACCGTGCGGCCCGCGCCGGCGCCGGGCGTGGACTTCGAGTACGTGATCCACAACGCCGATGGCGGCGAGGTGGAGCAGTGCGGCAATGGCGCGCGCTGCTTCGCCCGCTATGTGCGCGACAAGGGCCTCACGGCCAAGGACGCGATCCGGGTGCAGACCCTGTCCGGCGTGATCGAACCGCGCGTCACGGCCGACGGCCGCGTCACGGTGGACATGGGTGCGCCGGTGTTCGAGCTGCCGCGCATCCCGTTCGAGGCGACTGGCCTGCAGCCGCTGGCCAAGGGCGACTGGCAGGTCTGGCCGCTCGCATTGGGCGGAGCCGGCACCGCGCCCGTGGCCGTGGTTTCCATGGGCAATCCGCATGCGGTGCAGCTGGTGGACGACGTGGACACCGCGCCGGTGGCGCAGCAGGGACCGCTGATCGAGCACCATCCGGCATTCCCCCGGCGCGTCAACGCCGGCTTCATGCAGGTGGTCAGCCGCAGCCACATCCGGCTGCGCGTGTTCGAGCGCGGCGCCGGCGAGACGCTGGCCTGCGGCACCGGCGCCTGCGCCGCCGTGGTGGCGGGCATCCGGCTGGGGCTGCTCGACCGGCGGGTCGATGTCGAGACGCGCGGCGGACGGCTCACCATCGAGTGGGCTGGCGGCGGCACCCCGGTGCTGATGACCGGTCCCGCGACCCCCGTTTTTGAAGGCGAGATCAACCTGCCGGAAGGCACAGGAGCCCCCGCATGAGCCAGGACATGAGCCCGCTGACCGAGGACGACATCGCCGACTTTCTGGTGAACCGGCCGGATTTCTTCGCGCGCCACGCCGAGTTGCTGGCCACGGTGCAGCTGACCAGCCCCCACAGCCACCGCGCCGTCAGCCTGCAGGAGCGCCAGGCCGAGATGCTGCGCCAGAAGATCAAGGGGCTGGAGCTGCGCATCATGGACATGGTCCGCCACGGCAACGAGAACATGGCCATCGCCGACAAGCTGCAGCGCTGGGCGCGCCAGCTGTTCCTGGTGGCGCAGCCCGCCGATCTGCCGGCGGTGATGGTCAGCGAGCTGCTCAGCCAGTTCGGCGTGCCCCAGGTGGCGCTGAAGGTCTGGGACGTGGCACCGGCCTTCGCGGCCGAACCGTTTGCCCAGGGCGCGAGCGAAGAGGTGAAGATCCTCGCCGCGTCGCTGGCCTCGCCCTACTGTGGCCCGAACGTCGGTTTCGAGGCCGTGGGCTGGCTGGACGACCCGGCCAGCGTGGCCTCGGTGGCGCTGATCGCGTTGCGCTCCGGCACGGTGCCGCAAGCGGCCGGCCTGCTGGTTCTGGGCTCGCCCGATCCGCAGCGCTTTGACGCCGGCATGGGTACCGATTTCCTGGAGCGCCTGGCCGAGCTGGGTGGCGCCGCGCTGTCCCGCCTGCGCTCCGCCTGAAACGTCCCATGGTGCCGCCTGTCGTCGAGCTGTCCCCCGCGGACGCGGCGCTGGTGGGGCGCTACCTGGACCATGTGCGCGTCGAGCGGCGCCTGGCGGCGCGCAGCGTGACGCTGTACACCCAGGAGCTGGCCCGGCTGGGCGCGCTGACGGTCGAGGCCGGGCTGGCGCTGCCAGCGGTCGGCCCGGCCCAGATTCGGCAGTGGGTGGCGCGGCTGCGCGCTGCCGGCCTGCATGGGCGCAGCATCGCGCTGGCGCTGTCGGCCTGGCGCGGCTTCTACGCCTGGCTGGGGCGCGAGGGGCTTATTCCCGGCAACCCGGTGCAGGACGTACGCGCGCCGCGCGCGCCGCGTCTGCTGCCCAAGGCACTGGGGGTGGATGAGGCCATGCAGCTGGCCGATCACACCCAGCCCGACGACGATCCCTGGCTGGAGGCGCGCGACGCCGCGATGGTGGAACTGCTCTACGGCTGCGGCCTGCGCGTGTCGGAGCTGGCCGGTCTGGATCTGGCAGCGAGCGCGGCGGCGCACCGCGCTGGGCGCGGCTGGATCGACCTGCCCGCGGCCGAGGTGCATGTGCTGGGCAAGGGCGGCAAGCGGCGCAGCGTGCCGCTGGGCACGAAGGCGCTGCAGGCGCTGGTGCGCTGGCTGGCGCTGCGCGCGGCCGGTGGGCTGGCGCTGGCCGACGATGGCGAGCCGCTGTTTCCGGGGCGGCGCGGCACGCGGCTGACGCCGCAGGCGATCTGGCAGCGGCTGCGCCGGCACGGTCAGGCGGCTGGTCTCGCCGCCCCGGTGCACCCGCACATGTTGCGCCACTCCTTCGCCAGCCACCTGCTGCAGTCCAGCGGCGAGCTGCGCGCGGTGCAGGAACTGCTCGGCCATGCCAGCATTGCCAGCACGCAGGTCTACACGCGGCTCGATTTCCAGCACCTGGCGCGCACCTACGACGCGGCCCACCCGCGGGCTCGTCAGAAGAAATCCTGAGGCGACCCCGTACCCTGTCTCGACGTGGGTGCCCGGGACGTGGCCGAGGCGGACCGTTCCTACGTTTGTGGCTGTGTGCTGCGCAGTGTGAAGATCGCTCGCCGGGAGTCCGCAGGCGCCAGCTCCAGGACCCGGGATAGACGTGCCAGTACCTCCTCGGCGTTGCCGGCATCCTGCGGCACCAAGGCCTGGGCCACGCGCAGTTGCGGCACGCACTCGGCGGGCAGGCCCTTGATCGGCATGAGGCAGCGTGCCACCAGGCGCGCGCCCACGCCCGCTGCGCCGTCCGAAGGTTGCGGTCCTTCCAGCAGGAGGCCGAAGCGCAGTTCCGACAGCCTGGCGACACTGTCGATGTCGCGCACGCTGCTCAGCAAGCGGGTGGCCACGCGCAGCGGCATGTCGCGGGTCGCCTTGCGGCCGAAGTCTCGCTGCAGCGCGTCCAGGTTCGCCAGGTCGATCAGCATCACGCAACTCTGGTGTCCCAGGCGCCGGGAGCGGGCCAGCATGTGATTGAGCCGCTCGGCGAACAACTCCTCGTTGATCAGGCCGGTGGCCGCGTCCACGCGGGACAGTCCGCGCATGCGCTGGCGGCTTTCGCGTCGCTGGCTGCTGCGCAGCATCAGCGCCACCAGCATCATCGGCAGTTCGATGAAGGCGCCGATCTGCAGGCCGTACTGGGTCAGCAGGCCTTGCGGGATCAGGCCGGCGCCGCGCAGGGTCGGGAACAGTCCGAATACCACCATGGGCAGGCCGCCCGCCAGCAGCCAGCCGGCCTGCGGGTCGCCGCGGAGCCAGGACCAGAGCAGCAGGTACACCAGGTAGGCCTGCGCCAACGCCATGAAAGGCAGCGCGAACAGCAGTCGTTCCGCTCCTGATGCAAAGGTGGTCGTCAGGGCCAGCATGATGCCAGCGGTGGTCAGGCCCACCAGGATGCGATACCGGGAGGGCGAGCGTTGCGGCAGGTACACCGCCGCCGAGATGAACAACAGCAGGCAGACCAGGGCCAGCATCGGCAGCACCAGTCCCGAGGCATCGTTCCATTGCGGCGCATTGGGCCACAGGTGCAGGCCGGCCAGGCCGGTGAGCGCGAGTTGGGTCAAGGCCAGCAGGGCGACCGTCGGGATGTACAAAGCAAAGGCCGCGTCGCGCAGCGAGACGGCGCTGATCGCGGAGATGGTGATGGCCAGTGCGGCCAGGCCCAGGTACATGCCCAGCATCAGGGCCACGCGTTGCTCATTGCGCGCCAGCGCGCTGTCGCTGATGAAACGCAGCGGGGCGCTGAACCCTTGCGTGCTCTCGATGCGCAGCAGATACGTATGGCTGGCGCCGGGCGTCGTGATCATGGGCAGCAGGGGGTGCCGGTGCGGCAGTGTCCAGGACCGCACGGCCAGTGTGTCGCCTGCGGTCTGCGTCTGCCAGCCGCCGGCGGAGTCGAGGGCGAAGAGCGTCACCCGGTCCACGGAGGGGAGGGGGATTTCAAGGTACCAGCGCTCCGCGCTGGTGGTCGGCGGCACGGTGAAACGGACCCACAGCGACTGGCCCGCATGGAGCGGGTAGATGCGGTCCTCTGCCGTGGGGCGCCAGGGCAGGTCCGGGCGGGTTGCCAGGGTGTCCGGGGTCGCCCGGCCCTGCGGATCGATCCAGTAGGCGCCGTGATCGGCCAGCGGCACCGGCCACAGGGACGTCTCCAGCGTCAGGTTCGGGCGCGCGTGAGCCGCCGCCCCCAAGACCAGCCAGGCAGCAACCACCCACGCCAGCCGCAGCCAGCGCCACACTTGATTCGACATGGGCCCAAATTTCCTCTCGAAGCCGCAAGTACACCACGAAATTCGGGGTCAAGCCGGCGAGGGGCCAGGCATGTGACGAGGGTCGTGCCGATTTGGAGGACTCCTGTGTGGCGTGTCTGCCACGTCGGGCCCTGGCCGCGACAATATGGGCCATGAAAACGATACGACTGAAAGAAGGCCGGGAGCGCTCGCTGCAGCGCTGCCACCCTTGGGTGTTCGACGCCGCCATCGCCAAGGGCGGCGCCGACGCCGGCGAGACTGTGCGGCTGGTGGCGCACGATGGCCGCTTCCTGGGCTGGGCGGCGTTCAGCCCGAGCTCGAAAATCCGTGCCAGGGTCTGGAGCTTCGATGAGGCGCAGCGCATCGACGCTTCGTTTTTTGAGGCTGCCATCGCCCGCTCCATCAGGGCCCGGGCCCTGTTTGACATCCAGAGCGACGGCGTGCGGCTGGTACATGGCGAGTCCGACGGCCTGCCCGGCCTGATCGTGGACCGCTATGGCGACACGCTGGTGGCGCAGTTCACCTCCTGTGGCACCGAACGCTGGAAGGATGTGATTGCCGACGCGCTGTTGCGGGAGACCGGGCTGACCCGCCTGTACGAACGCTCGGACGCCAGCGTGCGCGCGCTGGAGGATCTGCCCGAGGCGACCGGCTGGTTGCGCGGCAACGGCCCGACCGAGCTGACCCTGCGCGAGCACGACTGGCGCCTGACGCTGGACATCGCCACCGGCCACAAGACCGGCTTCTACCTGGACCAGCGCGACAGCCGGGCGCGCTTTGCTGCGCATACGCGCCACCGCCAGTTCCAGCGCGTGCTCAACTGCTACTGTTACACCGGCGGTTTCACTGTGGCCGCACTGGCGGGCGGCGCCGGCCATGTGACTTCGATCGATTCGTCGGGTCCGGCACTGGAACGCGCGCGCGCCCATGTGGCGCTGAACGGCTTCGACGCGGCGCGCAACCGCTTCCTGGATGCCGACGTGAACGCCTCGCTGCGCGCCTTCATCGAGGCCGGCGAGACCTTCGACGCCATCATTCTCGATCCGCCCAAGTTCGCGCCGACCGCGGCGCATGCCGACCGCGCCGCGCGCGCCTACAAGGACATCAACCGGCTGGCCTTCAAGCTGCTGGTGCCGGGCGGCGAGCTGTTCACCTATTCGTGCTCGGGCGGGATCAGCGCCGACCTGTTCCACAAGATCGTTGCCTCGGCCGGCCTCGACGCCGGGGTGGACGGTTACATCAGCGAGCGGCTGCAAGGCGCGCCCGACCACCCGATGACGGTGCGCTTCCCGGAAGGCGAGTACCTCAAGGGGTTGGTCGTGGTACGCAAGCCGGACTGACCGGCGGGTCGTTGATCCACGCGATCGGCGCGGCCTTGGTGCCGCCGCTACACTCTTTCCACATTTTTGCTTCCGATCTTCTTTGCAGGTTTACCCATGAGTCTCATCCCCGCCACCATCCTGACCGGCTTTCTCGGCGCCGGCAAGACGACCCTGCTCAAGCGCGTGCTGACCGAGGCGCACGGGCAGAAGATCGCCGTGATCGAGAACGAGTTCGGCGAGGAGAACATCGACAACGACATCCTGGTCGCGGACACCAACGAGCAGATCATCCAGATGAGCAACGGCTGCGTCTGCTGCACCATCCGTGAGGACCTGCGCTCCACGCTCCAATTGCTGGCGGCGAAGAAGCGCAAGGGCCTGCTGGATTTCGAGCGTGTGGTGATCGAGACCACCGGCCTGGCCGACCCCGGCCCGGTGGCGCAGACCTTCTTCATGGACGACGAGATCGCCGAGAGCTTCCTGCTCGACTCGATCCTGACCCTGGTCGACGCCAAGCACGCCGCCCAGCAACTCAACGACCGTCAGGAGGCGCGTCGCCAGGTGGGCTTTGCCGACCAGATCTTTATCAGCAAGGCCGATCTGGTGTCGGTCGAGGAGTTGGGCGCGTTGCAGCACCGCCTGACCCACATGAACCCGCGCGCGCCGCAGAAGGTGGTGCACTTCGGCGAGGTCGCGCTGGCCGAGGTGTTCGACCTGCGCGGCTTCAACCTGAATGCCAAGCTCGACATCGACCCGGACTTCCTCAAGGAGGACGAGCACGACCATGAGCACGACCACCATCATCATGACCACGATCATGCGCATGGCGAGCATTGCAGTCACCCCTCACACCAGCACGCGCATGGCCACCACCATCACCATGACGACGATGTGAAGAGCTTTGTCTTCCGGTCGGATCGGGCCTTCGATCCCGCGCGGCTGGAGGATTTCCTGGGCGCCATCGTCAACATCTACGGTCCGCGCATGCTGCGCTACAAGGGGGTGCTGAACATGCGCGGCACCGAGCGCAAGGTGATCTTTCAGGGCGTGCACCAGCTCATGGGCAGCGACCTCGGGCCGCAGTGGGCCGAGGGTGAGCCACGCACCAGCAAGATGGTGTTCATCGGCATCGACCTGCCCAAGGACATCCTGTTGCAGGGGCTGGAGCAGAGCCTGATTTAACGGGGGCGGGACGCGGACTGTCTCGAATCCGCAACGGGGCCGGCGCGGCTTGGGGCAAGCCTATACAATCGCGGCGCAAAACGGGGGTGCCTCCCCGATAGACGCCGATCCGCGAGCCCTGTGCGACAGGGCGGTGGATGCGGTGAGGAGACAGAAGTTGAATGCCCGATCCGGTAGCCGCAGGCTCAGGTCAAAGTGCGAAAGGATGCCGATATCGCTTCCTCGCTCCCGTGTGGGGTGGAGGGAGGCGTTGCCGATGCGGATCACCGTGTTTCGACGGGAATGTGTCGCTGCCGCGCCGCCCGTCGCCCACCCCGTCAGGCTGCTCGCTGGTCGAGCAAGCTGGCCCCTCCGTTGAGCCTTCGCGGGCGTCCTCGGCTCTCCAAGCAAGTTACACACCCAACATGTCTACTTCCGTGCTAACCCCTACGCCCTTCGTTCCGCTCAAGAAAGACCCTCAGCTGGCCAACAATTGGAAGACCAAGCCGCTGGAGGAATTGAGCGACGCCGAGATCCTGTCCATGGCGGACAGCGAATACATGAACGACACTCAGATGGCGTTCTTCCGCCTCAAGCTCGCTCGTCTCAAGCAGGACATCCTGGCCAGCGCGGGCGAGACCACGGAGCATCTGCGCGAGGACACGGTGGTCGTGCCGGATCCGGCCGATCGCGCCACCATTGAAGAAGAGCACGCGCTGGAGCTGCGCACGCGTGACCGCGAGCGCAAGCTGCTCAAGAAGATCGAGCAGTCGATCGCGCGCATCGACGCCGGCGACTACGGCTACTGCGATGAAACCGGCGAACCGATCGGCGTCGGCCGCCTGCTGGCACGACCGACCGCGACCCTGTCGCTGGAGGCGCAGCAGCGCCGGGAACTCAAGCAGAAGATGTTCGGGGACTGATCTCCCGCGGGCTATATTGGCATTGGCGAGATAATCCGACTCCATGAGCAAAGACAAAGGCGGTTTGCTGTCCAAGGTCGTCAAGTTCGTCCGTTATCCGACGACGCAATGGTCCGAACTTGACAATCCCGACTCGGTTCAGGAGGAGGAGCGCAACAAGCAGGCGCTCAAGGAAGTCCTCGAACGCAAGAAGCGCAATGATTTCGTGCGGGGCCGCGAACTCGACATGCTGCGCAAGATCCGGCGTCGTGAACTGCTGGGTGCGCCCGAGAGCGGGGTGCGACCGTCGTTCTTCCAGAGCAGCCTGATGTCCACGCCGGACGGTCGGGCCAAGACGCTGAAGAAGATCGACGAGATCGAGGCTCAGATGTCGATGCAATGGTGGAAGACCAAGCGCGGCGAATCCGTCTTGAGTGAATCGCAGCAGTCCCGGCTGGGGCCGAGCAGTGGCCAAGGGTCGTCGAGTGCCCGCCCGCCGCTCGGCGCGCAGGCGTCTGCCTTCGCGGCGGTCGCCAGCAGTGCCGCGCCGGTGGTTGCGGCGCCGGTCGTGGCGGCCCCGGACGATGCGGCTCATCCGATATCCCAGCAGGACGGAGTGCCGAATTCGCAGAATTTCTCCGCTTCCAAGTCGCTGGCCATCGAGGTGGGTGAGATCGCCCACGACCCCGAGTTGGAGGAGGCATCGATCCGTTTTGCCAGCGGTGACGACGCCGGTGCCGAGGGCGGCTTGCGGGCGGTCCTGGGCGAAGGCGGCAGCCACGTCCAGAATCCGGACGCCTGGCTGGCCCTGTTCGATCTGTACCGGGCTACCGGACAGCAGGAGCCGTTTGAGAGTGCGGCGATGGAGTTCGTCACCCGCTTCCAGCGCTCCGCGCCACAGTGGTTTTCCATGCTGGAGCATGTAGAGCCCGTCGCCGCGGCGGCCCCTGTGGGGGCGCAGTTGCCCCACTGGACCTGCCCGCCGTCGCTGGGCACCCAGTCACTGGCGGCCCTGAACGCGGCGCTCGGACGGGCCCGGGGGGCGTGGCGCATCGACTGGCACAAGCTGGTCGGCGTGGGGGATGCGGCGGTGGTGGTGGCTCTGGCGCAGATCTTCGAGTCCTGGGCGGCGCAGCCGGTGCAGCTCAGCTTCTTGGGCGACGCGCAGGTGGATCGGCTCCTGGAGGATCAGACGGTTGTCGGCGATCCCAGCATTTCGACGGACTGGTGGAGGTTGCGCCTGGCCTGGCTGCGCGTGATGGGGCGTGAGGCCGATTTCGAAGAGGTGGCAATGAACTATTGCATCACCTACGAGGTGTCGCCGCCTTCCTGGGATGCGCCGCGTTGCACCCATCTGTCCCCGGAGGCCGGAGCGTTGGACGGGGAAGGTGCGCCTGAGGTTGCGGCACCAGCGAGTGCAGCCGGTCCGGGGGCGTCGGGCAGGCTGGCCTTGTCCGGCGTGATCGTCGGTGACGTTGCGGCGCAGTTGGCGGCCTTTGACGGCAGCGATGCGGCGGGGAAGGCGACGGTGGAGATTTCCTGTGCCCGCCTGGCGCGCGTTGATTTCGCGGCCGCCGGCACCCTGCTCAACTGGGTCTCGGCGCGCCAGGCGCAGGGGCGGCGGGTCGAATTCAAGGATGCGCACCGCCTGGTGGCGGCCTTTTTCCACGTGATCGGTATTGGCGAGCAGGCGCGCGTGCTCGTGCGCAAGGACTGAGCGAGGGCTGGCGCGCGATCCCGGCGTCCGCCGGGCTTGATCCGTTCGTCGGGATCCTCATCTGGGATAGTCATGGAACAATTTCACGGAACCACGATCGTCAGCGTGCGGCGCAAGACCGCCGATGGCTGGCAGGTGGCCATCGGCGGCGATGGCCAGGTCACGCTGGGCAACCTCGTGATGAAGGGCTCGGCGCGCAAGGTTCGCAAGCTCTACCACGGCCAGGTGCTGGCCGGCTTTGCCGGCGCCACCGCAGATGCCTTCACGCTGTTCGAACGCTTCGAGGCCAAGCTGGAAAAGCACCAGGGGCATCTGGTGCGGTCCGCGATCGAGCTGACCAAGGACTGGCGCACCGACCGCGTGCTGCGTCGCCTCGAAGCCATGTTGGCCGTGGCCGACCGCGAGGCCTCGCTGATCATTACCGGCAATGGCGATGTGCTGGAGCCCGAGCACGGCATCATCGCCATTGGCTCCGGCGGCGCCTACGCCCAGTCGGCGGCCCGTGCGCTGCTCGACAACACCGAATTGCCGGCGCGCGACATCGTCAAGAAGTCGCTTGAGATTGCCGGTGAGCTGTGCATTTACACCAACATGCACCACACTCTCGAAACCCTGGACTGAACCCGTCCGGGCTGAAAGCAGTACCCCGATGTCTTCCATGACCCCGCAGGAGATCGTCTCCGAACTCGACCGGCACATCGTCGGCCAGGCGCAGGCCAAGCGCGCCGTCGCCATCGCGCTGCGCAACCGCTGGCGGCGCCAGCAGGTGCCCGATCCGCTGCGCGCCGAGATCACGCCGAAGAACATCCTGATGATCGGCCCGACCGGCGTCGGCAAGACCGAGATCGCGCGCCGTCTGGCGCGCCTGGCCGACGCGCCCTTCATCAAGGTCGAGGCGACCAAGTTCACCGAGGTGGGTTATGTCGGCAAGGATGTGGACACCATCATCCGCGACCTGGCCGAGATGGCCGTCAAGCAGACGCGCGAGGCCGAGGTGCGCAAGATGCGCGCGCGTGCCGAGGATGCCGCCGAGGACCGTATCCTGGACATCCTGATTCCGCCGGCGCGTCCGGCCGGCGCCGAGTTCGGCGCCGCGCCCGCGCCGACCCCGGACAGCGCGGCGCGCCAGGTGTTCCGCAAGAAGCTCCGCGAAGGTCTGCTGGACGACAAGGACATCGAGATCGAACTGGCCGAGCCGCGCCCGTCGGTCGAGATCATGGGCCCGTCCGGCATGGAGGACATGACCGATCAGCTGCGCGGCCTGTTCAGCCAGATGGGGCAGGGGCGGCGCAAGACGTGCAAGCTCAGGATCGCCGAGGCCTTGCGCCTGCTGATCGACGAGGAGGCCGGCAAGCTGGTCAACGAGGACGAGATCAAGGCCCAGGCGATCCAGAGCGCCGAGCAGAACGGCATTGTCTTCATCGACGAGATCGACAAGGTCGCCTCGCGCAGCGAGGCGGGCGGCGCCGAGGTGTCGCGCCAGGGGGTGCAGCGCGACCTGCTGCCGCTGGTCGAGGGGACCACGGTGACAACCAAGTACGGCATGGTGCGTACCGACCACATCCTGTTCATCGCCTCCGGGGCCTTTCATCTGGCCAAGCCGAGCGACCTGATCCCCGAACTGCAGGGGCGCTTCCCGATCCGCGTCGAGCTGCAGTCGCTCTCGGTGCAGGACTTTGAAGCCATCCTGACCCAGACCCACGCCTCGCTGGTACGTCAATACCAGGCGCTGCTGGCCACCGAAGGCGTGACGCTGGCGTTCCAGCCCGATGGCATCACCCGGCTGGCGCAGATTGCCTTCGAGGTGAACGAGCGCACCGAGAACATCGGCGCACGCCGCCTGGCCACCGTGATGGAGCGGCTGCTTGAGGATGTCAGTTTCGACGCCGTCCGTCTGGACGGTCAGACGCTGTCGATCGACGCCGCCTATGTCGATGCGCGGCTGCAGGTGCTGAGCCGCGACGAGGACCTGTCCCGTTACATTCTCTGAGGCATGCAAGTGACCTGACTTTTCAGGTGTCACTTTCATAGCTGGCGCTAAGTACTTCATTTAGAACGAGTTTCCGGTTTGCTTCGATTCCGGTTTTGTTTCTAAGTGCTTGATTTCATTGCAAAACTTTGTTGCACGCATCTTGCGGATGGCGTTTGCTGCTACAGTGGAAAAAAGTGCAGTTAAGTGGTGAAAAGTGCCTTCACGGCGTCAGTGCCAATCGCAAAAAAAGGTGTAACGCGTGTTTCAAGGGGCTTCGTCGCTGAGTCTGGATGCGAAGGGTCGGCTGTCCGTGCCGACTCGGCATCGTGACGTGCTCGGCGCCACGGCCTCCGGCCAGCTCACGATCACCAAGCACCCCCATGGCTGCCTGATGCTGTTCCCGCGTCCCGAGTGGGAGAGGTTCCGTGAACGCATTGCCGCGCTGCCGATGTCGGCCCAGTGGTGGAAGCGCATCTTCCTGGGTAACGCGATGGACGTGGAGATGGATGCCACCGGCCGGGTGCTGGTTTCGCCCGAACTGCGCCAGGCGGCCGGCATCAGCAAGGACGCGATCCTGCTGGGTATGGGTAACCATTTCGAGCTATGGGACAAGGCGACCTACGAGGCACAGGAAGCTCAGGCCATGCAGGGTGAGATGCCCGAGGTCTTCAAGGACTTTTCTTTCTGAGGGATGGCGGTGGCAACTTCATGGCAACACACCACCGTCTTGCTGCAGGAGGCGGTTGACGCGCTCCTCGGCAATCCGGACGGTACCTACGTGGATGCGACCTTCGGTCGCGGCGGGCACTCGCGCCTGATCCTCTCGCGCCTGTCGCCCCAGGGGCGGCTGATCGCCTTTGACAAGGATCCGGACGCGATTGCCGAGGCCGTCACGATCCAGGATGCGCGCTTTGCCATCCGGCATGAGGGGTTTCGCGAGCTCGGGGTCCTGCCCCCGGCGAGCGTCGCCGGGGTGCTGATGGACCTGGGGGTCAGCTCCCCCCAGATCGACAACCCCGCCCGGGGTTTTTCTTTTCGTTTTGACGGCCCACTCGACATGCGCATGGACACCACGCGCGGCGAGAGTGTGGCCGATTGGCTGGCGACCGCAGAGGTCCAGCAGATCGCAGAGGTGATACGTGACTACGGCGAAGAACGGTTTGCTGTTCCCATTGCAAAGGCGATTGTTGCTCGCCGACAGGAACGGGGCCCTGTTTCAACCACCGCCGAACTGGCCGGGATCGTGGCTGGCGCGGTCAAAACCCGCGAGCCGGGCAAGGACCCTGCAACGCGCACATTTCAGGCTCTTCGGATTTTCATCAATGCCGAGCTTGAGGAGTTGGAACAGGCGCTAGCCGCCAGCCTGCGCGTGCTGCAGCCCGGCGGCCGACTGGTGGTGATCAGCTTTCACTCGCTGGAAGACCGCATCGTCAAGCAGTTCATCGCCAAGCACTCGCGCGAGGTCTATGACCGCCGTGCGCCGTTCGCCGCACCCAAGCCGATGGAGCTCAAGGCGCTGGACCGCGTCAAGCCCGGCGAGGCCGAGGTGGCGGGCAACCCGCGCGCACGCAGCGCCATCATGCGCGTGGCGGAAAGGACGGCGGTGTGAGGTCCGGATACTGCGCCAAGCGAGGAGGGCGGGCATGACCCGGCTCAACCTCGTCTTGCTGGTCGCGGTGATCGCCAGCGGGCTGTACCTCGTACGCGTGCAGTACGAGTCGCGCCACCTGTTCACTGAGCTGGACCGGGCCATGGCCGAGGCGCGCAAGCTGGCGACCGAGCATGACCGCCTGCAGGTGGAAAAGCGTGCCGAGGCGACGCCGTTGCGCGTCGAGAAGCTGGCCCGTGCCCAACTGCAGATGCGCACCACCACGCCGGCCATCACCCAGTACGTCAGTGAGCCGCGCACAGCGGCCGGCGTGGGGGCCCCATGAGCAAGAGCGTGCTCTACGCCTCCAGCCCGCTGCTGGCGAGCAAGACGCCGGTCTGGCGCAGCAAGTTCGTCGTTGCCAGCCTGGCGCTGGGCTTCGTCGGCCTGGCCGTTCGCGCCGCCTATGTGCAGGTGATCGGCAACGACTTCTTCCAGCGACAGGGGCAGGTGCGCTTCGCCCGCACGCTGGAGCTGCCGGCCAACCGGGGGCGCATCTTGGACCGCAACGGGCTGATCCTGGCCTCCAGCGTGGTCGCGCCGAGCATCTGGGCCATTCCCGAGGACATCGAGCGCGACCCGGCCAAGCTCAAGGAGCTGGCCCGCCTGCTCGACATGCCCCAGTCGGTGCTGGACAAGAAGCTGGCCGACGAAGACAAGACCTTCGTCTGGATCAAGCGCCAGGTGGACGAGCCGGTGGCCCGGCAGATCGCGGCGCTCAACATCAAGGGCCTGTACCAGCGCAAGGAATACAAGCGCAAGTACCCGGAGGGCGAGGCTGCCGCGCACATCGTCGGCTTCACCAACGTGGAGAACCAGGGTCAGGAGGGCGTGGAGCTGACGTTCGACAAGGAGCTGGCTGGGCGTGCCGGCTCGCGCCGCGTCATCAAGGACCGGCTGGGCCGCGTGGTCGAGGACGTGGGCGAGGCGGTGCCGCCGGTCGATGGCCGCGACCTGCAACTTTCCATCGACAGCAAGGTCCAGTTCTTCGCGTACCAGAAGTTGCGTGACCAGGTGATCGCGCACAAGGCCAAGGCCGGCAGTGTGGTGGTGCTCGACAGCCGCACCGGCGAAGTGCTGGCGCTTGCCAATTACCCGAGCTACGCGCCGGACAGCCGGCGTGGCCTGTCCGGTGAGCAACTGCGCAACCGCGCGCTGACCGATACGTTCGAGCCCGGCTCGACCATGAAGCCGATCACGGCGGCGATGGCGCTGGAAGCCGGTCGCGTCACGCCGCAGACCATCGTGGACACCACCCCAGGCCGTCTGACCATCACCGGCTCCACCATCACCGACACGCACAACTACGGCGTGCTCACGGTGGAAGGCGTGATCCAGAAGTCCAGCAACGTTGGCGCCGCCAAGATCGCGCAGAAGATGAGTCCGCACGAGATGTGGGACACCTTCTCGGCTCTGGGCTTCGGCCAGAAGCCGCAGATCAGCTTTCCCGGCGCCGTGGCCGGTCGGGTGCGGCCCTGGAAGAACTGGCGGCCGATCGAGCAGGCCACCATGTCCTATGGCTACGGCTTGTCGGCCTCGCTGTTCCAGATGGCGCGCTCCTACACGGCGTTCGCCAACGACGGCGAGATCATCCCGGCCACCATGCTCAGGAACAGCGAGCCCGCAGTGGGCACGCGCGTGTTTTCCCCGCAGAACGCCATGGCCGTGCGCAAGATGCTGCAGATGGCTGCCGGACCGGGCGGAACCGGCCAGCGGGCGCAGACCGTCGGCTACTCCGTCGGCGGCAAGTCGGGCACGGCGCACAAGCAGGAGGGCAAGGGCTACGCCAGCAACCGCTACCGCGCCTGGTTCACCGGCCTGGCACCCATCGAGAAGCCGCGCATCATCGTCGCGGTGATGGTCGACGAGCCGAGTGCCGGTCAGTACTACGGCGGCCTGGTGGCCGCCCCGGTGTTCAGCGAAGTGGTCCAGCAGACGCTGCGCATGATGGGCGTGCAGCCCGACATGGAGGTCAAGCCGCAGATCGTGGCCAAGGCCGTGGAGGAGTCGTTCTGATGGTCGAATTGCACACCCCCCTTGATGCCGCGCGCTGGCTGCGCCAACACGTCACCGGCACCCTGCAGACCGACAGCCGCCAGGTGCGTCCGGGCGACGGCTTCATCGCCTGGCCCGGCGCCGCCACCGACGGACGCCGGCATGTGGCCGCCGCGCTGCGCCAGGGTGCGGCCGCCTGTCTGGTCGAGCGGGCCGGCGTCGAAGCCTTCGGTTTCAGCGGCGACACCATCGCCTGCTACACCGGCCTGAAGGCGGCCACGGGCCTGATCGCCGCCGCCTACTACGAGGCGCCGTCGCAGGCGCTCGACGTGATCGCCGTCACCGGCACGAATGGCAAGACCTCCACCGCCTGGTGGCTGGCCCAGGCGCTGACCAAGCTGCCGTCGCCGAGACCCTGCGGCCTGGTCGGCACGCTTGGCATCGGCCGTCCGCCGCTGGTGGTGTCCACCGGTCTGACCACGCCGGATCCGGTGCTGCTGCAGCAGCACTTCCGCGGTTTCGTCGACGCTGGCGTGACCGCCTGCGCCATCGAGGCCTCCTCGATCGGCCTCGTCGAGCAGCGGCTGGCCGGCACGCAGGTCCGGGTCGCGGTGTTCACCAACTTCACGCAGGATCACCTCGACTACCACGGCACCATGCAGGCCTACTGGCAGGCCAAGGCGCAGCTGTTCACCTGGCCCGGCCTGCAGGCGGCGGTGATCAATCTCGACGACCCGCAGGGCGGGCCGCTCGCGCAAGGCCTGGCCGGCACGGCACTGGATTGCTGGACCTTCTCCTGCAGCGTACCGGCACGGCTGCAGGCGCAAGACATCGGCTATGACGCCGAGGGCCTGTTCTTCACCGTGGTCGAGGGCGTGGAGTGCGCGCTGCTGCGTACCGGACAGATCGGCCAGTACAACGTGTCCAACCTGCTCGGCGTCATCGGCGCGATGCGCGCGCTCGGCGTGCCGCTGGCCGACGCGGTGCAGGCCTGCCATGCGCTGCTGCCGGTGCCGGGACGCATGGAGGTGGTGAGCGAGCCGGGGCAGCCGCTGGCCGCAGTGGATTACGCGCACACGCCCGATGCGCTGGAGAAGGCACTGATGGCGTTGCGACCGCTCGCCGAGCAGCGCGGCGGACGCCTGTGGTGCGTGTTTGGCTGCGGCGGCGATCGCGATCCGATCAAGCGGCCGCTGATGGGGGCGGTGGCTGAACGCGCGGCGGACCGGGTAGTCGTGACCAGCGACAACCCGCGCTCCGAATCCGCCGAGGCCATCATCGAACAGATTGTGCAGGGCCTGCGCCAGCGCACGGCGGCGCAGGTGCGGCCGGACCGTGCCGAGGCCATCGCCTGGACGCTGCAGCAGGCCGCGGCCCAGGACGTCGTGCTGATCGCCGGCAAGGGCCACGAGGATTACCAGGAGATCGCCGGCGTGCGACAAGCTTTTTCAGACAAGACCCAGGCGCTGGCGGCGCTGCGGCGGCGCGCCGCGGGAGCGGCCGCATGAGCGCCATGATGATGACCCTGCAACAGGCCCAGGCCTGGATGCCCGGCGCCCGCCTCGTCGGCGATGGCGCCGTTCCACTGATGCGCGTGCACACCGACACCCGCACCCTGGCCGCCGGCGACCTGTTCGTCGCGCTCAGGGGCGAACGCTTCGACGGCGCGCAGTTCCTGGCGCAGGCCCGGGCGCAGGGCGCCGTGGCGGCCTTGTGCGACGAGACGGCCGAGTCGCTGCTGGTCGCATCCGGCCTGCCCGGACTGCTGGTGCCCGACGCGAAGCTGGCGCTGGGCGCGCTGGCGGCCGGCTGGCGCCGACAGTTCCAGCTGCCGCTGATCGCGGTGACGGGCAGCAACGGCAAGACCACAGTCACGCAGATGATCGCGGCCATCTTGCGCGCCTGGAAGCCGCAGACCATGCTGGCCACGCGCGGCAACCTGAACAATGACATCGGCGTGCCGCTGACGCTGCTCAATCTGCGCGCCGTGCACGAGGTGGCGGTGGTCGAGCTCGGCATGAACCATCCGGGCGAGATCGCCTATCTGTCCGGGCTCGCCCAGCCGACCGTGGCGCTGGTCAACAACGCCCAGCGCGAGCACCAGGAGTTCATGGCCTCGGTGGAGGCCGTGGCACGGGAAAACGGCGCGGTGATCGAGGCGCTGGGCGCGGCCAGCGTGGCCGTGTTCCCGGGCGATGACGCCTACACCCCGCTGTGGCAGGCGCTGGCGGGCCCGCGCGCCACGCTGCGCTTCGGCCTTGGCGTCGAGGCGGTGGCTGAGATCGTCTGCGCCGCGCCGGTCTGGGCCGACGGGGCCTGGCAGGTCCAGGCCGACACACCGGCCGGCGTGCTGCGCTTCCGCCTGCGCGTGGCCGGCCGGCACAACGTGAAGAACGCGCTGGCTGCCGCCGCCTGCGCACTGGCTGCCGGCGCGCCGCTGGCGTCGGTGGCGCACGGCCTGTCGGCGTTTGAGCCCGTACAGGGACGCTCGCGCGCGCTGGCGCTGCAGTTGCAGGGCCGGCCGCTGACGCTGATTGACGATACCTACAACGCCAACCCAGACTCGGTGCGCGCGGCGATCGACGTGCTGGCCGAGCTGCCCGGCCCACGCCTGCTGGTGCTGGGCGACATGGGCGAGGTCGGCGACCAGGGGCCGCAGTTTCATGCCGAGGTCGGCGCCTACGCGCGCGAGCGCGGTGTCGAGCAGCTGTTCACGCTCGGGGCGCTGTCGGTGCATGCCGCCGCCGGCTTCGCGCAGGGTCGCCACTTCGACGAGTTCGCGGCGCTGCAGGCCGCGGTGGGCCAGGCGCTGCCCGGTGTCGCCAGCATCGTCGTCAAGGGTTCGCGCTTCATGAAGATGGAGCGGGTGGTCCAGGCCATCGCCGACCAGACACAACCCTCACAAGAACAACAAGGGCCTTCCCATGCTGCTTAGCCTTGCCCAGTGGCTCCAGACGATCTCGCCGGAGTTCGGGTTTTTCCGTGTGTTCCAGTACCTGACGTTCCGCGCCGTCATGGCGGCGCTGACGGCGCTGCTGATCGGCCTGGGCGCCGGCCCCTACGTGATCCGTCGCCTGACCTCGCTGAAGATCGGCCAACCGATCCGCGGCTACGCCATGCAGAGCCACTTGAGCAAGAGCGGCACGCCGACCATGGGCGGCGTTCTGATCCTGCTGTCCATTGCCATTTCGACCCTGCTGTGGTTCGACCTGTCCAACCGCTTCGTCTGGATCGTGCTGATCGTGACGCTGGGCTTCGGCGCCATCGGCTGGGTCGATGACTGGCGCAAGGTGGTCAACAAGGACCCGGAAGGCATGCGCTCGCGTGAAAAGTATTTCTGGCAGTCGCTGATCGGCCTGGTGGCCGCGCTCTACCTGGTATTCAGCATCTCGGAAAGCTCTAACCTGCGCGTGCTGGAACTGTTCTTCAACTGGGTGCGCTCCGGCTTCGATGTGAACCTGCCGCCCAAGGCCGGTCTGCTGCTGCCGTTCTTCAAGGAGGTCAGCTACCCGCTGGGTGTGTTCGGCTTCGTCATCCTGACCTACCTGGTCATCGTCGGCTCCAGCAATGCCGTCAACCTGACCGACGGGCTCGACGGCCTGGCCATCATGCCGGTGGTGATGGTGGGCTCGGCGCTGGGTGTGTTCGCCTACGTGACCGGCAATGCGGTCTATTCCAAATACCTGTTCCTGCCGCACATCCCCGGTACCGGGGAGCTGCTGGTGTTCTGCGCGGCGATGGCCGGCGCGGGCCTGGCCTTTCTCTGGTTCAACACGCATCCGGCCCAGGTGTTCATGGGCGATGTCGGCGCGCTGGCGCTGGGCGGCGCGCTGGGCACGATCGCCGTGATCGTGCGCCAGGAAATCGTGCTCGCCATCATGGGCGGCATCTTCGTGGTCGAGGCGCTGTCGGTGATGCTGCAGGTGTCCTGGTTCAAGTACACCAAGCGCAAGTACGGCGAGGGCCGGCGCCTCTTGAAGATGGCGCCGCTGCACCACCATTTCGAGAAAAGCGGCTGGAAGGAAACGCAGGTCGTGGTGCGCTTCTGGATCATCACCATGCTGCTGTGCCTGGTTGGCCTGTCCACCCTGAAGCTGAGGTAGGCGATGAGCTCCTTGCAAGGTCAACACGTCCTGATCCTCGGCCTCGGCGCATCGGGCCTGGCAATGGCACGCTGGTGCGCGCGCGTCGGTGCCGATGTCACGGTGGCCGATACGCGCGAGGCACCGCCGCAGCGGGTGGCGCTGCAGCAGGGAGTGCCCGGCGCGAGGTTCGTTGCCGGGCCGTTTGCCGCATCGCTGGTGGAGGGCACGGCGGTGCGCGCTGTGTTCCTCAGCCCCGGTCTGTCCCCGGCCATCGTTGCGCCCGTGGTCCAGGCAGCGCAGGCGCAGGGCCTGTGGGTCGGGGGCGAGCTCAGCCTGTTCGCCGCCGCGCTGACGGACCTGAAGGCGCAGCGCGGCTACGTGCCGCAGGTGCTCGGCATCACCGGTACCAACGGCAAGACCACGGTGACTTCGCTGACGGGTCAGCTGGTGGCGCGCGCCGGCAAGACCGTGGCCGTGGCAGGGAACATTGGCCCGACGCTGCTGGACACGCTGGGTGCCAGCCTGGACGACGACAAGCTGCCCGAGGTCTGGGTGCTGGAGCTGTCCAGCTTCCAGCTGGACAGCGCGAAGGAGTTCGAGCCCACCGCGGCCACGGTGCTCAATGTCACGCAGGACCACCTCGACTGGCACGGCAGCCTGGAGGCCTATGCCGCCGCCAAGGCCAGAATCTTTGGTCAGCAGGGTCTGATGATCCTGAACCGCGAGGACCCGGTCGTCATGGCCATGCGGCCGGCACCGGTGCGCGTGAAGCTGCAGAAGCCGATCGAGCGGGCCATGGTCACGTTTGGCGGCGACATGCCGCGGCGGCCGGGCGACTACGGCATCGAGATGGTCAACGGCATGGCGTGGCTGGTGCGCGCCATGGAGGCCGACGAGACCCGCAAGCGGCGCAAGGACGAGGTGCAGGAGCTGCACATCCAGCGTCTGATGCCGGCCGACGCGCTGCGCATCCGCGGCCGGCACAACGCGGTCAATGCGCTGGCCGCGCTGGCGCTGGCCGGTAGCGCCGGCTGTGGCCTGGCGCCCATGCTGTACGGCCTGCGCGAGTACCGTGGCGAGCCGCACCGCGTGGAGCCGATCGGCCTGGTCGAGGGGGTGGAGTACTTCGACGACAGCAAGGGCACCAACGTCGGCGCCACCGTGGCGGCGTTGAGCGGCCTGGGCGCGGACCGCCGCATCGTCGTCATCCTCGGCGGTGATGGCAAGGGGCAGGATTTCAGCCCGCTGGCGCCGCCGGTGGCGCGCCATGCCCGCGCGGTGGTGCTGATCGGTCGCGACGCGCCACAGATCCGCGCCGCGCTGGAAGCCACGGGCGTGCCGCTGCTCGACGCCGCCACGCTGCCCGAGGCGGTGACGCTGGCGCGGCAGCGCGCCCATGCTGGCGACGCGGTACTGCTGTCGCCGGCCTGTGCCAGCCTGGACATGTTCGACAACTACGAGCACCGCGCCCGCGTGTTCCACGAGGCGGTGGCCGAGCTGGCCGACGCGGCGGGCGTGCCGCTGGAGGGGGCGCCGTGAGCGGGCTGGTCCAGCGTCTCTCGGGCTGGTTCAGCGGCCTCTCGCGCGCCGCCGGCGATGCCTTGCCGGTGCGGGTCGGCGGACTGGAGTTCGCGCGCACGCCGTCCACGCCGACGCGCCTGCTGGGCTTCGATCAGACCCTACTCTGGGTCACGGTGGCCATGCTCGCCTGGGGGCTGGTCATGGTCTATTCCGCTTCGATCGCACTGCCGGACAACCCGCGCTTCGCGCGCTATGCCCCGACCCACTTCCTGCTGCGCCACGTGCTCTCGCTGGTGCTGGCCTTCGTCGCCGGTCTGCTGGCGTTTCAGGTGCCGGTCGCGATCTGGGAGCGCTGGGCGCCCTGGCTGTTCGTCGCCTCGCTGCTGCTGCTGGTCGTGGTGCTGGTGCCGCACGTGGGCAAGGGCGTGAATGGCGCGCAGCGCTGGCTGCCGCTGGGTGTGATGAACTTCCAGCCGTCCGAACTCGCCAAGTTCGCCGTGGTGCTCTACGCCGCCGATTACATGGTGCGCAAGATGGAGGTCAAGGAGCGCTTTTTCCGCGCCGTGCTGCCGATGGGCGTGGCGGTGGGCGTGGTGGGGGTGCTGCTGCTGGCCGAGCCGGACATGGGCGCTTTCATGGTGATCGCGGTGATCGCCATGGGCATCCTGTTCCTGGGCGGCGTCAACGCCCGCATGTTCTTCATCATCGCCGGCGTGTTGCTGGTGGCCTTCGGCCTGATGATCGCCATGTCCGAATGGCGACGCGAGCGCATCTTCGCCTACCTGGACCCGTGGAGCGAGAAGCATGCCCTGGGCAAGGGCTACCAGCTCTCGCACTCGCTGATCGCCATCGGCCGCGGCGAAATCTTCGGCGTCGGCCTGGGCGGCAGCGTCGAGAAACTGCACTGGCTGCCCGAGGCGCACACCGACTTCCTGCTGGCGGTGATCGGCGAGGAGTTTGGTCTGGTCGGCGTGCTGTGCCTGATCGGCCTGTTCCTCTGGCTGACCGGTCGCATCATCCACATCGGACGCCAGGCGATCGCACTGGACCGCGTGTTCGCCGGCCTCGTGGCACAGGGCGTGGGCATCTGGGTCGGCTTCCAGGCTTTCATCAACATGGGCGTGAACCTCGGCGCGCTGCCGACCAAGGGACTGACCTTGCCGCTGATGAGCTATGGCGGCTCTGCCATCCTCATGAACGTGGTCGCGCTCGCGGTGGTGCTGAGAATCGATGTCGAGAACCGGCAACTGATGCGCGGGGGGCGCCCATGAAGCCCAAGTGCGCGCTGATCATGGCCGGCGGCACCGGCGGACACATCTTTCCCGGCTTGGCCGTGGCCGAGGCGCTGCGCGAGCGTGGCTGGCGCGTGCACTGGCTGGGCACGCCGGGCAGCATGGAAAACCAGCTCGTGCCGCCACGCGGCTTCACCTTCGAGTCGATCGACTTTGCCGGCGTGCGCGGCAAGGGAGCACTGACGCTGGTGCTGCTGCCGCTGCGCCTGCTCAAGGCGTTCTGGCAGAGCCTGCGGGTGGTGCGCCGTGTCAAGCCCGACGTGGTGGTGGGGCTGGGCGGCTATATCACCTTCCCTGGCGGAATGATGGGCGTGCTGTGCGGCAAGCCGCTGGTGCTGCACGAACAGAATTCGGTGGCGGGGCTGGCCAACAAGGTGCTGGCCGGCGTGGCCGACCGGGTGTTCACCGCCTTCCCGGAGGTGCTGAAAAAGGCGCAGTGGGTGGGCAACCCGCTGCGCGCGCCATTCACTCGGCAGCCGGACCCGGCGCAGCGCTTCGCTGGCCGCAGCGGCCCGCTGCGCCTGCTGGTGGTGGGCGGCAGCCTGGGCGCCAAGGCGCTGAACGACATCGTGCCGCAGGCGCTGGCCCTGCTGCCCGAGGCCAGCCGGCCGCTCGTGACGCACCAGAGCGGCGCCAAGCAGATCGATGCACTGCGCGCCAACTACGCCGCCGCTGGCGTGCAGGCCGAGCTGACGCCGTTCATCGACGACACCGCGCAGGCCTTCGCCGACGCGGACCTCATCCTTTGCCGTGCCGGTGCCAGCACCGTCACGGAAATTGCCGCGGTGGGCGCGGCGGCGCTGTTCGTGCCGTTCCCGTTCGCCGTCGACGACCACCAGACCAGCAACGCCCGGTTCCTGGTCGGGCAGGGTGGCGGCTGGCTGATCCAGCAAGCCGACCTGACCGCACAAGGATTGGCGGATTTGCTTCAAAAAACGGAGCGCGGAACGCTGCTGCGCTGCGCCGAGAAAGCCAAGACCATGCAAAAAATCAATGCCACCCGCGACGTGGTGGCGGCCTGCGAGGAGCTGGCTTCATGAAACACGCGATCCATCACATCCATTTCGTCGGCATTGGCGGCTCCGGCATGAGCGGCATCGCCGAGGTGCTGCTGAACCTGGGCTACCAGGTGTCCGGCTCGGATCTGGCCGACAGCGCCACGCTGCGCCGCCTGGCCGGCCTGGGCATCCGCACCTTCGTCGGGCATGCGGCCGAGCATATTGCCGGCGCTAACGCGGTGGTCACCTCCACCGCGGTGAAGGCGGACAACCCCGAGGTGCTGGCCGCCCGCGAGAAGCGCATCCCGATCGTGCCGCGCGCCGCGATGCTGGCCGAGCTGATGCGCCTGAAGCAGGGCATCGCCATCGCTGGCACGCACGGCAAGACGACCACCACCAGCCTGGTGGCCAGCGTGCTGGCCGAGGCCGGGCTCGATCCCACCTTCGTCATCGGCGGCCGGCTCAACAGTGCGGGTGCCAATGCCCGGCTCGGCACCGGCGACTACATCGTGGTCGAGGCCGACGAGTCCGACGCCTCGTTCCTGAAGCTGCTGCCCGTGATGGCCGTCGTGACCAACATCGACGCCGATCACATGGAGACCTACGGCCAGGACTTCAACCGGCTGAAGGCGGCCTTCGTCGATTTCCTGCACCGCATGCCGTTCTACGGCACGGCCATCCTCTGCGTGGACAACCCGGCGGTGCGCGAGATCGTGCCCGAGGTGTCCTGCCCGGTGACCAGCTACGGGTTTGCCGAGGACGCCCAGGTGCGCGCCATCGATGTGCGCGCCGTGGGCGGCCAGATGCACTTCACCGTGCAGCGGCGCAACGGCGTCACGCTGCCGGACCTGCCGGTCGTGCTCAACCTGGCGGGCGAGCACAACGTGCTGAACGCCCTGTCGGCGATCGCCGTGGCGGTGGAGCTGAACATTCCCGATGCCGCGGTGCAGAAGGCGCTGGCCGGCTTCAAGGGCGTCGGCCGGCGCTTCCAGCGCTATGGCGACCTGCCGGCCAAGGACGGCGGCAGCTTCACCGTGATCGACGACTACGGCCACCACCCGGTGGAGATGGCCGCCACGCTGGCGGCGGCGCGCGGCGCCTTCCCGGGGCGCCGGCTGGTGCTGGCCTTCCAGCCGCACCGCTACAGCCGCACGCGCGACTGCTTCGAGGACTTCGTGAAGGTGGCCGGCAGCGCCGACGCGGTGCTGCTGGCCGAGGTCTATGCCGCCGGCGAGGCGCCGATCGTCGCCGCCGACGGCCGCGCGCTGGCCCGCGCGTTGCGCGTGGCCGGGCGGGTGGAGCCGGTGTTCGTCGATGACATCGCCGACATGCCCCGCGCGATCGTCGAAAACGCGCGCGATGGCGACGTGGTGATGTGCATGGGCGCCGGCTCGATCGGTGCCGTGCCCGGCAAGGTGGTGGACATGCTGCAAAAAACAGCGCTGCTCCCGCAGGAGGGACAAGGGTAATGGTCGAGAAAGACTTGGAATTCGGTAAGGTCGCCGTGCTGATGGGCGGACGCTCGGCCGAGCGCGAGGTGTCGTTGATGTCGGGTCAGGGCGTGCTGCAGGCCTTGCGTGCACGCGGCGTGGAGGCCCACGCCTTCGACCCGGCCGAGCGCGACCTGTCCGAGCTGCGCCGCGAGGGCTTCACGCGCTGTTTCATCGCGCTGCACGGCCGCTACGGCGAGGACGGCACGGTGCAGGGAGCGCTGGAGCTGCTGGGCCTGCCCTACACAGGCTCTGGCGTGATGGCCTCCAGCATGGCGATCGACAAGACCATGACCAAGCGTGCCTGGCTGGCCGAGGGGCTGCCGACGCCGAAATACCGCCTGCTGCGCCGTGGCACCTTCGACCGCGCGCAGGTCGAGGCCTTGCCGGCCGAACTGGGCCTGCCGCTGATCGTCAAGCCGGCGCGCGAGGGCTCGTCGATCGGCGTGGCCAAGGTCACGGAGATGGCGGAGCTGTTCGCGGCGGTGGAGCAGGCGGCACGCCTCGATACCGACATCCTGTGCGAGCAGTTCATCCAGGGTGACGAGGTGACCTGCCCGGTGCTGGGCAGCGGCGATGCAGCGCATGCCCTGCCGGTGATCCGCATCGTGGCGCCGCAAGGCAATTACGACTACCAGCACAAGTACTTCACCGACGACGTGCAATACCAGGTGCCTTGCGGCCTGCCGGCCGGCGAGGAGGTGGCCATCCAGCAACTGGTGCTGAAGGCCTACCGCGTGCTGGGCTGCCGCGGCTGGGGGCGCATCGACGTGATGATCGACGGCGCGACGCGCCAGCCCTACCTGCTGGAGATCAACACCTCGCCAGGCATGACCGGTCACTCGCTGGTGCCGATGTCGGCCCGGGCCTCGGGCCTTGGCTACGAGGACCTCTGCCTGCAGTTGCTGCGGCAGGCGACACTCGACTACCCCGCGGAGGCCGCGCAGCCATGAATCCAGCCCAGCCCGCCCCGTTCGACGTCCGGCTCATGAACCTGACCGCTGCGGTCCTGTTCGTCGCCGTGGCCGTCACCGGCGTGGCCTCGGGCCTGTGGTGGGTGATGCGTCATCCGGCGTTCTCGATCGGCGCGATCGTGGTGCAGGGCGACGTGGCGCACAACAGTGCGCTGACGCTGCGCGCCCAGGTGGCGCCGCGGCTGTCGGGCAATTTCTTCACGCTGGATCTGGCGGCGGCGCGGGCTGCGTTCGAGGCGGTGCCCTGGGTGCGCACCGCCATCGTGCAGCGCGAATTTCCCAACCGCCTGCGCGTGCGCTTGCAGGAGCACGAGGCGGTGGCGTACTGGGGGGACGAGAGCGACGACCGGTTGGTCAATCGCTTCGGCGAGGTGTTCGAGGCGAGCGCGGCCGATGTCGAGTCCGAGGACCTGCCTCGGCTGAGCGGGCCGGACGGACAGTCGGCGCAGGTGCTGCAGATGTACCTGGCGCTGAGCCCGCAGTTCGCCTCGGTTGGCAGCGTGCTGGAGACGCTGGAGCTGTCGGCTCGGGGTGGCTGGCACGCCCGGCTGGACAGCGGTGCGGAGATCGAGTTGGGGCGGGGGGCGCTGGCCGAGGTCGTGCCGCGCGTGCAGCGCTTTGTGCGCACGCTGCGGCAGGTGGCGGCTCAGTACGGGCGCACGGTCGAGTCCGTCGAGTCGGCGGACCTGCGTCATGGCGACGGCTATGCGCTGCGTCTGCGTGGCGTGACGACACTGGCGGATGCGGTGAAAAAACCCTAGAACAAGCACAAACAACGAACTGGTGAAGTTATGGCAAAAGATTACAAGGATCTGGTCGTAGGGCTTGATATCGGCACCGCCAAGATCATGGTGGTGGTCGGGGAGGTGCTGCCCGGCGGCGAGCTCAAACTCGCCGGTCTGGGCGTGGCGCCGAGCAACGGGCTCAAGCGCGGCGTGGTCGTCAACATCGACGCCACGGTGCAGAGCATCCAGCAGGCGCTCAAGGAGGCCGAGCTGATGGCCGACTGCAAGATCACCCGTGTCTATACCGGCATCACCGGCAGCCACATCCGCGGCATCAACTCCAGCGGCATGGTGGCGGTGAAGGACAAGGAAGTCACACAGGCCGACGTGGCGCGCGTGGTGGAGACGGCCAAGGCGATCAACATCTCGACCGACCAGCGCCTGCTGCTGGTCGAGCCGCAGGAGTTCATCATCGACGGCCAGGACGTGAAAGAGCCGATCGGCATGAGCGGCTTGCGCCTGGAGGCCAAGGTGCACATCGTCACCGGCGCGCAGAGCGCGGCGGAGAACATCATCAAGTGCGTGCGCCGCTGCGGCCTGGACGTGGACCAGCTCATGCTGAACCCGCTGGCCTCCAGCCTGGCCGTGCTGACCGAGGACGAGCGTCAGCTCGGCGTGGCCTGCGTGGACATCGGCGCCGGCACCACCGACGTGGCCATCTTCACCGGCGGCGCGATCCGCCATACGGCGGTGATCCCGATCGCCGGCGACCTGATCACCAGCGACATCGCCATGGCCCTGCGCACGCCGACCAAGGACGCCGAGGACATCAAGGTGGACAGCGGCTACGCCAAGCAGCTGCTGTCCGATCCCGAGCAGCAGGTCGAGGTGCCGGGCCTGGGTGACCGCGGCCCGCGCATGCTCTCCAAGCAGGCGTTGGCCGGCGTGATCGAGCCGCGCGTCGAGGAGATCTTCTCGCTGGTGCAGCAGGTGATCCGTGAGTCGGGCTACGAGGAGGTGCTGTCTTCGGGCATCGTGCTGACCGGCGGCAGCTCGGTCATGCCCGGCATGGTCGAACTCGGCGAGGACATCTTCCTGAAGCCGGTGCGCCGTGGCATCCCCAAGTATTCGAGCGCGTTGGCCGACATGGTGGCCCAGCCGCGCGCCGCCACCGTGATGGGTCTGATGGAGGAGGCCCGCTTGGCCCGTCTGCGCGGCTTCAAGGTGGCGCAGAAAAACGGCTCCGTGAAGACGGCCTTTGGCCGCTTCAAGGACTTCATCGTCGGGAATTTCTGACCATGGCGCCCCGTCCACGCTATTTCGCGCGGGGCAGCCCGCACACCCGATGGCGGGGCATCGGCCCGCCATCGCGATGTCGAGCGTCACAGGAACAACAAACCCAAAGGCAGACTACTGCAGATTCAGGAGAGCAACATGAGCATCGAAATGATTGAAGTCGAAGAATTCAACATGGGCACCCACATCAAGGTGATCGGCGTGGGCGGCGGCGGCGGCAATGCTGTCGAGCACATGATCGACCGCCAGGTCCAGGGCGTGGAATTCGTCTGCGCCAACACCGATGCGCAGGCGCTGGGTCGCAGCCATGCGCACCGCACGATTCAGCTGGGCGTGAGCGGCCTGGGTGCCGGCAGCAAGCCCGAAAAGGGGCGCGAGGCGGCCGAGGCGGCCGTGGACGACATCCGGGCCGCGATCGACGGGGCCCACATGCTGTTCATCACTGCGGGCCTGGGCGGCGGCACCGGCACCGGTGCCGCGCCGGTGATCGCGCGCGTGGCCAAGGAAATGGGCATTCTCACCGTGGGTGTGGTGACCAAGCCCTTCGACTGGGAGGGCGGGCGCCGCATGAATAACGCCGACAACGGTCTGGCCGAACTCGAAGCCAACGTCGATTCGCTGATCGTGGTGCTCAACGAGAAGCTGCTGGAAGTGCTGGGCGACGACATCACCCAGGAAGAGGCTTTTGCCCGGGCCAACGACGTGCTGAAGAACGCCGTGGGCGGTATCGCCGAGATCATCAACGAATACGGCGACGTGAACGTGGACTTCGAAGACGTGCGCACCGTGATGAGCGAGCCCGGCAAGGCAATGATGGGCACGGCCGTGGCCAGCGGCCCGGACCGCGCCCGCATCGCCGCCGAGCAGGCCGTGGCCTGCCCGCTGCTGGATGGCATCGACCTGTCGGGCGCCAAGGGTGTGCTGGTGCTGGTCACCGCCGCGCGTGGCTCGCTCAAGCTGGCCGAGTCCAAGTTGGCGATGAGCACCATCAATGCCTACGCCTCGCCCGATGCGCACGTGATCTACGGCGCGGCCTACGACGACACCCTGGGTGACAGCATCCGCGTCACCGTGGTGGCCACCGGTCTGTCGCGCCAGAGCGTGCGTCGCGCCGCCGCGCCGCTGCAGGTGCTGCGCACCGGCACCGACAACGTGAGCTTCAACATCCCGACCGTGGGGGCCGCCTCAGGCGGCGGCACGGCGCCGGCGGGTATCGGTGGCGTGGCGCAGACCAACTACGACGCCATGTCCGTGCCCCGCGTCTGGCGCGCCAACCGCAGCCAGGCCGCCGCCAAGGTGGACGCGCTGTCGTCGGGAGGCATGGACGACTTCGAGATCCCGGCTTTCCTGCGCAAGCAGGCGGACTGACGCGCCGGGCGACGTGACGTGACAGCGCACCCCGAGGTGGCCGTGGTGGCCCCGGGGCGGCGCGCGAATCCTCGTCCCTGGGACAGACGGGGACTCCTCCTGAAAATTACAATCCTGTCATGCTCCAGCAACGAACCCTCAAGTCCCTGACCAAGGCCGTCGGCGTGGGCCTGCACAGCGGCCAGCGGGTCGAGCTCACGCTGCGTCCGGCTCAGCCGGATACCGGTATCGTGTTCCGTCGCGTGGATCTGTCCGAGCCGGTGGACATTCCGGTGACGGCGCAGGCGGTGACCGACACGCGGCTTGCCTCGACCATTTCCGCCGGAGGCGCCAAGGTGCATACGGTGGAGCACCTGATGTCGGCCTGTGCGGGGCTGGGCATCGACAACCTCTACATCGACATCACGGCCGAGGAAGTGCCGATCCTGGACGGCTCGGCCTCTTCGTTCGTGTTCCTGCTGCAGAGCGCCGGCATCGAGCTGCAGAAGGCGCCCAAGCGCTTCATCCGCGTGCTCAAGCCGGTGGAGGTGCGCGAGGGGCAGGGCGAGAACGTGAAATGGGCCCGCCTGGAGCCCTACCACGGCTACAAGCTGCGCTTCGAGATCGACTTCGATCATCCGGCGGTGGACTCGACCGGCCAGTGCGTCGAGTTCGACCAGGGCCGGGGCTCCTATGCGCGCGACATCGCGCGTGCCCGGACCTTCGGTTTCACCAAGGATGTCGAGATGATGCGGGCCAACGGTCTGGCCCTGGGCGGCGGGCTCGACAACGCCATCGTGATGGACGACTACAAGGTGCTCAACGCCGAAGGCTTGCGCTATGACGACGAATTCGTCAAGCACAAGATCCTGGACGCCATGGGCGACCTGTACCTGGTGGGCAAGCCGCTGCTCGCGGCCTACAGCGCCTTCCGCTCCGGCCACGGCCTGAACAACAAGCTGCTGCGCGAACTGCTTTCGCACAGCGACGCCTACGAGATCGTCACTTTCGACGATGAGAAGAAGGCGCCAGCCGGCTTCGCCCAGCCGGCGCGGGCCTGGTAACCCGCGCCGGCCTGCCGGCGTTCGCCGGCGGTTTTCGTGGGGGCGTCAATGGCTGCGTCCGCCGCGGTACATGCCGCTGGTCTTGCGCTGCAGTGCGCCGGCGGCGGCCAGCTTGTTCATCGACGGGCCGGCATGGGCGTGCGCGATCGCCAGGCCCAGCGCATCGGCCGCATCCTGGCGCGGCACGACGGGCAGGTGCAGCAGCCGTTTCACCATTTCTTGCACCTGGGCCTTGGCGGCGCGGCCATGGCCGGTCACGGCCTGCTTCATCTGCAGCGCGGTGTATTCGGCCACCGGGAGATCACATGACACCAGCGCCGTGACGCAGGCGCCGCGCGCCTGGCCCAGCAGCAATGTGGCCTGCGGGTTGACGTTGACGAACACGATCTCGACCGAGGCCACGTCGGGCTGGTAGCGCGCCGTGATCTCGCGGATGCCGTCGTACAGCACCTTGAGGCGGGCCGGCAGGTTGCCCATTTCCTCGCGCGTGGTCTGGATCACGCCGCTGGCGACGTAGTTCAGCGTGCCGCCATCCACGTCGAGCAGGCCGAAGCCGGTGGTCTGCAGGCCGGGGTCGATGCCGAGGATGCGCATGGGGTTCGCTGCGTTGGGGCGGTTCAGGGCAGCACCGCGTCGCCCATGCGCGCCACGATGGTGCCGGCCCGGTGCGAGAGGTAGGCCGAGCGCGGCACGGTCTCGAAGTACTTGGGGCGCGGCAGCATCACCGCCAACCGCGCCGCTTCCCAGGTGCTCAGCCTAGCAGCCGGCTTTCGGTAGTAGTGCTGGGCGGCGGCCTCGGCGCCGAAAACGCCATCGCCCCATTCCACGTTGTTCAGGTAGATCTCCAGGATGCGCTGCTTGGACAGCAGCGTCTCCAGTGCCAGCGTGAGCAAGAACTCCTGGCCCTTGCGCGGCAGGGTGCGCTCGCCGGACAGCAACAGGTTCTTGGCGAGCTGCTGGGTGATGGTCGAGCCACCGACGATCTTCGGCGCACGCACGGGACGGCCCGGGCGCGCCTGCGCGGCGCGGCGCGCCACCTGCTCCTCGGCCTTGGCGTTGCGTTGCCAGGCTTTCTCGATCGCCTCCCATTCCACGCCGTCGTGGCTGATGAAGCCGCCGTCCTCGGAGGCGATCACGGCGCGCTTCAGCTGGTCGGAAATCTGCGCGTAGGGCACCCACTGCTGGCGCCAGCGCAGCTCGCGCCTTTCAGTGGCGAGCCGCCAGGCCTCGGAGCGCTGAAAACTGGTGGACTGCGGGTCGAGGGCCAGCATCAGCGCGATGCGGCCGATGAAGAACAGCTGCAGGGCCAGCCCGGCCACGACCAGCAGGGCGAGCCAGCGCCAGAGGACTTTCATGCGCACGCCTCCCTGGGGCGTCAGGCCGCGGCCAGGCGTTCGCGCAGCTCGGCCAGCACCGGGGCCGTGGGCGGGCGCACGCCGCGCCAGAGGCGGAAGGCCTCTGCCGCCTGCTCGACCAGCATGCCCAGGCCGTCGCGTGGCACGGCGCCATGGGCTGCAGCCCAGTCGAGGAAGGGCCGGGCGGCCGGACCGTACATCAAGTCGCAGGCGAGGGCGCCGTGGCGCAACACGCTGGCGGGCACCGGCACGCCAGCACCGTGCAGGCTGCTGGACGACGCGTTGATCACCACATCGAAGCTGGCGGTCAGCACCGGGGCGTCCTCCAGGCCGCAGGCGATCAGTTCCACGCCCTGCTGCGTCGCCAGCGTGGCATGGCGCTGGGCGACCTCCTGGGCGCGCGCCGGCGTGCGGTTGGCCAGCACCACGTGGCGCGGGCGCTGCAGCAGCAGCGGGCCGAGCACGCCGGCACCGGCGCCGCCGGCGCCGATCAGCAGCACGTCACGTCCAGCCAGCGTGACGCCGGCGTTCAGGGTGATGTCGTTCATCAGGCCGACGCCATCGGTGTTGTCGGCGTGGATCTGGTCCCCGTCAAAGCGCAGCGTGTTGCAGGCTCGCGCCAGTGCCACGCGCTCGCTGGCATGGGTGGCCAGGGCTGCGGCCTGCAGCTTGAACGGCACGGTGACGTTGCAGCCCTTGCCGCCCTCGGCGCGAAAGGAGTGGATGGCGGCGGCGAAGCCGTCCAGCGCCACCAGGCGCTTGTCGTAGTGCAGCGGCTCGCCGGCGAGTTCGGCAAAGCGGTTCTGGATCCACGGCGACTTGCTGTGCTCCACCGGGTTGCCCATCAGGCAGTATTGATCCTTGGCTGACATGTCGGGGTTACTGGCTGGTCAGTTGGGTTGACAGGGTTTCGTCGCGCTTGAACTTGAAGCGCGAGACGACGACGATCTGGTCAGCGCGCCGGCGCATGGCGTCACTGAAGTGGCCGAACGGGCCGGCTGCGCGCGCGATGGCCAGCGCGCGCCGGTCGAGCGTGGTGTTGCCCGACGTTTCAGCCACTTCCGCGTCGATCACGCGGCCGCCGTGGTCGACGGTGACCACCATGGTCAGTTCGCCATAGAGCTTTTGCCCGGCAAGCTCGGGGAAGTTGGTCGTGCCCTTGTCCTCGATCCGGCGGCGCAGCCCGTCGTAGTACACGGCATAGACTTCCTCCCGCGTGGCGGGGCTGATGTAGCGCTTGCGCGGGCGGGCGTTTTCCTCGTGGATGCGGCGTTCGATCTCGGCCAGCAGCTTGGTCAGCTGGCGCCGTTTCTGTTCCCGGGCCTGGGCCTCGGGCGTCTGGCCGGGCTGGCGCGGATCGGGGGGCGGCAGGGCGGCGAGCTGCTTGCGCACCTGCGCCAGCAACTGGACCTGCTGGGTTTGCAGCGCCTCGATGGCACGCTGCGCGTCATCGGGCGAGTCACCCCACTCGGTCAGCGCGGACGGGGGCAGCGGCGAGGTGGCGCGACCCTGGGCAGCGTCGCCGCCGCCGGCCAGCGCGTACTGCGCGATCGCCCGGGCCTGGTCGGACTTCTCGTGAGCCCGGGTGTTGACCAGGATCACCTCCAGCGGCGTGTCCTGGAACACGCGGTTGAAGCCCTCGGGGTTGACGAAACGCGCCGTCAACAACACCGCGTGGACGGCCACGGAGGCGCCCAGTGCCCACTGGAGCGTGCTCAAGGATCGGAAAAAGCTGAACTTCACGACGCGGAATTATCCGCGCCGATGGCGTCACTCTCGGTCACGTCCACCGCGATCGCGATCGGCCCGGCCGTGGCTTCTTCCTCATCTTCGGCGTTTTCGTCGGTCGGCGCCGGTGCCGTGTCCAGCCGCTCGATCACCGTGCCGCTCACGTCGAGCGTGATTTCGTCGATGGCGCCGAGCTTCACGCGCAGCCGGGCGCCGCGCGCCAAGCCTTGCCCGCCGAGCACCGGGAACACCAGCGGCAGTTCATCGGCGCGCACCAGCCAGGCGCCGCCCGGGGCTTCCTTGAAGGTGGTGGCCACCAGCTCGGTGATGCCCTGCTGCTGCAGGTGCTTGAGCGTCCAGAAGCGTTCCATGCCGGCTTGGTAGCCGTTGTAGGCGCTGTAGGCCGCATCGAAGGCGCTGATGATGGAGAACAGCTCGGCATCCTTGGGCTTGAAAGGTGCGGCCAGGGCGGCGGTCTTGCCGTGTCGGGCGCAGGCGATGATCTGCCACTGGTTCACCAGGTCGGTGTAGCGGCGCAGCGGCGAGGTGCTCCAGGCGTAGCAGGGCACGCCGATGCCGGCATGCGGCAGCGCCTTGGTGCCCATGCGCACCTTCACGCCCGGCGCCAGGCTGGCCTGGCTGCGGTAGATGGCGGGCACGCCGCATTCGGCCATCCACTGGCCCCAGCGGCTGTTGGCCAGGATCATGGCCTCGGCCACGATCAGGTCCAGCGGCTCGCCGCGCTTGCGGGTACTGATGACGACCTGTTCGCCGCCGGTGGGCACTTCGCCGTCGTTGCCGAGCAGGCGGAAGTTGTAGTCGGGCCGGTTGAAGGTCTCCGGCTTGCCGCGCACCACCTCGCGCTGCGCCTTCAGGTGCTTGGCCAGGCGGTACAGGAAGGCCAGCTCGTGCCGGGCGATTGGCAGCGGCGGGTGGTCGTTGGCGTGCTCGAAGTTCGGGTCTTCCAGCCACTCGGACGTAATGAGCTGGTCGAGCTGGTCGTGGCGCAGGTTGGCGGCGATCGGCACCTGCTCCAGCCTTGTCTCGCTGCCCTTGATCTCCAGCGTCGCCTCGTCCATCGTCACATAGAGCGAGACGGCGGGCACGGCGCGGCCCTCGGACAGGGTGTAGGCCTGCACCACTTCGTCGGGCAGCATGGTGACCTTGTAGCCCGGCATGTAAACGGTGGACAGGCGGTTGCGTCCCAGCTGGCCGACTGGACTGTCCGGCGTGATCGCCAGGCCCGGCGCGGCGATGTGGATGCCCAGCACCACGGTGCCGCTGTCCAGCCCCTGCACCGACAGCGCGTCGTCGATCTCGGTGGTGTGCGAATCGTCGATCGAGTAGGCCTGCACCGTGGCGAGAGGCAGCACCTCGCGGATCGGCGGCGCTTCCAGTGGCGGGAAACCCGTGCCCTTGGGGAAGTTGTCGTACAGGAAGCGCTGCCAGTGGAACTGGTAGGGCGAGTCGATGGCGCCGGCTTGCAGCAGCAGCGCCAGCGGCGCGGTCTGGGTGGCGCGGCTGGCCTCGACCACGGCCTTGTACTCGGGCGCGTTCTTGTCCGGCTTGAACAGGATCTTGAACAGCTGTTCGCGGATCGGCTCCGGGCAGCGGCCGGCGCCGAGCTCAGCCGCCCAGCTGGTGATCTGTTCGGCGATCAGCTTCTTCTTCTCGATCGCGGCCAGCGCCTGCTGCACGATCTCGGCCGGAGCCTTCCTGAAGCGGCCCTTGCCGGCGCGGCGGAAGTAGTGCGGCGCCTCGTACAGGCGAAACAGGGCGCCGGCCTGCTGGGCCAGCGTGGCGTCGGCGCTGAAATAGTCGCGCGCCAGGTCGGCGAAACCGAATTCTTCCTCGGGCGCGAATTCCCAGGCCAGCTCCAGCTCGATCGTGGCGCCGATCGCCTGCGCCTGCGCGATCAGCTCGGCCGGTGCCGGCTTCTCGAACTTGAGCAGGACGTTGGCGGTCTTGACTTTGACGCGCTTGCCCGATTCGAGCTCCACCTGAGCCGAGGCTTCCGCCTCGGACAACACCCGCCCGGCCAGGAATTTGCCGGCTTCTTCAAACAATGCAAACATGGGCTGGATTGTCCCATGGCTCGCCGAAGGCCCGGCGCTTCACGCGAGTTCGAGGAAGGCCAGGATCTCGTCGAGATGGTCGTCGAAGTCGGACAGGGCGTGGTCGCCGCCTTCCAGCAGCCGGACGTGCGCGTCGGCGTAACGCGCGCTCATCTCGCGCCAGTCCAGCACTTCGTCGCCCTTGGCGATGAGGGCCAGCATCCGCTCCGGGTGCCGCAGCGGGCCGCTTTCGAGGGCGCGCAATTCGTCGACGAAGGTCGGTTCGAAGAAGAAGCGGTCTGCGGGGTCGTGCCAGGATGTCTGCTCGCCAATGAACTTTGCCAGGTCACGCGCCGGCTCGACGGCCGGATTCAGCAGCACAGCCGGGCAGGCCGTCCGCTGGGCCACCGCGGTGGCGTAGAAGCCACCGAGCGAGGAACCGATCACCGCCATCGAGCTTCGCGGCCAGTGAGCGATGCCCTGTTCGATCAAGTCCATCGTCGCGCGCGGCGATGGCGGCAGCTGCGGGCACCACCAAGTCACCGCAGGGTGGCGCTCGCGCACGCGGGCAGCGACCTTTTGCGCCTTCATCGACTGCGGCGAGGAGCGGAAGCCGTGCAGGTAAAGCAGGTGGGTGGTGGGCATGGCACGCATGATAGGCGTGCCGTGACCCAATCCTGAGTCGAGGCGGCGGTCAGCCGCCCCGCCGGATAATTGCGCCATGGCAGCCATTTTTGATAAACCCTCGCTATGGCAGCGAGTTTCTCCGGCCTTGCGCGGTTTCGACGGGCCGCTGGCCTTCGCCGTGTTCCTGCTGGCCTGTGCCGGCCTGCTGATCATGTATTCCTCGGGCTACGACCATGGCACGCGCTTCTTCGACCATGGCCGCAACATGCTGATCGCCGGCGCCATCATGTTCGTGGTGGCGCAGATCCCGCCGCAGCGCCTGATGGCGCTGGCCGTGCCGCTGTACACCGTCGGCGTGGCCCTGCTGATCGCGGTGGCGCTGTTCGGCATCGCCAAGAAGGGGGCGCGGCGCTGGATCAATCTCGGGGTGGTGATTCAACCCAGCGAGATCCTCAAGATCGCCATGCCGCTGATGCTGGCGTGGTGGTTCCAGAAGCGCGAGGGACAGCTGCGCCCGTTGGACTTCCTGGTGGCGGGCGCCCTGCTGGTCGTTCCGGTCGGCCTGATCATGAAACAGCCGGACCTGGGGACATCGCTGCTGGTGATGGCAGCCGGACTGTCGGTGATCTTCTTCGCCGGACTGAGCTGGAAGCTGATCGTGCCGCCGGTGCTGCTGGGCCTGATCGGCATCGGGTTGCTGGTGTTTTACGAGCCCCAGTTGTGCGCCGACGGCATGCGCTGGCCCGTGCTGCACGACTACCAGCAGCAGCGCATCTGCACGCTGCTGGACCCGACCCGCGACCCGCTGGGCAAGGGCTTTCACATCATCCAGGGCATGATCGCGATCGGCTCGGGCGGCGTGTTCGGCAAGGGTTTCATGCAGGGCACGCAGACGCACCTGGAATTCATCCCCGAGCGCACCACCGACTTCATTTTCGCGGCCTATTCCGAGGAGTTCGGTCTGCTGGGCAATCTGGCGCTGATCGCCTCCTTCATTTTCCTGGTCCTGCGCGCCCTGGTCATCGCGGTGGAGGCTTCCACGCTGTTCGAGCGCCTGCTGGCGGGCGCGATTGCAACCATCTTCTTTGCCTATGCCTTTGTGAACATGGGCATGGTCAGCGGCATCCTGCCGGTGGTGGGCGTGCCGCTGCCCTTCATCAGCTATGGTGGCACGGCCATGGTCACGCTGGGCCTGGGACTGGGTATTCTGATGTCGATTGCCAAGGCCAGGCGGCTGGTGCAGACCTGAGCCTCGCTACGCCGCTGAGCGCTTCGCGCGTGGTGCGGCCTCTCTAAGGGGGGCGTCAGGGCGACTTAGGACGGCCCGGCGCCGGCCTGAGTTTGTAACAGGATCTGCGTTGCGCTGGGCGGCCGTTGCGGTTAAAAAACACGGGCCAACCGTGCTTTGGCGATCACGAGGAGAGCTCCATGGCAGGCAAGTTCGAACTCAAGAAATCGAAGAACGACAAGTTCTTTTTCACGCTGCAGACGGAAGAGGGGCGGCACCTGCTGACCAGCGAGATGTACGAGTCCAAGGCCAGTGCCCTGAACGGGATCGAGGCCGTGAAGAAGAACTCGGTCGATGACGCTCGCTACGGACGGCTCGCCGGTAAGGACGGCTCACCCTATTTCACGCTCAAGGCCGGCAACGGCCAGGTGATCGGCCAGAGTCAGATGTTCGCGGGCGAGAAGGTGCGCGATGACGTCATCGCGGCCTGTCAGCAGCACGGCCCGGGGGCCCTGACGGACGACCAGACGGGCTGACCGGTGGGCGCGCGGGTCCGTCGTCGGGCCGCTTCGTCCATTGGCCCGTCGCGGTCCGCCCGCCCTGCCTACAATGCCGACATGATCTCCCGCGAACCCACCCTCGAACGCCTGGCCACGGCCCGGGCCCTGCTGCTGGAACCGTTTGGTCTCGATGACGCGCAACTGTCGCGCGCCCTGGCCACCATCACCGCCCACCGGGTGGACGATGCCGACCTCTACTTCCAGTACACCCGCGCGGAGGGCTGGAGCCTGGAGGAGGGCATCGTCAAGACGGGCAGCTTCAGCATCGATCAGGGTGTGGGGGTGCGTGCCGTGGCGGGGGAGAAGACCGCCTTCGCCTATTCGGACGACATTTCCGAGTCGTCGCTGATGGACGCGGCGCTCACCGTGCGCGCCATCGCGACGGCTGGGCAGCACCACCGCGCCAAGGTGCCGACCCGCAAGGTCGCCGGCAGCCGCTCGCTGTATGGCGGACTGGATCCGATCGCCTCGCTGGACAGCACCGCCAAGGTCGGCCTGCTGGAGCGGGTGGAGCAGTTGGCCCGCGCCAAGGACCCACGGGTGGTGCAGGTGATGGCCGGCCTGGCCAGCGAGTACGACGTGGTGATGGTGGCGCGCGCCGATGGCACGCTGGCGGCCGATGTGCGCCCGTTGGTGCGCCTGTCGGTGACGGTGATTGCCGAGCAGAATGGCCGGCGCGAGATGGGCTCCGGCGGCGGTGGCGGCCGTTTCGGGCTCGACCATTTCGACAGCGCGCTGATTCAGACCTACGTGGACGACGCGGTGCAGGCCGCGCTGACCAACCTCGACGCCCGCCCGGCGCCGGCCGGCGAGATGACCGTGGTGCTGGGTCCGGGCTGGCCGGGCGTGCTGCTGCACGAGGCCGTGGGCCATGGCCTGGAGGGCGACTTCAACCGCAAGGGCTCCAGCGCCTTCAGCGGACGCATGGGCCAGCGCGTGGCGGCCAAGGGCGTGACGGTGCTCGACGATGGCACGATCGAGGGCCGGCGTGGCTCGCTGAACGTGGACGACGAGGGTAACGCCAGCCAGCGCAACGTGCTGATCGAGGACGGCATCCTCAAGGGCTATCTCCAGGACGCGATGAACGCGCGCCTGATGGGCGTGAAACCTACCGGCAACGGCCGGCGCGAGAGCTACGCCCACATCCCGATGCCGCGCATGACCAACACCTACATGCTGGGTGGCGACAGGGCGCCCGAGGAGATCGTCGCCAGCATCAAGAAGGGTCTGTACGCCACCAACTTCGGCGGTGGCCAGGTGGACATCACCAGCGGCAAGTTCGTGTTCTCGGCCAGCGAGGCGTTCTGGGTGGAAAACGGCAAGATCCTCTACCCCGTGAAGGGCGCCACCATCGTGGGCAACGGGCCGGACGCGCTGACCCGCGTCAGCATGATCGGCAATGACATGCGCCTCGACTCCGGCGTCGGCACCTGCGGCAAGGAAGGCCAGAGCGTGCCCGTGGGCGTGGGCCAGCCGACGATGCGCATCGACGGGCTGACCGTCGGCGGCACGGCCTGATACGTTCGATCATCGATCGTCCGTCCAAGCTGTGCTACATTCAATCCCTATGCAAACGCGCATCGCCTTCTACTTTTACTTTTGGTTCTCTGTCCCCGGCGGACGAGAGGCGAGCGTGTAAGCACCCGAAACCTCATCGCAAAGAACCGCCGGAGCCCTCAGCCCGGCGGTTTTTTTATGTCCTGAGATTTTTCAAGCCAACTGATTCCAAGGAGCCACGTGATGAATGCCAAAGCCACCACTTCCAGCGATGCCTGGTACGACGCGCACCCCGCCGACAAGACCGGTCAGACCGACGACCAACGCATCAAGGACATCACCGTGCTGCCTCCTCCGGAACACCTGATCCGCTTCTTCCCGATCCGCGGCACCGCCGTGGAGTCGCTGATCGCGGACACCCGCAAGAACATCCACAACATCATGCATGGCAAGGACGACAGGCTGCTGGTCGTCATCGGCCCGTGCTCGATCCACGATCCGGCCGCCGCGCTGGACTACGCGCGCCGCCTCAAGGTGCTGCGCGACAAGTACGCCGACACGCTGGAGATCGTGATGCGTGTCTATTTCGAGAAGCCGCGCACGACGGTGGGCTGGAAGGGCCTGATCAACGACCCGTACCTGGACGAGAGCTACCGCATCGACGAGGGCCTGCGCATCGCGCGCCAGCTGCTGATCGAGATCGGCCGCGTGGGCCTGCCGGCCGGCAGCGAGTTCCTCGACACGATCAGCCCACAGTACATCGGCGACCTGATCAGCTGGGGCGCGATCGGGGCGCGCACCACCGAGAGCCAGGTGCACCGCGAACTGGCCTCGGGCATCTCGGCGCCGATCGGCTTCAAGAATGGCACGGATGGCAACATCAAGATCGCCACCGACGCCATCCAGGCGGCCTCGCGCGGCCACCATTTCCTGTCGGTGCACAAGAACGGCCAGGTGGCGATCGTGCAGACCAAGGGCAACAAGGACTGCCACGTCATCCTGCGCGGAGGCAAGGCGCCGAACTATGACGCGGTCAGCGTTGCGGCGGCGTGCAAGGAGCTGGAGGCAGCCAAGCTGCCGGCCACGCTGATGGTGGACTGCAGCCACGCCAACAGTTCCAAGCAGCACGAGCGCCAGGTTGATGTGGCGCGCGACATCGCGACGCAGGTGGCGGGCGGCTCGCGCCAGATCTTCGGCCTGATGGTGGAAAGCGCCATCGTGCCCGGCGCGCAGAAGTTCACGCCGGGCAAGGACGACGTGACCAAGCTGGCGTACGGCCAGAGCATCACCGATGCCTGCATCGGCTGGGACGACTCGCAGACCGTGCTGGAGGTCCTGTCCGACGCGGTGAAGGCGCGCCGCGCGCGCTGACGGGGTTGGGCGCCCCGCTGCCTGCAGGGGCGCGCCTCAGATGGCCGCCTGGCCCAGCGACAGCAGGGTGCGTACCAGCTCCGGCAGGCGGTTGACGCGAGCCTTGGCGTAGATTTCCTTGGCATGCGTGCGCAGGGTCTGGTCCGAGAGGCCCAGCTGGCGTGCCGTGCTCTTGTAGCTGCCGCCATCCGCCAGTGCCAGCGCGACCCGGGCCTGGGCTTCCGTGAAGCCGTAGAGTTGGCGCAGGCGGCTGGCTTCGGGGAGCCGCACGGCGTCCGGGTCGGTGATGAAAACCACGAAATGCGCCGTCTCGCCTTGCGCTGTCCAGGCGGGCGTGGCGGCTAGAGGCGAGCATTGCAGCGCGTATTGGCGTTGCGGCGTGCCGCTGCGTGTCACCGCGAAGCTCTGGGAGAAATGCGCCTGTTCCTGGGCGTCGAGGGCCCTCAGCGTGTCGAGCCATTGCGCCAGGCCGGGTGTGCCGCCCCCGCGCTGCGAGGTGTCGAGCTGCCCCTGGCTGTTGAGGTCGAGCCCGTCGCCGCGCCCGATCGCGGTGCGGGCTGCCTGGTTGAGGTGGATGACCTGTTGCCGCTCGTTCAGCAGTGCCACGCCGAACGGCAGCCGATCCAGTGACCCCAGCGCGGAGGCGGCCTGCAGGCGCGACGTGTCCAGCCGGTGCATCACCCCGAGGGCGCGCGAGAGGTGGGGCACCAGTTGTCCCAGCCAGGCTTGGTCGTCGCGGCTGAACGGCTGGCCGTCGACCGGACGGTAGACGGTCAGTGCCGTGGCCGGCAATCCGGGCGCTCCATTGAATACTTGGCAGACGCACATGTGGCCGATGTCGATGGTGCTGAGGAACTCGCGATAAAACACGGATTGCTCGAGCATGTCGCGCGGGACGAGGTCGCCATCGGCGCAGACGGCGCCTTCGCGTTGCCAGAAGCCGCACTCCAGTCCAGCGTTGGACCAGATGTCGTGCGCCATGAAGCGCGTTCCCCAGAGCTGCAGATCGGTCTCGCTGAGGTTCCAGGGAAAGACCAGTCCGCCGTCCTGCGGGCCCAGGTACGGGGTGAACAGCATGCCCTTGTGCGCCTGGAGCGATGCGGCGACCGCGGCCACCGCCTCGGTCCACTGTCTGGGGTCGACGGCGGCCTCGTAGATTCGGTGCAGCAGCTGCGACAGTTCTGTGGCGCCGCGTTCCGGTGCCCCGGAGGCCGACCGTAAAGTCATTGCGTCGACTGACGGCTCAATGCGGCTGCAAGGCTGCAAGCAGCTTGCCGTGCACGCCGCCGAACCCGCCATTGCTCATGCATAGGATGTGGTCGCCGGGGCGTGCCGCGGCGATCACCTGGCCCACCAGCGTGTCGATGTCATCCGCCACCTGAGCCCGTGCGCCCATCGATGCCAGTGCGGCGCGGGCATCCCAGTCCAGGCCACCGGCGTGGCAGAAGGCCAGATCGGCATCCTCCAGGCTCCACGGCAGCTGGCTCTTCATGGTGCCCAGCTTCATGGTGTTGCTGCGTGGCTCAAAGACCGCCAGGATGCGCGCTTGCGCGCCGACCTGCCGGCGCAGGCCGTCCATCGTGGTGCGGATCGCGGTCGGGTGGTGGGCGAAGTCGTCGTAGACCGTGACGCCGCGCACGCTGCCGCGCACTTCCATGCGCCGCTTCACGTTCTGGAAGCTGGCCAGCGCCCGCGCCGACACGTCCGGCGGCACGCCGACATGCTCCGCCGCCGCGATGGCGGCCAGAGCGTTGAGCTGGTTGTGCACGCCGCCCAGCGCCCAGTCCACCGTGGCCGCCGGCGTGCCGTGGCGCAGCACGTGGAAGTGGCCTGGCTCGCCCTCGGCCGTGAAGTCGCTGACGGCCGCGCCGAAGCTGCGTACCTCGCTCCAGCAGCCCTGGCTCAGTACCCGGGTCAGGCTTTCCTCCAGTCCGTTTGCGACGATCCGGCCCGTCGAGGGCACGGTGCGCACCAAGTGGTGGAATTGCCGCTCGATCGCGGCCAGATCATCGAAGATATCGGCGTGATCGAATTCGAGGTTGTTCAGGATCGCCGTGCGCGGCCGGTAGTGCACGAACTTGCTGCGCTTGTCGAAGAAGGCCGTGTCGTACTCGTCGGCCTCGATGACGAAGAGCGGGCGTGCTCCAGGTGTCGTCACAGGGTTGCCCAGCCGCGCTGAGACCCCGAAATTAAGCGGCACGCCACCGACCAGGAAGCCCGGCTGCACGCCGGCGGACTCCAGGATCCAGGTCAGCATCGAGGTGGTGGTCGTCTTGCCGTGCGTGCCGGCCACGGCCAGCACGTGGCGGCCCTGCAGCACGTGCTCGGCCAGCCACTGCGGCCCGCTGGTGTAGGGTACGCCGGCATCCAGGATGGCTTCCATCAACGGAAACTTGGGCGTGCCGTCGGCCAGCCGGCCCCGGCTGACCACGTTCCCGATCACGAACATGTCGGGATTCAGGGCCAGCTGGTCGGCGCCGAAGCCTTCGATCAATTCGATGCCGAGGGCGCGCAACTGGTCACTCATCGGTGGATACACGCCCGCATCGCAACCCGTGACGCGGTGCCCGGCTTCGCGCGCCAGGGCGGCCAAACCTCCCATGAAGGTGCCGCAAATGCCCAGAATGTGAATGTGCATCGGCGGATTGTAGGAGGGTGCTGCAGCCACGGCGTGGAGCAGGCAGAATGCCCGGTCATGGACAGTCAGATGCAGGAAATCGCGGCGGCAGCCGCCCGCCTGGTGGTGGACGAGGGCTTGGAGTACGGCGCGGCCAAACGCCGCGCGCTCAAGGTTCTGGGTCTTCCCGCGCGCAGCGCCTTGCCCGGCAACGACGAGGTGGAGGACGCGGTGCGGGAGTACATCGCCGTGTTCTGTCCGGACACCCAGCCGGCCGAGTTGGCCGCGCTGCGCCGCCTGGCGCTGCAGTGGATGGAGCGGCTCGCCGAGTTCCGGCCGCATCTGGGCGGGGCGGTCTGGCATGGCACGGCGACCCGCCTGTCAGATATCTACATCCAGCTGTTTTGCGATGACCCAAAATCGGCGGAGATCGCTCTGATTGACCGAAGTGTTGCCTATGCGCCGCGCACCGTCCCAGGCTGGCGGGGCGAGCCGGTCGAGGCCCTGAGCCTGCACAGCTTGAGTCCGGAGCTGGGCGAGACCATCGGTGTGCACCTGATGGTGTATGACCATGACGACCTGCGCGGGGCGCTGCGCCCGGATGGGCGGGGGCGGACGCCGCGCGGTGATCTGGCGGCGGTGCGGGCACTGCTGGAGGCTGCATGACGGCGATGGATGAAACCTGTTCCGATGCCCGGCGGGCGCACGCCGTCATGCGACGTCGCCTGCTGTGGGGCGGCTTGGCGGGCGCGGCGGCGCTGGGGGGCGGTGGCCTGGCTTGGTGGCAATTGACGCCGCCGGCCGTCGCGGGCGAGACGGCGTCGTTGTGGTCGCTCCGGTTTCCCCGTCCGCAGGGGGGTGAGCTGCTCATGCAGTCATTGCGCGGGCGGCCGCTGCTGGTCAACTTCTGGGCCACCTGGTGTCCGCCCTGCGTGGAGGAGTTGCCGCTGCTCAACCGCTTCTACCGCGAACAGGCAGCGGCCGGCTGGCAGGTGCTCGGGCTGGCGGTGGATCAGCCGACGGCGGTGCGAACCTTCCTGCAAAAGATGCCGCTGGCGTTTCCGGTCGGGCTGGCTGGGCTGGAGGGGGCGGGGCTGGCCCGGACCTTGGGCAACCTCTCGGGCGGACTGCCATTCTCCGTGGTGTTCGGCCGGGAAGGGGCTGTGCTTGGGCGTAAAATGGGCCGGCTCACCTCGCAGGACCTGCAGGTCTGGGCGACCCTCAAGTAGGCGTTCCGCGCCGCGGCTGATTGTGAAAAGCAGTCGATTCGCGCAAGATAATCAAAATAAAAGGGATTTTGCTGGAAGTTGGGTGAATTTGATGTAAATTCACCGCCTTTCGCGTGCCCTCTCGTTGGAGTTTTCATGGATTTGCGCAAACTCAAGACGTTGATCGACCTCGTGTCCGAGTCCAACGTGTCTGAACTTGAAATTACCGAAGCCGAAGGCAAGGTTCGCATCGTCAAGAGCGGTGGCGTGGTGCTGCCCACGGTCGCTGCGGCGCCGATGATGATGGCGGCGCCCGCCGTGGCGCCGGCCCCGCAGGCCGCCGCGCCGGTGGCCGTCGTGCCGGAGGCGCCGACCGGCCATGTCGTCAAGTCGCCGATGGTCGGCACCTTCTACCGCGCCGCCAGCCCGGGCGCCAAGTCCTTTGTCGAGGTCGGCAGCGTGGTCAAGGAGGGCGAGACCCTCTGCATCATCGAGGCCATGAAGATCCTCAACGAGATCGAGGCCGACAAGTCCGGCACCATCAAGCAGATCCTCGGCGAGAACGGCCAGGCGGTCGAGTACGGCCAGCCGCTGTTCATCATCGAATAAACCGGTCCGGACGCTTCACGCATGTTCAAGAAAATCCTGGTTGCCAACCGCGGTGAGATTGCGTTGCGCATTCAGCGCGCCTGCCGCGAGCTGGGCATCAAGGCCGTGATGGTCTATTCCGAGGCCGACCGCGAGGCCAAGTACGTCAAGCTGGCCGAGGAGGCCGTCTGCATCGGCCCGGCGGCCTCGGCGCAGAGCTACCTCAACATGCCGGCCCTGATCTCGGCCGCCGAGGTCACCGATGCCGAGGCGATCCACCCCGGCTACGGCTTCCTGTCGGAAAACGCCGACTTCGCCGAGCGCGTCGAGCAAAGCGGCTTCCAGTTCATCGGCCCCACACCCGAGTCGATCCGCATCATGGGCGACAAGGTGTCGGCCAAGCAGGCGATGATCAAGGCCGGCGTGCCCTGCGTGCCAGGCTCGGAGGGCGAGCTACCGGACGACCCGGTGGAGATCCGCCGTATCGCCAAGTCGATCGGCTACCCGGTCATCATCAAGGCCGCGGGTGGTGGCGGCGGGCGCGGCATGCGCGTGGTGCACACCGAGGCCGCGCTGATCAATGCGGTGCAGATGACCAAGGCCGAGGCTGGCGCAGCGTTCGGCAATCCGGCGGTGTACATGGAGAAGTTCCTCCAGAACCCGCGCCACATCGAGATCCAGGTGCTGGCCGACAAATACAAGAACGCCGTCTACCTGGGCGAGCGCGACTGTTCGATGCAGCGGCGTCACCAGAAGGTGATCGAGGAAGCGCCAGCGCCCGGCATTGCGCGCAGGCTGATCGACAAGATCGGCGAGCGCTGCGTGGCGGCCTGCAAGAAGATCGGCTACCGCGGCGCGGGCACCTTCGAGTTCCTCTACGAGAATGGCGAGTTCTATTTCATCGAGATGAACACGCGCGTGCAGGTCGAGCATCCGGTGACCGAGTGGATCACCGGGGTGGACATCGTGCGCACGCAGATCATGGTGGCGGCCGGCGAGAAGCTGCCGTTCACCCAGCGCCAGATCGAGATTCGCGGCCATGCCATCGAATGCCGCGTGAACGCGGAAGATCCGTACAAGTTCACGCCGTCGCCCGGGCGCATCACGCTCTGGCACACGCCCGGCGGGCCCGGCGTGCGGGTGGATTCGCACGTCTACAACAACTACTTCGTGCCGCCCAACTACGACTCGATGATCGGCAAGATCATCGTGCACGGCGACACCCGCGAGCAGGCGCTGGCGCGCATGCAGACGGCGCTGGCCGAAACCGTGGTGGAAGGCATCAACACCAACATCCCGCTGCACCGCGAGTTGATGGTGGATGCCAAGTTCATGGCCGGCGGCACCAACATCCACTACCTGGAAGAGTGGCTGGCCCAGCGCCAGCGCTGAGCCGGCGGTTCCGTTGTTCGCGGCCCCGGCCGCTGCCTTGCCCCGCGAGGGGGACGGGCCGCCGTGGGGTGGCCCATTGGAGATACCGATGTTTGAACTCAGCCTGCTGTGCGCCGAAGACCGGGTCGAGCTGGTCAGCGACGCACTCGACGCCCTGGAGGCGCTGAGCGTCTCGGTGGAAGACGCTGACGCCCAGACCGAGGCCGAGCAGGCCCTGTTTGGCGAGCCGGGCATGCCGCCGCCCAAGGAGGGTTGGCAGCGTTCGCGCATGGTGGCCCTGTTTCCGACCGAGGCGGCGGCCCAAGAGGCCGCCAGCTTGCTGGCCGCGCAGGACTTTTTCGCAGGCTGCCAGCTGCTGGGCATCGCCCAGGTGCCGGACCAGGACTGGGTGCGGCTGACGCAGTCGCAGTTCGCGCCGGTCGAGATCACGCCCGAATTCTGGATCGTGCCGACCTGGCACGAGCCGCCGGCCCAGGCACGCCAGGTGATCCGGCTCGATCCCGGGCTGGCGTTCGGTACCGGCACGCACCCGACCACGCGCATGTGCCTGCGCTGGATCGCCACCCATGCGCCGGCGGGCCAGCGCGTGCTCGACTACGGCTGCGGTTCGGGCATCCTGGCCATCGGCGCGGCGAAGTACGGTGCCGCCGGGATCGACGCGGTGGACATCGACGAGGCCGCCGTGGCCTCCACCCGGCTCAATGCGCAGGCCAACGGCGTGACGCTGAACGCCGGCCTGCCCGAACTCGCCCAGGGCCGCTACCAGACCGTGCTGGCCAACATCCTGGCCACGCCGCTGAAAGTGCTGGCGCCGCTGCTGTGCGCCCATGTGGCGCCAGGGGGCTCGCTGGTGCTGGCCGGCATCCTGGAGCGGCAGGCCGAGGAGCTGCAGGCGGCTTACGCGCCCTACGCCCGGCTGGCGGTGACGGACCGCGAGGATGGCTGGATTCTGATGACCGCCTCGTTCTGAGGCCGATCGCGGGCATTTCCGACACCTACAATTTGGGTGCATGAGTCTCACCACACGCTGCCCTGCCTGCGCCACGATGTTCAAGGTCGTGCCGGACCAGCTCCGCATGTCGGACGGCTGGGTGCGCTGTGGTCGCTGCGGCGAGGTGTTCGACGCGACGGCGCAACTGCAGCCGCTGGTTGCCGTGGCACCACCGCCGAACGAAATGGCCGCGCGGGATGCCGGTGCGACGGTGTTGTCCGAGCTGTCCATCGCCGCGCCGCCTGTGGACGAATCGGCCGTCACGGAGGCCGCTGCGCCGGCGATGGTCGCATCGCCGCAGGCCGTGACGCCGAGGGATGAGCCGGCGCAAGTGCCGGCCACGGAGCCCCCGGCGCAGGAGGACGCGGTGCCGTCTTTGGCTTTGCTGCCGTCGGAAGTGGTGCCGGTGGAAGAGACCCGCTCTCTCTCATCGGATCCGACGCACGCGCCGTCGCAGGATCTTGTCATGCCCGAGGCAGAGGCAGAGGCAGAGGGGGCGTCAGGCTTGGCCGAGGCGCTGCCGGCGACACCCGAGTCCGAAGTCCTGGCGCCACGCGAGCCGACGTTGATGGCGCTAACGCTGAACGAGCCCACGCGCATCGAGCCGGTGCTGGAGGCCTCGGCTGAATCCGCGCCGGTGTCCGGACCGGCGCACGAGGCCGTGCCGCCAGAGGTGGCCAGCGAGTCCGCGCCGGAAGTGCCGGAGGTTTCCTTCGTTCGCCAGGCTCGGCGCAAGGCATTCTGGCGCAGGCCCTGGGTGCGGGCCCTGCTGACGCTGGTGGTGCTGGCATTGACGCTGGCGCTGGCGCTGCAGGTGACGGTCCAGCAGCGCGACCGCCTGGCTGCGTTGCAGCCGCGTCTGATGCCATGGCTCCAGGCCCTGTGCGAACCTCTTCAGTGCCGGCTGGCACCGCTGCGTCAGATCGAATCGGTGATGATCGACAACTCCGCTTTCACCAAGGTCAATGGCGAAGTGTTCCGCCTTGGCGTGGCCCTGCGCAACCAGGCGACGATCCCGGTGGCCATGCCCTCGCTGGAGCTGTCGCTCACCGACAGCCAGGATCAGCCGGTGGTGCGGCGTGTGCTCCATCCGGCCGACCTGGGCGCGCCCCCGGTACTGCCCGCCGCGGGGGAGTGGAGCGTGACCACGAACCTGACGCTGGAAGCCGAGGGCCAGGCTGAGCGCATCGCCGGCTACCGGCTGATCGCTTTCTACCCTTGAGCGCGTGAGAGCTTTCTCGAAGCGCCGGCCAGCGTCCGCGCTGCGTACCTGCGACGAATTCCTCGGTGCTAAGCCCCTTCTTCTTTTCCTTTTGACATCGAACCCAGGCATATCCCCATGGCAGCTCTGATTTGCGGCTCTCTGGCCTTTGACACCATCATGACCTTCGAGGGGCGCTTCGCCGAGCAGATCCTGCCCGACCAGTTGCACATCCTGAACGTCTCGTTTCTCGTGCCCGGCCTGCGGCGTGATTTCGGCGGTTGCGCCGGCAACATCGCCTACAGCCTCAAGCAGCTCGGCGGTGAACCGTTGCCGATGGCGACCGTGGGCAACGATGGCGCCGACTACCTGCAGCGCCTGCGCAGCCTGGGCATCAGCACGGAATTCGTGCGCGAGGTGGGCGACACCTACACCGCGCAGGCCATGATCATGACGGACCGGGACAACAACCAGATCACGGCGTTTCACCCCGGTGCCATGATGCAGGCTCATCAGACGCCGGTGGCGGCGCGCAGCGACATCAAGCTCGGCATCATCGCCCCGGACGGGCGCGATGCAATGCTGCAGCACGCCGAGCAGTTCCATGCCGCCGACATCCCGTTCGTCTTCGATCCGGGCCAGGGCCTGCCGATGTTTGACGGCGTCGAACTGGCGCGCTTCGTCGAGCAGGCGAGCTGGGTCACGGTGAATGACTACGAGGGCAAGATGTTGTGCGAACGCACCGGCTGGAGTCCGGCCGAACTCTCGCGCCGGGTGCAGGGGCTGGTCATCACGCTGGGCCATGAAGGCTGCGAGGTCTGGGTGGAGGGCGAGGCCACGCGAGTTCCAGCGGTGCAGGCCGAGGCAGTGGTCGATCCGACTGGTTGCGGCGACGCGTGGCGCGGCGCCTTGCTCTACGGTCTGGAGCAGGGCTGGAGCCTCGCGCGCTGCGCGGCGCTGGGCAACCGGCTCGGTGCGCTGAAGATCGCCCAGCGCGGCCCCCAGAACTATGGCGTCGATCGGAGCCAAGTCCTGGCCTGAGCCAGGGTGAGGTGCTGGCGAATAGGCGTCGGCCGCCGCGGCGCCCGGGTGTCGGTGCTCGCTGGCGGCCATTCCCGTTGGCCATGAAAAAGCCCGGAGTCGTGTGACGCCGGGCTGGCAGGCGTCGCTGACGCCGGTCGGCGTCAGGCCGCCGTCATGCCGCTCAGGGTTTGGTGGCGGTGGGGAACGGCCAGGCGGCTTGCGGGCTCAGTTCCGTTTGCACGGACGACGTCGCCGTCTTGGCGGCCTTCTTCACGGCGGCCTTTTTCGCGGGGGCGGCCTTCTTGGCGGGAGCGGCCTTTTTCGCCGGTGCTGCCTTCGTGGCGGGCGCGGCGGCCTTCTTGGCAGGGGCTGCAGCCTTCTTCACGGCGGCCTTCTTGGCAGGAGCTGCAGCCTGCTTCACGGGGGCCGCTTTCTTGGCCGGGGCGGCAGCCTTCTTCACGGCAGAGGCTTTCTTGGCGGGCGCTGCCTTCTTGGCGGGTGCAGCCTTCTTGGCCGGCGCAGCCGCCTTCTTCACGGCTGCGGCTTTCTTGGCCGGTGCGGCTTTCTTGGCGGGAGCCGCCTTCTTCGTCGCGGCGGCCTTCTTGGCCGGCGCAGCGGCCTTCGTCACGGCAGCTTTCTTGGCCGGTGCCGCCTTCTTGGCGGGCGCGGCGGCCTTTTTTGCCACCGTCTTGGCCGGTGCCGGTGCCGGTGCCGCGGCTGCCTTCACGGTGGCCTTCTTGGCCGGTGCCGCCTTCTTGGCGGGGGCGGCCTTCTTTGCGGCCGCTTTCTTTGCAGTTGCCATGGTGTTCTCCTTGATCAAGTGGATATGTCAACAGGGGGAAACGCCTCGTGCCTGTTGGCGCACACAAGGCGATTCAGGGTGTTGGGCGTGCCCCCATCACCGTGAACTCGGAAGCACAGGCCCTGGCCGTGCGTGGTGGCCTGGTCCAGGAACTGCGGGATGGAGGGCGTCATGATCGTTCGGGGAGAGTTCAGTCCCAGGAGAGCGCGCCGCCCGACTGGTACTCGATCACGCGGGTCTCGAAGAAGTTGCGCTCCTTCTTCAGGTCGATCATCTCGCTCATCCACGGGAACGGGTTTTCCTCGTTCGGGAACAGCGCTTCCAGGCCGATCTGCGTGGCGCGGCGGTTCGCGATGTAGCGCAGGTAGCCCTTGAACATGGAGGCGTTCAGGCCCAGCACGCCGCGCGGCATGGTGTCCTCGGCGTAGCGGTATTCGAGCTCGACGGCCTGCTGGAACAGTTCCTTGATCTCCGCCTTGAACTCGGGCGTCCACAGTTGCGGGTTCTCCAGCTTGATCTGGTTGATCAGGTCGATGCCGAAGTTGCAGTGCATCGACTCGTCGCGCAGGATGTACTGGTACTGCTCGGCCGCGCCGGTCATCTTGTTCTGGCGGCCCAGCGCCAGGATTTGGGTGAAGCCGACGTAGAAGAACAGGCCTTCCATCAGGCAGGCGAAGACGATCAGCGACTTGAGCAGCGTCTGGTCGTTTTCCAGCGTGCCGGTCTTGAACATCGGATCCATGATCGCGTCGATGAACGGGATCAGGAATTCGTCCTTGTCGCGGATCGACTGCACCTCGTGGTAGGCGTTGAAGATCTCGCTCTCATCGAGACCGAGCGACTCGACGATGTACTGGTAGGCGTGGGTGTGGATCGCTTCCTCGAAGGCCTGGCGCAGCAGGAACTGGCGGCACTCGGGCGCGGTGACGTGGCGGTAGGTGCCCAGCACGATGTTGTTGGCGGCCAGCGAGTCGGCGGTGACGAAGAAGCCGAGGTTGCGCTTGACGATGCGGCGCTCGTCCTCGGTCAGGCCGTTCGGGTCCTTCCACAGCGCGATGTCGCGGTTCATGTTCACCTCCTGCGGCATCCAGTGGTTGGCGCAGGTGGCGAGGTATTTTTCCCAGGCCCACTTGTACTTGAACGGCACGAGCTGGTTGACGTCGGTCTGGCCGTTGATGATGCGCTTGTCGGCGACGTTGACACGGCGCGCGCTGGTGGCGGGGGCGGACGTGGGGGACAGGGCGGCCTGCACGCTGCTCGGCGCAGCGCTGGTGGAGGAGGGCTGCAGCGATGGCTGCAACGCGGGCTTGACGTCTTCGTCCCAGGTCAACATAGGAAATTCCAGTGCTCAGATTATGAGAGCAACGCTATGAAATGCAAAGCATTCGTTCACGGCGTTGTCTCGTGGTGTGTGCTTGTGTTGTGCTGGTGCATCGCAGGGCCGCGCGTGGTGCGGGGCATGCGATGCACCGCGGCCCTTACTGGCAGGCCTCGCAGCCCGGGTCGTCGATCGCGCAGAACTTGATGTCGGTGGCCGGTGTCGCGTTCATCTGGGCCTGCGCGGCGGCGGCTGCGGCATCGAGCGCGCTCATCGCCATGGGCGCCGCGCTGCCGGAGGACACGGCATTGAGGCGGCCCGACTGCACCGTCGACTTTTCGGCGTGCGTGGCGCTGGTGGTGCGCAGGTAATAGGTGGTCTTCAGGCCGCGCAGCCAGGCCAGCTTGTAGGTGTCGTCGAGTTTCTTGCCCGAGGCGCCGGCCATGTAGATGTTCAGGCTCTGCGCCTGGTCGATCCACTTCTGGCGGCGCGAGCCGGCTTCCACCAGCCACTGCGGCTCGACTTCAAACGCGGTGGCGTACAGCGCCTTCACGTCCTGAGGCACGCGGTCGATCGGGCGCAGCGAGCCATCGAAGTGCTTGAGGTCCATCACCATCACGTCGTCCCACAGGCCCAGGCGCTTGAGGTCCTTGACCAGGTAGCCGTTGATGACGGTGAACTCGCCCGAGAGGTTGGACTTGACCGAGAGGTTGCCGAAGCAGGGTTCGATCGAGGCGTCGACGCCGATGATGTTGGAGATCGTTGCGGTCGGCGCGATGGCCACGCAGTTGGAGTTGCGCATGCCGTCGGCAGCGATCTTCCGGCGCAGCGCGTCCCAGTCCAGCGTGGCCGAGCGGTCCACCTCGATGTAGCCGCCGCGCGCCTTGGCCAGCAGCTCCAGCGTGTCCGGCGGCAGGATGCCCTGGTCCCACAGCGAGCCGGTGTAGCTCGAATAGCGGCCGCGCTCCTTGGCCAGCTCGGTCGAGGCCCAGTAGGCGTAGTAGCAGATCGCTTCCATCGAGCGGTCGGCGAACTCGACGGCCGCGTCGGAGGCGTAGGGGATGCGCAGTTCATACAGCGCGTCCTGGAAGCCCATCAGGCCCAGGCCCACCGGGCGATGCCGCAGGTTGGATTCGCGCGCCTTCTCGACGGCGTAGTAGTTGATGTCGATCACGTTGTCGAGCATGCGCATCGCGGTGGCGATGGTCTTGCGCAGCTTGGCGTGGTCGATCTGGCCGTCCTTCACGTGCTGGCGCAGATTGACCGAGCCGAGGTTGCAGACGGCGGTCTCGGTGTCGCTGGTGTTGAGCGTGATTTCGGTGCACAGGTTGGACGAGTGCACCACGCCGACATGCTGCTGCGGCGAGCGCACGTTGCAGGCGTCCTTGAAGGTGATCCAGGGATGGCCGGTCTCGAACAGCATCGAGAGCATCTTGCGCCACAGATCCACCGCCGCGACCTTGCGTGAGGGCTTGATCTCGCCGCGCTCGGCGCGCCGTTCGTAGGCGACGTAGGCCTTCTCGAACTCGTCACCGAACTTGTCGTGCAGGTCCGGGCAGTCGGACGGCGAGAACAGGGTCCAGGGGCCCTTTTCCATCACGCGCTTCATGAACAGGTCGGGAATCCAGTTCGCCGTGTTCATGTCGTGCGTGCGGCGGCGGTCGTCGCCGGTGTTCTTGCGCAGCTCCAGGAACTCCTCGATGTCCAGGTGCCAGGTCTCCAGGTAGCAGCAGACCGCGCCCTTGCGTTTGCCGCCCTGGTTCACCGCGACGGCGGTGTCATTCACCACCTTCAGGAACGGCACCACGCCCTGCGATTCGCCGTTGGTGCCCTTGATGTGGCTGCCCAGCGCGCGCACGCGGGTCCAGTCGTTGCCCAGGCCGCCGGCGAACTTGGACAGCAGCGCGTTTTCCTTGATGGACTCGTAGATGCCGTCCAGGTCGTCCGGCACCGTGGTCAGGTAGCAGCTCGACAGCTGCGAGCGCAGCGTGCCGCTGTTGAACAGCGTGGGCGTGCTGGACATGAAGTCGAACGAGGACAGCACCTCGTAGAACTCGATCGCGCGGGCCTCGCGGTCGGCTTCATTCAGCGCCAGGCCCATGGCCACGCGCATGAAGAAGGCCTGCGGCAGCTCGATGCGCGTCTTGCGCACGTGCAGGAAGTAGCGGTCGTACAGCGTTTGCAGACCGAGGTAGTCGAAGTTCAGGTCCCGCTCGGCCTTGAGCGCGGCGCCCAGGCGAACCAGGTCGTACTGCAGCAGCTTCGGGTCGAGCAGCTCATGCTGAACGCCCTTCTGGATGAACTGCGGGAAGTAGCTGGCGTAGCGCGCCTCAAGCTCGCCCGGGCGCACTTCCTCGCCCAGGATTTCCTTGGCGATCGTGTGCAGCAGCAGGCGAGCGGTGGCGTAGGTGTAATCCGGGTCCTTCTCGATCAGCGTGCGCGCCGCGAGGATGGCGGCCTTGTAAACCTCGTCGATCGGCACGCCGTCGTAGAGGTTGCGCAGGGTTTCCGCGACGATCGGATCAGCCTGCACGTCGGCGCCCAGTCCGACGCAGGCGGCCTCGATCAGCTCGCGCAGTTGCGCCAGGTCCAGCGGACGGCGCGCTTCGCCGTCCAGCACGTGCAGCGTCGGTGCCGGCGCAGGTGTCGCTGCGGCAGCGGCCTGCTGGGCACGCTCCTGGGCGCGGCGCTCGCGGTACAGCACGTAGGCCCGAGCGATTTCGTGGTGGCCGTTGCGCATCAGGCCCAGCTCGACCTGGTCCTGCACATCCTCGATGTGGAAGGTGCCGCCGCCCGGACGCGAGCGCACCAGCGCGCGCACCACGGTCTGGGTCAGATCCTCCACGACTTCGCGCACGCTGGCCGAGGCGGCGCCTTGGGTGCCGCGCACGGCCAGGAAGGCCTTCATCATGGCGATGGCGATCTTGTTGGGCTCGAACGGCACGACGGCGCCGTTGCGACGGATGATCTGGTAGTGGGCGAACGACGCGCCGGCCAGTGAAGCGCCTGCGTCCGCGTCCGGGGTGCTCGTGACACCGGTGCTGGCAGACGACAGGGGGTTCTGGGCAATGTGCATGGATTCCTCTTCTTTCGCGATGGGTGTCGGGAGAGCGCCGGGAGCGGGCGGATCGCGCCGTTTCGGCCTCCGTGCGTCGTGATGACGGACACTATAGGTGGGGTCTTGAGTGAGTTCAAGCCACTACCTGTAGTGTACCGCGCCGAATTGGCGGGCGTCCGTGCGATGGCGCAAAACCGATGGGATTGGCGGGTCGAGACTTGACACGTACCAAATCCCCGGAAAATGCCGCCCGATCAGGCCCGGTGACGGCAGAGGCAGGCTGGGCCTGGCCTGCCGGGCGTTTTGCCGTTCAGAGCCGCGCCAGTGCTGGCGATGCCCGGTGCACGTCGTGCCGAAACACGGCCGTTCGGCCAGTGACGCCAGCGGACCACGGCGCGTCAGGTGGCGCTGGGCGGGGAGGTGCCAGCGGGAAAGCACCGATCCGGCCAGGCCAGCATGCGCCGTAGGCGCAGCCAGTCGAAGCCGGGGCCGGGGTCCAGTTTGCGGCCCGGCGCCACATGCTCGTGCCCGGCGACATGGGCAACCGGGTAGTGCTGCGCCAGCGCGGCGCAGAGCCCGGCCAGGGTTTCGTATTGTGCCGGTTCGAACAGGTCGCCTTCCAGGCCTTCGAGTTCGATGCCGACCGAGTCGTCGTTGCAGTTGTCGCGACCGCGGTAATGCGAGCGACCCGCGTGCCAGGCGCGGTCGTCGCAACTGACGAACTGCCAGAGTTCGCCGTCGCGCCGGATGTAGAAGTGCGCCGAGACCTCCAGGCCGCGGATTTGGGCGAAGTAGGGGTGGGCGTCCCAGTCCAGCTGGTTGGTGAACAGTTGCTGCACCTGATCGCCGCCGTAGTCGCCGGGCGGCAGGCTGATCGAGTGCAGCACGATCAGGTCGATCTGTGCCCCGGCGGGGCGAGGGCCGAAGTTGGGCGAGGCCAGTGGGCGGGCGAACCGGTACCAGCCCTGGCGCCACAGGGCGGAGGGCGCGGCGTCAGGCGTTGTCATCGGCGGGGGCGCCGGGCGGCGGTGCGATCTGCAGGCGTGCCATGCGGTAGCGGATCTGGCGCAGGTTCAGGCCCAGGCGCGCGGCGGCGGCGGTGCGGTTGAATCCGGTCTCCTGCAGGGTGCGCAGCAGCACGTCGCGTTCCTGCTGGTCCAGCCAGGCTTCCAGGTTGTCGGGTAGCGGTGCGCTGTCTGTGGGCTGCGTCAGGGCTGCAGGCTGATTCGGCGCGGCCAGCGGCGCGGGGGCCGGGTCGATCTGCAGGGGGTGGCCGTCGCTCAGCGCCACCGCGCGGTGCAGCAGGTTTTCCAGCTCCCGGACGTTGCCGGGAAAGGGGTGAAGCTCGATCTGCCGCAGCGCCTCGACCGACAGTGTCGGCATCGGCAGGCCGGCATCGGCCGTGATGCGTCGCAGCAGTGCCTGGCACAGCGCGGCCAGATCCTCGCGCCGCTCGCGCAGCGGCGGGATCAGCAGCTCGATCACGTTGAGCCGGTAGTACAGGTCCTGCCGGAAGTTCCCGGCATGCACCTCGGCCGCCAGGTCCTTGTGGGTGGCGCTGACGATGCGCGCGTCCACCGGCTCCTCCTGGGTCGCGCCGAGCGGTCGCACGCTGCGCTCCTGGATGGCGCGCAGCAGCTTGGCCTGCATCGCCAGCGGCAGGTCGCCGATTTCATCGAGGAACAGCGTGCCGCCACTTGCGGCCTGGAAGAAGCCGTCGCGGTCCTGCGTGGCGCCGGTGTAAGAGCCTTTGCGCGCGCCGAAGAATTCGGCCTCCAGCAGGTGCTCCGGGATGGCGCTGCAGTTGACGGCGACAAACGGCCCGTCCGCGCGGTGACTGGTGGCGTGCAGGGCACGCGCCACCAGTTCCTTGCCCGTGCCGGACTCGCCGCGAACCAGCACCGGCGCCATGCTGCGCGCCACCTTGACCACGCGCTGCTTGACCGTGCGCATCGCCTGGGAGTCGCCGACCAGGCGTTCCAGCGCGCGCTGCCCGGCGGCGGACGGTGGGCCGCCGGCGTCGGGCACAGGGCTGGCCGCTTCCGGTGGCGTGGCCTGGGACGCGCTGCGGGTGTTCTCCACCGCCGAAGCGACCACCGCGCGGAACTGCTTGAGATCCACCGGCTTGGTCAGGTAGTCGAAGGCGCCGGCCTTGAGCGCTTCCACGGCGTTCTCGGCCGAGCCGTAGGCGGTGATCATGATGCAGCGTTCGGGGCGCTGGCGGGCATGCATCTCTTGCAGCAGCGCCAGGCCCAGTCCGTCGGGCAGCCGCATGTCCGTGATCACGGCGTCGAAGTGCCGCTGATCGAGCTGCTGCCAGGCCTCCGCCAGCGAGCCGGCCGCCTCGACGCGGTAGCCCTCGCGCAGCAAGGTCAGTTCATACAGCGCGCGCAGGTCGGGTTCGTCGTCCACGACCAGCACCAGCGCGTCAGGGGAGGGGGGCAGGGGCATGTTCAGACAGGAAGGGGGCGTGTCGCCGGACGGGGCGGGCGTTCATCGGTGGTCGGGGCGCGTCGGAAGGTCACAAGAAACTCGTTGCCTTGCGCGGGGCCGCCCTGCTGAGGGCGCGAGGTCCGTTCGTGGCCGATGACGGCGCCGTGTCGCTCGCACAGCTCCCGACAAATGTACAGGCCCAGGCCGCTGGAGCGGCTTTCGGAGGAAAAGAAGGGCTCGAACAGGTGGCGCTGCACGGTGGGCTCCAGCGGGGCGCCATCGCTCCACACGGTCAGGCCGGTCTCGCGTCCGGTCCGGGTGGCGACCTGGATCGCGTCCGGCCGGTGGCTGGCGTAGCGCAGGGCATTGTCCAGCAGGTTGACCAGCACCCGGCGCAGGTGATCGGCGTCGAACATGACCCGGGCCTCGCCGGCCCGCAGGTCCAGGCTGACGCGGTGCGCGCAGCCGTTTTGCTGCATCCAGTCGCGGCAGGTGGTCGCGGCCAGTTCATCCAGCGTGACGACGCTGTTGGACGCGCTGGTGTTCAGGTGCTGCACGCGTGTCACGTCCAGGATTTCGCCGACGATGTGCGACAGGCGCTGTGCGTTCTGGCCGATCATCGTGGTCAGCCGCTGCTGCGTGGGCTGGGTCAGGTCCTCCGCCAGCAGGGCATTGGCCTGGGTGATGGCGGCCAGCGGGTTGCGGATCTCGTGCGCCACGGCGGCCGACATGCGGCCCATCGCCGCCAGCTTCTCGTGGCGCAGGCGCGCCTCCATCTCGCGCAGGTCCTGCAGGAACATCACGCACAGGTGGTGCGCACTGTCCGCCTGCGCCGCGGTCAGGCGGGTGCGGGCCTGGAGGTGGCGCTCCGGCTGCTCTGGGTAGTGCACCGTCAGTTCGGCCGTCTCCGGGTGGCCCGAGGCGAAGCTGAGTTGGGCCAGGTCGGCCAGGTGCCGCCAGGCATGCTCGTGGCCCAGTGCGAACGGCGCGTGGCCAGCCGGCCGGTCGCGGCCCAGCAGCTGCCGCGCCGCGGGGTTGGCGGCGCGTACCACGTTGTGGGTGTCCACGACCAGCACGCCGTCGGTCAGGCTTTCGATGACCAGCTCATTGACCAGGATCTGCGCCCGTGCTTCCGTGCGGCTGCGCCGTGACAGCTGTTCCGCGCGCGCCAGCCGCGCGGCCAGCTGGTTGGTCAGGAAGGCGAGGATGAACAGGCCGGTGCCGGTCAGGCCGGTCTGCAGCAGGTGTCCCGCCATGTCGCCCTGCTGCGCCGCAGCCAGCCACCAGGCGTTGCCGAGCAGGGCCAGCGTCACCATCGCGGCGGTTCCCAGGGCCAGCGCGGGCGAGCCCAGCACCGAGGCCAGCAGCACCGGCATGGCGAACAGCGGCGTGTAGTTGATGCTGCCGCTGGCCTGCAGGAGCTGCAGCATTGAAATCGCGACGACATCCAACCCGATGGTGAACAGCCACTGCGTGTCAAATTTGCGTCCCGGCGGCTGGGGTCGGGCCAGCAGGCGCACGCCCAACGCGCTGGTCAGGTAGAGCACGCACAGGCCGATCAGCCAGCCGGGCACCGCCTGGCCAAGGACGTAGAGCGAGCCCTGCAGCAGCAGCAGCACGATGGCGATCATGACGCGGGCCGTCATGAAGCCCAGCCAGAGCCGGGTGAAGGACGGTGGCCCGTCGTCCAGGCCGGGCTGGCGTTCCAGCGCCAGCGGGCTGAACCACGAGGCGGAAGAGGGGCCGTCGCGTACGGTGGGGGCGGCGGCCATTCAGCCCTCGGCCTGCCGCTGGTGCGTCACACTGCAGTATGTGCCGCGCTGGCCTGTCAAGGCGTCCGCCTGGGGCAGGTGCAGGCCGCAGACGGCGCAGCGCACCATGGCCTGGGGGGCGGGGGGCGTGGCGGGGGGCTGTGGCGGCCGCTGTGCCTTGCGCCGGCCATTGCGCCAGAGCCACAGCCCGCCGAGCACGGCCAGCAGGACGATCAGGGCCTTCATGGCGTGCGCCCGAGCAGCACTTCCAGTACGAAGCGCGAGCCGGCGTAGGCCAGCAGCAGCAGACCGGCGCCGATGTAGAGCACGCTCACCGCGCGCCGCCCGCGCCAGCCAAAGCGCGAGCGCCCGAGCAGCAGCGTGGCAAAGGCCAGCCAGGACAGCAGCGAGAACACCGCCTTGTGGTCCCACTTCCAGTGCGTCCCGGCCGCGCCGTAAAGCTGTTCGCCGAACAGCCAGCCCGCCAGCAGCGTGGCCGACAGCAGGACGAAGCCGGCGCCGACGAAGCGGAAGGTGAGCCGCTCCAGTGTCAGCAGCGGCAGGCCGCTGTGCGGATCGGCCGCGAGGCGGATCTGCTTTTCGGCGCGGGTCATCAGCCAGGCATGCGCCACGGCGGCGGCGAACAGGCCGTAGGAGGCGATGCCCAACGCCCAGTGCAGTGGCAGCCAGGGCGAGGCCGCGGCGTGCAGCGGCGTGCCCGGAAACAGCAGTGCCAGCAGCACGGCGGCCGAGCCGAAGCCGGCCAGCGCCCAGCGCGCCCGCAGCTGCGGCAGCAACTGGCTCTCCACCGCGTACACCGTCAGCACCAGCCAGGCCGTCACCGACAGCGCGGGGGCAAAGCCGAAGCGCGGTGGCTCGGCCAGCAGAGCGGCTGCCAGCACCAGGCCATGCAACAGCCAGGCCGCCAGCAACAGGCGCCGTGCGGCGACAACGCCGAACCGCTCGCCGGTGGCGGCCGGCACGGCATAGGCGACGGCGGCGGCCAGGCTGAGCAGCAGGCCGATCGGGGACACACTGGCTAAAATCATGGGTCAAGTTTAGCGTTTCGCCCAGGTCGGCCCCGCCGGCTTCCACCCCCTTCCGGCGCCCCTCGACCTCACCCTATGGCCACCTCCGCCCTCACCGACAAACTCTCCCGCCTCGTCAAACAAATCAGCGGCCAGGCGCGCATCACCGAATCCAACGTGGCCGACATGCTGCGCGAGGTGCGCATGGCGCTGCTGGAGGCCGACGTGGCCCTGCCGGTGGTGCGCGACTTCATCGCCCGCGTCAAGGAGAAGGCGCTCGGCCAGGAGGTGATGGGCTCGCTCAAGCCCGGCCAGGCCCTGGTGGGCATCGTCAACCGCGAACTCGCTGCCACCATGGGGGAAGGGATCAGCGACCTGAACCTCGCCGCGCAGCCGCCGGCGGTGATCCTGATGGCGGGCCTGCAGGGCGCGGGCAAGACCACGACCACCGCCAAGCTGGCCAAGCACCTGATCGAGAAGCGCAAGAAGAAGGTGCTGACGGTGTCGGGCGACGTCTACCGCCCGGCGGCCATCGAACAGCTCAAGACCGTGACGGCGCAGGCCGGTGCAGAGTGGTTCCCGAGTTCGGCGGACCAGAAGCCGCTGGACATTGCGCGCGCCGCCATCGACTACGCGCGCAAGCATTACTTCGACGTGCTGCTGGTCGATACGGCCGGCCGCCTCGCGATTGACGAGGCGCTGATGCGCGAGATCAAGGAGCTGCACGCCGAGCTGAACCCGGTGGAGACCCTGTTCGTGGTCGATGCCATGCAGGGCCAGGACGCGGCCAACACCGCCAAGGCCTTCAAGGACGCGCTGCCGCTCACCGGCATTGTGCTGACCAAGACCGACGGCGATTCGCGTGGCGGCGCGGCACTGTCGGTGCGCCAGATCACCGGCGCGCCGATCAAGTTCGCCGGCGTGAGCGAGAAGATCGATGGCCTGGAGGTGTTCGACGCCGAGCGCCATGCCGGCCGCATCCTCGGGATGGGCGACATCGTGGCCCTGGTCGAGCAGGTCACCGCCGGCGTGGACATCGAGGCGGCGCAGAAGCTCGCCGCCAAGGTCAAGAGCGGCGGCGGCTTCGACCTCAACGACTTCCTGGCCCAGATCCAGCAGATGAAGCAGATGGGCGGCCTGTCCAGCCTGATGGACAAGCTGCCGACCCAGATGGCGGCCAAGGCCAGCGAGGCCGACCTGTCGCGCGCGGAGAAGGACATCCGGCGCAAGGAAGGCATCATCTGCAGCATGACGGCGCTGGAACGGCGCAAGCCCGAGCTGATCAAGGCCACGCGCAAGCGCCGCATTGCCGCCGGCGCGGGTGTGCAGGTTCAGGAAGTGAACCGCCTGCTCAAGGAGTTCGAGCAGATGCAGGAGATGATGAAGAAGATGAAGGGCGGCGGCCTCATGAAGATGATGAAGCGCATGGGCGCCATGAAGGGCATGAAAGGCATGCCTGGCATGCCGTTCTGATCTCGTTTCCGGGCGTCGGCCGGCTCTGCTCTGATATCCGCAACCCGCTCATTTGTCATCCCTGGCCCGGATCGGGAATGACAAGGGCTTGTCATCCCCGACTTGATCGGGGATCCAGATGTTGGAGCGCCTGTGTCTGGATTCCCGCTCGGGGGCGGGAATGACGATGCCCCTCAAGCCACCAGCACCTCGCCGCGCAGCGAGTGCGGCAGGGCCTGGGTGATCCTCACGTCGATCATCTGGCCGACCAGGCGTGCGGCGTTCGGGCCGCCGGGGAAGTTCACCACCCGGTTGCACTCGGTGCGGCCCATCAGCTCCGTCGGGTCCTTGCGCGAAGGACCTTCCACCAGGATGCGCTGTACCGTGCCCTCGCGGCTGGCGCTGATACGGCGCACGTTCTCCTCGATCGCCGCCTGCAGGTGCTGCAGGCGCTTGAGCTTGAGCTCGTGCGGCGTGTCGTCGGGCAGATTGGCCGCCGGCGTGCCGGGGCGCGGGCTGAAGATGAAGCTGAACGAAGTGTCGTAGCCCACGTCCTCGATCAGCTTCATCATCTTCTGGAAGTCCTCTTCCGTTTCGCCGGGGAAGCCGACGATGAAGTCGCTGCTCATCGACAGCTCGGGCCGGATCGCGCGCAGCTTGCGGATCGTGCTCTTGTACTCCATGGCGGTGTAGCCGCGCTTCATCGCCATCAGGATGCGGTCCGAGCCGTGCTGGACCGGCAGGTGCAGGTGGCTGACCAGCTTGGGCACCTTGGCGTAGGCGTCGATCAGGCGCTGGGTGAACTCGTTCGGGTGGCTGGTGGTGTAGCGGATGCGCTCGATGCCCGGGATGTCGGCCACGTACTCGATCAGCAGCGCGAAGTCGGCGATCTCGGCCGTGTCGCCCATCTTCCCGCGGTAGGCGTTCACGTTCTGGCCCAGCAGCGTCACTTCCTTGACGCCCTGGTCGGCCAGGCCGGCGATCTCCACCAGCACGTCTTCGAACGGCCGGCTGACTTCCTCGCCGCGCGTGTAGGGCACGACGCAGTAGCTGCAGTACTTGGAGCAGCCTTCCATGATCGAGACGAAGGCCGAGGCACCGTCCACGCGCGCCGGCGGCAGGTGGTCGAACTTCTCGATCTCGGGGAAGCTGATGTCCACCTGCGGCCTGGCCTTGCGCTCGCGCGCGGCCAGCAGCTCGGGCAGGCGGTGCAGGGTCTGCGGGCCGAACACCACGTCGACGTAGGGGGCGCGCTTGATGATGGCGTCGCCCTCCTGACTGGCCACGCAGCCGCCCACGCCGATCAGCACGCCCTTCTGCTTGAGGTGCTGCACCCGGCCCAGGTCGGAGAACACCTTCTCCTGCGCCTTCTCGCGCACCGAGCAGGTGTTGAACAGGATCAGGTCGGCCTCGTCCACGTTGTCGGTGGGCTCGTAGCCTTGCGCGGCTTTCATCACATCGGCCATCTTGTCCGAGTCGTACTCGTTCATCTGGCAGCCGAAGGTCTTGATGAAGACTTTCTTGCTCATGGGGGCTCTCTTTGCTATCCGATCGATAGCTCAACAGGTTCGGGAAGCGCCGGCAAGCGGCGGAAAAGACGTCAGGGCCGGGGCGGCATGTCGCCCCGGGTGCCGGCTAGCGGGACGACGACGGCGTCGTCGTTTCCCAGCCGAACAGGAAGTTGCGTGCAGGGCGGGCGCCCGGGCGGCGTTCGCGCGCCTCGTCGGCGGTCAGGATCCAGACCTGGTGGATCAGGCCGGCGCCGTCGCGCGTGTAGTTCACGGTCAGCGACTGGCCGACCAGGCCGCCGGACAGGGCCAGCAGGTTGCTGGTGTTGAAGATCCGCGCGCCGGGGGACAGGCGGTCGGCCTGGCCGTCGAGCACGACCTGGGGCGGCGCCGTCACCTCCAGCGTGCCGCGCAGCGCCTCGGCCGGGAAGGTGCGCACGCCGGTCTGTGCCGAGGCGTCGGGAGGAAAGCCCGCGCCCGCCACGGCCAGCAGGGCGAGGGCGGCGGTCGAGGCGAGGGCCGGGAGGAACTTCAGGCAGCGGTTCATGGTGTCTGTCCAGAGGCTGGGGGTGAAGGAAAGCAGCGTGCGCGGGAAGGTTGCAGTCCCCGCAAACAAAAAAAGCACTGTGGGTGACAGTGCTTTTTTTGTCAACTTGCGTTGAAATGTTTGGTGGCGCTTCACGGATTCGAACCGCGGACCTGTGGATTATGATTCCATCGCTCTAACCGACTGAGCTAAAGCGCCGAAGCCTCAAATTATAGCCAGAAATTTTTGGTTTTTGTCACTGGTGTGTGAATTTCGGTGCGCGCTTGTTGACGAAGGCGTCCATGCCCTCCTTCTGGTCGGCCGTGGCGAACAGGGCGTGGAACATGCGGCGCTCGAACATCACGCCATCTGCCAGCCCGCCCTCGAAGGCGCGGTTCACGCATTCCTTGGCGGCCATGGTGGCGAGCTGGCCGTAGCCGCAGATCTGCAGCGCGGCGCCGAGCGCCTCGTCCATCAGTTGGCCTAGCGGCACCACGCGGCTGACCAAGCCGGCGCGCTCGGCCTCGGCGGCGTCCATCATGCGGCCGGTGAGGGCCAGGTCCATCGCCTTGGACTTGCCCACGGCGCGCGGCAGGCGCTGCGTGCCGCCCGCGCCGGGGATGATGCCGAGCTTGATCTCGGGCTGGCCGAAGCGGGCGTTGTCGGCGGCGATGATGAAGTCGCACATCATCGCCAGTTCGCAGCCGCCGCCGAGGGCGAAGCCGCTCACCGCCGCGATCACCGGCTTGCGGATCGAGCGGATGGTTTCCCAGTTGCGCGTGATGTAGTCGCCCTTGTAGGCGTCGGCGAAGCTGTAGGTCGCCATGGCGCCGATGTCGGCGCCGGCCGCGAAGGCCTTCTCGCTGCCGGTGATGATCATGCAGCCGATCGCCTCGTCGGCGTCGAAGGCTTTCAGCGCGGCGCCGAGTTCGTCCATCAGCTCGCCGTTCAGGGCGTTGAGCTGCTTGGGGCGGTTCAGCGTGATGACGCCGACCTTCTCGCCTTCGGTGCGGACTTCGATCAATTCATAAGCCATGGGTGTCTCCTCGCGGCAGGTTGAAAAATGGGGGGTCAGTGGCCGGGCCAGGCGTGCGCGCCGGTCGGATCGCGCCAGGCCAGGCGCCAGGTGGTGCTGGCCGCGGGCAGCTCCAGCGGCAGGCGCAGCAGGCGCTGGTCGCGCGCGACCAGTGCGGTGAACTTGCGCTGGGGGCCGACGCAGGGCAGCAGGTCGTCCAGCTTGCGCAGGCGCCAGCCGCTGCTCTTCGCACCGACCTCGACGCCAAGCCACTCGTCGCCGGCCGCCAGGCCGCCCTGTTCGGCGGCGCCGCCGCGCAGCACCATCTTGATGCGCAGGCCGTCGGTCTCGGTGACGCGCAGGCCCAGGCGCTGCGCCAGTTGCGCCGGGTCTTCGTGCACCGTGACACCGTGGTGCTGCAGCAGCGCCTTGAGCGGCAGTTCCTCCGTGCCATGCACCCAGGCGGCGATCTCGCGCGCGAAGGAGCGGCCGCCGAGTTCGGCCAGCACGGCCGCGAAGTCGGCCTCGCTCATGGGGCCGGCCTTGCAGCGCGTCCAGAGGGCACGCATCACCTGGTCCAGCGTGGCGTGGCCTTCCTGGCGCAGCGTCAGGTCGAAGCACAGCGCCACCAGCGCCCCCTTGGTGTAGTAGCTCACGGTGCTGTTGGGCGTGTTCTCGTCCTGCCGGTAGTACTTGACCCAGGCGTCGAAGCTGGCCTCGGCGACCGACTGCACCTCGCGGCCCGGGGTCTGCATCACCTGGTTGAGGGTCTTGTTCACCAGCTTGAGGTAGGCCACATCGTCGATCAGGCCGGCGCGGCGCAGCAGCACGTCGTCGTAGTAGCTGGTGAAGCCCTCGAAGAACCAGAGCAGCTGCGTGTAGTTCTCCTGGCCCCAGGCGTAGTGCGCGAACTCGGCCGGGCGCAGGCGCTTGACGTTCCAGGTGTGAAAGTACTCATGGCTGATCAGGCCCAGCAGCGTGGCGTAGCCCTCGCTCGCCTTGGCCTCGCCCAGGCGCGGCAGGTCGCGCCGGCCGCAGATCAGCGCGGTGGAATGGCCGTGCTCCAGCCCGCCATAGCCGTCGTCCACCGCGTTGAGCAGGAACAGGTAGTGCTTGTGCGGCGGCTTGCCGCGGCCGTGCCAGAAGCGGATCTGTGCCTCGCAGATCTTCCTGGCGTCGGCCACCAGGCGCTCGCCGTCGAAGGAGGGCAGGGCGCCGGCCACCACGAAGCGGTGCGGCACGCCGCAGGCGCTGAAGCGGCCCTGCCAGAAGAGGCCCAGCTCCACCGGGTGGTCTACCAGCTCGCCGTAGTTGGCGGCCTGGTAGCTGCCGAAGCCTGCTTTGGTGGCCCTGAGCGGTGTCAGCGCGGTGGCGACCGACCAGCTGGCGGTGGCCTTGGTGGGGGTGAGCGTCAGCCCGTGCGGCAAGTCTTCCTGGCCGTGCACGCGCAGGCACAGGCTGGTGCCATTGAAGAAGCCGCGCGTGGCGTCGAGCCAGGCGGCGCGCACCGAGTTGTCGAAGGCGTAGACCTCGTAGCTCAGGGTCAGCGGCCTGGCCGGGTCGCACAGCGCTTCCCAGCTGCATTTGTCGAGCTGGCGCAGCGGCACGGCGCGCCGGCCCTGGCGCGCCTGCAGGCCCTGCAGGTGCCGCGCGAATTCGCGCACCAGGTAGCTGCCCGGAATCCACGCCGGCAGTGACAGGCCTTGTGCGGCGGTCGGCTGCTGGATCGTCAGGGTGACGCGGAACAGATGGGCGTGCAGATCTGCCGGCGCCACTTGGTAGTGGATCGGCGCGGCGGCGGGAGAGACGGGTTTCACGGATCGCATGGTGTCCTGAGAATACCCGAGCGCGCGACGCTGGTCGGGCGGCGCGTCAGGTGCCGGCGGCGCCGAACAGGCAGGCCAGGGTGGCGACCACGGTGAGCTTGAGGCGCAGCGGCAGCCAGGCGCCCAGGCCGGCGCGCGGCCAGGTGTGGCGGTCCACCAGGTAGCAGCCGACCAGCACCAGGCCGAGCAGCGGCAGGCCGGCAAAGGCGGGCATCATGATGGCCACCCAGGCCAGCAGCGCCGACACCATGCCCCAGACGAAGTGAAAGCGCGTGGCGTCGGGCGCTTCCGCGCTGACGCGCAAGCCCAGCCCCCAGTGCACGCCGCCCAGGAACGACACGATCACCGCGCCGTAGCCGGCCAGGGCCAGGGCGACGAACGGGTGCAGGCTGGCGTCCACCAGCCAGAGCAGGAGCGCCAGGACGGCGAAGGGCGCCAGGCCGGCGTAGCCCAACCGGTTGATCAGCAGCTTGGTCGTGTCGTCGGTGTCGCGGGTCATGGTGTGAGGGGCCGGTTACTTGGTGGCGTCGGCCAGGGCCTTCTCGATCTGCGCGACGCCGATGGCGCCGGGGATGCGCGTGCCGTCGGCGAAGATCAGGGTCGGGGTGCCGGTGATCTTGTGCTTCTTGCCGAGTTCGACGTTGGCGGCCAGCGCCGCGGTGTCGCAGCTCGCGGCCGTCGGCGCCACCTCGCGCAGCATCCAGTCGTTCCACGACTTGGCCTTGTCCTTGCTGCACCAGATGTTGCGCGACTTGTCCGTCGAGTCCGGGCCGAGGATCGGGTAGAGGTAGAGGTAGACCGTGACGTTGTCCACCTTCTGCAGGTCGCGCTCGAAGCGCTTGCAGTAGCCGCAGTTGGGGTCCTCGAACACCGCCATCTTGCGCTTGCCGTTGCCGCGCACGATGGTGAAGGCGTTCTTGACCGGCAGGGCGTTGAAGTCGATCGCGGTCAGCTTGTCGAGGCGCTCTTCCGTCAGGTTGCGGCGCTGCTTCGTGTCGATCAGCTGGCCCTGAATCAGGAAATTGCCCTCGGCGTCGGTGTAGAGGATGTCCGTGCCGTTGACGCGCACCTCGTAGAGGCCGGCCATGGGTGCCTTGGTGATCTCGTCGATCTTGGGCAGGTTGGGCAGCCGCTCAGCCAGGTTCTTGCGGATGCTGGCTTCCTGCGCGTGCGCGCCCAGCGTGAAGGTCAGGGCCAGCGCGGTCAGCGCCATGCGGATGGGTTTCATTGTCGTCGTCCTGCGGTTCAAGTCGTTATCGTTCGGCCGGTCCGGGCTTCAGCGCAGGCCCATGGCCCGGCGCGTGACCCAGGTCTTGAGCGGGCCGCTGCGGTCAAAGCCCGTCATGCCCCAGTTGCGCAACGCCTGCCACGGCCGGCCAGCGCGGAAGAACAGCTGCTGCAGCCCGTCGGTCGTCCAGCCCATGGCCAGCACGTCGGCCTGGCGCGCCCGTTCGTAGCGGCGCAGCAGGCGCAGGTCGCTGACCGGACGCCAGTCCTCACGTTCGTGCAGCACCCGCGCCAGCGCCGCCGCGTCGCCCAAGCCGACATTCAGGCCCTGGCCGGCCAGCGGGTGCATGGCGTGGGCGGCATCGCCCGCCAGCGCCCAGCTCTGGCCGGTCAGGTCCGGCATGGCGCCGACCCAGCGCGTCGCCCGCGCCAGCTGCAGCGGCCAGGCGGCGCGCTCGCTGGTCACGGTCAACTCGCCCAGGGCCTGGTGGCTGATCGCCTCCAGTTCCTGGGCAAAGGCTTCCGGTCCCAAGGACAGCAGCTGCGGCACGCGTTGCTGAGGGACAGACCAGACCACGGCCACAGAGTTCCCTTCGGCGCCGCCGAGCGGCAGGAAGGCCAGGATCTCGCCGTCCCGGAACCACTGCCGCGCCGTCTGGCCGTGCGGCAGGCCGCACCGCAGGCGGGTGGCGATGGCGTGCTGCGGATAGTGGGTGACGGCGAATTCCACGCCCAGTTCGGCCCGGGTGCGGCTGGCCCGGCCCTCGCAGATCACGGTGAGCTTGGCCGGCACCGGGGCGTCGGACAGTTCGATCAGAGGCTGGTAGCGCACGGCCTCAGCCAGCCGCGTTTCCAGCGCCGGCACATCGACGATCCAGTTCAGCGCCTCCACGCCCGGGCTGGCCGCGTCGAACACCACCTGGCCACCGTCGTCGCCGTGCACCTCCATGCGCAGCACCGGCGTCGCGGCATCGCCTTCGGGCCAGCAGCGCAGCGATTCGAGCAGGTCCCGGGCGGCGGTGTTGAGCGCGTAGGCGCGCACGTCGCCGTGGCCGTCGGCGGGGTCCGGTGCGGCCGGTGGCGCCACCAGGGTCACGCGCAGACGCTCGCGCGCGAGCAGCAGGGCCAGGGTGCGGCCGACGATGCCGGCTCCGCGGATACAGATGTCAGTGGTGTGCGCCATGGCGGCGATTGTAGGAGGCGGGGCACAATCGATTCCCGCGCCAACCACCGACCAAGGATTCCTCGCCGTGACCGCCACCCCGCGCCCCGCCTCCGATCTCCAGGCCACTGTCTCGCGCCTGTTCGTCTATCCGGTCAAGTCCTGCGCTGGCGTCGAGCTGCGCGAGGCGGTGCTGACCGAGGCCGGCCTGGACCTGGACCGCGCCTGGATGGTGGTCGATGCCCAGGGGCGCTTCGTCAGCCAGCGCGAGCGGCCACGCATGGCGCTGATCCGCCCGCAGCTCAAGACTGAGGAGATCGTGCTGCGCGCGCCCGGCATGCTGGCGCTGCACCTGGCGATCGAGGGGGTGCGGGCGCCGGTGCGGGTGCGTGTCTGGGACGACGAGGTGGCGGCCTATGACATGGGCGACGTGGCGGCACAGTGGTTCACTGACTTCCTGGGCCAGCCGCTGCGGCTGGTGCGCTTCGACCCGGCGCAGCGTCGCCTCTCCAGCCTCAAGTGGACCGGCGGCGTGGAGGTGCCGAACCTGTTCAGCGACGGCTTCCCGGTGCTGGTGGCGAGCGAGGCCTCGCTGGCCGAGCTGAACGCGCGGCTGGCGGCCGGCGGCCATGCGCCGGTCGGGATGGAGCGCTTCCGGCCCAACCTGGTGCTGGCCGGTGTCGAGGCCCACGACGAGGACCGGCTGGACCTGCTGCGCATCGCCACCGCCGAGGGCGAGGCGCAACTGCGGCCGGTCAAGCCCTGCGCGCGCTGCCCGATCCCGAACATCGACCCGGCCACCGCCACGGCGAGCCCCGAGGTCGGCGACACGCTGCAGGCCTACCGCCAGGACGCGCGCCTGAACGGCGCCGTCACCTTCGGCATGAACGCCATCGTGCTGCAGGGCGACGGGCAGGTGCTGCGCGTCGGGCAGGCGGTGGCGGCGGACTTCCGCTTCGACTGAAGCCGGGGGGCGCCGCGCGCTGCGTCGATCGCGTCCAAGGCGGATGCGTTTAACCATATGGTTTCTCGGTCCCACCGTCCGGCGTGCGTGCCGGGTGGGCCGGGGCAGGCGGCCCGGGTGTACGTTCTCCGGCCCTGGCTCGCGGGCGAAGGTGGCAGGCGCTCCAGCCGGGCCGGCTTCAACACCGTGGCGGGTCCGCCTGCTCTGTGGCAGCCGCGAATCGGGCCTGCGCCCGCACACCCGAACCGCCTACCCCCAAGTGACGCAGGAGCGAGCCTGCAGGCACGCTCGGGAGCCTTTGCAGGTCGATGGTGGTGCCTGCGGGCGCGGGCCCGATAACGAGGCTCAGTGCAGCGCCGACAGGAACTGCTGCAGCTCCGGCGTGCGCGGGGCGCCGAACAGCGCCTCGGGCGGGCCCTCCTCGTGCACCTTGCCCTGGTGCATGAAGACCACGCGGTCGCTGACCTTGCGCGCGAAATTCATCTCGTGCGTGACCATGACCAGGGTCATGCCCTGGCCGGCCAGGGCCTCCACCACCTGCAGCACCTCGCCCACCAGCTCGGGGTCGAGCGCCGAGGTGACCTCGTCGCACAGCAGCACCTCGGGGTCCATGGCCAGCGCGCGGGCGATGGCCACGCGTTGCTGCTGGCCGCCCGAGAGCTGCTCGGGCAGGCTGTCGAACTTGTCGGCCAGGCCCACGCGCGCCAGCAGCTGTTCGGCGCGCCGGCGTGCCTCGGCCTTGGGCAGGCTCTTGACCAGGGTCGGCGCGAGCATGACGTTGCGGCCCGCGTTCAGGTGCGGGAACAGGTTGAAGTTCTGGAAGATCATGCCCACGTTCTGGCGCAGTTCGCGCATCGCATCGGCGTTGCCGGGCCGCAGGGGCTGGCCGTGCACGGTGAGCGAGCCGTCCTGGAAGGTCTCCAGGCCGTTGATGCAGCGCAGCAGCGTGCTCTTGCCCGAGCCGCTCTTGCCGATGATGCAGACCACCTCCTGGCGGTGGATCTGCAGGTCGATGCCCTTGAGCACCTCGTTGCTGCCGTAGCGCTTGCGCAGGCCGCGGATGTCCACCAGCGGGACGGTGGAAGGGGAGGGGGGAATGGAAGGCATGGGCGGGGTCCGGTTCAGCGGGAGGCGGGGCGCAGCCGGCGCTCCAGGCGCCGGCTCCAGAGCGACAGCGGGAAGCACAGCGCGAAATAGAGCGCGGCCACGCAACCGTAGACGAGGAAGGGCTCGTAGGTGACGTTGGCGATCAGCTGGCCGGCCTTGGTGATCTCGACGAAGCCGATCACCGAGGTCAGCGCCGTGCCCTTGACGATCTGCACCAGGAAGCCCGCCGTGGGCGGGACGGCCAGGCGCGCGGCCTGTGGCAGCACCACGTGGCGCAGCTGTTCGCCGAAGCTCATCGCCAGGCTGGCCGAGGCCTCCCACTGGCCGCGCGGCACGGCCTCCACGCAGCCGCGCCAGATGTCGCACAGGTAGGCGCTGGCGTAGAGCATGAGGCAGACCGACGCGGCCAGCAGCGGCGAGGTGTCGATGCCGGCCAGGGCCAGGCCGAAGTAGGTCATGAAGATCTGCATCAGCAGCGGCGTGCCCTGGAAGAGCTGCACGTAGAGCGACACGGCGCGCACCGCGCCGGGTAGCCGGGCCGTGCGCAGCACGAGCAGCAGCAGGCCGATCAGGCTGCCGCCGGCGAAGGCGATCAGGGACAGGCCCACAGTCCAGCGCAGGGCCAGCAGGAGCTGGCGGGCGATGTCCCAGAACGTGAATTCAACCATGGTGAGGTGCCCTCGTTCAGCGGCCGAAGATGAAGCGCGGGCCGATCCAGTTCAGTGTCTGGCGCATCAGCACGGCCAGGCCCAGGTAGATGAGCGTGACGACGATGTAGGACTCGAAGCTGCGAAAGGTGCGGCTGGAGATCAGGTTGGCGGCGTAGGAGACTTCCTCGGCCGAGATCTGGCCGCAGACGGCCGAGCCCAGCATGACCAGGATCATCTGCCCCACCAGTGCCGGCCAGACGCGGCGCAGGGCTGGTGGCAGTACCACGCGCGTGAAGATCTGCCAGCGGTTGAGCGCCAGGCTCTGCGCGGCCTCGATCTGGCCGTGCGGCGTGGCCTCGATGCCGGCGCGCACCATCTCGCCCGCGTAGGCGCCCAGGTTCAGCACCATGGCGATCACGCTGGCCAGCTCGGGCGCCAGGCGCACCCCCAGCGAAGGCAGGCCGAAGAAGAGGAAGAACAGCTGGATGATGAAGGGCGTGTTGCGGAACACCTCGATGTAGGCCGCCACCACGGCGCGCAGGGCCGCGTGGCCGTGCAGCCGCGCCCAGGCGGTGACGATCCCCGCCAGCATGCCCAGCGGCATGGCGATGGCGCTCAGCGCCACCGTCAGCAGCAGACCCTTGAGGAGCATGGGCCACAGCCCGAGCACCGCCGCGAAATCCAGAGTCATCTTGCAAGGTCCATCGAGAGTGAAGGTCGGTGCGGGGTGCGGGGCGCCGCCGCGGCGCCCCGCCTGGCGCGTCAGTCCGGCAGGTTGCCCAGGCCGCGGCCCAGCCAGCGCTGGGCGTAGCCTTCGAGCGTGCCGTCGGCCTTGGCCTGGCGCAGGATCTCGTTGACCTTGTTCAGCAGCGCGGTCTCGCCCTTGCGCACGCCGATGAAGTTCGGCGAGTCCTTGATCAGCAGCTTGTACTCGGCCGCCAGCTTGGGATTCTTCTGCAGCGCCACGCCGGCCACGGCGGCGCCCACGGCGACGAACTGGGTCTGCTGTGAGACGAAGGCGGCGATGGTGGCGTTGTCGTCCTCGAAGCGCTGGATCTTCAGCGTCGCAGGAGCGACCTTCTGCAACTCGTCGTCCTGGATGGTGCCGCGCGTCACGGCCAGGGTCTTGCCGCCCAGGTCGTCAAAGCTCTTCACGGTGATGGCCTTGGGGCCGAACACGGCCTGGTAGAACGGCGCGTAGGCCACGGTGAAGTCGATCACCTTCTGGCGCTCCTCGTTCTTACCCAGGGCGGAGACGATGAGGTCGATCTTCTTCGACTGCAGATAGGGGATGCGGTTGGGCGTGCTCACCGGCACCAGGTCGGCCTTGACACCGAGCTTGTCGGCGATGAGCTGCGCTGTCGCCACGTCCACGCCCTGCGGCTTGAAGTCGGGGCCCATGAAGCCGTAGGGCGGGTAGTCGGTGGGAATGCCCAGGGCGATCGACTTCTTGGCCTGCACGTTGCTCAGCGAATCGTCGGCCAGCGCCGAGGCCGACGTGGCGAGGGAGAGGGCGGTGAGCGCGCCGCAGGCCAGGGCAGAGAGCTTGAGTTTCATGGCGTTGGACCTTCGTGGAAAAAAGGAGTGGAGGTCACCGGGCTCAGCAGGATGCGTGCCAGCCCCCGCGCCGGGAGGCGGTCCGGGGCTTCCCTCGCCACGCGCCGGGCCGGTTCTCCCTCTGTGGCGCTTCGGCACCGTTGTTTCAGGCATCCGTCTTGCTTGGCATGGTTGTTCCCATTGAAATTCAGGTTTCCTGATTTCATGGTTGTGGAACACAGGTTTCAATGTCGTGCAGGCCCGCCCCAAAGTGGGTGGCGTGCACAAAGACGGAGCACAGGCATGACATCCCCGACGATTTCCCTGGAAAGCCGCATCCGGCAGGTCTATGAGCAGCTCTCCGCGGCGGAGCGCAGGCTGGCCGACGTGGTGCTGACGCGCCAGCAGGCGCTGCTGGGCTATTCGGCCACCGAACTCGCGGCCATGGCCGGCACGTCCAAGTCCAGCGCGGCGCGCTTCTTCCGCCGCGTGGGCTACGCGGGCTTTGACGAGTTCCGCCAGCAGGTGAGGGCGCACCAGGCGCAGACCTCGCCGCTGGCGCGCATGGCCCAGGTGCGCCGTCGCGACACGCCAGGCGCGCAACTACAGGCCCATGCGCGCAACGATGCCCAACGCCTGCAAGCCTGGGCGGAGGGTGTCAGCGACGAGGCGCTGGACAGCGCCATCACCCTGCTGGCGCGCTCGCGCAAGGTCTGGGTGCTGGGCTACCGCCACAGCCATGTGACGGCGCTGTATGCGCAGGCCCTGCTGTCGCAGGTGCGCGCCGAGGTGTTCCTGCTCAACGAGGCCGCGGGCCGCGAGGCCGAACTGCTTGCGGGCCTGGGCGAGAAGGACGTGCTGCTGGCCGTGGACTTCCGGCGGCGCAGCACGCGCCTGCCGCCCATGGTGGAGGCCGCCCGCACGGCCGGGGCGCGCGTGCTGCTGCTCAGCGATGCCCCGGTGTCCGCCCTGGCGGCGCAGGCCCAGGCGGTGCTGCGCTGCGCGCCCGCGGCCGAGGAGGGACTGTTCGACTCCTATGTGTGCGCGATCAGCCTCGTGAACTACCTGGCCACCGCGGTGGCCGAACAAACCAAGAGCCAGGCGAACGAGCGCCTGGCCCGCATCGAGCGCCTGCACGCGGTGCTCGGCGACCTCGAATCCCTCGCATGACTTTCTTCAGGACGCACGCCATGCCCACGCTCCCCCCTCTGACCACCGATCTCTTCGTCAACCCCGCCTTCGAGCCTGGCGAACCCTATGGCGCGGCCCGCGGCGCCGTGCTGTCCGCCCCGGCCCTGGCCCTGGCGTTGCAGGAACTCACGACCTGGCCCGGTTATGGGCGCACGCCGCTGCGCAGCCTGCCCGCGCTCGCGGCCGCCATGGGCGTTGCCGCGGTGCATTACAAGGATGAGGGCTCGCGCTTCGGCCTGGGCAGCTTCAAGGCCCTGGGCGGCGCCTACGCCGTGGCGCGCCTGCTGTGCCGCGAGATCGGCCGCAAGCTCGGCCGTGAGCTGCGCACGGCCGAGCTGCTGAGCGGGGCGCTGCGCGCCGAATGCGCGGCCCTCACCGTGACCTGCGCCACCGACGGCAACCACGGCCGCTCCGTGGCCTGGGGGGCGCAGATGTTCGGCTGCCCCTGCGTGATCTACATTCACGCCACCGTGAGCGAGGGGCGCCGGCAGGCGATCGAGCAGTACGGCGCCACCGTGGTGCGCACGGCAGGCAACTACGACGACGCGGTGCGCCAGGCCGATGCCGACGCGCGCGCGCACGGCCGCTTCATCATCTCCGACACCTCCTACCCGGGCTACATGGACGTGCCGCGCGACGTGATGCAGGGCTACCAGCTCATGGTGCACGAGGCCGCGCAGCAGCTCGACCAATGGCCCACGCACGTGTTCGTTCAGGCCGGCGTGGGCGGCTTCGCGGCCGCCGTCTGCGCCTACTTCTGGGAGCGCGATGCCGCGCGCCGCCCGGTGTTCGTGGTGGTCGAGCCGGACCGCGCCGACTGCCTGCTGCGCAGCGCGCGCCAGGGCCGGCTCACGGCCGTGACCGGCGAGATGGACACGCTGATGGCGGGCCTGGCCTGCGGCGAGGTCTCGCTGCTGGCCTGGCAGATCCTGGAAAAGGGCGCCAATGCCTTCTGCGCCGTGAGTGACGCCGCGGCCGTGGCCGGCATGCGCCTGCTGGCGAACCCGCTCGGGGACGACCCGCCCATCGTGGCCGGCGAATCCGCGGTGGCGGGCGTGGTGGCGGCGATCGCTGCGTGTCAGGACGGCGCGGCCAGCGCGGCGCTGGGGCTCGGGGCGGACAGCCGCCTGCTGTTTTTTGGCAGCGAGGCCGCGACCGACCCGGCGCTCTATGCCGAGCTCGTGGGCGCGAGTGCCGAGGCCGTGGCCGCCAGGGGCGCCGCATGAGCACGGCGCCGCAGATCAACGCCGCCCGCCTGCTGGACAGCCTGACGGCCCTGGGCGGGTTTGGCGCCCTGCCCGGGGGCGGCACCAATCGCCTGGCGCTGAGCGACGCCGACCGGGCCGCGCGCGACTGGACCGTGGACCGCATGCGCGCGCTCGGCATGACGGTGCGCGTGGACGCCATCGGCAACGTGTTTGCCACCTACGCGGGCACGCAGGACCGCCCGCCGGTGCTGACCGGCTCGCACATCGACACCGTGCGCAGCGGCGGCCTGTACGACGGCAACTACGGCGTGCTGGCCGGGCTGGAGGTGGTGGCCACGCTGCGCGAGGCCGGCCTGCGCCCGCGCCGCCCGATCGGCGTGGCCTTCTTCACCAACGAGGAGGGCGCGCGCTTCCAGCCCGACATGCTGGGCAGTCTGGTGGCCGTCGGCGGCCTGCCGCTGGCCGAGGCGCTGGCCACGCGCGGTATCGACGGCGCCACGCTGGGCGCGGAGCTGCAGCGCATCGGCTACGCGGGCGACGCCCCGGTGGGCGCGCCGGCGGTGGACAGCTTCGTCGAGTTGCACATCGAGCAGGGCCCGGTGCTGCACCGGCAGGGCCTGGACATCGGCGTGGTCGAAGGCGTGCAGGGCATCTGCTGGTTGGAGTTCACGCTGGAAGGCTGCTCCAACCACGCCGGCACCACGCCCATGGCGCTGCGCCGTGACGCCGGCCTGGTGGCGGCGCGCATCGCGGCCTTTGCGCACGAGCTGGCGCTGCGCTACGGCGGCCGTCAGCTCGCCACCGTGGGGTCGATCGAGCTGCGGCCCAACCTTGTCAACGTGATCGCGCAGCAGGCCGTGCTGACGGTGGACCTGCGCAACACCGACGGCGCGGCCCTGGCGCGCGCCGAGGCCGAGGTTCTGGCTTTCGCCACGCGCTGCGCGGCCGAGCACGGCGTGCTGGTCCGCCACCGCGGCCTGGCCCGCTTCGACCCGGTGGCCTTTGACCCGGCGGTGGTGGACCTGGTGGCGCAGGAGGCGCGGTCGCTCGGCCTGCCCACGCTGCGCCTGCCCAGCGGCGCCGGGCATGACGCGCAGATGCTGGCGCGCGTCTGCCCGGCGGCCATGATCTTCGTGCCCAGCGTGGACGGCCTGAGCCACAACGTGCGCGAGCACACCGAGCCCCGGCACCTTGCGCAGGGCGCGCAGCTGCTGCTGCAAGTGCTGATGCGGCTGGCCAACCGGGCCGGCTGAACCCATCCGAACCGACAGGAGAGATTGCATGTCCCGAATCGTGAACGTGGCGTTGGGCCAGCTGGGGCCGGTCCAGCGCAGCGACCCGCGCGAGCGCGTCGTCGCCCGGCTGTGCGAGATGATGCGCGAGGCCCACGCCCTCGGCGCCCACCTCATCGTCTATCCCGAGCTGGCGCTGACCACCTTTTTCCCGCGCTGGTACATCGAGGACGAGGTCGAGATCGATAGCTTCTTCGAGCGCGAGATGCCGAACGCGGCCACGCAGCCACTGTTCGAGCTCTCGCGCCGGCTCGGCGTCGGCTTCTACCTGGGCTACGCCGAGCTGGCCGAGGAGGCGGGCGCGCAGGTGCGCTACAACAGCTCCATCCTCGTCGACCGTGGCGGCCGGATTGTCGGCAAGTACCGCAAGGTCCACCTGCCCGGCCATGCCGAGCACGAGCCGTGGCGGCGCTTCCAGCACCTGGAGAAGCGCTACTTCACGCCGGGCCGGCGCTTTGGCGTCACGCAGGCCTTCGGCGGCACCATCGGCATGGCGATCTGCAACGACCGGCGTTGGGCCGAGACTTACCGCGTGATGGCGCTGCAAGGCGCCGAGATGGTGCTGATCGGCTACAACACGCCGGTGCACAACGCCCCCGCGCCGCAGCACGACGACCTCTCGCTGTTCCACAACCAGCTGTCGCTGCAGGCCGGCGCCTACCAGAACGGCTGCTGGGTGGCCGGCGTGGCCAAGGGCGGGTTGGAGGAAGGGGTGGACAGCATCGGCGGCAGCTGCCTGGTCGCGCCCTCCGGCGAGGTGGTGACGCGCTGCCTGACCAAGGACGACGAGGTGGCGATCGCGCGCTGTGACCTCGATTTCTGCGCCGTCTACAAGCGCACCACCTTCAACTTCGACCTGCACCGCCGGCCCGAGGCCTACGGCCTGATCGTGGCGCGCAAGGGCGAGACGCTGGCGGCCGATGGCTCGCCCTGGGACGATGCCCGCCAGGAAGGACGGGCGGGCGTCTAGCCGGAAGGCCCGGCGCCAGGCGTGGGGCCGGTAAAATCACCGGTTAACCCCAGATTTCCTGAAAGCCACGCCATGAGCCTCAAATGCGGCATCGTGGGCCTGCCCAACGTCGGCAAGTCCACCCTCTTCAACGCCCTGACCAAGGCCGGCATCGCCGCCGAGAACTACCCGTTCTGCACCATCGAGCCGAACGTCGGCGTGGTCGAGGTGCCGGATCCGCGCCTCGATGCGCTGGCCAAGATCATCGACCCCGAGCGCATCGTGCCGGCGATCGTCGAGTTCGTCGATATTGCCGGCTTGGTGGCGGGCGCCAGCCAGGGCGAGGGCCTGGGCAACCAGTTCCTGGCCCACATCCGCGAGACCGACGCCATCGTCAACGTGGTGCGCTGCTTCGAGGACGAGAACGTGATCCACGTCGCCGGCAAGGTGGACCCGATCTCCGACATCGAGGTGATCCAGACCGAACTGTGCCTGGCCGACCTGGGTACGGTGGAAAAGAGCCTGCAGCGCTACACCAAGGCCGCCAAGAGTGGCAACGACAAGGAGGCGGCCAAGCTGGTGCAGGTGCTGACCAAGGTGCAGGCCGTGCTCAACGAAGGCAAGGCGGCGCGCACGCTGGACCTTTCCGACGAGGAACGCGCGATCCTCAAGCCCCTGTGCCTGATCACGGCCAAGCCGGCCATGTTCGTCGGCAACGTGAGTGAGGATGGTTTCGAGAACAACCCGCTGCTGGACCGCCTGAAGGATTACGCCGCCCGCCAGAACGCGCCGGTGGTGGCGATCTGCGCCAAGATCGAGGCCGAGCTGTCTGAGATGGACGACGCCGACCGCCTCGAATTCCTCAAGGAGCTGGGCCAGGACGAGCCCGGTCTGAACCGCCTGATCCGTGCCGGCTTCAAGCTGCTGGGCCTGCAGACCTACTTCACCGCCGGCGTGAAGGAAGTGCGCGCCTGGACCATCCACATCGGCGACACCGCGCCGCAGGCGGCTGGCGTGATCCACGGTGACTTCGAGCGCGGCTTCATCCGCGCCCAGACCATCGCCTATGACGACTTCATCGCCTTCAAGGGCGAGCAGGGCGCCAAGGACGCCGGCAAGATGCGCGCCGAAGGCAAGGACTACGTCGTCAAGGATGGCGACGTGATGAACTTCCTGTTCAACGTCTGAGCAAGAAGGGGGCGTGGCCCGGGCGGTGTGCGTCGGGCACGCCCGGCTCCCGTCAGCCCGGCGACGCGCCTGCTGTCGTCAGCGCCCGTGCGTCTGGGTCGGTCAGGGCTGTAGCCAGGCGTTGATCTCCGCGATCGCGGCATGCCGTTCGCCGCCGGCCAGGGCCTGCAGCCGCAGCCGGGAGATCAGGTAAACGTAGCGGGCCTGCGCCAGATCGCGCAGTGCCAGCACGCGCTGCTGTTCGGCGTTGAGGATGTCCAGCTGCGTGCGGCTGCCGGCCGCGAACGACTTGCGGGTGGACTGCACCACCTGGGTGGCAGAGCGCACCGCCTGCTCCAGCGCCCGCACGCGCAGCACGCCCTCGTTGATGCCGCGAAACTCCTTGTGCACGCGCACGCCGAGCTGGCGCCGTTGCGCCTCCAGCGACTGCTCGATGCGCTCCTGTTCGGCCAGTGCCTGCCGCACGGTGGCGTTGACATAGCCCCCCGCGAATATCGGCACCGACAGCTGCACGCCCAAGGCTGTGTTGTTGTAGCTGGAGCGGATGTTGAGGACGTTCTCGCTGTCGCTGCGCGACCTCTGGGCGATGGCATCCAGCGTGGGGTAGTGGCCGGCCTGGGCCTTGGCGACTTCCTGCCGCGCACCTTCCAGCTGCGCTTTCAGGGTCTGGATCTCCGGGCTGTCCTGTTCGGCCCGTTCCACCCAGTCCTCGACCCGTGCCGGCACGGGGGGCAGCAGTTGCAGCCGTTCCACGTCCAGCGGTGCGAGCCGCTCGATGGGCTGGTTCACCAGCGTTTGCAGCTGCCGGCGCGTGAAGTCCTGCTGCTGTCTGGCCTCCAGCTCCTGCGCCACGGCCATGTCGAGGCGGGCCTGGGCCTCGTCGATGTCGGTGCGCGTGCCGGAGCCGGCAGCCAGTGCCTTGCGCGCGGCATCGAGCTGGGTCGTGTAGGTGGTGTTTTGTGCCAGGACCAGCGCGAGCTGGTCATCGGCGAGCAGTGTTTCGAAGTAGGCGCCGCCCACGCGCACAGTCAGATTCTGCAGATCTTTTTCCAGGGTGGCGTCCGCTTCCTCGGCTTGCGCTTCGGCTTGGCGGTACTGCGCCCAACTGGCGGGGCGGAGCAGGGGCAGGCGCAGCGTCAGGGCGAGGTTGCCGCTGAAATAGTTGTTCTGCGTGGTTTGCTCCTGACCGAAGAAGTTGGGGGCGGTCGAGGTCAGATCGTTCTTGTTGCGACCGGCGCTGAACGAGAGGTTGGGCAACAGCTGGGCCCGCGCCTGCGGCAGGCGCTCTCGCCCGGCTTCGGCGGCGGCACGCGATGCGCGGATGTTCGCGTCCTGCTCCAGCGCCGCTTCGAAGGCCTGCTTCAGGTCCAGCGGCCAGGCAGGGAACGTTGCGCAGGCCAGGGCTGCGCTGAGCGCGAGGCGCCGCAGCGGCAGCGCCCCGGCCGAACCAGTCAGGCGGATCTGTGTCATGACTCACTCCTCCTTCATCGACGCCGCCAGGCGCTTGGTCAGCGGGTGCAGCAGGTAGGTGAGCAGCGAGCGTTCGCCGGTCTTGATGATGATTTCCGCCGGCATGCCGGGCTGCATCTGGCGTTTGCCCAGAGTCTTCATGCCTTCGGGCGTGACGCTGACGCGGGCCAGGTAGTAGGCAATCTGCGGGTTCTGCGGATCGGTCAGCAGGTCGCTGGAAATGGAGGCGACCTTGCCGTCCACCACCAGCTGGGGTGAATGGGCAAACGCGGAGAAGCGGATGTCCGCCGGCAGGCCGGCCTGCACCTTGTCGATCAGGTGGGGCGCCACCCGCGCCTCCAGCAGCAGGGCTTCGCCTTCGGGTACCACGTCCATCAGTTTCTGACCGGGCTGTACCACGCCCCCCACGGTCTGCAGGGCCAGGCCGACCACCTGGCCGGTGGCCGGCGACCGGATCTCCACACGGTCCAGGTCGGCCTTGACTGCGACGAATTTCTCCGCGTCCGACTGCACTTCGCGCGTGACGTCGGCCAGCTGTGACTCCACCTCCTTGCGGTACTCCTGTTGGCGCACGACGGCGCGCTGGCGCAGTTCGGCGATCGAGCGCTTGGCCCGCGCGCTGTTGCCCTGCAATTCGGCAATGGCCGCGCTGGAATCGGCCGCCATGCGTTCCAGTTCCAGCTGCCGGTTGCGCGGCGCATAGCCTTCCTGGACCAGGCTGCGTGTGTGGTTGAGCTCATCCTGGAGCAGACGCAGCTGCTCGCGCCGGTGGGGCAGCATCTCGCCGTAGGACTGCAGCAGCGCTTCCTGTCCCTGGATGCTCTCCTCGATCGACTGGACATCGGCGCGCAGCGCCTGGCGGCGCGACTGCAGCAGCTGTTGCTGGGTGAAAATCTGCGACTGGATCAGCGGGTCCTGTGCCGCTTCCTGGAGGTCCGGATGGAAGCTGATGGTGGTCTGTCCGCCCTGTTCCGCCAGCAGCCGGCCCTGCATGGCGCGCAGGCCCAGGTAGCGCTGCCTCACGGCCTCGTAATTGGAGCGGGCCACGGCTTCGTCCAGTTTGACCAGCAGCTGGCCCTCTTTCACGGCCTGGCCCTCGCGCACCAGCACCTCCTTGATGAGGCCGCCGCTCAGATGCTGCACGGCCTTGCGCTTGGTGTCGATGCTGACCAGGCCCTGGCTCGGCACGCCCTCGTCCAGCGGCGCGAAGCCGGCCCAGAGCAGGAAGCCGCCAAAGCCGATGCCCAGGGCCCACAGTCCGACACGGGTCACCCTGTGGGTGTCGCCTGGCAGAGCGGACGGCTTCTGCGAGGCGGGGGCGCCCTCGCTGGGCGGGGCGGTGGAGTTGCGCTGTGCTGATGCTTCAGTGGCCATGTCAGTCCCGGCAAGAAGGTTCGGAGGAGGCGGTGTGTTCAGGAGGGGAACGCGGCGGGACGCAGGGCGGCAGGTTCGCGGTGTTGCGGTCTCCTTTTGGCCTGCAGGGCGGCCAGCACCTCATCGCGCGGGCCATCCGCCTGCACCTCGCCGTCGCGCAGGATCAGCAGGCGATCCGCCACGGTCATGGCGAGCGGCCGGTGGGTGATCAGGAACACGGTCTTGCCCTTGTCCTTGAGGTCACGCACGGTCTTGAGCAGGGCCACCTCGCCCGCATCGTCGAGGTTGGCGTTGGGCTCATCCAGGACGAGCAGCGACGGATCACCGTAGATGGCGCGCGCCAGACCGATGCGCTGGCGCTGTCCGCCGGACAGCAGGTGCCCGGCCTCGCCGATGGGAGTGTCGTAGCCCTTGGGAAAGCGCAGGATCGTCCCGTGCAGGCCGGCCGATTGCGTGGCGGCGATGACCTTGGCGGCATCCACCGCGCTGAACCGCGCGATGTTTTCTGCGATCGTTCCTTCCAGCAATTCGATGTCCTGTGGCAGGTAGCCGATGTGCGGGCCGAGTTCCGTGCGGTCCCAGCTACCGATGGGGCGGCCATCGAGCAACACCTCACCCGACACGTCGGGCCAGATGCCCACGAGCACGCGCGCCAGCGTGGATTTGCCCGATCCGGAGGGGCCGAGCACCACGGTGACGGTTCCGGCGGCGGCGTGCAGCTGGATGTTCTTGAGGATGGGGGTGGGCCGGCCGGGGGCCGTGGCCACCACGTCGCGCAGTGTGATCTCGCCTGTGGGCGGCACGCGGGTCAGCGCGGCGTCGCGTTCGGGGTGGGTGTCCAGCAGCGTCTGCAGTCGTGCGTAGGCGGTGCGTGCGCCAATCAGGCTGCGCCAAGTGCCTGCCAACTGGTCGATCGGCGCCAGGGCGCGCGACATCAGGACGTTGGCGGCGATCATGGCGCCGGGTGAGAGCTGGCCGTCGATCACGAGCAGGGCGCCGGCGCCCAGCGCCAGCGACTGCTGACTGTAGCGAATGGCCTTGCTCCAGGCGGTGATGCGGTGCGTCAGGCTTTGCGCCGTTGCGTGGCGTGACAGAGAGGCCTGGTGGCGCTCGTCCCAGCGCTGTCGCAGGCCACCCAGCATGCCCATGGCTTCCAGCACCTCGGCGTTGCGCAACTTGCTTTGCAGGTAGCTCGCAGCCTCGGTTTGTGCCTGGCTGGCCTCCTGGGTCGGAGCGATGGCGCGTCGATGTCCGAACCAGGCCAGCGCGGCCTGGACCACGGCGAAGGCGATGGCCAGAACGCCCAGCCAGGGATGCAGGAAGAACAGCACCCCGATGTAGATGAGCGTCCAGGGTGCGTCAAAGAACGCAAAGATGCCGTGACCGGTCAGGAATTGGCGCAGCTCGGTCAGGTCGGCAAAGGCGCGCGCGGGATTGACGCCGGACTGGCTCAGGTAGGCCTCGAAGCTGGCGTTGAACACGCGGGTGCTCAGTTGCTCGTCGAGCCGGATGCCGGCGCGTACCAGCAGGCGGGATCGGCACCACTCGGCGAAGGCCAGCACCGTCAGCAGGAACAGCGTGACCAGGGAGACCGCCAACAGGGTCAGCATGCTCTGGCTGACCATCACGCGGTCATAGATCTGCAGCATGTACAGCGTGGGCGACAGCAGGAGCACGTTGGCGACCATGCTGAAGATGCCCACCGTCATCAGCTCGTGGCGGAAAGTCCAGAGCGTGACGGAGAGTTCGCCGCGCGGTTGGGGGTGTGCGGATGCTTGGTTTGGGGTATTGGACATCGCAGGCACCTCAGGCGGGGTTCATCGCGGGCTCGGCGGACCGTGGCGGCTGGGCGGCCTTCTGGAGCGCGGCCAACACCTCGTCGCGCGGACCAAAGGCCTGCTGGGAGCCATCACGCAGCACCAGCATCTTGTCGGTCACCGGCAGCACGCTGGTGCGGTGGGTCATCACCACGAAGGTGGTGCCGCGCTGCTTGAGGGTCTGGATGGCCTGTGTCAGTGCCGCATCACCGGCCTCGTCCAGGCTGGAGTTGGGCTCGTCCAGCACCACGTAGGCGGGCGCGCCGTACAGGGCCCGCGCCAGGGCGACGCGCTGGCGCTGCCCTCCTGACAGCATGGCGCCATCGCGTCCGGCCGGGCTGTCGTAGCCTTGCGGCAAAGCCATGATGAACTCGTGCAGGCCCACGGCGCGGGTGGCCGCCTCGACCTTGGCGTGATCCACTTCGCCAAAGCGCGCGATGTTCTCCGCGAGCGTGCCTTCGAACAGCTCGACACCCTGCGGCAGGTAGCCGACGTGAGGGCCGAGCTCGGCCTTGTCCCAGGTGAAGACGTCGGCACCGTCCAGCCGCACCTTGCCGCTGGCTGCCGGCCACAGGCCCACCAGCAGCCGCGCCAGCGTGGTCTTGCCCGAGGCGGACGGGCCGATCACGGCGAGCACTTCGCCGGGCCGCAGCGCGAACTGAACGCCACGCAGGATGGGGGCGGGGGAGCCGGGGGCCGCCGCTACCAGGTTGTCCACGGTCAAAGCGCCGGTCGGGGGCGGCAGCGACATGGCGTCGGGGCGCTGCGGCAGTTGGGTCAGCAGCTGCTCCAGCCGACTCCAGGCATCGCGCACGTTCACGACGGTGCGCCATTGCGAGATGACCTGCGCCAGCGGCGCCAGCACGCGCCCGCCAAGGATGGAGCCGACGATCATCATGCCCGCGCCGCCGCTCAGCTCATTGCGCAGCAGGAGCCAGGCGCCCAGGCCGAGCAGCAGGGACGTCATGACCTGCTGCACCAGCCTGGAGGCTGCCTGAAAGCTGCCGGCTGCGTCGGACGCCTGCGCCTGCAGGCCCAGAAATTCGCGCTGCCTGAGCATCCAGCGCCGGTGAATGTCGCGCAGCATGCCCATGGACTCAATCACCTGCGCGTTGCGCAGCGAGTCGTCCACATACTGCTGTGCCGCAATGGCGGTACGGTTGGCCGCGATGAGGGGAGGCTGCGTGCTGCGCTCTGTCAGCCAGGCCAGAAAGGTCTGCAGCAGTGCGCCGAGCAGGGCCGCCCAGCCCAGCACCGGGCTGATGGCGAAGATCAGTACCAGGAAGACCAGTGCCACGGGGGCCTCCTGCAGGCCCATCAGCGCCGGGGAGTGCAGGAATTCGCGCACGGTGCGCAGATCGTTCATCGGTTGTGCCGTGCCGCCGGACAGGCGTCGGAGGTTGGCCTCGAAGATGGCATTGAAGATGCGCGTGCTCAGCTGGCGATCCAGTGTCATGCCGGCCTCGCGCATCAGCTCGGCGCGGGTCCACTCGAGAACCTCCATCACGGCATAGGCTGCCAGCACCAGCAGCGTCAGCATGGCCAGGGTCATGTGGCTGCGGCTGTTCACCACGCGGTCATAGACCTCCAGCATGTAGCCCGTGGGCGCCAGCACCAGCAGGGCTGCCACCAGGCTGAATCCTGTCGCGCGCCAAAAGCGGGGCCGCAGGGCGATAAGCGCTGTGCGAAGCTCGGAAGGGCGACTGTCGGTATGCATGCCATTTCCTCCACGATCGCAGGCGATGACATCTGATGCGACGCTGCCAGGTCCAGGCTGGACAGGCATCGCGGACGCAACGCAAGAAAGGTTGCGCGTGTCGCCGCTCAAACACAAGGACCGTAAAGGCGAGCAAGCGAAGCAGGAAGCCTTTATTTCGTGACACATTTGAACATTTCAAACCTGTATGTTCAATATGCCCTTTTCAGGGTAGATGGAAGTGGTCGATGGTGACAGGAATGGCGATGGAGGCGCTGGAGAACAGCCAGCGCTTGGTGGAGCAGCTGCGGCAATCGCCGCAGGCGTTTTCGCATCCCGTGGGCGATGCTGTTCCCTGCATCGAGACGCACATTTCCTGGGTGCTGCTCGCCGGGGAGCATGCCTACAAGCTGAAGAAGCCGCTGGTGTTGGACGTGCTTGACTTCAGCACACTGGCGTTGCGCCACGCCGCCTGTGAGGAAGAGCTGCGCATCAACCGGCGCACCGCATCCGACCTGTACCTGGAGGTGGTGCCGATCACCGGCACCATCCGGGCGCCGCGTGTTGGCGGTATCGGGCTGGTACTGGATTGGGCGGTGCACATGCGCCGTTTCGATCAAGCGGCGCTGTGCAGTCGGCTGATTGAGCAGGACGGGCTGTTGCCGGCGCATATCGACCAGTTGGCGCGCCAGGTGGCAGATTTCCACGCGGATGCCGAGGTGGCGCCGCCGGACGGCCGCTTCGGCCAGCCGGCGGTGGTGCGCGACGTGGTGCACCAGAACTTTGGCGCGCTGGACGCGCTGGAGGACGCCGACCTGTGCAAGACACGGGATGCTGTGGCCCGCTGGAGCGAGGCCGAGGGGGCGGTACTGACGCCATTGCTGGCGCAGCGACTGGCCGACGGCCATGTGAGGGAGTGTCATGGTGACCTTCACCTGGGTAATCTGGTGCTGATCAAGGGCGCCCCGCAGCTGTTCGATGCGATCGAGTTCAACCCGGCCCTGCGCTGGATCGACGTGATGGCCGACGTGGCGTTTCTGGTGATGGACCTGCAGGCGCGCGGCCGTGCCGACCTGGCGTGGCGCTTTCTCAATGCCTATCTGGAGCAGACGGGCGACTATGCCGGACTGCGCGTGCTGCCCTACTACTTGAGCTACCGCGCCATGGTGCGCGCCAAGGTGGCGGCGCTTCGCCTGGCGCAGCTGGAAGGGGACGCGCGCCGCCCGGTGGCGCAGGAGCTGGCGCGGTACCTGCGCCTGGCCGAACAGTTCACGCAGCCGCGCGGGCGCTGGCTGTGGCTGACCTGTGGCGTCTCCGGTTCGGGCAAGAGCAGCCAGACGCAGCCGCTGATCGAGGCGCGCGGCGTGGTGCGGCTGCGTTCGGACGTGGAACGCAAGCGCCTGTTCGGGCTGCGGCCGCAGTCGTCCAGCGCGGGCAGGGCTGAAAGCCTCTACACCGCTGAAGCGACGCATCGCACCTACGGTCGCCTGGCGGCGTTGGCACGCGCCGTTCTGCACGCCGGCCTGCCGGTGCTGGTGGACGCGACCTTCCTGCGGCGCACCGAGCGTGACGACTTCCGTGGGCTGGCGCGCGAGCTTGGTGTGCCGTGTCTGATCCTGGCCTTCGACGCGCCCGAGGCCGTGCTGCGTGCGCGGGTACGCCAGCGGGCGCTGGCCGGTGGCGACGCCTCGGAGGCGGACGAGGCTGTCCTGGCTGCGCAGCTGACGCACCGGGAGGAACTCGCGGCTGACGAGTGGGGACAGGCACTGCGCGTCGACACCACGATGCCGGTGGACTGGCCGGTGCTGTTGCCCACGCCGGTTTGACGACCGAGGCGGGCCGCGGGGGGCGCTCAGCTACCCCAGTGGCCTGGAAATGCCCACAGCAGCGCGGTGGTCATCACCAGGTAGCGCGCCAGCTTGCCAATGGTCATGTAGGCCAGGCAGGGCCAGAACGGGAATTTCAGCCAGCCGGCGACGGCGCACAGCGGATCGCCGACCACCGGTAGCCAGGACAGCAGGCAGGCGTGCGGGCCCAGGCGTTCGAGCCAGTCGAGCGCGCGCAGATGCGTTGCGGAATGCCGGTAGCGGTCCACGACACGGTGGGCGCCGTAGCCCATCCACCAGGTCAAGGCGCCGCCGAGAACATTGCCGACCGTGGCCACCAGGATGGCGGGCCAGAACAGTTCCGGATTGAGCTTGATCAGGCCGAACACGGCCGGTTCCGATCCCATGGGCAGTAGCGTGGCCGAGAGAAAGGCCACCACGAACACGGTGCTCAGCCCGTAGGCAGGCAGAGCCAGCAGGCCGAGAAGTTGCTGCAACCACGTTTCCATAGACGCTGCGAGTGTAGTGCCCGGCCGTCCCGGGCTGGCGTGGACCGGGGGGGCATGCTGCGCGTTACATAATGCAACAAAGGGAGGGTGTTTGATGAAGATGAACGGACCCGGGGGCGCGGTGCTGGCGGCTTGGCTGCTGCTCGCATGCAGTCAGCCGGCGCTTCTGCCGTCGCCGACCCCGCCGGCGGGTTTCGTGCGGCTGGCGGACACGGTGCCGGATATCGTGGAGGACATGCGATACCACGGCAGCCGCAATTTCCTGGGGCGCCCCGTGGCCGGTTACCACGCTCCGCGCTGCATTCTTCATCAGGCCGCCGCCCACGCCCTGCGGGCCGTCCAGGCCGAAGTGCGGCCCCTGGGGCTGTCGTTCAAGGTGTTTGATTGCTACCGTCCGCAAACGGCGGTGGATGACTTCGTCCGCTGGGGACGCGATCTGTCGGACCAGCAGGCCAAGGCCGAGTATTACCCTGCCGTGCCCAAGCCGGAGCTGTTCCAGCGCGGCTACATCGCCGAGAAATCCGGCCACAGCCGTGGCGGCACGGTCGATCTGACGCTGGTGGTGGTCGATGCCGGTCGCGCTGGCGGGGTCCTGCGTGGGATGCTGCTCAACGGCGCCGAGGTGGACATGGGCTCGCCGTTCGACCTGTTCGATGTGCGCTCGCATACGGACAACCCGGATCTGGCGTCCGAGGTCCGGCACAACCGGCGTTGGCTGCGGGCGCTGCTGGAGCGTCACGGCTTTCGCAATTTGCCGGAAGAGTGGTGGCACTACACCCTGCGGCAGGAACCGTACCCGGACCGCTATTTCGACTTCGACGTGCGCTGATCCCGCGCCCGCCAGGGGGCCGGCGTGGCCGGGCCGGGGCTCTGACGGAGCCGAAGCGATTGCGTCTCGAAGCGTGGGATGACGCGGCGGGACGCGCCGGTGTGTCGCGGCGGGTCTGTCCTGGGGCGGTCCGTCCGTGCTGATTTTTTGGGCAGGTACAATCGCGCCTCTCTTTTCTCCCAATTCCCCTGTTCCCCGTTCGTCCCGTCATGCAGATCGGTGCCTATTCATTGCCGAACAACCTGTTCGTCGCGCCCATGGCGGGGGTGACGGACCGGCCGTTCCGGCAGTTGTGCCGGCAGTTCGGTGCGGGCTACGCGGTCAGCGAGATGGTGACCTCGCGGCGCGACCTCTGGCACACGCTGAAGACCTCGCGTCGGGCCAACCACGATGGCGAGCCGGGTCCGATCGCGGTGCAGATCGCCGGCACCGACGCGCCGATGATGGCCGAGGCGGCGCGCTACAACATCGACCGCGGCGCGCAGATCATCGACATCAACATGGGCTGCCCGGCTAAGAAGGTCTGCAACAAGTGGGCTGGCTCGGCCTTGATGCAGGACGAGCCGCTGGCGCTGGCCATCGTCGAGGCGGTGGTGGCCGCCTGCGCGCCGCACGGCGTGCCGGTCACGCTGAAGATGCGCACGGGCTGGTGCGATGCGCACCGGAACGCGGTGGCGCTGGCGCGCGCGGCCGAGGCGGCCGGCGTGCAGATGATCACGGTCCATGGCCGCACGCGCGAGCAGGGCTACAAGGGCCAGGCCGAGTACGACACCATCACCGCCGTCAAGGCGGCGGTGCGCGTGCCGGTGGTGGCCAATGGCGACATCGACTCGCCACGCAAGGCCCGCTTGGTGCTGGCCGCCACGGGCGCCGATGCGCTAATGATCGGCCGCGCCGCCCAGGGGCGCCCCTGGATCTTCCGCGAGATCGCACATTTCCTTGCGACCGGCGAAGATCTGGCGCCGCCGCTGGTGGCCGAGGTGCGACGTGCGCTGCTCGACCATCTGCAGGACCACTACGGCCTGTACGGCGAGTGGACCGGCGTGCGTTCGGCGCGCAAGCACATCGGCTGGTACCTGCGCGGCCTGCCCGGCAGCGAGGCGTTTCGTGCCCGGTTGAATGCGCTGGAGGAGGGGGGGCAGCAGTTGCAGGCGGTGGCGGATTTCCTCGATGAAATGGCTTCCCGCATGGACCGCTGGCCAGTCAGCGTGGCAGACACGCAAGAAGAACCATTGGAAGCGACCGTATGAGCAACAAACACATTGAAGACTGCGTGCGGACGAGCCTGGAGAGCTACTTCAAGGATCTGCGCGGCATCGAGCCCGGTGGCATGTACGACATGCTGCTCAAGGTGGTCGAGAAGCCGCTGCTGGAGGTGGTCATGGCCCAGGCCGAGAACAACCAGTCCCGCGCCGCCGAATGGCTGGGCCTGAATCGCAATACGCTGCGCAAGAAACTCGTCGAACACAAACTCCTCAAGTGACCCTGAACCCGTCACCACATACCTTATGAACGCACTACTCTCCGTTTCCGACAAGACCGGCGTCGTCGAATTCGCCAAGGCATTGCACGCGCTGGGCATCAAGCTGATTTCCACCGGCGGCACGGCCAAGCTGCTCGCCGAGCAGGGCCTGCCTGTGACCGAGGTGGCCGAAGTCACCAGCTTCCCCGAGATGCTGGACGGCCGCGTCAAGACGCTGCACCCCAAGGTCCATGGCGGCCTGCTGGCACGCCGCGACGTGCCCGAGCACATGGCGGCGCTGCAGGCGCACGGCATCGACACCATCGACCTGCTGGTGGTGAACCTGTACCCGTTCGAGGCGACGGTGGCCAAGGCCGGCTGCACGCTGGCCGATGCCATCGAGAACATCGACATCGGCGGCCCGGCCATGGTGCGCAGCGCGGCGAAAAACTGGGCCGACGTGGGCGTGGTGACCGACGCCAGCCAGTACGAACAGGTGCTGTCTGAACTGAAGGCCGGCGGCAAGCTGGCCGCCAAGACCCGCTTTGCGTTGTCGGTGGCGGCGTTCAACCGCATCGCCCAGTACGACGGCGCCATCAGCAACTACCTCTCGTCGGTGAGCTTTGAAGAAGAAAAGCTGTCGGAGTCGTATGTGCCCGAGCTCGGCCTCTTTCCCGGCCAGTCCAACGGCAATTTCATCAAGGTGCAGGACCTGCGCTATGGCGAGAACTCGCACCAGCAGGCCGCGCTGTACCGAGACCTGTACCCCGCCGTGGGCTCGCTGGTCACCGGCGTGCAGCTGCAAGGCAAGGAACTGAGCTACAACAACATCGCCGACGCCGACGCGGCCTGGGAGTGCGTGAAGAGCTTCGACGCGCCGGCCTGCGTCATCGTCAAGCACGCCAACCCCTGCGGCGTGGCCGTGGGCAAGGATGCGCTGGAGTCGTACAGCAAGGCCTTCCAGACCGATCCGACCTCGGCCTTCGGCGGCATCATCGCCTTCAATCGCGCCGTGGACGGTGCCGCGGCCCAGGCCGTGAGCAAGCAGTTCGTCGAGGTGTTGATGGCGCCTGACTTCACGGCCGAAGCACTGGAAATCTTCAAGGCCAAGGTCAATGTGCGCCTGATGAAGATTGCGCTTCCCCAAGGCGGCGCCACCGCCTGGGAGCAGGGCCGCAACGCCATTGACTCCAAGCGCGTGGGTTCGGGCTTGCTGCTGCAGACCGCTGACAACCATGAACTGCAGCTGGCCGACCTGAAGGTCGTGACCATCAAGCAGCCGACCCAGGAGGAGCTGCAAGACCTGCTATTTGCCTGGAAGGTCGCCAAGTACGTCAAGAGCAACGCCATCGTTTTCTGCAAGGGCGGCATGACCATGGGCGTGGGCGCCGGCCAGATGAGCCGTCTCGACTCCGCCCGCATCGCGTCGATCAAGGCCGAGCACGCCAAGCTCAGCCTGCAGGGCACGGTGGTGGCGAGCGACGCCTTCTTCCCGTTCCGCGATGGCCTGGACGTGGTGGTGGATGCCGGCGCGACCTGCGTGATCCAGCCGGGCGGCTCCATGCGCGACCAGGAGGTTATCGACGCGGCCAACGAGCGTGGCGTGGCCATGGTGTTCAGCGGCGTGCGTCACTTCCGCCACTGAGCCTGCAGCGCTCCTCATGAAAAAAGCGGCCATCGGCCGCTTTCTTCATGGCAGATCCAACCTTTTCCCTTGTCGGATCTGCGTGAGAGACGCTTATTTCGAGAGCGTCTGGAACACCTCGCGTGCCGCCTGCACGGTGGCGGCGATGTCCGCCTCGCTGTGTGCTGCGCTGACGAAGCCGGCCTCGTACAGGGCCGGGGCAATGTAGACGCCGCGGTCGAGCAGGCCGTGGAACAGGGCGTTGAACTTGGCGCCCTCGGTCTTCATCACCTGCCCATAGTTCTGCGCCAGTTCGGGCAGCAGGAAGAAGCCGAACATGCCGCCTTCGCTGTCGACGCTGAACGGCACGCCTTCGGCCGCCGCGGCGGTCTTCAGGCCGTCCATCAGTGCGCGGGTCTTGCGCGACAGGTCGTCAAAGAAGCCGGGCTTGCGGATCTCGCGCAGCGTCGCCAGGCCGCAGGCGGTGGCCACCGGGTTGCCGGACAGCGTGCCGGCCTGGTAGACGGGGCCGAGCGGCGCCATCTGCTCCATGATCGCGCGCGGGCCGCCAAAGGCCGCCAATGGCATGCCGCCACCGATCACCTTGCCCAGTACCGTGAGGTCGGGTTTGAAGCCGGGAATGGCATTGGCATAGACGCTTTGCGCGCCGCCGAGGGCAACGCGGCAGCCGGTCATCACCTCGTCCAGCACCAGCAGCGCGCCATGCTGCGTGCACAGCTCGCGGCAGCGTTGCATGAACGGCACGCTGGCGCGCACGAAGTTCATATTGCCTGCGATCGGCTCGATCATCAGGCCGGCGATGTCGGGGCCATGCAGCGCGAAGGCCTCTTCGAGTTGCGCGACGTTGTTGTATTCGAGCACCAAGGTGTGTTGCACCACCTCGGCCGGTACGCCGGCGCTGGTCGGGTTGCCGAAGGTGGCCAGGCCTGAGCCGGCCTTCACCAGCAGGGCGTCGGCATGGCCGTGGTAGCAGCCCTCGAACTTGATGATCCTATTGCGGCCAGTGGCGCCGCGCGCCAGGCGGATCGCGCTCATGCCGGCCTCGGTGCCGGAGCTGACCAGGCGGACCATCTCCATGGAGGGATACAGGTCCAGAATGGCCTCCGCCAGTTCGATCTCGCGCTCGGTCGGCGCGCCGAACGAGAAGCCATCCAGTGCGGCTTTTTGCACCGCCTCCAGCACGGCCGGGTGGCCGTGACCGAGGATCATCGGGCCCCAGGAGCCGATGTAGTCGATGAAACGCTGGTCGTTGGCATCCCAGAAATACGCGCCTTGTGCGCGCTGCACGAAACGCGGCGTGCCGCCGACCGCGCGAAATGCGCGGACTGGCGAATTCACGCCGCCGGGAATGACGCGCTTGGCGCGCTCGAACAGGGGAACGTTCAGGTCAGTGCTTGGTGTCATCGATCGGAAGGTGAAAGAGGTCGGGGACAGGAGGCGCGTCGTCGTCGATGTCGTCGTCCGCCTCCGGTTCGGCCCAGAACAGGCGGTCCGGCACCACGTGGCCCATGCCGGGGCGAAAGCCTGCGTCAAGGCAGTGGTCGAGGTAGAGAAGGGCTTCGCTGGCCGCCTCGGCCAGGTCGTTGCCACAGGCCAGCAGCGCTGCCAGCGCGGCAGACAGCGTATCGCCTGCGCCGGTGAAAGTGGCCTCGATACGCTCGAAGCGCTCGCTGGCGAGGACGGTGTGCGGGCTGGCCAGCACGTTCTCGATCTGCTGCTCCGGCAACGGGATGCCGGTCACCAAGGTATACGGAACACCCATTTCCGCCGCGGCCCGCGCGAGGTCACGCGGCCCCGGCGGTTTGCTGCCGGGCCAATCCGGAAGCAGCCAGCGCCAGAGGGTGCTGTGGTTGCCGACCAGGACGGTGGTCTGTGGCAGCAGCAATTCGCGGAAGGCGTCCTGGTACAGGTCGATTTGGTCCTCGCGCCACCACGAGAGGTCGGGCATGTAGGCGACCAGCGGCAGGTCTGCGTAGTCGGTGGCCAGCTCGGCGATGACGCCTAGATTTTCCGGGCTACCGGCGAAGCCGATCTTGATCACCTGGACAGTGACGTCCTCCAGCACGGTGCGCGCCTGATCCGACACGCCTTCCTCGTCAAAGGCGATGAAATCCAGGATTTCCGAGGTGTCGCGGAGGTAGGCGCCGGCGACAACTGGCAGTGTGTGTGCACCCACCGACGCGATCGCCAGTGTGTCGGCTGCCAACCCGCCGGCACCGCTGGGGTCGACGCCGTTGATGGCCAGGACGCACGGAGGGGGGGTGTCGGCGTCGCCATCCTCACCGAGGCCTTGCGATGCGAAGTTCGGGTTTGTCATAGGCGAAAGTGAGACATATGTTGGGCATGACGCCATCCGCCGTCTTGCTGCCTAGATACAATGCTTGCATTCTATGCGAAGGCCTTTTTGCTGTGACTGAACCGAAAACTTGGATGTGTCTGATTTGTGGGTGGATTTACGATGAAGAGGCTGGCGCGCCCGATCACGGCATTGCGCCCGGTACACCCTGGGCCCAAGTGCCGATGAACTGGACCTGCCCCGAGTGTGGCGCCCGCAAGGAAGACTTCGAGATGGTTCAGATCTGAACCGAGGCTGTCCGTCGCGGGATAAGAAAATCGGTAGGAACCAACCACGAAAGGCGCCAAGTGAGTTCGACGGAATCTGGATTGAAGGTACTGGTCATCGACGACAGCAACACCATCCGGCGCAGTGCGGAGATCTTTCTCAAGCAGGGTGGACATGAGGTCGTGCTGGCCGAAGACGGTTTCGATGCATTGGCCAAGGTCAATGACTACAGGCCGAATCTTATTTTTTGCGACATTCTGATGCCACGACTCGATGGTTATCAGACCTGCGCGATCATCAAGCGCAATCCCCAGTTTGCTTCGGTGCCTGTGGTGATGCTGTCCTCCAAGGACGGCGTGTTTGACAAGGCGCGCGGACGGATGGTGGGCTCGCAACACTATCTGACCAAGCCGTTTACCAAAGACCAGTTGCTGCAGACGGTGCGGCAATTTGCTTCCGTCCATGAAGGAGTAGTTTGATGTCGATCCAGAAAGTATTGGTGGTGGATGACTCCAAGACCGAGTTGATGTTTCTGGCCACTATGCTGCAGCAGCAGGGATTCGCCGTGAAGACGGCCGAGAATGCGGAAGATGCAATGCGCCGCCTGGGCGAGGAGAAGCCGGATCTGATCCTGATGGATGTGGTGATGCCCGGGCAGAATGGTTTTCAGTTGACGCGTGCGATCACGCGCGATCCGCTCTATGCCGACGTGCCGGTCATCATGTGCACCAGCAAGAATCAGGAGACCGATCGCGTCTGGGCCATGCGTCAGGGGGCGCGTGACTACGTCACAAAACCGGTGGATTCGAACGAACTGATGGCCAAGATCAAGGCCCTCGGCTGAGTCAGAGTCCGCACGCATGTCGAGTCGCGACACACTCAGGGCCTTCCAGAGCCATTTGGCCAATCGCCTGCAGGAGGCCCGATCGGCGGGGGCTTCGGCGTCATGGCTGGCCGTGCAGGCTGCCGGAGCCCGGCTGCTGATTCCCTTGAGCCATGCCGGGGAGATCTTCCATTGGGTCCCACCCCAGCGGGTGCCCTATACCCACCCCTGGTTTATGGGGGTGGCCAACTTGCGTGGCGCACTCAGCGGCGTTGTTGATTTTGGCGCCTTTCTGTCCGAAGGGCGTGCGCCGCAGCGCAGTGACGCGAGTTTTGCGCAGAGCCGTCTGATCGCCTTGAATCCCGTGTTGGGGGTCAACTGTGCCCTGATGGTGGATCGCCTGGTCGGTCTGCGCAATATCGGTGCTTTTCAGTCGTCACATGAGTCGTCTGCGGAGTCGCCTGCATATTTCGGACACGGCTACACCGACGCCGAGGGCGAGCACTGGCAGGAGGTCAACCTGCAGGCGCTCTCACAACACCCCATTTTCCTGAGCATCAGCGCTTAGTTTTTCTGGAAAGCTGTCACCATGTCCGTTGTCGACCAAGTCAAGAATCTGTTTCGGAAAACGCCGGAGTCCACCGGGGGAGATGTCTCGTCCGTGATGACGATTGCCACGGAGGACGATAACCTCCGCTCGGATTTGCTGTCTGAGCAAGCGATGGCCGGCGATCGACAGGGATTGGGTGCTGACGGGCTTCCGTCAGAAGCAGATGGCAGTGATCGTTTGATGCTGCCCCTGCTGGGCAACCGCACCGTGGTGCAGCACCAGCGTGTGCTCGCCGGCTTGCTCGGCGGCGCTCTGGTCGTGTTGGCGGGCGTCACGTTCTATGCGATCAATGAGTCCGACGAGGTTGCCCAGCAGGTGGCTGCGACCGGTCAGTCGCTGATGCAGTCACAACGCTTGGCGAAATCGGTGTCGCAGGCCTTGGTGGGTAACCCGCAGGCTTTCGCCGACGTGCGGGAGAGCGCGGACGTGCTGGCACGCACCACTCGAGGCCTGGAGTCCGGCAACGCCGAGCTGCGTCTGGATCCTGTGGCTGCCGCGTATCAAGAGGACCTGTCGCAAATCGTTCCCCTGGTGAACGGTGCGGAGAAGCACGCCAAAACGGTGATGGATCAGCAAAAGATCCTGACGCAGGTCGGATCGGCCCTGCGCACCATCAACCGCCAGTCGTCCGACCTGCTTGAAATTGCCGAAACGATCTCTTCGCTCAAGCTGCAGCAGAAAGCCGAAGCCGCTGAAATTTCCGCCGCAGGCCAGCTGGTGATGTTGACCCAGCGTATCGGCAAGTCGGCCAACGAATTTTTGACGATGGAGGGTGTCAGTCCCGAAGCTGTGTTCCTGCTGGGCAAGGACTTGAACTCGTTCAAGGAGGTCGCGCAAGGTTTGCTTGATGGCAGTCCGGAGATGCGTCTTGGCGCCACCAAGGATGAACAGACGCGCGAGCGCCTGGATGCACTGCTCAAGCTGTACGAGGACACCCGTACCCAGGCTGGCGCCATTCTCGGCAACTTGCAGGGCTTGGTGTCGGCGCGTGAGGCCCAGACCGCCATCTTGGCCGAAAGCGAGCCGCTGCGCCGCCATCTCGAAAGCCTTCAGGGCAAACTGTCCGCTCAGGCCGGGCTGGGTATTGGACCGCTTGCGACCCTGATGCTGTCGGCCTTCTTCGCCTTGCTGTGTGCAGCAAGTCTGGCCTACGTGCAGCTGCGCGACAGCCGCCAACGCCAAGTCGTCGCCGAACAACAGCGCCATGAGGCGGAGCGTCAGCAGCAGGAGGCCAAGCGCGTGAACGATGCCAACCAGGCCGCCATTTTGCGCTTGATGAACGAACTGCAGAACGTGGCTGAAGGCGATCTGACCCAGGAAGCCACGGTGACCGAGGACATCACGGGCGCCATCGCCGACTCGGTGAACTACACGGTGGAAGAGTTGCGTTCGTTGGTGGGCAACGTGCAGAACACGGCGACCCGGGTGGCGCAGACGACCGCTCAGGTGGAAAGCACCTCGACCGAACTGTTGGCCGCGTCCACCGAGCAGCTGCGCGAAATTCGGGAAACCGGCCAGTCCGTGCTTGACATGGCATCGCGAATCAACGGCGTGTCCTCGCAGGCCCAGGAGTCGGCTCAGGTGGCGCGTCAGTCGCTGCAGGCCGCAGAATCCGGCCTGCAGGCCGTGCAGAACGCGATCGGCGGCATGAACTCAATCCGTGACCAGATTCAGGAAACGTCCAAGCGGATCAAGCGGCTCGGTGAGTCGTCCCAGGAAATTGGAGAAATCACCGACCTGATTTCAGACATTACCGAACAGACCAACGTGCTGGCGCTGAACGCTGCCATTCAGGCCGCCTCGGCGGGCGAAGCCGGTCGAGGCTTCTCGGTGGTGGCGGAAGAAGTGCAGCGGCTGGCTGAACGCTCCGCTGACGCCACGCGCCAGATCTCGGCGCTGGTGAAGGCCATTCAGACCGACACGCAGGATGCGGTGGCTGCCATGGAGCGCTCCACGCAGGGTGTGGTGGAAGGGGCCAAACTTTCCGATAACGCCGGTACGGCCCTGTCCGAGATTGACCGCGTGTCCCGTCGTCTGGCCGAGCTGATCGAACAGATTTCCAACTCCGCACTGCAGGAAGCCGAGTCGGCCAACGTGGTGGCGGCCAACATCCAGCATATTTTTGCCGTGACGGAGCAGACCGGGGAGGGTACCCGCTCGACAGCGGAGCAGGTCCGGGCGTTGTCGCGTATGGCCGACGAGCTTCGCGAATCGGTCGCGCGTTTCAAGATCGCCTAAGGCGGACTTGCGCCTGTTGTTGCCGAACTCTCACCTTCATCGCGGAGCCTAGCCGGTCATGCCCGTTCACGACGTTGCAAAAACTGTCGATTCATCTCATGTCACCGGCGATCTCGGGCCATTGGCCTGGGTGCTGGAAGAGTTGCGCAAGTCGCTCGACGGAGCGACGAAGTCGCTCAAGCGCTTTGTCAGGGAGTCTGCTGCGGTGCGCGGCACCGATCTGATGTCCGTGGATGCAGGGCAGCTGCGGATGGCCCGCCAGCAACTCTACCAAGCGGTCGGTGCGCTCGAAATGGTCGGCCAGGTGGTGCCGGCGCGGGTGTTGCGCGCCATGGAGGCGGTTGTTCAGCAGTTCATTCTGCATCCGGAAAAATGCAACGAAGACGCCGCTGCCGTGCTGGAGCGGGCCAATTTCGCCTTGGTTGAATATCTGGAAGGCGTGCTGGCCGGCCGACAGGTTTCTCCGGTGGCCTTGTTTCCCCAGTTTCGGGATGTGCAACAGCTCGTGGGCGCCGATCGGGTTCATCCAGCCGATCTGTGGCCGCTGACGTGGCGCTGGATCGACGTGTCCATGCTTTTGGCCGTCGCGCCCGTGGCGTATGGTGCAGCAACGCGGACGCAAATGGATCAGGGCGTCCTGAAGGTGATGAAGGGTGGCGACCCGCAGGCGGCTGCCGCGCTGATGCGGCTTTGCCTTGGCCTGGCGCAGACTCAGACCAGTTCCCAGCCAGCGATCTTCTGGAAGGTCAGTGCAGGTTTCTTCGATGCCCTGGCTCGTTCGCTGTTGACGCTGGATGCCTACGTCAAGCGGGCGGCGTCCCGCATTCTGGTCCAGTATGCCTCCTTGGCACGGGGTGATCAGGTCGTTTCGGATCGTCTGGCGCAGGACCTGCTGTTTTTCTGCGCCCAGGCTCTGCCCGGACTGCCTGTCGGGACCAGCACGCCGCTCGCCGAATTGGGCCTGGCCTACCGGCTGGGGCAGTGGGTGGCCGTCGAGTACGAGGTCCGTCGCTTCGGCCTGTTCGACCCCGCGTTGGTGGTGCAGGCGCGCAAGCGCATCGATACGGTCAAGGAAACCTGGTCAGGGGTGTCGGGTGGCGACGTGACACGACTGCCGCAGGCGGCCAGTCAATTCTCCCTGGTAGTTGAGTCGGTGTCGCGTTTGCTGCCCCAAGGGGGCGATTTCGCCCGTGCCTTGAGCCGGGCGATTGAACAGACGGTGCACTCCGAGCGTCCACCGACGGCCGAATTGGGGGTGGAGGTTGCCACGGCTGTGCTTTATCTGGAGGCTGTTTTTGAGGATCTCGATCCTCATGATGAGCGGCTGTCCGAGCGCATGACCCGTCTCGCAACGCGTCTGGACCAGGTGTCCGGAGGCGCAGGGTCGCTGCCGTTGGAGTCCTGGATGGAGGAGCTCTACCGGCGCGTCAGCGATCGACAGACGATGGGGACCGTGGTCGGCGAACTGCGGACGACGTTGGGTGAGGTCGAGAAGGTTCTGGATCAGTTTTTCCGCCGTCCAAGTGAAAAGGGCATGCTGCGCGAGGTGCCGGGTCTGTTGTCCCAGATGCGGGGCGTGCTGTCGGTGCTGGGCTTGGATCAGGCGTCGCTGGCTGTTCTGCGTATGCGCGATCACATCGACCACCTTCTGGCCGGGACGGATGATCCTGCGGGAGGCGAGGCATCCGGGCTGTTTGAGCGACTTGGCAATAGCCTGGGCGCGTTGGGCTTCCTCATCGACATGCTGAACTACCAGCCGGCGCTGGCCAAGAAGCTGTTTGTCTTTGATGCCCAGTCGGATGAACTTCGTCCCCTGATGGGGCGGGCGGCCACGCCAGCGCATGCCGAGGTGGACGACGACTCGCCGGCCGCGCCGACGATGGCGGACGAGGTCGAGCCACAGATGGACCAAGCGCTGGTTTCCGAGTTGACCCTGGTGGAGGGGTTCGGTGCGCAGGAGCCTGGGGGGGATGCTGGCATCTTGCTCGAGCTTCCTCCTCAGCCCGTGCCCGCCGTCGAAGACGAGGCGACTGCGGAGCCGGTGCCAGAAGTGGTGGCTGCCGCCAGCGAGACGGACGCATCGATCGAGGTTGAAGCAGAGGTTGAGTTTCCCGCATTGCCCGAAATCACCGAGTTTGCCGAGGCGATCATGCCCGCCGAAGCCGTCGAACTCCCTCGTATCGTCACTTCGCTCGAAGTGGCCGAGGCGTCAGTCGTCGTTGATACGACGGAGATGGCTGAGTCGATCGGACCCATCGGGGATGTCGTGGTCGTCATGAAGGACGACAGCCTCGAATTGGCGCCCGTGGTCGAAGCCACGGACAGCACACAGGCGGGAGAGCTTGCCTCGGCGATCGAAGTCATCGCTCCTGTTTCTACGTCAGAACCAACGGCGGTATCCGTACCAGCACCCCCGGCAGTTTCTGCGCCAGCGTCAGAGGCCTTTGACGACGACTTCGGCGAGGACGAGCTGCTTGAGATCTTCCTCGAAGAGGCGCGTGAAGTGGTGCAGACGGGCTTGGGCGCACTCGACGCTCTGGCTGATGCGCCGCAGGACTTGGAGCAGCAGACCGTGTTGCGCCGGGCATTTCACACGCTCAAGGGCAGTTCTCGGATGGTGGGCCTGTCCGCGTTCGGTGACGCTGCCTGGTCGATGGAGCAGGTGCTCAATGCCTGGTTGGCCGAGCAAAGGCCGGCGAGCGAGGATATGCGCAGCCTGTCGTGCGACGTACTCCATGGCTTCGCGCGCTGGGTCGAGGACATTGCGAGCCGCAATGATGGTGCCTGGCAGCCCGAGATGATCAGTGTGGCAGCGGACGCTTTCCGTCTGGAAGGTCGGCGGCTGCCATTGAGTCTGCCCGGTGCAGAAGGCGCTGCGACAGACGCGGCCGAGCTGGTGTCTGCGGCGACTGCGGTCGAATTCATCGAGGCGGCGTCGCCCGTGCTTGCTGAGTCGGTGGACGTGACGCTGGACGATGCGTCCTCGGTCGAGATGCCCGTTCCAGAGTTGTCTTGGCCCGAGCCGGTGATTCTCTTGCCTGAGGCCGAGGCGGGGTCTGCAGTGACAGCATCGCCCGCAGAATCACTCGACGGGGTGCCAGAGGCCGAGGTGCCGTCTGTGGAGGTCGAAGAACTCGATTTCGAGGCGTTTGTGCAGATGGCTGAGGAGCCGCTGACGCTCTTGGCGCAAGATGTACCACCAGTCGATCCGGTTGTGCCTGAACTGGCGCCGATCGAAGCGTTTGACCTCGACTGGCCTGAGCCGCTGTCTGGCGCCGTAGTAGCGGAGGTCTCGGAGCCATCGATGGCGTCGTCGGCGATGGAGACGATCGAGGAGGTTGCCTCGCAGGAGTTGTCGCGCCCCGAGGTGACACCGGCGTCCCCGCAGGTCGAATCGGTAGGCGATGTGGCATCGTTGCCCGAGCCGATGACTGAGCCCGAGCTGGTGCCTGAGTTGTTGGTTCCGGTGGTGTCGGTCGATACGATGTCTCACGAGGCAGAGGCAGAGGCAGAGGCAGAGGCAGAAGCAGAAGCAGAAGCAGAAGCAGAAGCAGAAGCAGAAGCAGAAGCAGAAGCAGAAGCAGAAGCAGAAGCAGAAGCAGAAGCAGAAGCAGAAGCAGAAGCAGAAGCAGAAGCAGAAGCAGTCATGCTGGAGGAGCTTTCCGCCGAAGAGGTGACGCAGCCCGAGGTTCCAGACGCAACATCGGATGCTGACGAGCAGATCAAGGTCATTGGCTCCTTGAGGATCAGCATTCCGCTCTACAACGTCTACCTCAACGAAGCCGACGAGTGGTCTCGCCGGTTGATGACGGAGCTTGCCGAGTGGTCCATGGAGGCGGACCGAGAGCTGCCTGAGTCGGTGATTGCCATGGCTCATTCGCTTGCTGGTAGCTCGGCCACGGTGGGTTTCCGTTCGCTGTCAGGTTTGGCCCGCTCGCTTGAACATGCCCTGGAGCACGGACGCGGCCTCGGCCTTGATGCACGGCGGCAAGCTCCGGTCTTCGTCCAGGCCGCGGAGGAAATCCGGCGGCTGCTGCATCAGTTCGCTGCCGGTTTCCTGAAGGAGCCGCCAGTCGCGCTGATCGAGGACCTGAGGAACGCGGAAACCTTCGAGGCGCCGGTGGATGCTGGCGGCCAGGCAGAGCTGGACGTCAACGAGTCGGCGGACGATTTGATGCCGAGCGCGGAGGCCAGCTTCCCAGCCATCGCACTCCCTGTTCAACCAGTCATGGCTGCGCCGATACGCAAGCCGACATCGGTGACGTTGCTTGACGATGACGAGAGCGACCTGACCGATGCCATCGATCCTGACCTGTTTCCGATTTTCGAGGAAGAGGCCGGCGAACTGCTGCCACAACTGGGTGGGGCCCTGCGTCAATGGGTGGATCATCCGGGCAACGGAAATGCGCGAGTCCAGGTGCTACGCGCTCTGCATACGCTCAAGGGAAGTGCCCGTCTCGCGGGTGCCTTCCGGCTGGGCGATCTGGCCCATCGCGTCGAGTCCGAGATCGAGGTGCTTGGCTCGGAAGGTCTGACAACAAGGGAGCTTGAGCCCCTGCTGGCTCGCTTTGACTTGCTGGAGGCCCGCCTGGAAGCCCTGCGCCAGGCCGGCGATGGCGTTATTGAGTCCGGCGAAGTCGCTGATGCCGTAGCGGTGCCTGAGCCGTCGGCACCCGCGAAATCGGAGGAGGCCGTGTTGACGCCGGTCCCGGCGGATCCCTCCGCCAAGACTCCCGGGTCGGCGGTTGTGGCCCTGCCGGCCGCGTTGCAGCTCGGAGCGATCCGCACGGCGGCCAGCCAGGCCGTGCGCGTGCGCACGCAGCTGTTGGACCGATTGGTCAACCAGGCGGGCGAGGTCATGATCACCCGCTCTCGGCTTGAGGCGGAGCTCAGCCAGCTGCGTGTCTCGTTGCAGGATCTGAGCGGTAACCTGGAGCGTCTGCGCCAGCAATTGCGCGACGTCGAGCTGCAGTCGGAAACGCAGATGCAGTCCCGCTTGGCGCTGGCGCGCGACGAACAGCACAATTTCGATCCGCTGGAGTTCGACCGCTTCACCCGCGTGCAGGAATTGACCCGCATGATGGCCGAGTCGGTCAACGACGTGGCGACAGTGCAGCGCAACCTGCAGCGTACCGTGGAAGCGACCGAGGATGACTTGCTGGCCCAGGCGCGGCAAACTCGCGAGCTGCAGCGCGACCTGCTACGCACGCGCATGATGGAGTTCGAGGGGATTTCCGAGCGCCTGTATCGGGTCGTTCGACAGGCCGCCAAGGACACGGGCAAGCAGGTCAAACTGGATATTACGGGCGGTGCGATCGAAATGGACCGTGGTGTGCTGGATCGCATGACGCCGGCATTCGAGCATCTGTTGCGCAACTGTGTCGCGCATGGTGTCGAACTGGCTGAGGTCCGGCAGGCCGCGGGCAAGGATCCGATCGGTCACATCGCCATCGACCTGCGCCAGGATGGCAACGACGTGTTGGTGGAGTTCCGCGATGATGGTGCGGGCCTCGACCTGAAACGTATTCGCGAGAAGGCGGTGCTGCAGGGGCTGATCTCGCCGCAGCAGTCCATCAGTGAGGCCGAGGCGGCGAACCTTATCTTCATGCCGGGCTTCTCGACCGTGTCCGAGGTTTCGGAGTTGGCCGGTCGCGGCATCGGGATGGACGTGGTGCGTACGGAAGTGCAGGCCGTGGGCGGCCGCATCGAGACCCATACCCAGGTCGGCCGTGGTTCGGTGTTCAGGCTGATCCTGCCGCTGACCACCGCTGTCACTCAGGTGGTGCTGGTGCGCGCCGGTGGCCTGACCGTGGGACTGCCCGCCAATCTCGTGGAGCTGGTGCGCCGCACGACGGCCCGGGATCTGCAGCAGGCCTACAACAGCGGCGTGTTGGAGCATGGTGGTGAACAGGTGCCGTTCTTCTGGTCAGGCGCCCTGCTGCAGTCGTCGGCACGCAGCCAGGAAACGCAGGCCAAGAATCTGCCGGTGATCATTGTGCGCAGCGCAGCGCAGCGCGTCGCCATGCACGTGGACCAGGTGCTGGGCAACCAGGAAGTGGTGGTGAAAAACCTCGGGCCGCAGTTGGCGCGCCTGCCTGGCCTCGCCGGCATGACCGTGCTGGTGTCGGGCGCGGTGGTGCTGATCTACAACCCGGTGGCACTGGCGGCGGTTTATGGCACCCAGGTGCGTGCGTTGAGTGCCGATCATGCTCAGCCGGAGGTGCTGGAGCAGCGCGCCGACCCCGTACGTGACGTGGTGCTGCCGGCCGAGCCGCCGCAGGTGCCATTGGTGCTGGTGGTGGACGACTCCATCACCGTGCGGCGCGTCACGCAGCGGATGCTGCAGCGGGAAGGCTACCGTGTGTCCCTGGCTGCGGACGGCTTGCAGGCGCTGGAGCGACTGCAGCAGGAGCGGCCGGCGGTCGTGTTGTCGGACATCGAGATGCCGCGCATGGACGGTTTCGACCTGGCGCGCAACATTCGCGGTGATGAGGCCTTGCGTGACCTGCCGATCATCATGATCACTTCGCGCATTGCGGAGAAGCACCGCGAGCACGCGCGCGAACTCGGCGTCAATCATTACCTTGGCAAGCCTTACTCTGAAGAGGAGTTGCTGAGCCTGATCCGTCGCTACGTCAGCGTGGCGGTCGCATCCGAGGTTTGACGGCAAGCCGGTGAATGCACCGGCTTGTCCTTGCTCACAGTCAGGCGCCTTTTTGTCCCGGCGGTTGGGAGGGCGCGGTCATGTTCGCGGCTAAAATCCCGGCATGTCTCCAGACTCTCCGTCGATCAACCTGACCAATCATTTCCTGATTGCCATGCCCGGGTTGGAGGGCGAGCCTTTCGCCGGCAGTGTGATCTACCTGTGCGAGCACAGCGAGCGCGGTGCCCTGGGGGTGATCATCAACAAGCCCAGTGACATCACCTTGCCGCAACTTTTCGAGAAGGTTGGCTTGTCGCTGCAGCGCAGCGACTTGGCGGAAGCCGTGGTGCTGCAAGGCGGGCCCGTGCAGACCGAGCGGGGTTTCGTGCTGCACGAGTCGATGCGGGCGGCTGGCGAAGGTCAGGATGAATCCGGCTACGCGTCCACCATGCGCATTCCAGGGGGACTGGAAATCACCACGTCAAGAGACGTGCTGGAGGCGATGTCCACGGGGGCCGGGCCACGGCGCGTGTTGGTCACGTTGGGTTATTCGGCATGGGGTGAGGGTCAGCTGGAATCGGAGCTTGGTGAGAACAGCTGGCTGACCGTGGATGCTGACCCGAGCATCATCTTTGAGACGCCGCTGCCGCAACGCTACGAGAGTGCTCTGGGGCTGCTAGGCCTGCAGTCCTGGATGCTGTCGCCCAACGCGGGGCATGCATGAGCACGCAGCCGCGCACCGACGTACCGCCCCATCTTCAATCCTTTCTTGCGCTGGACTTCGGCCTCAAGCGCACCGGCGTGGCGGTGGGGAATCGCCTGCTGCGCAGCGCCACGCCCCAGGGCACGATCAAGGCGGAGGGGGACGTGCGCTTTGCCCGGATCGCCGAGCGGCTGCGCGAGTGGCAGCCCGACGCGCTGGTGGTCGGCGTGCCATTCCATCCTGACGGCGCAGCACACGAAAACACTCGCCTTGCTCAGCGCTTCGCGCGCCAGTTGCGCGGGCGCTTCAAGCTCCCGGTGTTCGAGGTGGACGAACGCTATAGCACCACCGAGGCGCACCAGGCGGGGGCACGCGATGCCGATGCCGCGGCGGCCGCGATCATTCTTGAACAGTTCTTGAGGAGCATTCCATGAGCACGTTGGCACTGGACGCCGAGGCCCTGTATCGCGAGTTGCGGCAGGGTGTGCAGGCGCTGTGCGGTCCGCAGACGCGCCTGGTGGGCATCACTTCGGGAGGCGCCTGGCTGGCCGAGCGCCTGCAGCGTGACCTGCAGCTGTCCGGCGTACCTGGCGTGATTTCGTCGGCGCTGCACCGTGACGACTTTGCACGGCGCGGGCTGGCGGCGGGCGGACAGACCACGCTGCCGTTTGAAGTCAACGGCGCCGAGGTCGTCGTGCTCGACGACGTGCTCTACACCGGCCGCACGGTGCGCGCCGTGCTCAACGAACTGTTCGACTACGGCCGGCCTGCGAGCGTCCGCCTGGCGGTGCTGGTTGACCGCGGTGGCCGAGAACTGCCGATCCAGCCTGACTTCGCGGCGGCGCGTGTAACGCTGCCGGTGGCTCAGTCACTGGCGCTGGCGCGCGACGCCGCAGGCAGTTTCAGTTTCCATGTTGAAGGGCCCTGAATGAGCCCTGACGTTTTCGACGGTGCCGCCGCAACTTGTCCCGAGGCTGTAGCCTCATCGGCGGCGGCTCGTCGAGAGGCCTGACACCATGCTCTACAAACGCAATCCCCAACTCAACAAGAACGGTGAGCTGATTCACCTGCTTTCCACCGAAGGGCTGTCTCGCGACATCCTGACGCACATCCTCGACACGGCGGCCAACTTCGTCAGCGTCAGCGACCGCGAGGTCAAGAAGGTGCCGCTGCTGCGTGGCAAAAGCGTGTTCAACCTGTTCTTCGAGAACAGCACGCGCACCCGCACCACCTTCGAGATCGCGGCGACGCGCCTGTCGGCCGACGTGATCAACCTCGACATCGCGCGTTCCTCCGCCTCCAAGGGTGAGTCGCTGCTCGACACGATTGCCAACCTGTCCGCGATGGCGGCCGATATCTTCGTCGTGCGGCACAGCGAGTCCGGTGCGCCGTACCTGATCGCCCAGCACGTGGCGCCGCATGTGCACGTGGTCAACGCCGGCGACGGCCGGCACGCCCACCCGACGCAGGGCCTGCTGGACATGTACACCATCCGGCACTACAAGAAGGACTTTTCCAACCTGACCGTGGCCATCGTCGGCGACGTGCTGCATTCGCGCGTGGCGCGCTCCGACATCCACGCCCTCACCACGCTCGGGTGCGCCGAGGTGCGCGTGGTCGGCCCCAAGACCCTGGTGCCCAACGACATGGCGCAGATGGGCGTGCGGGTCTGCCATACGCTGGAGGAGGGCATCAAGGGCTGCGACGTGGTCATCATGTTGCGCCTGCAGAACGAGCGCATGAGCGGCGCACTGCTGCCGTCCAGCCAGGAGTTCTTCAAGAGCTTCGGTCTCACGCCAGAAAAGCTTCAGCTGGCCAAGCCGGATGCCATCGTCATGCACCCGGGCCCGATCAACCGCGGTGTCGAGATCGACTCCGCCGTGGTGGACGGCCAGCAGAGCGTGATTCTGCCGCAGGTGACCTTCGGCATCGCCGTGCGCATGGCGGTGATGAGCATCGTCGCCGGTAACGAAGCCTGAGGAAGACAGAACGATGAAGATCCTGATCAAGGGCGGCCGCGTCATCGACCCGGCGTCCAGTTTCGACCAAGTCTGCGACGTCGCCGTGGCGGCGGGCCGCATCATCGCCATCCAGAAGATTGCACCGGACTTCGCGCCGAACAAGGTGATCGACGCCTCGGGCTGTATCGTCGCGCCGGGGCTGGTGGACCTGGCGGTGCGCTTGCGCGAGCCGGGGCATGAGCATGAAGGCATGCTGGAGAGCGAGATGGCCGCCGCCGTGGCCGGTGGCGTGACCAGTGTGGTCTGCCCGCCCGACACCGACCCGGTGCTCGACGAGCCGGGTCTGGTCGAGATGCTGAAGTTCCGCGCTGAGAAGCTGCATCAGTCGCGCGTATTTCCGCTCGGCGCGCTGACGCGCGGCCTCAGGGGCGAGGTGCTGACCGAGATGGTTGAACTGACCGAGGCGGGCTGTGTCGGCTTCAGCCAGGCCGAGGTGGCGCTGGGCAACACCCAGGTGTTGCAGCGCGCCATGCAGTACGCCAGCACCTTCGGTTACACGGTCTGGCTACGGCCGCAGGAGTTGCACCTGGGCAAGGGCGTGGCCGCCAGCGGGCCGCTGGCCACGCGCATGGGCCTGTCCGGTGTGCCGGTGGCCGCCGAGACGATTGCCCTGCACACCATCTTCGAACTGGTGCGCGCCACTGGCGCGCGCGTGCACCTGTGCCGCCTGAGCAGTGCTGCGGGCGTGGCGCTGGTGCGCCGCGCCAAGGACGATGGGCTACCCGTGACCTGCGATGTCAGCATCAACTCGCTGCACCTGACCGACGTGGACATCGGCTACTTCGACAGCCGCGCGCGGCTGAACCCGCCGCTGCGCCAGCAGCGCGACCGCGACGCGCTGCGCGACGCGCTGGCGGATGGGACGATCGACGCCCTGGTGTCGGATCACACGCCCGTGGACGAGGATGCCAAGACGCTGCCGTTCGCCGAAAGCGAGCCCGGCGCGACCGGCCTGGAACTGCTGCTGAGCCTGGCGCTCAAGTGGGGCCAGGACAGCGGTGCCGGCCTGCCGCGCGTGCTGGCGGTGTTGAGCAGCGAGCCGGCCCGGGTGATGGGCCAGGCGCTGGGCACGCTGCAGGCCAGCGCCGGTCAGCTGGTCGAAGGCGGCATTGCCGACCTCTGCATCTTCGATCCCCAGGCCGACTGGCAGGTGCGCGCCGAGGCACTGCGCAGCAAGGGCAAGCACACGCCGTTTGCCGGCTACGAGCTGCCGGGACGCGTGCGCTGCACCCTCGTCGGCGGGCACGTCGCCTACGAGGCGTGAGCCTGCCCCGGCGCTGACGCATGAAGTGGCTGGTGGCGCTTGGCCGGCTGGTCCGCGGCCTATGGCACATCGCGGTCGGTCTGTGGACGATCTACGTGCATTTTCCGCAACTGGCGCCGAGCCACCGCGAGGCGCGCGTGCAGGCGTGGGCGCAGCGCCTGCTCGCGCTCTGGGGCATCCGGCTCGTGGTGCGCGGTACCCCGGTGCACGCCGGCCCGATGCTGCTGGTGGCCAACCACATCTCCTGGCTGGACATCGTCGTGATGCATGCCGCTCGGCACTGCCGCTTCGTCTCCAAGTCCGAGGTGCAGCGCTGGCCGCTGATCGGCATGCTGGCGTCCGCTGCCGGCACGCTGTACATCCAGCGCACCTCGCGTCGCGATGCCATGCGCATGGTGCACGACATGGCGGACGCGCTGCGGGCCGGCGACGTGGTGGCGGTGTTTCCGGAAGGCACGACCAGCGACGGCCTGACCTTGCTACCGTTTCATCCCAATCTGCTGCAGTCGGCCATCGCCGCGCAGGCGCCGGTGCAGCCCGTGGCACTGCAGTTCATCGATGGCGTGACCCAGGCGCCCAGTCTCGCCCCCAGCTACGTCGGCGATGACTGGCTGCTCACCTCGATCTGGCGCACGCTGACGGCGTCCCGGATCCAGGCAGTGGTGACGTTTGGCGAACCGCAGCAGGCGGATGGCCGCGACCGACGCGTCTGGGCGCAGGATCTGCGCCGCACCATCGAAGATTTGCGCCAGTAGTTGCGCCGGGCCGGCGTGGGTTGTCCAGCGCGTCCTCAGGCCTGCGCCGTGGTGGCCTCGCGTGGCATGTGCTGACAGGGCATCTGGCACATCTGGCGGTTGTTCACCGGGCAGGCGCGGTTGAAGGTGACGACGTGGTCCACCTGCGGGCGGATGCCGATCCACTCGCCGATCTTGTGGTTGTGGTGGCTGGGCACGTGGGCCAGCACGGTCTCGCCGCTCTTCAGGCGCAGTGTGTAGAGGAACTCCGAGCCTCGGAAGGCCTTGCGCACGATCTCGGCCTTCACTGGTGCGTCGTCGTCGTGCACGATGTCGTCCGCGCGCAGCAGCACGTCGCACTGACCTGCCAGGAAGGCACAGGGCAGCGGGCATTCGGCCACGTCGGTCAGGTCGCCGAGCGGAGTCTGCACCACAACCTGGTTGCCGACTTCCTTCAGCGTGGCTGGCGTGAACACGCCGTGGCCGATGAAGTCGGCGACGAAGCGCGTCGCTGGCCGGTGGTAGAGCGTGTAGGCATCGTCCCACTGGTGCAGCTCGCCCTCGTTCATCACGCCGATCACGTCACCGATGGCGAAGGCTTCCATCTGGTCGTGCGTGACGAACAGCGCGGTGGCCTGCGCTGCCTTGAGGATGCCGCGCACCTCGTGCGCCAGGCGTTCGCGCAGGTCCACGTCGAGGTTGGAGAAGGGTTCGTCCAGCAGCAGCAGCTGAGGCCGGGGCGCCAGCGCGCGGGCCAGTGCCACGCGCTGCTGCTGGCCGCCGGACAGTTCGTGCGGGTAGCGCCGCTCCGATCCTTCCAGTCCGACCAGCGCCAGCACCTCGGCCACGCGCGCGGCGCGCTGAGCCTTGGGCAACTCGTGCAGGCCGAAACCGACGTTCTGACCGATATCCAGGTGGGGAAACAGTGCGTAGTCCTGGAACACCATGCCGATGCGCCGTTTTTCGGGGGGCAAGTTCAGCGTGGCGCTGCTCACCACCTGGCCGGACAGCCGGATCTCGCCGGCGCTCACCGACTCCAGCCCCGCCACGGCGCGCAGCAGGGTGGTCTTGCCGCAACCGGAGGGGCCGATCAGCACGCCAATCTCGCCGGCGCGCAGGCCAAACGACACGCCGCGCACGGCCGGCTGGGGACGGCCTGCGTACTGGATTTCGAGCGATGCGACCTCGAGAAACATGATGGCCATTGTAGATGATTACAATTCTCAATTACCACATTCCTGTCACACTCTGCCTCATGCCGTTACACCGGCTCCGCCAATTGTTTCTGCTCGTGCTGGCCCTGGCGCTTTGCACGCCAGTGCTGGCCGTGCTCGGTTCCTGGCTGCAATGGGATGCGGCGACGGCCGACATCCTGCTGGAGATGGGGCGCACCGTGTTGCCGGACTACGTGGGGACCACGCTGTGGCTTTCGCTTTGGGTGGGGCTGGGGGTCATGGTGGTCGGGCTGGGCAGCGCGGCGGCGGTGACGCTGTTCGACTTCCCCGGGCGGCGTGTGTTCGAGTGGGCCTTGCTGTTACCCCTGGCCATGCCGGCCTACGTGGTGGCCTACGCGTATACCGATTTCCTGCAGTTCAGCGGCCCGCTGCAGACCTGGCTGCGCGCCGGCCTCGGCCTGGAAGGGCGCCTGCTGCCCGAGGTGCGCAGTGTCGGCGGCGCGGCCTGGGTGTTTACTTTCTCGCTCTATCCCTACGTCTACCTGCTGGCGCGCACGGCCTTGAGCGAGCGCGCGGCGCAGCTCATGGAGGCGGCGCGCCTGCTCGGGGCGCCGCTGTCGCGGCGCATCCGCGAGGTGGCGCTGCCCCTGTCGCGGCCGGCGGTCGCGGCCGGCGTGGCGCTGGCGCTCATGGAGACGCTGGCTGATTTCGGCGTGTCCAGCTACTTCGGCATCCAGACCTTCACCGCCGGCATCTACAAGGCCTGGCTGTCGATGGACAACCGCATCGCCGCGGCGCAGCTGGCGACCATGCTGCTGGGCGGGGTGGTCGTGCTGTTGCAGCTGGAGCAGCGCGCGCAGCGGCGCCTGCGCTTCGTGGTCGGGCGCGGCGGCCGGGCCGGCTCGGCCGAGGCCCAGCCGGTGCCGCTGCAAGGCGGGCGGCGCGTGGCTGCCTGGGCGGTGTGTGCGCTGCCGGTGCTGCTCGGCTTCGTGCTGCCGGTGCTGTTCATGCTGCGCCCGCTGGCGGCCGACTGGTCGGTGCTGCCTTGGGACCGCTTCGTCGCCTGGTCCTGGAACAGCGTTCGGTTGGGTGGTCTGACCGCCGCGCTGGCGGTGCTGCTGGCGCTCGTGCTGGCGTTCAGCCTGCGCCGCTCCGCCGACGGGCTGACGCGCGCCGTGGTGCATCTCGCGGGGCTCGGCTACGCCATCCCGGGCGCCGTCATCGTGGTCGGCCTGCTGTTGCCGGTCGGCTGGCTGCAGGCGGCGGCGCCGCAGGCCGGTATCGGCTACCTGTTGACGGCCACCGTGCTGGGCCTGGTCTGGGCCTACCTGGTGCGCTTCGTGTCCGTGGCGCTGCAGTCGATGCAAAGCGGCTATGCGCGCATTCCGGCCAGCCTGGATGACTCGTCCCGCATGCTCGGCGTCGGCGGCTGGGGCCTGCTGCGGCGCGTGCACTGGCCGCTGCTCAGGCGCTCCACAGCGGCGGCGGCCTTGCTGGTGTTCGTCGATGTGATGAAGGAGCTGCCCGCCACCATGGTGCTGCGTCCCTTCAACACCGACACGCTGGCGGTAGTGGCCTACCAGCTGGCGCGCGACGAGCGCCTGGGCGAGGCCGCGCTGCCCTCGCTGGCGCTGGTGCTGGTCGGCCTGATCCCGGTGATCCTGCTGAGCCGCACGCTGCGTGCGCCGGCGCGCTGAGCGGCAACGAGTCGGCCGCCCTCGGCTTCACGCCAGGGCGTGGCCTTTTTCGTGTTCCAGCAGATGGATCACTTCCCTGACGACACCGAACATCAGCGCCCGATCCCGGCTGGGATGGTCGGAGAAATGCACCACGGTCGAGCCGATGCGGGCAAAGCGGCCGCCCCTGGTTTCCGGATCGCAGCTGTAGCTGATGCTCAGCTCGTAGCGTGCGATCAGCGGGCCGCAGGCACCCCAATCGCGCGTCCACTTGGGCAGGGCCTGGGTGTTCTCCCACAGCGTGCCGGCGCTTTCGTAACATTCCTCGATGTTGCGGTGTCCCAGCAGTTGGGCCAGATGCCGCTCCTTGGCGACGCAGCTGCGGAAATACTCCTGATCGCTGATACGCATGGCTTGGTCTCCTTGGCTGGACGACGGGTACGCCGGTGCGCCCGCCGTCTGCATCCCATGCTACCCGGCGCATTGCCGCGAGGCAATGCGGGCCGGCCCCAGCCGGGGCGACCGACTTGCGCGGCCGCAGCCCGAGAGGCACGATGGCGGCAGGCCGGTCGTGGCCGATTCACGCACACCAGGGGGGCGATCCCATGAAACCCCAGACCCAGGCGGCAGGTCCGCAGGAAATCGAGCTCAAGTTGTTGCTGCCGGACCTCGGCGATGTGGCCCTGCTGGCGTTGTTGTCGCAGGCGGCGCCGCTGGCTGGCCGCAAGCCGGCACGCGAGCAACTCCATAGCATCTACTTCGACACCCCCGGCTTGGACCTGCTGCGCCAGCGCGTGGCGCTGCGCCTGCGCCAGGTGGCGGGTGGCGGGGGTGCATCGCGCTGGGTGCAGACCCTGAAGACCGCAGGCCGTCCCGGCGCGGCGCTGAGCGAGCGCGGAGAATGGGAGTGGCCGGCGGCCGGCGCCGCGCCCGAGGCCGCGCCGCTGTGGGCCAGCATCTGGCCCCGGATCGACCCGGATGGCACGCTGCTGGCGCAGCTGCAGCCGTGCTTTGACACCCGGTTCGAGCGCACCAGCTGGCAGGTCGCGCCAGCCCCGGGCTGCGCGGTCGAGGTGGCGCTCGACCTGGGCCGCATCACGGCCGGGCCGCGCAGCGAGCGCCTGTGCGAGCTGGAGCTGGAACTGAAGGCGGGCCAGCCCGCGCAGCTGTTCGAGCTGGCCGAACAGATCGCGCAGACCGTGCCGGTGTTGCCTGGCACGCGCAGCAAGGCCGAGCGCGCCTATGCCTTGTGCCAGGGCGATGCGGGGCCGGCGCGCCGGGGGGGGGCGCCCCTGCTGGCGGCGCGGCTACCGGTGCGCCAGGCGGCCCTGCAGGTGCTCTCGGCGGCCTTTGCCCAGTTCGCGGACAACCTGGGCATTCTGGCCCTGTCGGATGACCCCGAGGTGGTGCACCAGGCCCGTGTCGGCTGGCGGCGCTGGCGCAGCGCGCTGAGGCTGTTCTCCCCTGTGCTGCCCGAGGCCGCGCCTCCCGGGTCGGCCGCGCTGAAGCCCTTGCTGGCGGCGCTGGGCGAGCTGCGCGACCTGGATGCGACGCTGACCGACACCTTGCCCTGCTGGGCCGAGGCTTTCGCGGCGGGCGACGCCGGGCGCGCCGCGGCCTGGTCGGAGGCCGACGCCGCGCTGCGCGCGGCCGCCCAGGCCCAGCGCCAGGCCGTGCGGGACCTGCTGCGCACTCCGGCGACCGGGCAGGCCCTGCTGCAGCTCGCGCGCTGGGTGGATGGCCTGGGCCGCGCCTCGCTGGTGGTCCGGTCCCGCGCCCGCCGCCGCGTGCCATTGGGCGCGTGGGCCACCGGCCGGCTGCAGCGGGTGCGCCGGCGGCTCAAGGGGGCGCTGCGCGAGGCCGCGACCCCGGAGCAGCTGCATCGTCAGCGCATCCTGGCCAAGCGCCTGCGCTACGGCACCGAGGCCCTGCGCGACGTGCTGCCGCCCCGCAAGGCGCGGCGCTGGCAGCAGCAGGCGATCGCGCTGCAGACCAGCCTGGGCGCGGCGCGCGACCTGCAGCGCGCCGTCGAGCAACTGAGCCGGCAGGGCGGCGATCCCGGCGTGATCGAGTTCCTGCGCGGCGTCGTGGCGGCCGGGTGAGGGCGTTTCAGCGGATCTCGTTGGCCGGGTCGTAGGCCAGTGTCAGGCCGTTGCCGAAAATGTAGAGCTTGTTGTTGACCACATCGGCAGCAGCCCGGGTGAAGGGCACCGGGCTGGGCGTCCTGGTGCGCCAGGCGTTGGCGAGCGGATCGAAGCTCTCCAGCTGGTCCAGCGACCGCGCCACGTTCTCGCCGCCGGCCACCCAGAGCAGGCCGCCCGCCTGCGCCACGGCCGCATGGGCGCGTGCCGTCGGCATGGGTGCGCGCGCCGACCACAGGCCGGTCGCCGGGTCGAAGGCCTCGACCGTGCCGACCCACTGCGCCTGCACCCCGGCATGGCCACCGATGGCATGCAGGCGTCCATCGGCCACCGCCGCGCCGAGCTGGCTGCGCGCGACCGGCAGGGTTGCGCGCAGGGACCAGGCATTGGTCAACGGATCGTAGGCTTCCACGGCGTTGAGCACGTTGGTTTCCCGCTCCCCGCCCGCCACCAGGATGGTCCCTCCCAGCGCGGCGCCCGCCGCGAAATGGCGCGGCTGGCTCATCGGGTTCCGGGTCGTCCAGGCCTGCGTGGCCGGATCGAACACCTCCACCGTGCCCACCGCCGAGGTCGAGAAGCCGTCCGTGCGACCGCCGATGGCGTAGAGCTTGCCGTTCAGCACCGCGGCAACCAGTCCCATGCGTGCCGTGGGCAGGGGTGGCCCGCTGGTCCAGCGGTCGCTGGCCGGGTCGTAAATCTCCACCGCGTTGGTCGCCGGGCCGGGGATGGTGCCGGTGTCCGTGCGCTGGCCGCCCAGCACGTACAGGCGCCCATTCAGCGCCGCCACGGCAGCATGTTCCCGCGCCGTGGGCCCGGCCGTCTTGCGCACCCACGGGAAGTCGGCGATCCGCACCGCGCCGGTCAGCACGTTGGAGCGCAGGCCCGCCGCGTCGGTGACAAAGATGCGCAGCGTGTAGGCGCCCGCCTGCGGGACCATGGCCGTCACCCGGCCCTGGATCGTGCCGCGGGTCGAGCCCGCCACGTCGCCGATCGTCAGCGTCTCGGTGCTGACCGTGGCCCCGGCGGCGTCGGTGATGGTCAGCGTGGCCGTGGCCAGGTTGCCGTCGACGTCGGCAAACTCGAACTGGCCGCTGAAATCCAGCGGCATGCTGGACACATAGGCCGCTTGCGGTGAAAAGCTCAACTGGCTGATGGTTGGCGCGTTCGGCTGCGGTGTGTCGCCGTTCCCGCCACCGCCACCGCCGCAGGACACGAGAGTGCCCAGGGCGAGCGCCGGGAGCAGGCGTGAAAGGAGGTGGCCCAGACGGTTCATTGTTCACTCCCTCGGTCAGTGGCGCCAGAGCGACGGTGTCTGGCCTGCCGCCATTCTTGCGCCATGACCCGCCGCGGGCTTGATGGCCGTCAACCGTTCCGGCGCCACGATCACCGAGGCCGCTTCACCGCAGTGTCCTGCGTGGCGTCCATGGCATCGCCGCGAGGCGGGGGCAAGGATGAGTTCGCGATAAGTTCAGAGCGACATATTCGTTGGTTCCGGCACGGTTCGCTCACAGAATGATTTTTCCGATCAACACAGGAGCAACGCCGCATGGCCACCCTCAGACTGGGCGATACCGCGCCCGATTTCCAGCAAGCCTCCACCGCCGGTCCGATCCAGTTTCATGCCTGGGCGGGCGATGCCTGGGTCGTGCTGTTCTCGCACCCCGCCGACTTCACCCCGGTCTGCACCACCGAACTGGGCAAGACCGCCGCGCTGGCCGGCGAATTCGCCCGGCGCGGCGTCAAGCCGATCGCGGTGAGCGTCGATCCGCTCGAATCGCACGCGCAGTGGGTGCAGGACATCAACGAGACGCAGAACACCACGGTCAACTTCCCGATCCTGGCCGACGCGGACCGCCAGGTGGCGGACCTGTACGACATGATCCACCCCAACGCCTCCACCACGGCGACGGTGCGCAGCGTGTTCATCATCGACCCGAAGAAAGTGGTGCGCGCCACGCTGACCTATCCGGCCAGCACGGGACGCAACTTCGACGAGATCCTGCGCGTCATCGATTCGCTGCAGCTGACCGACAGCCACAAGGTCGCCACGCCCGCGAACTGGCGGGACGGCGACGACGTCGTCATCGTGCCCAGCCTGCAGGACCCGGCGGAACTCGCGAGGCGTTTCCCCAAGGGCTACCGGGCCGTGCGTCCCTACCTGCGCCTGACGCCACAGCCCAACAAGGCGTGATGCCAGAGCGGGCTCCGGCGATGCTGTGCGGAGCCCAGCAGGATCGAAGAAAGGCCGAGAACCAGCGTGGATGCTGGGTTTTCGCTCTGACGGTCGGGGGTGGTACCAGCAAAACGGCCCGTGCCTTCAAATCGTCCTCCACCCGTGTTGCGTTCTTGACACGGCATGTCGGGTTGACCATTGAAGTCTCCGTAGAGCCTTGCGTCTTCGCTTATCGCTCGAGTACGAACAGCGTGCATCCGCCGGGACTTCGCCAGAAGGAGATGGCGTCAGAAGTCCGAATGCCTAGCTTCATTTTCGACGTGGATGAATGGCTTGGATGTGTAACGTGTGTGACGTGTGCGACATCAAATTGTCATGTTTCATTCACATCATTCTTGATTCGCGTCAATTTCACAGCTACAAGAAATCAAGATCGGGTTTGGAGAGACAAATGCACTCATTCGTTGACCACTACCTTCCCGCATGGTTCCAAAACGCCGTGCGCTCATCCCGGCCACTTAAGGTTGACTTTACAGATTCACGCTTCGTTTCAGTGTTCCCGGAACAGGGGCGCTACGTCAGCAACATTGTGGACTGGGCCGAACATTCGCTTCTGCAGGTGGTCGGGATAGAGTTCAATGTCCTGCCGGACCGCTTGGCGGAGCCGGATGGTAGGTCACTGAGCCAGTTGCGCTGGACGCTTCTGTTGCAGAGTCTGCAGCGGCAGCCGCACAGCAATGACTTTCTATTGAGCAGGGTGTGCCTGGCGTCGTGGCCGTCACTCACGCAATTGCCGGAGAATGCGCTTGTCATGGCGGCACGTCTCTGCGCTTTGCTGGCCCGTAGGCCCACCACTGCCTCTGTGATTCCACGGTTGCTCGGCCTTCCGGAATCACAGGTCTTTTCGATGATCAAGGCGTTGAGCCTGCATGGCCATGTCCAAGTGTCCGGTGCGTCTGTCACGGCCAGTCCAAGCGAACCTGATGACGAGGCGAGGCCCGTGGCCTCCCTGATCGGCAGGATCTGGCAGCGCCTGCTGCCACAGCCATAGGACGGCATCTTGCTTGTTTCGTCAGAGAGACGGTGTGAAGCAGGAGCACATGAGGGGGATATTCCGTGGGGAAAGAAAAAAGCCGGAAGGTCATGGACCGTTCCGGCTTTGCATCTGGCGCCCCAGCAGTACCCGAACTTGGCCCGCGAACCCGCATGAATGCTTGATGTCGTCGTGGGGTGGCCTGAAAATGCCCCCAAATGTGCCCCCAGACTGTTGATGGTGCCCCATGAAATTGAACGATGCCAAGCTGCGCAACCTGACCGAACCCGGCAAACACTTTGACGGCGGCGGCCTGTACCTGGAGCTGACCAAGGCCGGCGGCCGGTACTGGCGCATGAAGTACCGCCACGGCGGCAAAGAGAAGCGCCTTGCCTTCGGCGTGTACCCGGCCGTGAGCCTCAAGGCCGCCCGCGACCAGGCGACCGAGGCCCGCAAGGTCCTGCAAGCCGGCGACGATCCCGGCGCCCTGCGCAAGGCCGGCAAGGCGAAGGCGGCCCATGAGGCCGTCAACACCCTGGAGGCCGTGGCCCGTGACTGGCTGAAACACCAGGCCGCTCGCTGGGAGCCGGCCACCCTTGAGCGCATCCGCGCCTCCCTGGAGGCCGACATCTTCAAGCCGCTGGGCGCCCGGCCCATCGCCAGCATCAAGCCCGGTGAGGTCATGGCGGCCGTGAAGCAAGTCGAGGCCCGAGGCGCTGGCGACCAGGCCGGGCGCATCCTGCAACGGGTCAAGGCGGTGTACCGCTGGGCTGTGACCCATGAGCGCATCGAATCGAATCCCATGCTTGATCTGGTGCCATCGGAGATCCTCAAGCCCCGCACCGTCAACCATCGGCCCGCACTGGCTGACCGAGAGCTGCCCGAGTTCCTGGCCAAGTTGGAGGCCTACGACGGCGACCCCCACACCGTGCAAGCCCTGCGCCTGCTGATGCTGACCGCCACGCGGCCCGGCGAGGTGCGCGGCGCCACCTGGGCCGAGTTCGACTTGGGCGCGGCCCTGTGGACCATCCCGGCCGAGCGCATGAAGATGCGCAACGAACACCGGGTGCCGCTGTCCCGCCAGGCGCTGGAAGTGTTGGACACCATGCAGGCCCTGAGCGGCGGCCGTGTGCTGGTATTCCCGAGCCCGTTCTACCCCAGCAAGCCCCTGAGTGAAAACACCTTCAATTCGGCCCTTGCCCGCCTGGGCTACAAGAACACGGCGACCGCCCACGGCTTCCGGGCGCTGTTCTCCACCGTGGCCAATGAATGCGGGTGGAATCCGGACGTGATCGAGCGCCAACTCGCCCACGCCGAGCGCAACGAGGTGCGGGCCGCCTACCACCGCTCAACCTACATGCAGGACCGCGCCAAGCTGATGCAGTGGTGGGCGGACTACCTGGACGGCCGAAAGGCCGGCAACGTGGTGAAGATGCCCCAGCGGGCCGCGTGACCGCAGGAACCGAACCAAGCGACCATGCAGGAACCGCATCGCTTCCCACGATCAGGCCGGGTAGCCTGAGCAGCGCCAGCAAGCGCCACACCACCCGCCCCGCCGACCAGGCCGGGCGGGTTTTTTGCGCCCGCTGCGGGGCGTTTGGTCCGTTCCTTCCCCATCATTCCGGCAAAAACGGTGGGACAGTGGGAACAAACCAGCAAAACCAAGTAGTCATGCGGGTTTACGGGAGGTGGGTGACTGGGACAAAGTGGGAACAGAGTGGGAACAAAGTGGGACATTTTTATATAGTGAAAAGAATTCACTCATTCATACCTGTTTACAGCCTTGCGGGCCTGTCTTCTGGTCCTTGCCCGTGCCCCTCTTGCCCCCTGCGGGCCGGCGTCGGGCAGCTTCCGGCCTTGCCGGATGGCGCCGCACCATCCCGGAAATGGCCGCGAAAGGGCTTCCCCCTGGCGCTCCCCCTTCAGGGCGGCGGGCGGTGCTGGCGCTGGTGGCGGGTTTTCCGGTTTCGAGGGCGTGACCAGCGCCAGCGGCCGGGCGTGCTGGTGCTGGGCTTCCGTGGGGCCATGCGGCCCCGTGGCGGTGGCGCTGAAGCCGTGGGCAGGGGTGGCCGGTCCATGCGGCTGTGGCGTGCCTGGCGGTGGCGGATCAAGGCGGCGAGCTGATGAAGGCGGACAAGTGCACGCGCCTGCACCAGGTGCGGCCGGTGGCCAGCGCCAGCCCGTGGCGCCGGCCTGCCGAAAGGGGCGCCGCGTTCACTCTTTGCCGGCCGGCGACGGCCGAAACCGCTTGACACGGCGCACGGCCCGAGTGCCATAATCCGCCCCGGTGCTGAACACACCATAACAAGCGTCCATGGGCCCCCACGATAGCGGGGCTTTGCCATGCCCGAATTCCGTTTTTGGGCTGGGTGTCCCGTATCCGTAAGGTGCGGGGGGCGGCTTGTTACGCCTGTTCAACCACCCGGCCCACCCGTCACGGCGTGAACACCGTGGCGAGTGGCTTCAGTCTCAACAAGGAGCCCGAAACCATGACCACTGTCACCGACCTGGCCAGCCGATGCGCTGCGCCCCAAGCCATCCCCCAAGACCTGGAGCTGATCCAGTTGCACGCCGAGGCGCATAACGCCCTGAGCATGGCGCTGCACTACGTGCGCCAGCCGGCCGCCAACATCCCCGGCGCCGCCCGCAAGGCCGTGCAAGCCCTGGCCGCCCTGGGGCGCCTGCAAGACCTGGGCGGTGTCCACGTCGCCACCAGCGCCAGCGGGAGGGCCTGAGCATGAGCCAAGCCCCTGCATTCAACGTGATCGCCCAAGGCGGCCCGGTCTACATCCGCGAGGCCGAGTACTGCTGTGACGACCGATTCATGACCGTTTCGGCTTGCGACAGTCGCCATATGGCCGACACCGGCCAGTGGAGCACGCACGACGATTGCACGGGGCGGGTGCTGGGGGCGGTTTCTCTCCGGCTTCGTGACCTGGCTGAAAGCGCCTGCCTCGTTCAAATGGAGCTTGGCCTGCTGGAATCACGGTGCCAAGAGGGAGGGGCCAGCCATGGCTGAAGCCGCATCCGAAACCGTCACCCTGACGCAAGCCCGCATGAGGGCCTGCCTTGAGGCCGCATGGGAGATTGACGCCCTGGCCCGCGTGCTGCCCGATCTGGTCCCCATGAACGATGAGAGCAGCCCGCACTTCGTGGTGCGAGGGATGGCCGGCCGCTTGTTGCGCCTGGCCCATGTGGTCATGAGCGGGGTTTCTGACGAGTCTGTTTCCACTGAGAAGCTGGAAGCCATCATCCACCTGGAGCGAGGGCAGGGCTGATCCCGCCCGCTGATGCGGCGCTGCTGCTGGCGCTGCTTGTGTTTTCGCCACGCCTAGCCCGCGACTGATCCCCAAGGGCGAAGAGCCGGACACCTTCACCGGCCTGGCGTGGGCATCTGGTGATTGGCTTACGTGGGACTATTGATATGACATTTCCAGAATGGGCGGATGGCGTCTTTGAGAGCATGAGGCCAGACGCTGGGCCTCAGTTGATGTGGTGGCGGGCTTGCCGCCGTAGATTCGAGCTGCGATGGTCTGATCTTCAGTCGGACAGGTGGAATGTCCCAACAGGCGCCGAGGCTTATTCGGCCTTCGGTCGTGACGCTTCCGCATGGCACGCTCGTTGCAGCATCCTTTACTCGGCTGTAACCCTTGATGTTGAAGCTGACATGGGGATGTTGCCGGAAAAAGTCGGCCCCGCTGTAAGGGAGTTGACCGACATCAACGCCAAGATAGTGCAGTGCGCCAGCGATCTTGCCGCGCTGTTCAGGCGGCGGGCTGAGATCAAGAGTGGCGACGTCTACATAGACGATCAACGTGTTGATTTAACCAGCCCTGATCCGTACCGCTTATTGGCGGCGCTTCGTTCGGCAGCGTTGAATACGCCGAGGTTAGAGGCCTTCGGCTCTATGTCGAGGCGAGATCTTGATCGTCTCCTACTCAATAAGCAGTTCTGCGACTACGTGGAGCCTGAATGGCCCGATCTGCTGGACCAACTGACCACCAGCAGTGAGCGTGTTGTAGCTATCGGGGATGGCGATGCGGCCGTTTTGGCTTCAGGAACGAAGGCTACGAAGTGGTCTAGGTGGGCACTGCGCTTCCTTGGCGAATTGGATGCACAGCCGCAGTATCCACGAGGATTCTTGCGAGGCTGCCTGACGTATGGGCAATTGGCCACCCTCCTAGAAATAGCCTTGGATGCCACGGCGGGTTCCTATGGTGAGGAGCAGATGCGCAAGCTGTCGCATGCCTATGCGCGGCGGTCTGAGCGGCTGTCACAGGACGATCCCACTAAATCGCCCTGAAGAATCGTCCTTCTGCCGTGCGTGCTTGTTAGGAACCATAGGCGCCTCTACACCTTGAGGCACCCTAATGAATCCCAACGAACGCCCCCGCCCCATGCCCGCGCCAGTCACGCACGGCACCACCCACCAGCCCCACGCAGGCCCCGTGACCGTCACCCCGGCCAAGCCCGGCAAACTGCTGCGCCTGCCGGCCGTAGAGGATCGCACCGGCCTGAAGAAAACGACCATCTATGCCGGCATGGCGGCCAAGACCTTCCCGGTCCCGGTGCGCCTAACGGGCGGCCGTGCCGTGGCCTGGCGTGAGGATGAAATCGACCGATGGATTGCCGAGCGCGTGAAGAAGGGGGCCGCCTGACATGACACATCCCCGTCTTGCCCTGGCCCGTGGCCTGCATGCCGAGCTGTTCACCCTGCAATGGGTCAACCTGTGCGAGTCCAACCGGCCTATCTTCGAGCTGCTGGACGATGGCGGCGAGTCCGACTACTACCCCTTGCCTGGCGCCGACCTGGACGCGGTGCGCGAGAACCTGCGGCGGGCGCTGGCGCTGGCGGCCGAGCCCGTGCCGCCCGTGACCGCCGGCCACGACCGCGAGCAGCGCACGCACCAGGCGCGGCGGCAACGCGAGGCCCTGCACCTGTTCACCCGCGTGGCGCTGGCGCTGTTGGAGGGCGCGAGCGGGCCGGATGGCGTCCAGACGATGGACGCCACCAGCGCCAGCATGGACCGCGCCACCCGCACCCACGGCGCCCACCAGGAACAAGCCGAGCAGGCCCGGCAGGCAGCCCAGCGCCGGCTATCGGCGGCGGCTCAGTTCGCGGCGCTGCCCGGCACGGCAAAGCCGCTGTTTTCAAAGCAGATGGGCCGGGGCCGGCAGGCGCAATTGGTCCGCATGGAATGGCCCGGCGTGCTGGCCGTCTATGACCCCGACACCGGCCGCACGCTGGCCCGGTCCAAGCCCGGCCAGCCGGACACCCTGGCGCCTGACTTTGACGCCCTGCCGCGCAACGGGGGGCACGCATGATCGACGTTCTGATATCCGGCCGCGTGCGCGGTGCCGTGAGCGTGCGCACGGGGTCGAACGGCCGGCCCTTCGCCATCTTCCGCATGGCCGCCACGGACAAGCACGGCGACAGCGAGCTGATTGCGTGCATCGCGTTTTCCGCCACCGTGATCGAGGCCGCGCAGCGCCTGGACGATGGCGACAGCATCGCAGTCAGCGGCGAGGCCGCCATCAAGACATGGCAGGCCGGCGACGGCACCACCCGCCACGGCCTGGACGTGGTGGCGCATGCGTTGCTGACGGCCTACCACCTGGGACGCAAGCGCAAGGGTGCACAGCCTGAGCAGGACGCGCCCGCGCCGCTGTGAGGGCCACCACCCGCCATGCAGCCCACGGCCCACCCCTACAACACCATCGCCACCCAGCGGGCCGCCATCCTGGCCCGGCTGGGCAAAGGCCCGGCAACCGGCGCCCAGTTGCATGCGGAATGCAACGTGCCCAACCCTTCCCGGCGCATCCATGAGCTACGCAACGAGGGCCATGAGATCGCATCGCAACCCTTCGACCAGGTGAACCCCGATGGCAGCGTCAACCGCGTGGCGCTGTATGTGCTGAGTGCCAACGACCAGCGCCAGCGCGACCTCTTCAAACCAGCATGACCAAGACCACTATCACGCCCGAGCTGATCCGCGCCGCCCTGGCGCACATCCCCGCCCACTGCGACCGCGATACCTGGGCGCGTGTGGCGATGGCGATCAAAAGCGAGTACCCGGACAGCACGGGACTTGACCTGTTCACCGACTGGAGCGCCACGGCCGACGGCTACGACGCCAAGGCCGCCCGCGACACCTGGCGCAGCGTCAAGGCCGGCGGCGGCGTCACGGTGGGCACGCTGCTGCACCTAGCCAAGGAACACGGCTTCACGGTCCCGAAGGCCGACCAGGCACCGGCCGCGCCATCGCCCGAGGTGCTGGCCCAGCGCGAGCGGGAGAAGGCCCAGCGAGCAGCCGCCGACCAGGCCCGCACCGAGGCCGCGCAAGCTGCGGCGGCGGTCGAGGCGCTGGCGCTGTTCGACGCGGCCAGCGCCAGCGGCGATAGCGCCTACCTGACGCGCAAGGGTGTGCAGCCCCACGGCCTGCGCTTCGGGGCTGACGGCTGGCTGCTGGTGCCCGTGCGCAACGAGGCCGGCGAGCTGGTGAACCTGCAACGCATCGCGCCCACAAAGCCCAGCGACGGCGGCCCGGACAAGCTGTTTCTGAAGGGCGGCCGTAAACGCGGCTGCTGGCACTGGTGCGGTGATCCGGCTGGCGCTGCCGTCCTGCTGGTGGCCGAGGGCTACGCCACGGCGGCCAGCCTGCATGAGGCCACGGGCCGCCCGGTCGCGGTGGCCTTCGACGCGGGCAACCTGGGGCACGTGGCCCGCGCTCAGCGCCAGCAACACCCGGACGCGCTGATCGTGGTGTGCGGCGACGATGACCGCGCCACCGAGGCCAAGACCGGCACCAACCCGGGCCGCGACAAGGCCACGGCGGCGGCCCGGTCCGTGCGCGGGCTGGCGCTGTTTCCCGAGGGCCTGCCTGAAGGCGGGAGCGACTTCAACGACCTGCACCAGGCGGCCGGGCTTGACGCGGTGCGCGAGCTGGTCGAGGCCGGCATTCAGGCCCACCAGGCGCACCAGACGGCCGCGCAAGCCACGCGCGGCGGCCGGACGGGCAAGGGTGGCCGCGACCACGACGACGCGCCCAGCGGGGCCGCCGATGCCGACACCCGGCCCTTCGACCCCTTCACTGTCAACGATGCCGGTGTGTGGCATCACGGCGTTGACCAGGACGGCGAGAAGAAAAAGCCCGAGTGGGTGTGCTCGCGTCTGGAGGTCGAGTCACTGACCCGCGACCAGGACGGCGGGGGCTGGGGCTACCTGCTGGCGTTCTCCGATCCACTGGGCCACCCCAAGCAATGGGCCATGCCTTCGCGCATGTTGGCCGGCGACGGCACCGAGGCACGCGGCATGCTGATGAACATGGGTTTGCGCATCGCCACGGCGGCACGCGCCCGCAACCTGTTGACCCAGTACATCCAGACCCGCCAGCCGGGCGCCTTCGCCACCTGCACGGACCGCGTAGGCTGGCACGGCCGCGCCTTCGTGCTGCCCAAGGAAACCATTGGCGACGATGCCGAGCGCATCGTGTTCCAGACCGACACGGCCATGGAGAACACCTTTCGCGCCAAGGGCACGCCCGAGCAGTGGCGCGAGCGCGTGGGGGCGCTGTGCGAGGGCAATAGCCGCTTGGTGTTCGCGGTGGCCAGCGCCTTTGCCGGGCCGCTGCTGCGCCCTGCTGGCGTGGAGTCCGGGGGCTTTCACTTCCGGGGCGACAGCTCCAGCGGCAAGACCACGGCCTTGAAGGTGGCGGCCAGCGTGTACGGCGGGGCCAACTACCTGCAACGCTGGCGCACCACTGACAACGCCCTTGAGGCCATCGCGGCGCAGCACAGTGATTGCCTGCTGATCCTGGACGAGCTGGCGCAGGTGGACCCCAAGACGGCCGGCGAGTGCGCCTACATGCTGGCCAACGAGCAATCCAAGGCCCGCGCCACCCGCAACGGGGCGCCCCGTGCCCGGCTGGCCTGGCGCCTGCTGTTCCTGTCCGCTGGTGAGCTGGGCCTTGCCGACCACATGGCCGAAGGGATGAAGCGCACGCGCACCGGCCAAGAGGTCCGCATGGCGGACATTCCCGCCGATGCTGGCGCTGGTTTGGGCGCCTTCGAGCGGCTGCATGACCAGGACGGCGGCGCCGCCTTCGCCCGGCACGTCACGGGGCAGGCGGCCAGCGTGTACGGGGCCACGGGCCGCGCCTGGCTGCAATGGCTGACCGAGAACGCCGACACGCTCAAGGCCCGCATCCGCGAGGCATCGGCGGCACTGGCGGCCCAGATGGTGCCCGAGTCGGCCAGTGGGCAGGTGGAGCGCGTCGGCGCCCGCTTTGCGCTGGTGGGCGCGGCCGGCGAGATGGCCACGGCGGCGGGCCTGACGGGCTGGCCGGTGGGCGAGAGTGAGCGGGCGGCACGCGCCTGCTTCAATGCCTGGCTGGCGGCACGCGGCGGCATCGGTAACGGTGAGGTCGTGGCCATGCTGCGGGCCGTGCGCCGCTTCCTGGAGATGCACGGGGAAGGGCGCTTCACGTGGTGGCACCGTGCTGCCGACGACCACAACGCCAAGACCTTGCAGCGTGCCGGCTTCCGGCGCATGGTGAATGAAGATGGCGAGCCCATCAAACACGAGGCAGACCACCAGCGCGAGTATGGGGAGCGCATGCCGGCCGTCATGGGCGAGGGGGTGAGCGTGGAGTATTTCATCATGGCCGAGACCTTCCGGGCCGAGGTGTGCCAAGGCTTCGACTATCAGGCCGTGTGCCGGGTGCTGCTTGAGCATGGCAGCCTGATCCCGGACAAGGGGCGAGCCTTCGACACCCGCAAGCGCCTTCCCGGCCTGGGCCTGGCATGGTGCTACCGCGTGGCGCCCGCCATCTTCGACCTGGCCCTGTGATCTGGCGGGCCGGTGCCTGGCTTGCCGGGTGCTGTGTATCTGACCAGGCGTGAGCCGCTGCCCGGCCGCCGTGAGGCGGTGGCGGCGGGGGGCTTCATCCGCGCTGCAATGGCGTGGAGTGTCAGGCACCAGACACCAGACCCGAGGTCAAATCGAGAACCTAAGTATTCATTTGTGGGTGATTTGTTCCCACTCCCGGACCCGAGTGGGAACAAGGTGGGAACACGGAAACCCGCATGGATATTGGGTGTCCCACTGTTCCCACTTGTCCCACTCAAAAAAGCGATAGGGAAGAGGCGAGCACGTTCAAGGATGGCGGCCGACCCCCTGTAGGTTCTTCCGGCAGGGGCTGCCGTGCGGGTAATTCGACCCCCGCCAGTTCAGCGGTGGCAGGCCCGGCGAAGCAGGTTAACGGGTTAACGCGCTGGCTGAGGCTGGGGGCCGGCGACATTCGGCGGGTCCTTCCCGCATAGTCTGGGATACGGGTGATTCGAGCCCCGATGTTTTTCTAGCCGTGTCCGCCCGCATGAGGTAAGTAAGCATGCGGCGGGTCCTCCCTGGCGGTTTCGGGTGCGGGTAATTCGAGCCGCCCGCCCGCGCTGTTGCGAGAGGTTCCCTAGGGGGGTTAAGTGAAGGTGGCCGGCAGGGGAGGGGGCGTCAGAACTCCCCAGTCTGGGCGCCCTAGACCGGCCGGTTTCCTTCGCTCGCAGCCCCGCGAAATGGGCAGGGGGAGGGGTCGCCGGTTCAGTCGTGGATGGCCGCTTGCCCCCTTGTAGGGCCACAAGCCGGGATTGATGCCCCCAGTTTCCGAAACCATGCCCCCAAATGTGCCCCCGTATGCCCCCGGATTAAGGCACACTTCCGCGAACCACCACGGACGACGCCCGGCCGCTTTCCAGAGGGGGAATGAAAAAAGCCGGAAGGCTTTGAACCGTTCCGGCTTTGCATGTGGCGCCCCCAGCAGGAATCGAACCTGCATCTAGCGCTTAGGAGGCGCTCGTTCTATCCATTGAACTATGGCGGCGTGGGCTGGATTGTAAAGGGCTTGGCCGGGGGCTCGCTCAGGTCCTGAGTCGGCGCATGGCAATCGAGCTTCATGGCGGTCCGCCCGCCCCCGCACGGCTGGCCAACCGGCCAAGTTCAGTGGCTTTTCGCCTTCAGCATCAGCGCAAACAGTTCATTGCGGAAATGAATGCCCAACCTGGCGAACGCGCGGTTGCGGTAGGTCTTGACGGTGGGCGCGGTGAGTCCGAGCAGGCAGGCGATGCCATCCGTCGTCAGGCCCTGCAGGATGCCGGCGCAGACCTCGCGCTCGCGCAGCGTCAGCGCCGGATGGAGCGCTTGCAGATCCGCCGCGAGTGACGCGGACTGATCCGGGCGCGTGGGGCGATGCCCCGCGGGCCGGTGGGCCTGAGGACCTGGGACGCGCAGCGTCAGGTGCTTGTGCGTCAGGGCGAGCAAGGCGGGCGCCAGGGCCTCGAAGGCTTCGATCTGCGTGTCGCTGAAGGGCCGCTGATGCTGGTGGCGGTAGAAGTTGATGGCGAACAGCGCCCCGTCCACCCGGGGTTCGACGATCGACACCCGCTCCGCCATGCCGTGCGCCTCATAGACCTTGGTGCGATGCTCCGGGGGCACCTCCTGCGCGGTGATGTGGCTGATCTGGCTCGGGGCGCTGGCCGCGGGTGGCGCGCGGTACAGGGTGCAGTCGCCGCGGTGCGGCCCGGAGAGGTAGGCGCGCCAGCAATCCGTCGTGGTGTCCGGAATGCCGTGGCTGGCCGACAGGAACAGCGCGGGGGCGCATCCCGGGCCGGTGAGGTACACCGAGCACGAAGCCGCCGGCAGCAGCGGGAACAGGTTCTCCAGCAGCACCTTCTCGAAGCGTCCTTCCCCCAGGCTGGGGATGACGCCGGCCAGCACATGGCCCACATCGCCGGGTTGGCCGTTCATGCTCCACTGTCTCATCGCTTGTCTCTGTGTAGGTCTGGTCGGGCCTGTCCTCCTCTGGGATGACAGCGCCGTGACGTCTCGGGTCATACGCTTGCAGCACCCGACATTCTCACACCAACGTCGTGGCCAGTCGATGCGCCGGTGCCCGTGCTTCCCCTCGTGCCGACGCCGCCGCAAGGCCTGGTCCGGCGGGGCCGTGACGTGTCCCGGGTGGACAGAAGAGAGATCGCAACTTTGGAGACAAGCATGCAGAAAACGAAATTCCTGCGCCATGGCACACACGGATCGGCGCTGCTCGCGGCCTTGCTGGCGGGCTGCGGCGGTGGCGGTGACACCGCTGTCGCGGCCACGCCGGTGCTGGAGGCGAAGGCGGCCGAATCGGCCTGCCTCGACCTGGCCGGCGGGGCGGGCCTCGCGGCGACCTCGCTCAAGACCCAGTACGTCGCGGGCGGCACGAAGCGGCCGGGGACCCTGACCACGGGGGACTTCCTGCCCGGCCATTGCATCATCACGGGCAGCATCCATCCGCGCGTGGGCGTGGACGGCAAGAACTACGCGATCGGCTTCCAGCTGAGCCTGCCCGACAACTGGAACGGCCGCTTTCTGTACCTGGGCGGCGGCGGCAATGACGGGACCTTGCGCGACACCTCGCTCAGTTCCAGCATCTCGATCGGGACGCCCTCGCCCCTGGGGCAGGGGTTCGCGGTCGTGTCCACCGACGCCGGGCACAGCGGCACCAGCGCCAGCTTCGCGCTCGATCCCCAGGCGCGCATCGACCATGCCTACAACGCGCACGACAAGACGGTGGTGGCGGCCAAGGCGCTGATCAGCCTGCGCTACGGCCGCAGGCCGGACAAGTCCTACTTCTCCGGCTGCTCCGGCGGTGGGCGCCAGGGCATGATGTTCTCCCAGCGCTTCCCGGAGCACTTCGACGGCATCACCGCCGGCGCGCCGGCGATGCGCGTGTCCAGCGGCGCCACGGTCGCGGCCATGTGGAACAACCTCAAGTTCACCCAGATCGCGCCGCAGGACGGCGCCGGCCAGCGCATCCTCTCGCAGGCCTTCAGCAACGACGACCTGGCCCTGACCGCCAAGGCGGTCAACAACGCCTGCGATGCGGCGGATGGCGTGGCGGATGGCATGGTCCACAACGTGAAGGCCTGCCACTTCGATCCGGCCGTCCTGCAGTGCGGCGGCGCCAAGGCGTCCACCTGCCTGAGCGCCGACCAGGTGGCCGCGCTCAAGGATGTCTTCGGCGGCCCGAAGAACTCGGCCGGCCAGGCCCTGTACACCGGCCAGCCTTGGGATCCCGGCCTGGCCGCCCCCGGCTGGCGCGCATGGACCCTGGGCAGCTCCACCACGGCCACGCCCGACTCGCGCTACAACACCCTGATGGCGGACGCGCTGGCCAACGAGTTCTTCACGCCGCCGGACCCGACGTTCAACCCGCTGAACTTCAACTTCGACACCGATCCCGCCCGCATGTCCTGGTTCTCGGCGATCTACGACACCTATGCCGATGCCAACCTGAGCGCCTTCAAGCAGCGCGGGGGCAAGCTGCTGTTCATCCACGGCATGTCCGATCCCATCTTCTCGGCTTCCGACACCCTGGCCTACTACGAACGCCTCGCGGCCAACAACGGCGGCCTGGCAGCCACGCAGGGCTTCGCGCGGACCTTCCTGGTGCCGGGCATGAACCATTGCTCCGGTGGTCCGGCCACGGACACCTACGACTCGGTCCAGGCCATGGTGGACTGGGTGGAGAAGGGCGTGGCGCCCGAGGCCATCGCGGCGACGGCCGCTGCGTCCAACGCCTACTTCCCCGGCCGCAGCCGTCCGCTGTGCGCCTACCCCAAGTTCGCGAGGTACAAGGGGTCCGGCAGCCCCGAGGATGCCAGCAACTTCGTGTGCTCGGAGAGCTGATCGCGCCACCGGCCCCGACCCTGTGGCCCGCCGGGACGCCCGTTCCTGGCGTGCCTGCCGGTTCCCGGGAGAGGGGCCGCTGGAGGCCCTCCCGACTCCCGCGCCCGGCTTCTGTTGGAAGGCGACGTCGTTCCATGCGATTTCGCCTTCCAACGCATGATTTTCCGCTTCCACCGTCTGGCGCGGGTGCCGGGTGGGCCAGGGCAGGCGGCCCGGATATACGTTCTCCGGCCCAGGCTCGCGGGCGGAGATGGCGGGCGCGCCAGCCGCCTGGTTGACGAAGTGCCGTGGGCGTGCCCGGGCAGGCGCCCGCGAGCAGGCCGGAGAACGCAGGCACCGCCGTCGGCCTGCCGCGAGGTGCAGGCGTGCCGCGCATCGGCACACCACGCCGCCCCTCGACCTCGATCAGGGGTTCTTGATTTTCAGATGCAAACGGGTGTCAGTCGTAGCGCAGCGTGAAGATCAGGTCCACGGCGCTTTGTTCGCCGGTCTGGGCGCGCACGGTGAAGCGGCGCGAGAGGTCGTAGAAGATGTAGAAGGTGCCCAGAGTGCCGGCCAGGCTGCGTTCGTAGGCGAGGTAGAAGTTGCGCGACAGGCGCTTGCCCAGGGTGACGGCGGCGCCGGTGGTGGTGCCGTCAGCGCTGGTGGCGGCGCGGCCCACCGTCAGCTCGTCCAGCCCCAGTGCCTGCGCCAGCCCGCCCGACAGGCCCTTGCCCTGGCCGCCCAGCAGCGCCAGGGCGGCCTGCTGCAGCACGGCGGCCTCGCCGCCACCGCTGGCGGCGCCGCGGCCCAGCACCAGCCAGGCGAGCTTTTCCGCCTCGGGCAGCTCCGGGTCGGCGTACAGGCGCACGCGCGGCGCCTGCGCGGTGCCGGTGATGCGCACGCCCACGCGCACGCTGAGGTTGGGCCGGATCGCCAGCACGTCCAGCGCCGGGTTGTCGTAGGGGCCGTTGAAGCGCAGCACGCCTTCCTCGATGTCGAGCTGCTGACCGTAGGCCTGGTAGCTGCCACGAACGGTGCGCAGTTCGCCGTTCAGGCGTGGTGCCAGCGCGGCGGGCGACGTGCTGCGCAACTCCAGCGTGCCAGCGAGGCGGGTGCTCAGTCCGCGCCCGCGCAGCCGGAAGTCGGGGCCGAGGTCCAGCGTCAGCGCCACGTCGGGCACCACGCGCACGCCGCCGCCCGGGGCCACGCGCGGGGCACCGGTCGGCGCGGCGGTGCGAGCGGAGCGCACCACCACGTCGCGGCCGAGGCTGGGGGCGGTGTCGTCGGGCAGGATGAACAGCGCCTGGTCGGCCTTGAGCGCGCCGCGCAGGCTGAGCCGGGCCTGCTCCAGCCGGGCCTGCACCTGGCCGGAGACGACCAGGCGCCGGTCGGCCCGGGCGCTCACGCGCAGCGCCTGGGCCTGCGCATCGAGCGCCATGCGCAGCCGGCTGGCGCCGGCGGGCAGCCATTCGACGAAGCCCTGCGCCGTCAGGGCGCCGCCCTGTTCGCCGGCGCCGCGCAGGCTGAGCTCGTCGATCTGCAGGCGCTGGCCCTGCAGGCCGGCGCGCAGCCGGCCCTGGCTGAACTCGATGCCGTCCACCACCGAGCGCACCGAGAGCTCGTCGGCCTGCAGCGTGCCGCGCCATTGCGGGGCGGCTCGCGTGCCGGTCAGGCTGGCCTGCGCCGCCAGCGTGCCCTGGATGCGCCAGCCGGGCGGGGCCAGCACCGACCAGGCGCCCACGCGGGGCAGCTGGGCGCGCAGCGTGCCGGCCAGCGGGGCATCGGCGGGCCATTGCCAGCCGCCGGCGTCGCGCCGCAGCCGGGTGGCCAGGTCGGCCTCCAGCTGGCCGGCGCGCTCGCTGTCCCAGCGCAGGCGGGCCGAGAGCTGCTCGCCCTCGGCGCTGAGCGTCAGGCGCGCCTCGCGCACCCCGGCGCTGAGGCCGCCGGCGGGGGCGGATTCGTGCTGCAACGCGAGATCGCCTCCGGTGCGCGCCAGCGTGGCGCGCGCGCGCAGCGTGTCGGCGAGGGTGAGGTCCCAGTCGCCGCCGAACACCAGGTCGCCGCGCAGGCCGAGTTCGGCCAGGGTGGCGCCGCCCAGCTGCTCCAGCCAGCCCAGGGGCAGGCCCTGCAGCTGGCCGCGGGTCTGCCAGCTCTGGCGCGCGGCGCTGCCCTGGCCCTGCTGCTGCCAGCGCAGCGGCTGCCAGGAGACGGTGGCCTGGCCGGGTGCCGGGCCGGTCAGCTGCAACTGGCCGGCGGCCACGCTCAAGGCCTGGCGGGCGGGCCGGGTTTCCCAGCGCCAGGGCAGGCCGGCGGCGAGCTGTGCCGTCCAGGGGTCGGGGCGCTGGCCGTCCTGCAGGGTCAGCTGCGCCCGGTCGAGCTGGCCTTGCCAGGCGCCTTCCGGTCCGCGGCCGCCGCGCGCCTGGGTCTGCAGCGCGTACTGCCGCGTGCCCTGCTGGGCGCGCCCCTGCAGCGTGAAGCTCAGGTCGCCCAGGCGGCCGGCCAGCTCGGCGTGCAGGTCGCGCAGCTGCCAGGCCGGGGTGGCCGGGGCGTTGGCGGGCTGCCAGTCCAGCCGGGGAGCGTCCAACGTGCTCTGCACGGTGAGCGCCTGGCCCTGCGGCTGCCAGCCGCCGCGCCACTGGCCGGTCCAGCTGGCGCTGCCCCGGGGGGCGGCGGGGCCCAGCGCGGCGGACAGGCCGGGCCAGCGGGCCAGCCAGCGCCAGGCGGCGTCGGCCTGCGTGACGCGCAGCTCGAAGCGGCCCTGGCCGTCGCGCGCGGCGAGGTGGCCCTGCGCGTCGAGCCGGGCGCCGGGCAGCGTCAGCGCGAGCTGGCCGCTCGTGGCGCGGCTGGCCAGCTGGTGGGTCAGCTGGGCCTGCAGTTGCGCGTCCGCCCCCTGCAGTTGCAGCGTGTCCAGCGTCAGGGTGTCGCCCTGCCAGCGGCCGCGGACGCTGGCGCGCTGCAGCGGCAGGCCGGCCGGCGGGGTGCGGCCGGCGGCGCGCAGTTGCGCCTCGAACGCGATCGGGCCGGTCGTTCCAGGGGAGGCGCCGGGCGTGGCCTGTCGCGCCGTCAGCTCGCCGTCCAGCGCGGCGGCGGGCAGCGCGCGGTGCAGGGCGGCCGGGTCGATGCCGCGCAGGCGGGCGCTGCCTTGCCAGGTCGGGTGCTGGCCGGGGCCGGCGGCGGGCAGGACGCGGCCTTCGGCCTCCAGCTGTCCTCCCGCGCCCTCGGCCTGCAGCGCGCGCACGGTCCATTGTGGGTCGAGATGGTCCAGCGAGGCGTTCAGCCGCCGCAAGGGCAGGCGCTGCTGGTCCCAGGGGCCGGGCAGGGTGTTGCGGGCCTCGACGCTGGCGTGCCAGCCGGCGCCCTGGGGCGTGACCCGCGCGCTGCCGCTGAGCGCGGTGCGTGGCGCGCCGGGCCAGAACAGGGCCAGGTCCAGCGCGCGCCAGTCGGCGCTGGCCTGCTCGATCGGCTGGGCCTGCCAGGGCCGCAGGCGGGCCGAGGCCTCGGCCCGCAGCGCCTGCGCAGGCTCCTGCGGTTGTAGCGCGAGCTGCAGTTCCAGCAAGGGCTGGTGGCCGGAAAGGTTCCCCATCAGCGTGGCCCGGGCCTGCACCGGCAGGGGCGGGTGTCCGCCGGGAACGGGCGCGCTGAGATCGCCGGCCAGCCGCGCGTCGAGCGTCATCGGTGCGCGGGCCAGCACGCTGGCCTGGCCACGGTAGCGGCCGGCCGCGATCTGCACGCCGTCCAGGCGCACGCTGTGCTGCGTGCCATCAAAACGGTAGTGACCGGCCAGGCCGCTGGCCTGCAGCGCCGGCGGGCCGCGCCAGTCCAGCGTGCCGACCTGGAACGGCAGCTCCAGCTGCAGGGGCAGCACCAGGCTGGCGGGCGCGCTGGGCGGCGATGGCGGGCGCTGGTCGTCGATGAGCAACCGGGCGACGCGCAGCTGCGTGACCTGCCACGGGCCGGACCGCAGGGCGCGCCAGGACCAGGCGACCTCCACCTGCTGGGCCTCGATGTGCAGGCCGCCCTGCTGCCAGCGCAGGTGGCCCAGGCGGCCGCCCTCGCGCAGCGAGCCCTGAACATCCTGCCAGGCCAGTGTCTGGCCCGCCGGCAGCAGGGCCGTGGCGACGCGCAGGCTGGTGGCCAGCGACGATGATGTGCCCGACCAGAACCACAGCGCGGCCGGCAGCACCGCCGCGAGCAGCAGCAGGGTGCCGATGACGTGGAGCAGGCGGCGCCAGCGCATCAGAAGCTGAACCCCACGTTCAGGTGCAGGCGCCAGCGCCGCAGGGCCACGCCGTAGGCCAGGTCGATCTGCAGCGGCCCGACGGGGCTGCGCCAGCGCGCGCCGGCGCCGACGCCGACCTGGGCGCGCAACTCGCCCGCCCGGTCGGCCACCGAGCCGGCGTCCACGAACAGCGTGCCCTCCCAGTCGGTGAGCCGGTTGCCGGACAGGATGGGGCGCTGCCACTCCACGCTGCCCACGGCGAGGTAGCGGCCGGCCGCCACCGCGCCGGAGGGCTGGCGCACGCCGATGTCGCGCAGGCCATAGCCGCGCACGCTGGTGTCGCCGCCGGTGAGGAACAGCTGGGTGCTGGGCAGGGTGGCGCCGTCGCGCGCCAGCACCGCACCGCCCTCGGCGCGCACCGCCAGACGGCCGGCCCGCGCCAGGGGCCGCCCGCTGCGTTCGCTGCGCGCCAGCGGCCAGTAGCCGAGCCAGCGCCCCAGCACCCGGGTGAAGGGCGTGCGCTCCGGGTTCAACGTGGTGCCCGCGCCCAGCTCCACGCCCAGGCCGTAGCCGGAGGAGGGGAAGGGCAGGCTGTCAAACTGGCGCTGGGTCCAGGCGTAGTTGGCGCTCAGCGCGTCGGCGAGCACCGAGCTGTCGGCGCCGGTGGTGCGGGCGCGGTCGTGCTGCAGGTAGACCGAGCGGTCGAAGTGCTCGCTGGTCTGGGTGCGCCCGGCGCGCAGGCGCAGGCTGCCGACCTGGAAGCTGGCGGCCTGCTGGCGCTGCAGCAGGGCGGAGGCCAGCCAGCGCCAGTTGCCAGCGTCGGGCGGGGCGGTGAGTTCGCTGCCCAGCACCTGGGTCTCGCGGTCCAGCGACAGCTTGGAGACGGCGCGCCAGCCCAGCCCGGGCAGCTGGTGGTGCGTGTGCTCGGCCGAGACGCGGGCGCCGCTGTCGGTGCTGGCACCCAGGCCGAGCACCAGCTTCTGCCGCTTCGCCTCGCGCAGCTGCACGAGGACCGCCGCGGCGGCCGGGGCGGCCTCGGTGTCCAGCGAGACGAAGGCGGCGTCGAAGTAGCCGCTGTCCAGCAGGCGCTTCTGGGCGTCGGCCAGGTCGCTCTGCCGGTAGGGCGTGCCCGGCGTCAGCCGGGTCAGTCGCGTCACCATGGCCTCGTCGTAGCGCTCGCTGCCGCTGAGCTGCAACGGCCCCAGCCGGTAGGCCGGGCCGGAGTCGAAGCGCAGCCGCAGGCGCACCGTGCCGGCCTCGGCATCGACGTCGGCCAGGCTCTCGGCCAGCGTGCCGGCCGGGTAGTGGCGCGCGGTGAGGCGGCGCAGCGCCTCGGCCTTGGCCTCGTCCCACGCGGCCTGGCTGAACGGCTGGCCCTGGCGCAGCGACCAGCCGCCGCGGATCGCGCCGCGCTGGCCGCGCGCGTCCTCGTCGTCGGCGATGGGGCCGCTGAACTCGATGGCTACCTCGCTGACGCGCGCCGGCGCGCCCGGCGTCACCTGCAGCCGCACCTGGCGTGGCTGGCTGGCGCTGGCGGGCGTCTGCTCGAAGCGGATCCGCGGGGCGAAGTAGCCCAGCGTGGCCAGCAGTTCGCGCGCGTTGTCCTCGGCGGCGTCCAGCAGGCGGCGCAGTTCAGCGTCGTCCAGGTCACTCAGTTCGCGGTAGCGCTGCAGCTCCAGGTGGCGGCGCAGCACCTCGGCGACCTCGTCCGGCGCCTCGATCGTCAGCTCGAACGCGGGCGCGGGTGCAGCGGCCTCGCTGCGGGGCTGGGCGCTGGCCGGCCAGGGCGCGCCGGCGCCGGCCAATGCCAGCAGCAGCAAGGCCCGGCCGGTCAGGCGCGCGGGGACGCTGCAATCGGGCATCGGCACGGGGCGGTGGCAGACGGGGGCGGGACAGGCATCGGAATGGCCATGCAGATGTTCTTGGTATCGAGGTGTCAATTTACCAGCCGATGGACAATGGCTTTTTTGCCCAGGGGGATGCAGATGGGATCGTCACGGTCATTACCCGGCTTCGAGGCGCCGGCGGTGGGCTTCGAGCAGCCTTTCGAGATGCTGCAGGCCTGCCACGAGCGCGTGCAGCGCAGCCTGGACCTGCTGCAGCGGCTGGTCGCGCACATCGATGCCCAGGGGCACGACGCCGCCTCGCGCTCGGCGGCGGCCGACGTGCTGCGCTACTTCGACCTCGCGGCGCCGCTGCACCACGAGGACGAGGAGCTGCACGTGTTCCCGCTGCTGGCGGACAGCGCCGACGCCGGCCTGCGCGCGGCGGTGGCGCGGTTGCGCGACGAGCACGCGCGCATGGGGGCGCTCTGGGAGCGGCTGCGCGGCGTGCTGCTGGCCTGGCGCGACGATCCCGCCGCGCCGCCCGTCGATGCGGCCAGCCGCGCGTTGGCTGAGGCCTTCATCGGCTGCTACGAGTCCCACATCGCCACCGAGGAGCAGTGCATCTACCCGGCGGCCCGGCGGCTGTTCGACGCCGAGGGGCTGGCGCGCATCGGCGCCGAGATGCAGGGGCGCCGGCGCGGCGGCTGAGTCGCGTGCCCATGGCCGGCTTAGTCGTCCGCTCCTTGCGCCTGGCGATTGGCGAGCTATAAATAGAGGTGATGGCAGGTTTCGGATGGGCTTTTTGCCCGCTCGGGCGGCTTCCATGGCCGAACGGTTCCCTGGCCTGCCATCATTGGAAGGATGAGGTGGTTGCCATGACCCGTAAGTACATCGATTGCCGGGAATACCCCAGCGAGATGAATTGCACTGTGGCGCTGTCGGCCGACACCGAGGCGGAACTGCTGGAAGCGGCGGTCCAGCATGCGGTGGCCGTGCACCAGCACCAGGACAGCCCGGAACTGCGCGCTCAGCTGAAGCAGCTGTTCAAGGATGGCACGGCGCCGGTCGAGGCACCGCGCAAGTAAGCGTCCGGCGCGCCCTGCTTGAGCGGGCGATGGGCTATTTGTTGAGCATCCGCATGGCCTCCTCTAGGCCCTTAAGCGTGAGCGGAACCATGCGCTGGCCCATCAGTTGCTGAACCAGGGCGATGCTCTGGCGGTACTGCCACATGCCGGGGGGCTCGGGGTTGATCCAGGCGAACTTGGGGAAGGCATGTGTCAGGCGCTGGAGCCATTCGGCACCAGCTTCCTCGTTGTTGTATTCCACGCTGCCGCCAGGCTGCAGGATCTCGTAAGGGCTCATCGTCGCGTCGCCGATGAAGATGAGCTTGTAGTCCTTGTTGTACTTGCGGATGATGTCCCAGGTCGGGAACTTCTCGACGTAGCGGCGCTGGTTGTTCTTCCACAGGAAGTCATAGACGCAGTTGTGGAAGTAGTAAAACTCCAGGTGCTTGAACTCGTTCTTGACTGCGGAGAACAGTTCCTCCACGCGCTGCACATGCTCGTCCATGGTGCCGCCCACGTCCATCAGCAGCAGCACCTTCACGTTGTTGTGCCGCTCGGGCACCATCTTGATGTCCAGGTAGCCGGCGTTGGCGGCGGTGGCGCGGATGGTGTCCGGCAGGTCGAGTTCCAGCTCGTGGCCCTCGCGCGCGAACTTGCGCAGCCGGCGCAGCGCGACCTTGATGTTGCGCGTGCCCAGCTCCTGCGAGTCGTCGTAGTCCTGGTACGCGCGCTGCTCCCAGACCTTGACCGCGCTCTTGTTGCCGCCCTTGCCGCCGATGCGGATGCCCTGCGGGTTGGTACCGCCGTGGCCGAAGGGGCTGGTGCCGCCGGTGCCGATCCACTTGCTGCCGCCTTCGTGGCGCTCCTTCTGCTCCTCCAGGCGCTTCTTCAACGTCTCCATCAGCTCGTCCCAGCCCATCTTCTGGATGGCGGCTTTCTGTTCGGGGGTGAGCTCGCGCTCGAGCACCTTGCGCAGCCAGTCGGCGGGGATCTCCTTGGTGAAGTCGGCCAGCAGCTCCACGCCCTTGAAGTAGGCGGCGAAGGCGCGGTCGAACTTGTCGAAGTGCTTCTCGTCCTTGACCAGCGTGGTGCGGGCCAGGAAGTAGAAGTCGTCGATCGAGCAGGCGTCCTCGTTGCCGGGGCCGACCACCTGCGCCTGCAGCGCTTCGAGCAGGGTCAGGAATTCCTTGACGGAGACCGGCAGCTTGGCCGCGCGCAGGGTGTAGAAGAAGTCGATCAGCATGTTCTTGGCTCCCGGCCCTTACCGGACGGGTTTGTACCGCTCCAAAAGGTAGAGCAATTGCGCGCGCGCCTCGGGCCATTCGCCGGCGCGCATGCTGTACATCACGGTGTCGCGGATGGTGCCGTCGCGGCGCAGCGCGTGGCCGCGCAGCACGCCGTCCTTGCGGGCGCCCAGCCGTTCAATGGCGCGTTGCGAGGCGAAGTTGAAGTTGTCGGTGCGCCAGCCGACCACGTGGCAGTCCAGCGTGTCGAAGGCATGTCCCATCAGCAGCAGCTTGGTCACGGTGTTGACGTGGGTGCGCTGCGCGCCGCGCGCATACCAGGTGTAGCCGATCTCCACGCGCCGAACGGCGGGCAGGATGTCGTGGTAGCTCGTGCTGCCGAGCACGCGCCCGCTGGTCTCGTCGAGCACGGCAAAGGCCTGGCGGCTGCCTTCGGCCTGCATGCGCAGAGCGGCCTCGATGTAGGCGCGCGTCTGGTCGGGTTCCGGCACCGAGGTGATGCGCAGCTGCCACAGCGCGCCGTCGGCGGCCGCGGCACGCAGACCCCCCTCGTGCGCCAGGGCCAGCGGCTCCAGCCGCACGCCGCGGCTGCTCAGGGTGACGGGTTCGACGAAGGCCACGTTCACTCCTTGGCGGTGTTCTGCCGGTCCGCGCGCCAGCGCCGCGCGCCCTGCAGGCCGAGACCACCGCCCAGGCCGACCAGCACGATGGCGCCGATGCTGGCGTTGTCGTAGCCGGCGCTGAACAGATCCAGTCCGAGCCACTGGGCCAGGCCGTAGCCGGCCAGCGCCCCGAGCACAAAGCCCACGGCGTCGGTGATGCCTTCTACCAGCAGGGGGTGGTTCATGGCGCTGCGCTCGGGATTCAGCGGTTGCGCTGGTTCATGTAGACCAGCTTCTCGAACAGCGACACGTCCTGCTCGTTCTTCAGCAGCGCGCCCACCAGAGGCGGCACGGCGACCTTGTGGTCAGCGCTCTGCAGCGCTTCCAGTGGGATGTCCTCGGCCACCAGCAGCTTGAGCCAGTCGAGCAGTTCGGAGGTGCTGGGCTTCTTCTTCAGGCCGGGCAGGTTGCGCACGTCGTAGAAGGTCTTCATCGCCACCGCCAGCAGCTCGGCCTTGAGCGTGGGGAAGTGCACGTCCACGATCTGCTTCATCGTGTCGGCGTCGGGGAACTTGATGTAGTGGAAGAAGCAGCGGCGCAGGAAGGCGTCGGGCAGTTCCTTCTCGTTGTTCGAGGTGATGACCACCAGCGGGCGGTGCTTGGCGCGGATCATCTCGCGCGTCTCGTAGCAGTAGAACTCCATGCGGTCGAGCTCGCGCAGCAGGTCGTTCGGGAATTCGATGTCGGCCTTGTCGATTTCGTCGATCAGCAGCGCCACCGGCTGGTCGGCGGTGAAGGCCTGCCAGAGCACGCCCTTGACGATGTAGTTCTCGATGTGCTTGACCTTCTCGTCGCCCAGCTGCGAGTCGCGCAGCCGGCTCACCGCGTCGTACTCGTACAGGCCCTGCTGGGCCTTGGTGGTGGACTTCACGTGCCACTGCAGCAGCGGCAGGCCGAGCGCCTGAGACACCTCCTCGGCCAGCATGGTCTTGCCCGTGCCGGGCTCGCCCTTGACCAGCAGCGGGCGTTTGAGGGTGAGGGCCGCGTTGACGGCCAGCGTCAGGTCCTGGGTGGCGACGTAGGTGGGGGAGCCTTGGAATTTCATGGTGCGTTGGTGATGGAAAACACTAGCTTCGGCCTCAATGATGACCCATATAATTTTTTTTGACCTGTCTCAAGCAACGAATGATTGTGAGGGCGAAATGATCAGAGCGATGTCCGTGGGGTTTGCCGTCACTGTCGCGGTCGCGACAGTCCTGTCTGCCCAGGCCCAGGAGGTCCAGGGCGACGTGAAAGCCGGCGCGGGCAAGATCGCCATGTGCATCGGCTGCCACGGCATCCCGGGCTACCAGGCCAGTTTTCCGGAAGTGCACAAGGTGCCCAAGATTTCAGGGCAGGGCGCCAAGTACATCATGTCCGCGCTGCAGGCCTACCAGAAGGGCGAGCGCCGGCATCCGACCATGCGCGGCATCGCCAGCAGCCTGAGCGAGCAGGACATGGCCGACATCGCCGCCTATTACGCGCAGCACGGTCAGGGCGCGGGCACGCCGGCCGCCGTGGCGGCGCGCGAGCCGGCGGGCGCGGTGGCCGAACTCTTGAAGAAGGGCGCCTGCGTCTCCTGCCATGGCGACAATTTCTCCAGGCCGATCGACCCGAGCTACCCCAAGCTCGCCGGCCAGTACGGCGACTACCTGTTCGTCGCGCTCAAGGCCTACAAGGCCGAGGAGGCCAGCGCCCCGGTCGGTCGCGCCAATGGGGTCATGGGCGGCGTGGCCAAGCAGTTCTCCAACGCCGAGCTGAAGGCGCTGGCCGGTTACATCGGCTCGCTGGACGGCGAGCTCAAGACCGTGCCGCAGTCCAAGTTCCGCTGAGCGACCGCGTCCTTCCGTCCGTCCGGAACGGCCGCACCCGGTCGGCCGGCGCACGCCGTGAGGGTTTCTACGGGTGCCCCGAGCGAGTTGACGGCTGTCAAACCCTGATTCGCCTGCTGTTCTCCAATAGCGCCTGGGTGCGCCAGCCTGCCGTGTGGGTGTTCGCGTCGCGAAGCCGCCGGCCTGGTGTCACGCCGCAGGGCGCCATGTGCAAGACGGGGGCGGCGGATGAACGGAAAGCGGGATGTTGCGCGACCAAGGACGGGGCCGCCCGGCGGGGAGGGCGGCGCGCTCGTCCCGTTGTCGCGGGACGCCGCCGAAGGCCTGGCGCTGGCCGCTCTCGACGCCTTGCATCTGAGGCTTTGCGTGCTCGATGGCGGCGGCCACATCGTCGCCACCAACCGGGCATGGCGGGAATTCGATGCGGCCGAGGGGGCCGATAGGCCGTCGGGCGAGGGGGCGCGGGCCGCACCGTGCATGCCGTGGGACATGCCGTGCTGGACGGCGCAAACCGCCGACACCGTCCGGTGTGCCGTGGCTCAATTGCTGGATGGCCGGCGTCAAGGCTTCTCGCTGGTGTACGAATGTCCTGGGTCGTCGGTCCCGCGCTGGTTTGACCTGCGCATCACGCGCCTGCCCGGCGATGGTGACGCGCGGCTGCTGATGACGCACGACGACATCACGGCGTACAGGCAGGCGCAGGAGCGCAGCGCCGAGCGTCTCAGGCAACTTGGTGCGCATTGGGAATCCGTGCAGGAGGAACAGCGCGCCATGCTGGCGCGTGAACTGCATGACGAAGTTGGCGCCGCGCTGACCCTGCTCAAGCTCGATCTGGCGTCGACCGTTGGCCTGCTGCCGAACGATCCGGCCGTGCGCGGCCGCTTCGACGGCCTGCTGGCGCAGGTGCAGTCGGCGCACCAGGCCGTCAAGCGCCTTTCGTCGGAGCTGCGTCCTGCCACGCTGGACGCGCTGGGCCTGATGGCGACGATCCGCTGGTACGTCGATCGGTTCTCGCGCCGCAGCGGCATCGCCACCACGTTGCATCTGTCGGAGCCTGTGCGGCTTTCCGAGGTCGCGAGCATGGCCGTGTTCCGCATCCTCCAGGAGGGTCTGAGCAATGTGGCGATGCATGCGGCTGCCAGCCGCGTCACGGTTCAGGTTCGCCGGCAGGACGGCGAGTTGGTGCTCGAGATCACCGACAACGGTCGAGGTGTGACCGACAGCGAGTTGCAGCGGCCCGGCTCCTTCGGCGTCATCGGCATGCGCGAGCGCGCCGGTTACCTCGGCGGCACGTTGCTGATCAGCGGCACGCCAGGTGTCGGCACGCAGCTGACGCTGCGCATTCCCCTCGACAGTGGATCAGGACGGGCGGAAGAAAGGGGCAAGGTCCATGGTGAACATCCTGGTGGTTGACGACCACGCGGTCGTTCGCAGCGGCGTGAAGCAGTTCCTGGCCTCCACCGACGATCTGCGCATCGTCGCCGAGGCCGCGACCGGTGAGCATGCGCTCGCCCAGTTGCGCGCGCAGTCCTGCGACCTGGTCCTGCTCGACCTTCGCCTGCCCGACCTCGGCGGCATGGAGGTGCTGCGTCGCATCAAGGCGGGGCATCCGGCCCTGCCCGTGCTGGTGTTCAGCATGTTCTCCGAGGACGAGTTCGCGCTGCCCGTGCTGCAGGCGGGCGCCAGCGGCTACCTGTGCAAGGACAGCGCCCCCGAGCAGATCCTGCTGGCGCTGCGCACCGTCGCCACGGGCGGCCGCTATATCAGCCCGGCACTCGCGGAGAAGCTGCTGGACGGCACCGCTTGCCCGGGCCGCAGGGAACCCCACGAAGCACTGTCCGCGCGGGAGATGGAGGTGCTGCTGGACCTCAGCCGGGGCATGTCGCTGACGCGTATCGGCGATCAGCTGCACCTGAGCGTGAAGACCGTCAGCACTTACCGCGCACGCATCCTCGAAAAACTGCACGTGGCGTCCAACGCCGAGATCACCCGCTACGTGCTGGAGCACCGGCTGGGGTGAGTGAAGCGCGCCTGTTCCCCGGTCGGGGTGGGGCGCCCGCGGTGTCGGCAAGCTGCTTCCCGTGCCCTGGCGCATGTCGCATTCCGCTTGAATGGCCTGTAGGAGAACGCTGACAAAGATCGCGCCAACTTCCTAGGCATGAGACGTGGAATTCCGGCAGATCGTGACGGGCGGAAATGAAAGACTCCTCAAGGGGTGCAGGCGGCCAAGCGACGGAACTCCTTCCTCCAGCGACGCCGTGCCTTGATCTCATGAGGAGACTCATCATGGCGACTCTGACGCTTGTAGGCAGTATCAAGATCGACGAATCGAGTGGATTGCAGGACAACGACACCGCCACGGCGCTGCCCACGACCTTCTCGACCCGTTTGGGTGCGATTGAGACCGCCGCGCCGGGGACTGAGACGCGGATCGAAACAGCGGTCAGTTCCGGCAACGTGATCAACATCAGCAGTACCGGCTTCGTCAACCTGGCCTTCACCGACAGCAACGGTGCACCCCTGAACGGCCTCGACAGTGGGTTGAAGACGGTGGCCGGCGACGCGATCCTGCTCTACACCGACAGCGGCGCGAGCTCCAATGACAACATCCTGATTGGCAAGACCGCCAGCGGAGCTCTGGCCTTCGTCGTCTATGCCGAAGAAACGCTGACCAGCGGGGCCGTCACCGGGGCCAAGTTCTGGATGGTCGAGTACGTGCCGATCCAGCACGACACCACCAACCCGGACGATACCGCGACCATGCTCGGGCAGAAGATCTTCCTGACCGTTTCCGAGAGCCAGAATTTCACTTTCGACGGTGCGCCCTCCGGCAAGAACCTGCTGATGACGTTCGGCGATGCCAGCAGTCAGATCATCGTCACGGGCCAGCATTTCACGTTCGACAACAGTTCAAACGGCATCGATGAGAACGCGACCGAGGAGGTCAACTCCAGCCAGGGCGGCCAGGGCCCCACGACGCTCGGCAACGAGAATCAGATGGTTGATCTGGGTGAGGGGCTGCTCTTCACGCTGGTGACCGGCACCCCGGAGGGGCTGGTCGTGGGTGGCGCGGATACGTTGACCAGCGGCGAGGCGAATCTGCCTTCCAGCATCAACTTCACGGATTTCTTCGGCACCAGAGGCGCGGATGTGTTCATCTCGCAGCTGCAGGGGAATGGGCCGACCACGGTCAAGATCACGGCGCTGCATGTCACTGAAGCTGCCAATACCGTCCAGGGACTGGACTTCTTCAGCGACATCAATCAGAACGACGACACGAAGTTGCTGATCGACCCGGCGTCCATTCAGGTCATTCCTGGCTCGGACAACAAGGTGACACCGACCATCATCAACAATGGAGACGGGACCTTCACGATCCAGGGGGTTGAGGCGGGTGACACGATCCGCTTTGCACTGCTGTCCGGTCAGACGGACATGACGCGCATCCGTGTCGAAATGCCGGGCACCGCCGATCCGGACTTCGACACGCCGTTCGACATCGGCGGCATCAAGTTGAACCAGTCCTCGACCGCGAAGCTGGACGTCACGCCGGCCTTGCACTTCGACGACGACGGGCCGGATGCGGTGCTGTCCAACACCAATGCCGGGACGGTGGTGCTGGACGAGTCGCCGCTGGCGCCGGCCGGTGACGGCCTGTGGACGGCCACGGCCGACCTGGCCGCCAACTTCGACAGCAACACCGGCACGCCGGGCACTCAGACCAACTACGGCACCGACGGCGCCGGCAGCGTCAGCTTCGCGCTGGCTCTGACGGGCACCGGCGTGGCCTCGGGGCTGTACGCGCTGGATGCGGCCGACACCTCGGCGGGCGATGGTGACGGCATCGGCCAGGGCAGCCAGATCCTGATGAGTCAGGACGCGGTCACGGGCGTGGTCACCGGCTCGGTCGGGGGCACGAACTACTTCACGCTCAGCGTCAACGGCAGCACGGGGGTGGTGACCTTCACGCGGCTGAACAACATCTGGCACTCGAACACGGGCAGCAACGACGAGGCGGCGACGCTGACCACGGCCAGCGCCGACCTGCTGCGGCTGGTGCAGACCGTGACGGATCGCGACGGCGACAGCGACACGGCGGCGCTGAACCTGGGGCAGGGCGTCTTCAAGATCGAGGACGACGGGCCGGACGCGGTACTGTCCAACGCAACCGCCAGCCCGGTGGTGCTGGACGAATCGCCGCTGGCGCCGGCCGGTGACGGCCTGTGGACGGCCACGGCCGACCTGGCCGCCAACTTCGACAGCAACACCGGCACGCCGGGCACTCAGACCAACTACGGCACCGACGGCGCCGGCAGCGTCA
>Ga0255338_1000331_pt1 | contig 172368 bp, 132 predicted proteins | sample MeOH1_35cm_T4_19_FD_203715 | JGI IMG/M metagenome (GOLD analysis project Ga0255338, IMG submission 203715) | Sandy soil microbial communities from University of British Columbia, Vancouver, Canada - MeOH1_35cm_T4_195 | ecosystem: Engineered > Artificial ecosystem > Sand microcosm >... | reverse complement strand
GATCACACGCATTCACATCGCTCTTATCTACAGCCTTGGTTACAACTACGTCTGCAGGTTTATTAATCGTAAATGTTGCCGTGTAAGTCGATCCTGCATAGCACTTGTCAGCGATAGTCCATGTAACCATTACACTGCCGCCGCAATAGTCTGGTGCGGTAGTCTTGTCAGGTGTAGAAGTCGGTGCACATCCGCCGCTTACTTTTGCTGTGGCCAGCCATAAATTGAAGGCGTTCTGTGCTGCTGTCTGATCGGCCAGATCACACGCATTCACATCATTCTTATCTACAGCCTTGGTTATTTGAAGTGATGGTGCTGCGGCTACCTTGAAGGTCGATGTGCATGTCGACGTTTTTCCACAGTCATCTGTTACGCTATACGTAAAACTTAAATTAACTCCGGCACATTCAGGATTAGCAGGTAACACAGGAATTTCGTTGATATTGGTTGTTACCGGCTCAGTTCCATCTGAGTAACTAAATCCCCCTGCCCATGCATTATAAGCATTTTGAATGTTTTCGGTTGTACATGCAGGCAAATCAACCGGATTTGGACAATGAGCAACCGGGGGTTGTGCCAAAAGTTGCAGCTGAATAGGTGGTCCAGGAATATCTTTTAATTCTGATTGAGAAGAATTACCTGAAGTCCTTGTGCGCACAAATAAAGTACTTAATGATTTACACGGATCTTCAGCAATATTAAACAGCGCATTTAAATTAACTGCACCCTCGCACCACTGATTAACAACATAACTACCAGGATTAGTACCATAAACATCGAAAGGTACATTAGTTGCCGCAGTATTGACAGTGGCATAAATTTGCCCTGCAAATTCTGAATTTGGGTGTTCTACGTATTGGAATACTCCAGGAGATACTTGAGTCCACACATTAATTACAACTGTAGCAACGGGTCCTCCGTTGGTAAATTGAACGGTAACCAATACATCGCCTACCGTCCGTCCTGCATCAGGTCCTTCTGAAGTAAACCCACCACCAATATTCATGGTCAGTGAGTTCTGCAAAAACTCAAAATCAATGTAACTGCTCCCGTTGGTAACCTGCCGGTCGGCAGCAAAAATACACCACAAATCTGCAGGGTTCCCAGGATTTCCGTATTTATCCAGGATAGCAGCATTTCCGTAAGTAAAATGAACTCCAACATTCTGAATTTCATTTTTATTAGGTACCTGCCCCGGCCCCCATAAATAAGTGTTAGGGTCGTCATTAATTTTAGTAGATGTTAAAAAGATATTCTCATCTTGCGTATCTCCACCCCAGTGATCCTGAATGAAAAAAGTCATTGTAGGATCTGAAGGAAGAGCTCCGGTAAACAAGCCGCGCCCAGCTCCAGGATAAAGAGTCGGATCATAAAACCAGTCGCCAACACCAGCAGGCGCGGGTGTATTAGCAAAAGCATCGCCATCAACACCAAAACCTCCAATAGGAGTTTGTACAGGCACAGTTCCCTGAACATTCTGAGCTGTTGAATTATAAGTTACGGTAAGCATTGCCATAAAGAAGAATGGCAGTAAAAGAATTCGGCAACAGGCTAAGAGTTTAGCCAATTTTGCACGCAATAGCATAAGGTAGTGATTATTCATAATCATAACGCTTTAATTAATCATCTATGAATGGTAAGGTATTGCAGATTAAAGCAGGAAAACTTTAATTAAAGCTTCAATAATCTGTAGATAAAAGAGCGGAAATAAATCCCTGATGATTAATGAAATAATGTAAAAGCAACAAAGAAGAAGTCATTCCAGAAGTAGTGTACCCATAAACTAACCTCTCAGGATAAAAAACAATGTTATAAGCATTTTACGCAATATCGGAACTTATAACCAGGCAAACCACTTGTAAAACATATGCTGCTATATGAATTTCTTTTTTAATTATTTATCTTTGTTTTACACCTCACTTTCTTTTTTGAAATGGTGCCGAACGGGGAGCATTTGACTTTTGCGGGTTAAGCTTCCTGTTCTTTTTATTTGTATTCAATTTTCTTGTTTTTCAATGAATTTCTCTCCCCCAAAAACTGAATCAGGGCGGATTAATCTTTCACTCAGTACTCTCGCTTTATCTGAGAATCAAAATCTCTTAAAACGAGTTAAATCAAAGCAGATTTAGTGCAAATTATACTATTTCTATTAAAGTTACGAAGATTGAGGTTCTGGAAAAAATAAACTTGTCTTCGTAATTGCAACATTTACCAAAACATGATCCTGAACGATCAAAAAACACATCTCAATTACCAAAACATTTTTTAAGCAATATTAAGAATATTGGACCTGAATGTATTTTTATTAAATTTAGGTGCTTTATTTCTGTTTGCAAAATTCTCTTAGGTTTCATAACTTAGTTAAGAACAATCACACAACCATGTACAAAAAACTAAGTATCAAGGAGTGGGCTGTAGAAGATCGTCCGCGCGAGAAAATGCTTGCTAAGGGAATCCGGTCGTTATCCGAAGCTGAGCTAATTGCCATCCTTATAGGTTCCGGTAATCTGGATGAGTCGGCAGTCGAGTTATCCCGCCGAATTCTGGCCTCGGTAAATAACAACCTCAATGAACTTGGAAAGAAGACCATAACCGATTTGCGAAAATTTAAAGGTATAGGCGAAGTCAAAGCCATTACAATTATGGCAGCGCTGGAGCTTGGGCGAAGACGCAAAGAAACAGAGCCCGACGAAAAGCCCAAGGTAGTAACCAGTGCAGATGCTGCTGCAATCTTTAAACCTTTGCTGAGCGACCTGTCTCATGAGGAATTTTGGGTACTGCTGCTTAACCGCAATAACCTTATCATCGATAAACTGATGATTAGTCAGGGAGGAATTTCGGGAACCATTATTGATGTACGCATCATCCTGAAAATGGCGCTTGACAATCTGGCTTGTTCGCTTATACTTTGCCATAACCATCCATCGGGGAACCTTATGCCCAGTGAAGCCGACAAGGAAATTACCAGAAAAATGAAAGAGGCCGGCAAACTCCTTGACATTGCCGTACTCGACCACCTGATAATCGGGAATAATGCATACTTCAGCTTTACCGACGAAGGATTAATGTGATTTGAAACTATGACAATCAATTGCAAATTGTTAGCTTTATCGGGCTAAATTTTAAATTCAGTGGAAAGTCAGCCAACATCAAAAGTCTTAATTTTTACACCCGAGATCACTCCTCGCGTTGTTTATTCATTCGGTTTCATTTTTCAAACGATATTGGGCACTGAACTGATTTTCACTTCCAGTCCTGAAGATTTTAAGCAATCAACTTCGCCCCGGATAAACTATTCATCCACCAACTTTTCATCAGGATTATTCCTCTACGCACATCCATTGTTATTCGAAAAAAACATTGTTGATCAGGACGTAGAAGCTATAGAATTCAGGCAATTAAAAGTATTCTTTCCATCATCTGCCGATTCCTTCCTTCCCTTCGACCCATTTGCATTTTCGTTTTATTTGATTTCGAGGTACGAAGAATACCTGAATGAAGATACCGACAACTATGGGCGGTTTAAGGACTCTGAAAATATTCTTGTAAAGCTTGATTTGCACCAAAAACCAATTGTTGACAAAATCGCCTATTGGATTGCAGAAGAACTAATCCAAGAATTTCCGGAATTCAGGATAAGACAACGATCTTTTCAGTTTGTCACGACCATCGACATCGATAATGCCTGGGCTTTCCAGAATAAAAGCCTGTTGGTTTCTTTTGGTGGTATTACAAAAGCCATTTTACATGGACGATTAAATGAAGTAAAACAACGATTTGCTGTTGCCTTCAGATTAGCCGATGATCCATATGATACCTACAAATACATTCTGGAAACGTACAATGGACAGTTGAGTCGCATCCTGTTTTTCTTTTTGCTTGCTGATCGAAACCGGTTCGACAAGAGTTTATCATACACAAACAAACCGTTTCAACACCTCATAACCAGTCTGGCCAATGTTTGCGATGTAGGTATTCATCCATCGTTTTCGTCAAGCGAAAAGCCATGGTTGTTTGATACTGAAAAAAAGCGGTTGGAAGATATTATCAACAAACCAGTAGTACGCAGTCGCCAGCACTTTTTAAAACTCAAGTTCCCGAAAACCTATCAAACAGCCCTTAAATCGGGGATAACCGACGATTACACGATGGGATTTGCCGGCCTGGCCGGATTCAGGGCCGGAACCTGTACCCCATTCTGCTTTTTCGACCTGAGCCATAACCGTCAAACAGAATTGATGGTTCATCCTTTTCAAGTGATGGATGTAACTTTAAAAAACTACCTCAATCTGCATCCTCTGCAAGCCTGGCAACTGATTGAAAAGCTGATGCTCGAAATCAAACAGGTAAACGGAACTTTTGTAAGTCTGTGGCACAACGAATCGTTAAGCGATTCCGGGCAATGGCAAGGCTGGCCCGAAGTGTTCCAACAAATTCTTGAAAAAGGCTTAATTTTGGAAAATGAGTAAGCCTGAAATCATTTTTTTAACCAATAAAGATATTGACCGGGAGAAGTGGGACCTGTGCATCACCCAATCGCCCTTTGGAATTGCCTATGCTTTTAGTTGGTATCTCGATCGGATTTGCCCTAACTGGGATGCTTTGATTGATGGCGATTACGAGTATGTTATGCCTCTGGTAAATAACCGGAAATATGGTATCAGTTATATTTACCAGCCATTTTTCACCCAGCAGCTTGGAGTTTTCTCAACGCAAAAAACAGATGGAGTTTTGGTTGATACCTTTCTGGATGCCATTCCGGATCAATTCAGGCTGATTGATATGAAACTGAACATTGGGAATGCAATAAAAAATACCCAATTCAAATTCAGGGAAAATATTACTTACCATCTTCCGCTGAATTCAAGCATCGACGAAATTCGTCAGGGATATAATACAAATACGAAGAGAAACATTCAAAAAGCTATTCAGAATAAGCTATCAGTTGAGATCTCCACAGATATTAGTCAATTTATAGAGTTCACACAAACTAATCTGAAAGAAAAAGCTTCTGAAGTTAAGAATCAGCATTATTCAGCGTTTCAGGAGATTATTCGTTTTGCATTGGCGAATAATCTTGGAGAAATAAACATTGTAACCGACGAACAAAACAACTGGTTGGCAGCAGTTTTCTTCCTGAACACAAATCAAAAGTGTATCTATCTGGCAGCATCTTCCAATTCTGAAGGCAAAGAGAAGAGCGCAATGTCGCTGCTGATAGATAGTTTTATTCAAAAAAATGCCGGAAGTAACCTGACTATTGATTTTGAAGGTTCAAATATTCATGGTATTGCAAGGTTTTATGCAGGTTTTGGAGCTATTCCGCAGACCTATTTTTCAGTCCATCTGAACCGTCTGCCCTGGGTTACCCGAATCCTAAAAAAATGAGCTAGTGGTCGAAAAATAGTTAATTTGTATATTCTACAGCATTCGTTGCGTTTGGTAATTTTATATTACTTTCGCCGAAACTTTTTAAATCATGAAGGTAAATATACTTGGAGAATCAAACTCCATCTTCAACCAGTTCATTTCAGAAATTCGTTGTGAAGTTATCCAGAAAGATCCTATGCGTTTTCGCCGGAATCTTCAGCGTTTAGGCGAGATCTTCGCTTACGAAATCAGCAAAGTAATGGAATACGAATTAACCGACGTCAAAACTCCGCTTGGCGTTGCTCAGGTTTCCACCCTTGTACAACATCCGGTTTTAGCAACAATTCTTCGCGCAGGCCTGCCTGTTCAACAAGGACTTTTAAACATTTTCGACAGAGCTGAGAATGCTTTTATCTCGGCTTACCGCAAATACGATGAAGCCGGTGAATTTCATATCGAATTTGAATATTTAGCCACCCCATCATTAGACGGCAAAACGCTGATACTTTCAGATCCTATGCTCGCTTCAGGTGCATCAATGGAGATTGGTTATCATGCCATGCTGCAGAAAGGAAATCCAAGCCATGTTCATCTGGTGGCTGTAATTGCCAGCAAACAAGGACTTGAGCATGTGGTGAAGCACATCGATTCGGACAATGTGACTTTATGGATTGGTGCTGTCGATCCTGAGATGACCTCGATGTCATACATTGTTCCCGGATTGGGCGATGCCGGTGATTTGGCTTTCGGAGCAAAAATAGATTCGCATTAATGATTACAGATTAACGATTAATGATCAGCGATCGAAGAAGCAAAAATCGTTGATCGTTAATCTTAAATCAAGATCACTCCCACACCAAACAGCACTGTAAACAATAGTGTTGTAAGTGATAGTTTTTTCAAAAACGGATCGAAAAGTCGAGGTTCAGAAATTCGGTTAATCTGCACTAAATCACGAATAAACAAGGGAAATGAAATCAGGAAAAGCCACTGAAAGCCTGATTTGAAGTTGAGCATAGAAAATACCACTGCCGCAATCATCCCTCCTGAAATCATCAGGGTATGATACAATTTTCCACTGGCCCTTCCCATTCGCACAATCATCGTATTTTTTCCTGAAGTACGGTCGTTTTCCACATCGCGCATGTTGTTCAGATTTAGAACTCCTGTGCTGAAAAATCCTATGGAAATGGCCGGAAGAAAAACCAAACCATTAATTTGATGGGTATTCAGAAAATAGGCACCAACTACAGGCAATAATCCGAAAAATATGAAAACAGCCAGATCTCCCAATCCGGCGTAGCCATACGGATTGCTTCCTACGGTGTATTTAAAAGCGGCAATCAGTGCCAAAACGCCCAGCGCAATGTAAATTCCGAAAACCGATAGCGAAAGTCCAATGGTTCCTTCAGCAACGAGCCAAATTCCGGAGGCCAGACTCAATAAAGCCAGAACAATCATTCCGCCACGCATTTGAGCAGGCATAATTTCGCCTCCCTGAACCGTTCTCCGAGGCCCTACTCTTTTATCGTTGTCGGTCCCTTTCTGGAAATCGCCATAGTCGTTGGCAAAATTCGAGAATATCTGGATAAACAGCGCCGTAACAATGGCCAGAATGGTGACTTTCAGGTTGAAACCTTCGTCCAACCCAGCCAAAGCTGCCCCCATCAGAATGCCGGAAACCGCCAGTGGCAAAGTCCTCAAGCGCGCTGCTTTTACCCAACTTTTTAGTGATGCCATAATATGAAGTTTGAAAACGCAAAAAACACAAAGTTTTACACAAAGTTTCGCCAAGGATTCAATTCATTCTTTGCGCGACTCTGCGCCTTTACTCTGCGTGACATTGCGGTTATTCTTTTGGGAACGAATTTACTATGGAAATTTCGGAAACTTTTTAAAGTCGGGCTTGCGTTTTTCGAGGAACGCGTGTTTGCCTTCTTGCGCCTCTTCGGTGAGGTAATACAGCAAAGTGGCATTTCCGGCAAATTCCTGAATACCAATTTGGCCGTCGAGTTCTGCATTTAATCCCAATTTGAGCATGCGCAAAGCCAGCGGACTGTGCTCCTGCATTTTTTGTGCCCAGGCCACCACCTCATCTTCCAACTGATCGAACGGAACCACTTTGTTCACCAAACCCATTTCGAGCGCTTCAGCAGCCGAGTACTGACGGCACATGAACCAAATTTCGCGGGCCTTCTTTTGTCCAACGATGCTCGCCAAATAAGACGACCCCAAGCCTGCATCAAAACTTCCAACTTTCGGGCCAGTCTGGCCAAAGATGGCATTTTCGCTGGCAATGCTAATGTCACAAACCACGTGCAACACGTGTCCGCCACCAATGGCGTAGCCGTTTACCATGGCAATCACCGGTTTGGGCATCGAGCGGATTTGCTTCTGCACTTCCAGAATATTCAGGCGCGGAATGCCGTTTTTGTCAATATAACCGCCAATGCCTTTTACGGTTTGGTCGCCACCGGCACAAAAAGCCTTGTCGCCGGCACCGGTTAACACGATCACGTTGATACGCTGATCCTCGCGGCAAATGCGCAAAGCTTCGCTGATTTCGTTCACGGTGGTTGGCCGGAACGCGTTGCGATAGCGCTCGCGGTTGATGGTAATTTTTCCAATTCCGTCGAAGTACTCAAAAAAGATGTCTTCGTATTCTTTAATGGTTTCCCATGTACGTTTTGTTGTCATGATATTTAGTATTACTTTTTTACTTCTTTAAATAATTCCCGAAACACTTTCACATTCACATCAGCATCGGTAAAAACTTCGAGTACAGCGGCCTTCTGATCGGGTAAATAAAATTCTGTCAATGCCTTTTTCAGATCGCTTTCGTTGCTTGCTGAAAAATATTCCAATCCGAATGCTTTGGCCAAACCCTCAGCTTTGTGGGTATTTTGCGTAAAGAAATGCTCCTGAAATGCAGGAGTTTCTCCCGGCCCTTTAATCATACTGAAAATATTTCCGCCACCGTTGTGAATGACAATGATGCGAAGATTTGAGCTAATGTATTTGTTCCATAGAGCATTAGAGTCGTAGAAAAACGACAAGTCACCTACAATCACCGTGTTTACTTTCTCCGATTCGCTGGCAAAACCAACGGCGGTAGATAAACAGCCATCAATTCCGGCAGTACCTCGGTTGCTGTAATATTCAACCTGACTTATTCGATCATGGATCAATGCATACCTCACCGGCGAGCTGTTTCCGAGATGAACCACCGAGTTTTCAGGAATACTTTTGCCAATCAATTCAAAGGCTTTTAGGTCAGAGAATTGGGCATCGGCTAAAAATTCATCGCGCAACTGATTGATCCTATTTTCTTTGCTTTTCCAGAGTTGCAAATAGTCTGAATTTGCTTGAAATTCTCGTCCAGTAAGAGATTCGAATAACTCAGTTGCTTCAGTTTGAATTACTTTGGTGAGCGATTGGTAAGTGTCGAAATGCTCGGCACCCAAGCTCAACTGCCAGTGTTCGGCAGGTTTATTCTTCCGCAGAAATTGCTTGAGCGATTTCGAAACGAACTGTCCACCCAAGGTAATCAGCAAATCAGGATTGTAATCCAATGTGTTTTCTTCGAGAATGGCCGCCATCAGCGCATCGATGCTTCCAACAAACTGCTCGTTGTGCAAATTCGAAAGGTATTCGTGCAAAACAACCGCACCAGTTTTGGCAACAAAAGCAGCCAAAGCTTTTTCAAGTGCCGGATCGGGGTTCAATTGCCCTGCCAGCACCATTATTTTCTTCGATTGGCCAATAATTTCGGCTAATCCGGAAAGTTCCGCTTCTGAAATTTTCGGTTTTGCCGGGGCAATCGCAATGTCTTTTACTTCAGGCAATTCAGCATCAATTAACTGATGTAATGGTTCTTCCAACGGAATGTTGATGTGCACTGGCGCAGGAGTTCCCGAAACGGCCAGATTCAGGCATTCGCTGATTTGACGGGCCGCAAACCACAGTTCTTTTTCCGATTCGCCCAGCGGCAAATTCACCTCTTTTTTTACAAAATTCCGGTAAATTCCTTCCTGACGGATGCACTGACTTTCCAACTGATCAATCCAATAATCGGGGCGATCGGCGGTGAGCACAATCAAGGGCATATTTTGGTAAAAAGCTTCAGCAATGGCCGGTGCATAATTCAGTGTGGCAGTGCCCGAGGTGCAAACAATGGCCACGGGCTTCTGTTTGGCAATCGACAATCCCAGCGCAAAATAGGCCGCACTGCGCTCGTCAACAATGTTGCGGCAATTAAATCCGGCAACGCCATGAAATGTATGAATCATTGGTGCATTGCGGCTTCCTGGCGAAATCACAATGTCAGTAATGCCCTTTTTCAGGAGCAAAGCGGCTAGTTGATGAATATGCTTTTTGGTACTTATCATTGATTTTCAGGATTGATCACCGAAAGTAACGTTTTTGCCTTTTGATTGGTTTCGTCCCATTCTTTTTCGGGTACCGAACGGGCTGTGATTCCGCCGCCGGCGTACAAAATGTATTCGTCGGAGGTGATTTCCATGCAGCGCAAATTCACGAACAGCGAAACCTGTCCGTCTAACCGCCACGGGCCAAGATAACCAGTGTAATATTTCCTTTGGTATAGCTCGTTTTCGTGAATATATGAGTGTGCCAAATCTTTAGGAAGTCCACACACCGCAGGCGTTGGATGCAATTCGGCCACAAAATTTCCCAACTGATTCTCCACCTTCTCCTTCGGGAAAAAGAAAGAAGTTTTCAGGTGAGCCACTTTCCCGCTTTCCAGTGTTTCCGGCCCAGTAGTTTTGTACTGATGAATGTCGAAATTGAAAAATACATCAAGCATATAGCGCGAAACAAACGCCTGTTCTTCAATATCTTTTGTGCTCCAGTAATATTCTTCGCCATCGTATTTCCGAACCTGCGTTCCAGCCAGCGAAACGGTTTCAAACCGCTCACCAGCCGATTTAACCAAAACTTCGGGAGTGGCTCCCATCCAAATTCCGGCGTAAGGCAGATTCACCAAATAAGTAAATGCATTTGGTGTTTTTTCCTGAAGCTGAAGGAAGGTATTTCCCAAGGAAGCATCCGTTCGTGCGAACGGTATCTGACGCGAAATAATCACTTTCGACAAGGCGCCTTCGCGAATATCCGAGATCGTTTTCAAGATCAATGCCAGATAATCTTCACGAGAAATAGGCTTGCATCTTGCGGCTTGGTTGATCTGTTGAAAAGGCACAAAATCTTCAACATTCAGGGAATCTGAGCCAGAAAAGTCTTCTTTATAAAATTTCGGACGAAGTAAAATAACCGGGCTTTCACTTGTAATCCGGAAAGGAGCAAACACAAATCCGGCTTCACCATTCAGTTGATCAAAACGGTCGTAAATCTTTACGTCGGATGCATCGCCAACCACAAGGCCCAGCTGCGACTCACGCGGATTGAACCAGGCTGCAAATGCGATATTTTTGTCGAGAAGCTGATCGAAAAATCCAGCTAGCTGATCGTTATCTCTCATGTCGTTTTACAATCATGTTGGTAACCCGTGCGGTTGAAAGCAGTTTCCCCGATGCATTTTTGATATCGACATTCCATACATGTGTACGTTTCCCGAAATGCAGTACATCAGCACGGGCATACACTTCGCCACCATCGGCCTTCCCTGTATGGTTGGCACTTACCTGTATTCCACGGACATCGTATTCCTGCAACTCCACTGCCAACATCGAACCAAAGCCAGCTATGGTTTCGGCAAGGGCCAGATTTGCGCCCCCATGAAGCAAATTCCCGGGGCGGAATGTGCGGTGATCAACCGGCATGGTGGCTTCCACCCAGCCTTCGCCATATCCTGTAAACCGAATGCCGAGGTTCTCAACCATCGTGTTTTTCAGATAATGGCCAATCATTTCAACCGGAGTTGAGTATGTTAATTTTGGTATTTCCATCACACAAAAATTTGAACGTGTGAAATTAGGAAAATGGAACGAGGCAGCCAATTTAATTTTGAAAATTGACTTTCGTGAACGGATTTGCCTTATTTAATAACCTCTTCAGCAAAATCATTTCCTGAAATATTCAGGTCGAGCGATGGATTTTCCTTTGTCTCAGAAATAAAATAAAGTTTGGATTCGTGGGCGCCCAAAGTTACCGAAATGCGGGTTGGTTTTCCCAGTCCAAGGCTAAATCCAGGTTCCCAAACAAAAACCCAGCCTTCCTTAATTCCGATTAAATCGAGCAGCGAATAACTCTCGGAAACAACCGCATCCGAATCGTTAAGCACCAATACGCTCCATCCTTTTACCTTACGGTAACGCCTTACTGCAACTTTATTGATTACATTATTTCCCCAGAATGGAAGCATCGCACTTTGCGGCCGGGTTGATGGCTCGAGAAAACGCCACATCTGAAGTTTATCGCTATCCATAACCTTAAAGTTATCGGAAATACCAACAGCTCCGCCCATAAATGCCGACCACAAAGCAAGACTCTTTTGCTCAACGGCAGTGTAATCGCTTTTGTAATCGCGCAGAAAAACCACATCAGGGTCGTTCTGCCAAAACACATTGTTAAAATACTGGGTGTTATAACTTTCCTCGATAATCCTTCCGGTTATTTCCTTTTCCCATTTCCACGACTGATCGATATCTATTCTGACGGCATCAACATACCCAATCAGTGGCGAATACGGAGCCCTGTTGACGGCAATAAAACTTCCGGCACCAACGGCTTCACGAATAATATCCATAACTGCCCTGAGTACCTGAACCGATGATTTACCTCCTTTTCGGGTCTTCTGAGCTTCATTTGTTTCCTGCAAGCCCCAATCCAGCCGATCGATTTCGTAATAGGTAAATCCGATTTCGTGGAAACTCTTGAATACTTTTCCTATGTACTTTTTAACATCATCATGTGTGGCATCCAATGCGTAGAGTTTGCCTTCTGCGTCCTCGTCCATTACGATCGGGTCATCATCGGTATTTTTCAATATCCACCGAGGATGATTTCTGAAAATCCGGCTATTCTCATGGACAACCAATGGCGCAACATAAATTCCGGCCCGGTATCTCCGCTTGAAGATTTCCCTTGCCACATTTTCCATTGTTTTGGGCCAGTTGCTATTGTTATTGAGCCAGTCGCCCGGAACACAATATCCAGGCCCGATATGCACTGTACGCAACGGAATCGGAGGGTCAGTTTCGTCCAATGTTTTTAATTGCTCAAGCAAGTATTTGTAGTTAAACGAATTCCTGAAATCCTGATAAGGACTCCAGTAATAATTAGTCGTAGTATCGCGCCGTGCCTGATTTTGCTCAGAAATACTCCATGCCAGGTTTTGCATGGTTCCAAACGGCTGATTCCCGTAATAAACAAACAAATCGGGTAACTTAATGAATTCGTCTTTCAGCGGAATACCCTCGGTGGCAAAACCGGCTTCGAAAAAAACAACCTCTTTGCCATATTTGCTGTCGTTCAAGCCTGTACGGCGCGGACGATTGTATACCGAGCTGCGTTGAATAAAATCTGTTTGTTCATAAGCTCCAATAGAAAGTGTATCGCCGTTCGGAGCAATTAATCCGGTCATCATAAAACTATCGTACGACCAGGCCTCTTCTTCCGGAAAATTCAGTGCTTTCCGGTTCGTTGGTTTTCTGAATTCAAAAATTCCGGATTGTCCTCCCGTTCCAAAACCTTGTTTGAAAAAATAATTAGCCCCGTTAATATATCCTTCGCCCAACGGATTGAACCAAGTTGGTGCATTTTTCATCCCACTTATCTCGGCCCCAATCGAAATGGTGTTCGAATGCGTCCTTAAATCGAGCATTACAAAACCACCATCAACCTCATAAATAATACGCTTGCCCTTCGGAGAATCGCCCATAAACGTATTCCGCACAAAGATGCTTTGCCCGTCAATCGACGGCCGGCAGTTCGACAAGCGAATGCTTCCGGCGAAAATATCGAACGTCCCATCTTCGTGCAATATCCATTCCGGTTTCCCAAGCTGGAATTCAAGATGTTTTAAATTAGCGGGCGGAGGAGTGAATGCCTGAGAAAATTTTGGGAATGAAACCATACTTGTTCCAAGGCCGGCACTCATCAGTTTCAGGAATGTTCTTCTTTCAAAAGATCTCTGGGGCATGTCTCTTGTCAGTTTAAAATAGGATCGCCTAAATTTAACAACTTTTAACAGACTTAGGCAAGGACTTTCGCTTATTAAAAAAGAAAATCAAAAATGAGATTTCGCTTATACTCCTTGCTCTGGAAAACTATTAATTATAAAATTTCCGCTTAAACGTTAATCGGATTTTTATACAAAAGCTCGTTTATTTGATGGCCTTGATTATTACAATTTTACCTGCTTCGAAGGGCCTCAACTTCTTCAATAGTCTTGGGTTTAGCCTTGCCCAACCGTTTGAATCCATTTTCGGTTATCATGAAATTCTCTTCGTTTCGGATTCCTCCAAAGCTCCTGAATTTTTCGATTTCATTCCAATTCAGAAAATCGCTGAATTTTCCCTCCGACTTCCACAGATCGATCAATTCAGGAATAAAATAAACACCTGGCTCAATGGTGAAAACATGGCCCGGCCGAAGCTCCTTGGCAAAGCGCAACGATTTCAACCCAAACTGGGTACTTTTAGGTTCGCCATCGTAACCAACCCAAACCTCACCCAAATCTTCCATGTCGTGCACATCGAGCCCCATCATATGCCCCGTTCCGCAAGGGAAAAACAAGGCATGGGCACCGACGGCAACGGCTTCGTCAACATCTCCTTTCATCAGGCCCAATTCTTTCATCGAAGCAGTTATCGAACGACAAGCGGCAAAATGTACCTCCTTAAATTTCGTTCCGGGAGCAAGCGTGTTTACTGCCGCTTCGTGAGCCTTCAGACTTACAGCGTAAATCTGTTTCTGTATCTCGGTAAATTTCGGGCTGACAGGGAATGTACTCGAAAGATCGCCTGCATAATGCCCTGGCGATTCGGCTCCGGCATCGAGCAAAAACAGATCTCCCTCTTTTAAAGAATTATAATGCGAGTGATTGTGCAATGTCTGTCCATTGATAGTTGCAATAATCGGGAAAGCGATGCCACAGTTTTGAGCCAATGCAACTTCATAGACTTTTGCTGCAACCTGAGCTTCGGTCATTCCTGCCTTTGCCACCGACATAGCTTTACAGTGCATATCAACCGACAGATCGACGGCCTTTTCGATTTCTGCAATCTCTTCCGCAGACTTTATCTCGCGCTGGCTAATTACGGCCTTAACAAGTTCTGACGAAGCATTGACATTGATTTGATCGGGACGAATATTGAGAAAACGTAATAACTTAATTTTATTCTCAGGCCGGTAAGGCGGCAGAAAATGTATCTCCTTACGTGAAGCCTGGGCTTCTTTCAGAATGGTATAAAGCTTTACCATCGGCTGGGTTTCGCTCACTCCCGACCGTCGGGCGCGTTCGGCAATGGTAGGCTGAGGCCCCATCCACACAATATCATCAATGGTGTAATCATCGCCAAAGATAACCTCGTGCCCATTGTCAACATCAATTATAGCGGCAAGCGACGGAAAATCAATTCCGAAGTAATATAAAAACGAACTATGCTGCCTGAACGGATAGGTATTGTCCGGGTAATTCATCGGACTCTCATCGTTACCCCAAAAGAGTATTAATCCTGAACTAATCTTATCGCAAAGAACCTTTCTTCTTTGAATATAAACTTCAGCTTGAAACATATTTTCGCAATATAGTTAGAAGCGTTAAAGTTATAAATATGATTTAATTTCTGGCTCCCCAAATACAAAATGAAGCCCTCCTGCAGCGATTAAAATGACCGGCAAAATTACCTTCAGCTCAATACATCATTAATCAAATTTAAATGAAGCATTTACAATTAATAAAGGATGTTTTTATCTTTTATTAATGTCACATGCAATCAATTCCTGATTTTAATTGTTTTAATACTAAATCCGGCCTCTAGGCGCCTGGGTTCTTTGAAAGCAAAAGAAATGAGTTTAATAAGAATGCAATTAAAATTTATGAAAAATCTAGTTTGTCCTATATCAGACCAGCGTATAAACGAACAAGTAACGCGGCTGAATGCGTTTTTTACTATTGCAACAGTAGTGTTGGCTTTTGTTTTTAACTCGGTGCTGCTGCTTATTTTTATAATGGCCGATTTTTTCATCAGGGCTTTCACCGAAATTAAATTCAGCCCTATCAGCTTTATAAGCCATTACCTGAGTAATGCACTGAGTTTGCCGGTTAAGATGATAGATAAGGCTCCCAAGGTTTTTGCCGCCCGCCTGGGATTTTTAATGACACTGATCATTGCGGCATTGTTCTCCGTTAAGCTGACCATTGCTTCAGCGATCGTTGCTTCCATACTTGTTTTCTTTGCCAGCCTCGAGTTTTTCTTTGCAATATGTGTGGGTTGTTTAATTTATACATACCTCGTACTTCCCTTCTATAAAAAATGAAATAACAGCTATATGAGATCGTAAACTAAAAACATAACCTATGAAAAAAACATTATTGGCTATCGCAGGCTTGGTTGGATTGTTCTTTTCGGCCTTAGCACAAAATGAAAAGAGCATTAACAATATTAATAATGGTATGCCCAACCGTATTTCGATGAATGTGACTGTCGCCAAGCAAACCCAAGGTGCAACTTTTGGCGAAAAAGTGAATGCCGGCCTCCATGCAGCAGGATCGTATGTGATCTTTCCCAACAAACAAGCCTTCCTGATAACAAAGAATAAAGTTGCTGAAATGACTTCAGCAGAAGTAGCTAAAGTAAATGCAGGATTACACGCTGCCGGAAGTGCCGTTGCTCAGGGAACTTCATTGGTTGGAGGCGCTTTACCTGGAGGAGCAATAATTTCGGCTGCAGTTTCGAAAGCCGACGGCGGAAGACCGATTTGGGAAATTAAAGACGTAACCGAAGGATTCACACTTCCGTCCGACCTTACTGATGGAGAATACACCTTGACTGTTATTGTGAAAGAAAAAGCAACGTCGGGACTTAAAGACACATTAAAAACTCAGGTTCGCTTCGGAATTAAAGTCGAAGGTCGCACATACAAAGTCATTACTGCAGGAGCTGTTCAATCAACTTAATATCATTTGTCATGAAACAAATTACGCTTTTATCCTTGCTGCTTCTTTGCTTCATTTTTGCGAGTCAGGCTCAGCAAAAATCAATAGCAACTGCGAATGCCGACAACTCGGTAAAAGTCAAACTATCAGCGTCACCTGCATTTAAACTTCCATATCATCTGGAAATATTGACAAGCGGAGAAAAAGACACGCAACGTCGAGAAGTTGTGAATGGGTTGACGGTTAAAGGATCCATTGTTTCAGCTGCCGTTTCATCAGTTGGCAACCTGGCTGGAGGAGCAGGCAGTGGAGCTGCTTCAGCATCGTACGCTGCAACCGGGAGAGTTGCAAACAGTGGAATTAAAGTCACCATTTTGCAAAAAGAAACCGGTGATGAAGAAAGTACAACTACTGATGCAAACGGAAATTTTTCGTTGACTTTAAAACACGACACACTGCATACCATTTACGTGAATGGCACAGAATACGGTCAGATAAAACTTATGAAGACCAAACACGATACCGCAAAGAATTCGATTAATAATGTGAGATAATTTTTATAGAGTCCCGATTGAAAGTCGCTTTGGAATTTCTGAAGCGGCTTTCTTTTTTACTTTTCGAAACCAATTTCTGAAAATACTCAAAGGTCATCCATTTATGAATTCTTGTAAAATGGATGACCTTTATACTTCTATAAATGAGTCTTGTTTTGAGTAAACAGCGCTAAGCTCCTGTTCACTTCATTATCAATCACCCATAACAAATCACTAATTCTTGATAATCTTTTGCAAATATGTTTCGGAAGCCGATTTGACCCGGACAAAGTACATTCCTGAAGGTAATTCAGGTAAATGAATCTGCATTTCAGTCCCGGAGCCATTCACATATTTTATCAAATTTCCGATTGAATTGAACACCTCAACTGAGGTAATCTGTTCATTATCCATAGATTGCAAATGAATGTTTATTAAATCGGTAAATGGTACGGGGTAGCAAACCAGCTTATTTGTATTGGTTTGATCAGCAGTTGGTATCGGAATTTTTCCGGCCTTTACTATTGTATATTCAATCCAGATCATTGCCGCGTTTGCTGATGATGTTTCGTAAGCCACTGCTGTTCGTTTGCCGGTACCTGCGCCCGTGATAATAAAGGTCATGTTGTTGCCCGATTTCCACAGCGATCTGTTAACAATCTCTTGAATTATTGATTTCAGATCCGGAGTTTGCTGTTCACTTGCCGATAATCCAATGGTAGTCCATCCTGCTGGCATCCAATTCACACTTGCAGATGTTTTTGCTCTACGCGAAACATTTTTTGAGCTGGATATAAATGCGGTTGAATTGTCAGAAGCTTCACCCTTTATGGTCAGATTACAACTGGTATTTGTCACTTCATCCACCGTAAACTGAATATAGGCCTTAGTAATTGTTGCTCCCTGAGGAATAGTTATTCCATTGAATCGCAACCCAACGATTTGGCTACCGGTTGTTTTCGTGTCATATACCAATTCAATGTCGCCATCCGATAAATTAACAACACCTTTGGAAGTTTCTTCCACATCATCGTTGCCCGAGGCTATTTGTTTTGTAAATACAGTTGGTGCAGAAATCGCATTTACTGTTACTGAAACAAGCGGCGATGTTGCTGTTGCCCCCAGATTGTCAGTAGCAATTGCTTTTAACTGATATGTTCCAGGTGCGCCAGCAGTCCATGTGAGAGAATATGGACTTGAATAATTTGTACCAATAAGTGTTGCCCCTGCGTAGAAATCAACTTTCTGGATCGTTCCATCAGAATCACTGGCATTGGCTGAAATCGCGATCTGATCCCCTTCACTAAATACAGCGTTATTGGCAGGGCTGGCGATAGACACGGAAGGAGGCTGATTTGAAGTGGCAGAGATGAATATTGGCGATGAAATGGCCTCATCTCCATCAGCTTGAGTTACTTTTATATAAAAATAGTCGCCATTATTGCACGCAATGCTTTGGGTAAATTCAGGCAGGACTTGCCATTGGGTCCAGCTATTCAATTCAGCTCCGTTCTTAATAAGTGAAACCTTCGTAAATAATTCACCATCAGCATCAATAGCTTTTATTGCAGCGTTCCAGGTTCCTCCGGGAATTGTTGATCCCATTTCTGCTCCATTTATTTTAAACGAAATGGAGATGTTTTTATCGAGCGTTGAAAAGAACCTTCGTGCAAGAAAGGCGTTCATAATCTCAGTACGATTCAGACTATTGGCGAGTACCCCGACCCGGTAATCAGTAGCAGTTCCCCACGTTGAGGTATGATTATCATCACTACCTGCTGCCCCAATTTTCCAACCTCGTACCAAAGCTTCATCGAAATATCCTTTTCCTCCATCATTTGAATAATACCCGTCGTTGGTAAAATATTTACTGAAGCCATCATGGTCGTTCCACAACTCCATGCCAACAAATCTGGATGAAGGAGAATTCGTAAAATGATTGAACTCCTGAAAAGCAAAAACATCCCAACCGGGATGATTAAAAAAGGCAATCCCATTTCGGGCATTTATCCATGAAAGTAATCCCGTGAAATTACTTGTTGGCGAAGTGTTTGAACAGTAATCCTCTGTATTAATTACAGCAACATGTCCATAACTTAAAAATGTTGTCCACTCAAAGCCATAAAATGTAGTAAAAATGCCATCTCGATTTGTCGAATTCGCAGCATTTTTAATTGTAGTCCATTCCGTGCTACTCATCATATTAGAATGTTCGGCTAATCCAAAGAAGTCGAGATGCGCTACATCTCTGGCGTAAGCATAAGCTAGTGCTGGCGTTCCTGTTCCATCAGAGACACTGGTGTGATTGTGCAGGTGCCCGTAGTACACATTAAAACCCCCGATTGTAGGCTGTGCCTGAATTCCGATAACAGACAACAATCCCAATCCTAACAACAGAAGCAGAGAAATTGGTTTCATGACATAAGTTATTGGTATACAATACTAAATTTACAAATAACAGATGTATTTTTACATGTTATAAAGACATAGAAGGAAATTCGTAAAAGAAAATTTCAGCAGTTATTTGCTCGAAATAACTACTCCTGAAATCTCTGCCTTAAATATAAAATGAAAGGAAATATTTTGCTGCAACTTTTCGATTCTCAATGGGTTGGATAAATTTCATGGGCATAAAAAAAGTCAGTGTTTTTACACTGACTTTCTGTGTAGCGGGGGCCAGACTCGAACTGACGGCCTTTGGGTTATGAGCCCAACGAGCTACCAACTGCTCCACCCCGCAATGTATCTTTTGATAATCTATCGTCGTTTTTAGAACTTCGCTTTGCCTATTTTCTTTCTGCTAAGCGGGTGCAAATATAGACTATACTTTTAGATTTTCCTAATTCGAATTGAAAAAATATTCTTTATTACTCAAAATTCCTTCGTTAAAAAGTATTAATAAACGGAGCTTCAGGATAGTTTTCTCTAAATTCTTCTAATTTTGTTGGTCGAAAAATCGGACAATGAATAGAAAGGAGCTTCGGAAGAAAATATTTCAAATGCTGAAAGACCACTATCGGTTAATCATTTACAATGATTCGTCGATACAAACGGTTTGGAGCATTAAGCTCACCCCAATAAAAGTACTCACTCTTGGAAGTTTGGGTGCTGTCCTGTTAATTCTTTTAACTACGATTATTATTGCTTATACCCCTTTACGGGAAAATATTCCGGGATATCCGAGCGCCAAAGTTCGCCAGCAAATTATTTATAATTATATGTTGGTAGATTCGCTGGAGAACGAAATAAAAAACAGGGACAGTTATTTCGAAAAGATAAAGACATTGTTTCAGGGAGAAGTTCCTGCAGATGAATCTGTTTCACAGTCCGACTCCGGGTTGAAAACTTACAATGTGAAATTTAAAAGCACCAATGCCGATTCAATTTTTCAGGATAAGTTGCTTGAAGAAAAGCTAAATCTTTCAATCTCGAACAACTCCAAGAAGTTGCCAAGCATAGCTAATATCCACTTTTTCACACCTTTGCGAGGATTAATCACCAATAAATTCAATACAAAAACCGAGCATCTGGCTGTTGATATTGTTGGAAGCCCAAATTCACGTATATCAAGTGTGCTGGAAGGTACCGTTATTTTTGCCGGATGGACCATGGATACCGGCTACTCAATTTATATCCAGCACGAAAACAACATCATATCGGCATACAAGCACAATGCGGAACTGCTGAAGGAAGTTGGCGACAAAGTGAAAGCTGGAGACGCCATTGCCATCATGGGAAACAGCGGCGAGTTAACTACCGGACCACACCTTCACTTCGAGCTTTGGCATAACGGAACAGCCCTCGACCCTGAAACCTATATTGATTTTTAAACCTGTTTATGAAGAAGCGTATCGCCATTTTAGGGTCAACCGGATCAATCGGCACACAAACCCTGGAAGTAATAGAACAAAATCCCGAACATTTTGAGGTTGAAGTATTGACCGCCAATAATAATATCCGTTTATTGATCGATCAGGCCAAAAAATTTCAGCCCAATGTGGTTGTAATTTCGAATTCGTGCCATTACGACGAACTGGCCGAAGCTTTGAAAAATGAGCCGATTAAAGTTTTCGCCGGAAGGGAAGCGCTCCAGCAAGTGGTTCAAATGGATACCATTGACATGGTGGTAACTGCGATGGTTGGGTATTCGGGATTGATTCCAACCTGTAACGCTATAAAAGCCGGGAAAGACATCGCGTTGGCCAATAAAGAAACCATGGTGGTTGCTGGAGAAATTATCAACCAGCTGGCCATCGAGCACAAAGTGAATATTTACCCGGTCGATTCTGAGCATTCGGCCATTTTCCAGTGCCTGGTTGGCGAATTCAACAACGAGATTGAAAAGATTTACCTTACCGCTTCAGGTGGTCCGTTCAGGGGATTTTCGATGGAACAGCTTGCCAACGTTACCAAAGCCGATGCGCTGAAGCATCCAAACTGGGACATGGGTGCCAAAATTACGATCGATTCAGCCTCGATGATGAACAAAGGATTTGAGGTAATTGAGGCAAAATGGCTCTTCGGGCTAAAACCTGAGCAAATTGACGTAGTGGTTCATCCACAGAGCATTATCCACTCGTTGGTACAGTTTCGCGATGGATCGATGAAAGCGCAAATGGGGCTTCCCGACATGAAATTACCCATTCAGTATGCGCTGAATTTCCCTGAGAGGCTGCCTTCGGGCTTCAAGCGATTCAGCTTTTTGGATTACCCCAAACTTACATTTGAACAGCCAAATACAAAAAATTTTCGTAACCTTGCACTCGCTTTCGAGGCGTTAAATCAGGGTGGAAATATGCCCTGTATTTTGAATGCCGCCAATGAGGTGGTGGTACAGGCTTTTCTGACAGAAAAAATAAGTTTTCTTCAAATGCCTGAAATAATTGAACAATCCATGCAGAAAGCTGCTTATTTAAAAAGTCCAAACCTGGAAGACTATATTCAAACAGATAAAGAAGTCAGGATTCTGACATCAGCATTGGTTAAAAATCAGGTAAAACAAAAGATTTAAAAACAGAAACGACAGTCGATGGAAGTAATATTGATTAAAGCTGCTCAACTTATCCTGAGTTTATCACTTCTGGTTATTATACACGAATTCGGACATTTTATGTTCGCTCGTTTTTTCAAAACCCGGGTAGAAAAGTTTTATTTGTTTTTTGATCCGTGGTTTTCGCTTTTCAAAGTAAAAAAAGGTGAAACCGAATATGGAGTAGGCTGGCTTCCTCTTGGAGGATATGTAAAAATTTCAGGAATGATCGACGAGTCGATGGACAAAGAAGCCATGAAATTGCCTCCGCAACCCTATGAATTCCGCTCCAAAAAATCGTGGCAACGCTTGTTGATCATGGTGGGCGGTGTTGTTATGAATTTCATTTTGGCTTTCGTTGTTTACATTGGCGTGCTGTATGCCTGGGGCGAACAGTATTTGCCTACTGCAAACGTGAAGTACGGAATTGAAGTTGATTCTGTAGGTATACAAATTGGGCTCCAGAATGGCGATAAAATTCTTTCTGTAGATAACATGCAGGTTGAGAATTTCAGGAAAATTATTCCTACAGTTATTTTAGACAAGGCTCATGCAATCCAGGTAGAACGCAACGGACAGAAAGTTGACGTTGAAATTTCGGATGAAGACCTTGCTCTGCTGATTAAAAGCAAAGGAGTTTTGTCGTTCCGCATCCCGTTCGATTATAAAATTGCCAAATTAGCGAAGGACTCACCCGCCAAAGAAGCCGGACTTAAAGTTGGCGACCAGATTTTGGGTATGGACAGCCTGAGATTCGAATACAACGACCAATTCCGGACAGCACTGCGCGAACGCGTTGGGAAAACGATTTCGCTCAATGTAATGCGCGATGGAAAAGAAATGAATCTCGCGATGGTTGTGCCGCAAACAGCAGCTTTAGGAATAACACTCGATCTTCATCTGGATAAATTATTCGATTTAAAAACCATTGAATATAGCCTGATTCAATCGATTCCAGCCGGTATCGACCGCGGAATCAGTACCATCAGCGACTATCTGAAACAGTTCAAGCTGATATTCTCTCCAAAAACCAAAGCTTACGAAAGCCTTGGAGGGTTTATCGCTATCGGGAATATCTTCCCCGGCGCATGGAACTGGTACGATTTCTGGAATATGACAGCATTTCTGTCGATCATTCTGGGAGTAATGAACCTGTTGCCCATCCCGGCACTCGATGGGGGACACGTAATTTTCCTTCTTTTCGAAATGATTACCGGACGCAAACCCGGCGATAAATTTCTGGAATACGCACAAATTGCAGGTATGGTATTACTGCTCACACTTGTACTTTATGCTAATGGGAATGATATTTTTAAACTCTTCAAATAAACATTGAAAGTTGTATTTTTTGTTACTTTTGCAAAAACCTTTTAAACTTTTATAGTATGAACTTATTAATTATCGCCGGTGTTATTGGACCTCAAGAGCTTATCGTTGTGTTGGTTGTGGTTGTGCTGTTGTTTGGCGGAACCAAAATTCCTGAATTGATGAAGGGTTTGGGGAAAGGAATCAAAGAATTCAAGAATGCTTCCAAGGCCGATGACGAACAGCCAAAGAAAGACACTGAAAAACTTGAAAAATAATATATAGAGCATCTTTTGTCCAAGAAGGATAGCTGTATTTAATTTACTTCTTGTTGAAAATTAGAATTAAAGGAGATTGTTTCACTTTGGAACAATTTCAAAATACAAGAAGCCCGGTGAAAGTAAACTCTTCACCGGGCTTCTCTTTTTGCTATTATTCAAGCATTAAAAGAATTCTTCCGATTTGTCGTTGTTTTGCTCGATACTCTCCGGATCGTCGCAATTTACATTTACCGAGAAATTAGCTGGTCGCTCAAAATCGGCATTATCGTGATAGGGCAGGCTTCGGTCGGCATATACTTTCCGCATATAATATCCCCAGATTGGAAGCGCCATGCGGGCACCCTGCCCCGACTGAAGGTCTTCAAAATGTATACTCCTCAATTCGGCCCCAGTCCATGCACCACTCACCAACTGCGGAGTTATTCCGATAAACCACCCGTCAGAGTGATTTTGTGTGGTTCCGGTTTTTGCTGCAATCGGACCTTTAAACCCGCCATAATCAGGACTCCAGCGCAAGCGCCCGCCTGAACCGAAATCAACCACGCCGCGCATCAGGTCAACCATAAGATAAGCAGTTTGCTCATCAATGGCGTCGTGTTTTTCAGCCCTGAATGTTGAAATGATATTTCCATGCCGATCTTCGATTCGCTCCACAAAAATTGGTTGGGTAAAAACACCTTTATTGGCAAATGTGCCATAGGCGCCTACCATTTCGTACAAGGTAATATCTGAGGTTCCGAGGAACATCGATGGCACGGGATCAATCGGACTGATTACTCCCATTTTTTTCATGATATCCGCTACCGATTGCGGATTGAATTGCTTCATCACCCAGGCCGAAACCTGATTCACCGAATGCGCCAACCCCCACTTCAGAGTTACCATTTTATCATCGAATTTTGTCTTTCCTGAGTTTTTTGCCTCCCAGATTGTTCCATCCGGAAGAATAAACTGTTGCGGTACGTTGGGTACTTTGCTGCAAGGCGACATGCCATTTTGCATGGCGAGTGTGTAAAGGAAAGGTTTAACTGTCGATCCCACCTGGCGCTTTCCTCCTTTTACCATATCGTACATGAAATGACGATAATCAGGACCACCCACATAAGCTTTCACATGACCCGTTTTAACCTCCATCGACATGAACGAAGAGCGGAAAATACTGAAATAATACCGCATCGAATCGAGTGGCGACATCAGCGTATCCCGGTCGCCCTTATAGGAGAATACCGACATTTCAACCGGATGATTAAATTCTTTTTCAATCTCGTCCCACGATTTGCCGCTGTTCTTAGCCAGCCAGTACCGTTTGGTTTGCTTAATTGCCTGATCCAGAATTCCGTCTACTTCTTCTGTTGATAAGTCATTTGAGAAAGGACGGTTTTTCAAGGCTCTTAAACGTTTATTGAAGGATGGCTGAAGGTTTTCACTCAGATGAAAAGTCATTGCTTCTTCAGCATATCGCTGCATTCGCGAATCGATAGTTGTAATGATTCGTAAACCGTCGCGATATAAATTATAGGTAGAACCATCAACTTTTTTGTTTTTTTTGCACCATCCATAAAGCGGATTGGTTTCCCAATCGATGGAGTCTTCCCTGAACTTTTCACCTTGCCACGAGGCATAATCCGAACGTTTTGGCTTATCGGCATTCAATGCCTGACGAAGATACTCCCTGAAATAAGGCGCCGGACCTGTTTTGAAATCAACTTTGTGGTAATCCAGACCTAAAGGCTGGGCCTGAGCCGAACGACATTCTTCTTTTGACAGATAGCCATATTTCTGCATTTGAGCAAGTACCACATTCCGGCGATCAAGTGTAAGCTCCGGACGACGAACCGGATTATATAATGACGAGTTTTTTGCCATTCCCACCAACATGGCCGACTGTTCGAGCGTCAGTTTATCAGGGGTAGTATTAAAATATACCGTTGCTGCCGATTTTATTCCAACAGCGAGGTTCAAAAAGTCGTATTTATTAAGGTACATGGTCAGAATTTCTTCCTTCGTGTAACTTTTTTCGAGCTTTACCGCAATCACCCATTCTTTAAATTTCCTGAATATCAACTGCAGTTTATTTTCCAGATTATCACGCGGGAAAAGCATTTTGGCCAACTGCTGACTGATGGTACTTCCTCCTCCGGAATTGGTATCAGCGGTAAGTATCCCTTTCACTACGCGTATCAACCCGCGAAGGTCAATTCCTGAGTGGCTGTAATATCTCACATCTTCAGTTGCTACCAAAGCTTTCAGCAAAACCGGACTAAGCTCATCATAGTTCACAAACGTGCGGTTTTCCTTGAAATATTTACCCATAACCACCCCATCGGCCGAAACCACTTCAGAGGCAAGTAAACTTTCAGGATTTTCAAGATCTTCGAACGACGGCATAAAACCAAGCCATCCCTGCGCGATCATAAAAAACAATAGAAAAACAGACACAACACCTGTAACATATACATACCAGAAAATGCGGATGTACCTCTTATATACTGAAATGTCTTTGTTCATTAACTAATGATTTCGGTTTGAGCCGACAAAGATAATGAAACCCAAAAGAATTCCTTTGAATAAACACGGTTTGAAATAATCTCGATGAGCAGCTTCGCAGCCATCATAAATTTAAAAATACCCAGCTAGCCAAAACCAGCACAACAAGCTGAAAACATGTTATTTATCAGCAGAAATTTACGACTTCCTGAAAACCTCCAAATCATGTTATAAATCAGTCTTCTGCACGGCTCGATTTCAATAAATTAATCATTTTCAAATAAATATGCTTTTAAAATTTATTGAATTATATTTTGAACTTAGCGAATCCTTTTCTTTAATTTGCACAAAATTTTAAAACCAGAACGAAAAATAATCCGATACATGCACGAAAATCTTGTTATTGTTGAGTCGCCTGCCAAAGCAAAAACCATAGAAAAATTTTTGGGAAAAGATTTTTTTGTGACCTCAAGCATGGGACACATCAGGGACCTCGAGAAAAAAGATTTTGGAATTGACATTCAAAATAATTTTACTCCTAAATACGAAATCACTGCCGACAAAAAGAAATTAGTCACCGAGCTTAAGAAACTCGCCAAAGAGGCCCAGACCATCTGGCTGGCGTCCGACGAGGACCGCGAGGGAGAAGCTATTTCGTGGCACCTGATGGAAACACTTGGGTTGGATCCCAAGAAAACCAAACGAATTGTTTTTCACGAGATTACCAAAGAGGCAATTCTTCATGCAGTTCAAAATCCGCGTCCACTCGATTTAAACCTGGTCAACGCCCAGCAGGCACGCCGGGTGCTCGACCGCATTGTTGGGTTTGAAGTTTCACCGGTACTTTGGAAAAAAGTAAAACCATCTTTATCGGCCGGACGGGTTCAGTCGGTTGCCGTCAGGCTTATTGTCGATCGCGAACGCGAAATCATGAATTTCATGACAACTTCAGCATTTCGTGTTTCAGCAAGTTTTTTAGTTCCTGAGAAAGATGGCAAAATTGTTGAGCTGAAAGCTGAACTGAATCGCCGGTTCGACACCAAAGAAGAAGCAAATGCTTTTCTTGAAAAATGTAAAAATGCCGAATTCCAGATCAACGAAGTTGTAAAGAAACCAGCCAGAAGATCACCGGCTCCGCCATTTACAACATCAACTTTACAGCAGGAAGCCAGCCGCAAGCTGGGTTTCTCGGTTTCGCAAACCATGAGCGTTGCCCAAAAGCTGTATGAATCAGGAAAGATTACCTATATGCGTACCGATTCGGTTAATCTTTCAGGATTAGCCATCAATGCTGCCAAACAAACAATTATACAGACAATGGGTGAAAAATATCACCAGGTTCGTCAGTATAAAACCAAGTCAAAGGGAGCCCAGGAAGCGCACGAAGCTATTCGCCCAGCATATATCGATCAGGAAGAAATTTCGGGTACTGCCCAGGAGAAAAGATTATACGAACTCATCTGGAAGCGAACAATCGCCTCGCAAATGAGCGAAGCAGAGATTGAAAAAACCACTGTAACTATTGATATTTCAACTGTTCCGGAAAAATTTATCGCTTCCGGAGAAGTTCTGATTTTCGATGGGTTCCTGAGGGTTTACATTGAATCGGTTGACGATGAAGATCAGAATGGCGGACAGAAAGGCTTGTTACCACCATTGAGTGCAAAACAAATTTTGCGATGGGAAAAAATCTTCGCAACCGAACGGTTTACGCAAAAACCACCGCGCTATACCGAAGCCAGCCTGGTGAAAAAACTGGAAGAACAGGGAATTGGGCGACCATCAACTTATGCTCCAATTATTACTACGGTACAAAATCGTGGATATGTGGTCAAGGAAGATCGTCCGGGAACCGAACGTGAATTCACTGAAATGATCCTTTCGGGCCAGAAAATCGCGGCGAAAGTAAAAACCGAACAAACCGGAGCTGAAAAATCCAAATTATTTCCAACAGATATTGGCATGGTTGTCAACGACTTCCTGATGAGATATTTCGACCTGATTATGGACTACAACTTCACGGCTAAAGTTGAGAAAGAATTCGACGAAATTGCAGAAGGAGAACTTGTTTGGAACGAAATGCTCAAGAGTTTTTACGATCCGTTCCATAATAAAGTTGAAAATGCTCTTAACGAAGCCGAACGTGCCAATGGAGTTCGTGTACTTGGAACCGATCCTACGACAGGACTGGAGATTTCAGTAAAAATAGGACGATTCGGTCCAATTGCCCAGCTGGGCGAAGCAACAGAAGGTGGCGACAAACCTCAGTTTGCAAGTTTACGGTCAGGACAACATTTAGAAACAATTACCATCGAAGAAGCGCTGGAACTGTTTAAACTGCCACGCAACCTTGGCGAATACGAAGGGAAAACAGTAACCGTTGCCATTGGACGCTTTGGTCCTTATGTAAGGCACGACAGTAAGTTCATCTCGCTTGAAAAAAATGTTGATGACCCCTACTCGATTGAATTACCAAGAGCAATTGAACTTATTGAAGGCAAACGAGAAAAGGATTTAAATGCACTCATTAAAGTATTTGATGAAAATCCGGAAATAAAAATTCTGAATGGCCGGTGGGGTCCATACATTGCTTTCAAGAAAAATAACTATAAAATACCTAAAGGTACTGACGCATCGAAACTATCGTTCGAAGATTGCATGAAGCTGATTGACAAAGAACCAGCTCCAAAAAAATCAAGAAAGAAATAATTTTACAGGGTAAACATCTTTTTGTTTGCCCTTTTTGTTTAAAAGCGTATTTTCAACACCTGAAAAAAAACCATTAATGGACTTGCTACATTACTTTGATCCTGTTGACTTTGAAAAGTTTGAATGTCCGGACTGGGCAAACAAAAAGCATACCTTAGGTTTTCAGCTTCAGAAAAATCAGGAAAAACTCAAACCTGAAAAAGCAGAACTATTTATTATCGGAGTTCCTGAAGATCGTAATTCAGCAATTCCGGGAGCAGCCACGGCCCCTGATGAAATCAGGAAACATCTTTACAGCCTGAACAGAATCGGAACCCGCCTAAAGGCAATGGATCTTGGCAATCTGAAACCAGGAATTACAGCCAATGATACATATTTCGCGTTACGCGATATTTGCGAGCACATTATCGATTCGCATCAAACGCTCGTTGTTCTGGGTGGCAGTCAGGATCTTACCTTTGGAATTACCAAAGCTTTCGAAGGACGACTGTTTAACCTGGTAACTGTTGATCCGAAGTTCGATTTCAGGAAAGGAATCAAGACAATAAACTCCGAAAACTACCTGAATCTGATCTTCGAAAAACAAAAAAATCTGTTTTCATATACGGTACTCGCCTACCAGAATTACTTTGTTGATCAATCGGATATCGATTTGTTCAATAACTACTACTGGGACATAAAACGGTTAGGACAGGTAAGATATGATCTTACATCGGTTGAACCTATTTTGCGCGATGCCAATATATTTAGCTTCGACATTAACGCCATACGGTGTATTGATGCACCCGGGCAATCGATGAAATCGCCTAATGGATTGTACTCTGAAGAGGCCTGCCAGATTGCAAGATACGCCGGGATAAGTGATTCGCTGCAGATTGCCGGGTTCTTCAACCTGATTCCGGCAAACGATCCAAGCGCAAATTCAACTAACCTGATGGCTCAAATTGTCTGGCATTTTGTTGAAGGATTTTTTCACCGAAAACCAGAAGATCCGCTTGAAGATTCTGAAGATTTCAATCAGTTCATGGTTGACATGTCGGACATAAACATGACGATGGTATTTTTCCAAAGCCGTGTTTCAGGGCGATGGTGGATGGAAATCTCGGATTTTGAACACAAAAAAAGCAAGATGTATGTTGTTCCATGCGATGAAGACGATTATAAGAAAGCAGCGCAAGGCGATATACCCGACAGATGGTGGAAAAACATTCGAAAGATGAACAAAAGACAAAATAAATAATTTAAACCTGCGTTCATTGACTTTAGAGATTCTCCGTATAGTACAGTAAACATTTTTTTATTAACTTACTGCACATGAAATGGGCAAACTGAGTCACAACAATGCTCTTATGAAAAAAATATTTTGTTTTTTATTTTTATATATAATAGCTATCTTAGCAGCAATTGCCCAGCAGGATCCGCAGTTCAGTTTTAACAAGGCAACACAATTAACTGTTAATCCCGGATTTGCCGGAAACGACGGAGCGATGACCGGGGTGATTTTGAATCGTTATCAATGGGTTGGCATTACTGGGGCCCCTAAGACACTGGTGTTTAGCGTTGGCACAGCCAGTAAGGTTTTTGGGTTAAACAGTGGAGTTGGCTTTAATATAATAAGTGACGAAATAGGTTTCTTCAAGAACATTTCTGTAGGTGTAGATTATGCTTACCGAACGAAAACAAGTATTGGCGATTTGGGGATTGGAACCAGTTTGGGATTTTTTAATATGTCTATCAAACCTGAATGGTATATTCCCGAAAGTGATTTTCACCAATCTTTATCTGACGAAACCGGAATAATTCCGAGCACTGAGGCCAGTCAACTGGCATTTGATATGGGAATTGGAGCATTCCTGCGTTCAAAAGATTATTTTGTTGGATTATCGGCTACCCATATTAACCGGGCTTCAATTGTTCTTTCCGATCAGGCACGAACATATCTGGCTCGTCATTATTATCTGTCAGCTGGTTACAATATTGGTTTAACCGATCCGTTATTTGAATTGCAGCCTTCCGTTTATATAAAAACCGACGGAACGGCTTACCAGATTGATTGCCTGGTTGATTTGGTTTACAAAAAACGATTTTCAGGTGGATTGAATTACCGGATTAACGATGCAATTGGTGTTCTTTTAGGGTTTGAATTGAATAACGGTTTAAAAATCGGCTATGCCTACGACATAATAACGTCGGCACTATCGGGCTATACAGGTGGTTCTCATGAGATTTACCTGAGTTACAGTATCGATTTAGCCAAAAACAGGATAAAAAAATACAAAAGTGTAAGATACTTATAACGAATATATTAGAAGCAACATACAGCTATACTATGAAAAAACTTTTGTCTATTGGGTTAGTTATTTTGGCGATTTTTACGCTTTCAAGTTGTAATAAATCGGGCAACGGAGAACTAACAGGAGTAAAAGGGAGAGGAAAATGGTTTGAGCCAACACCTTACGGCATGACATTCATCCACCGGGGTTCTTTTACTCTTGGACCAAATGATCAGGATGTGACCTCATCATCAACCCCTGCAAAAACGGTTTCAGTAGATGCCTTTTGGATGGATGACACGGAAATCACCAACAACGAATACCGGCAATTTGTACAATGGGTAAGAGATTCCATCGCCCGGACAGTGCTTTCAGAACAATTTCCGGAATTTATGAACAGTGAAGACAGAAGAGGAAACCCTATTGATCCACCAAGACTCAACTGGAAAGAAAAGCTGGATTGGAATGATCCGGATTATGCAGAAGCATTGACTCCAATGTTTATTCCTGAAAACGAAAGATTCTTCAAGAAAAAAGAAATTGACGCCCGTAAATTGTTCTACGAATATCATTGGATCGACCTGAAACAGGCAGCCCGCCGGGTAAACATGTATAACTACGAGACCCAGAGTTACAACGGAACTGTAACCGACACCAAGGGCGAAGAAAAAGCTATTGAAAACCGTTCTTCATTCATATTCAGCAACCAGGTAAATATTTATCCTGACACCCTTTGCTGGATCAGAGATTTCACCTTCTCGTACAACGAACCATGGGCAACCCGTTATTTCTGGCACCCTGGGTTTGACGATTATCCTGTTGTTGGTATTTCGTGGGGACAAGCAAAAGCGTTCTGCCACTGGAGAACCAAACTTCACAACGATTATCTTTTAGGACGCAAAGAAGCTACATTGCAGGATTACCGTTTGCCAACCGAAGTTGAATGGGAATATGCTTCCAGAGGCGATCATCAATCGTCGATGTACCCTTGGGGCGGATATTATACCCGCGAACAAAACGGTACCTTCCTTGCTAACTTTAAACCACTTCGCGGAAACTATGTTGAAGACGGAGGAATGGCCACTATGAAAGTGGGAAGTTATGATGCCAACGATTTTGGACTATATGATATGTCGGGTAACGTTGCAGAATGGACTGGTGATGCTTATGATGAATCTGCTTACATGTACATCAACGATTTTAATCCAAAATTTGAATACAACGCAAGACCAGACGATGCTCCTGCGATGAAACGAAAAGTTATACGGGGTGGATCATGGAAGGATATTTCTGCATTCCTACAGGTTTCCACCAGAAGCTTTGAATATCAGGATACCACTAAATCTTACATTGGATTCCGCTGTGTCCGTTCTTCTTTTGGAAATGAATTTTAATCACCGATCTAAACTCTGAACACATGAATATTGGAGAAATACTTAAGACAAAAAGGTGGAAAGTTTTAATGGGGTATACATATGGATGGGGCGCTTCGTTAGTTCTCATTGGGGCTCTGTTTAAACTTCAGCACTGGAACCATTCCGGCATCATGCTTACCATTGGGTTGTTGACAGAAGCTTTTATCTTCTTCCTGTCGGCCTTTGAACCGCCGTTGGAACAGCCGGACTGGACCAAAGTATATCCGGAGTTACAGGATGATTATGAGCTCATTGAGCCAACTGAAGACATTCAGAGCAGCGTAAAAACAAGTTTCGATTCGCTGTTAAATAGTACAAATATAACTCCTGAGTTGTTGGCTAAAATCGGGAAAAGCCTGGTTGACCTTTCAAATACGGCTTCAGGAATAAGCGATATATCAACCGCGACTTTAGCGACAGACATTTATATAAAGAATCTGACTACAGCTTCTGAGTCGATGATGGCGTTTTCAGAAATGAATACCCAGGCAAATCATACGATTCACAATTCGGTTGGCGAACTTGTGAACTCTTACGCTAACACAGCACACAAGATTTCGGAAACCGGAGAAAGCATGCTCACTAAACTTAATGAGTCGAGCCTTAGATTCACTAAACAAATCGATGAATCAGGAAATAAGCTTTCTGAATCATACCAGAGATTCTCGGGGGCAATGGAAAGAGAATTGAAAGATTTTGAATCGCACTCTTCAAGTTACGGTGACAATCTTCATAAGCTTAACAAGAACATCGAATCGCTGAATGCAAACTATGAGAAGCAGCTAAAAGGAACCAGCGATCAGATGCACGCTTCGTCAAAATTCTTCGAAGAACTTAACCAAATGAATCAAATAATTGCTTCATCTGCCCAGGAAATGAAGAAATACAAGGAAAATGCCGAAAAATTGAATTCACATCTGGATGCCCTAAATTCGGTTTATGGAAATATGCTTGGAGCCATGAATTATAAAAAGAAGTAATTTAATTCACAAACATTATGTCGAGTAAAAATTGCCCTGAGTCTACGAGGCAAAAAATGATAAATATGATGTATCTGGTGCTAACAGCAATGTTGGCGCTGAATGTTGCATCTGAGGTGCTCGAATCATTTCGGATTGTAGACGCCAGTTTAACCCAGACACTGAATAACATTAAGAGGAAAAATGACCAGATATACGATGCCTTTTATGCAGCGGATAAAGAAAACCACGAAAAAGTGGGTGAATGGAAGGTAAAAGCCGATCAGGTTAAACAAAAAACAAGTGAACTTACCGGTAAAATAAAAGATCTGAAAGAACAACTCGCATTGGCGTGCGGAGGAGTTGCACTCAAAAATGCTGAGGCAGGATTTAAGCTTAGTGATACTGATCCGATTGTAGTAAACAGCAAAGGAGATACGATACTGATCAAAAGGGAAGACGACCTAAATACGCCTTCTGAAATCATGATTCAGCAAAAAAAAGGTACTGATTTGAAGAACAGTATTAACGAATATCGTGAATTCCTTTCAACCCTGCTCGAACAAGGATCTCCTCTGAGTGAAAATATTATTAAACTACTCGACACTTCTGACCCGCGGATAAACTTAAGAGAAGGAGGCGAGAAAAAAACCTGGGAAAGCCTACGTTTTGAAAGCAAGCCGCTTATCGCTGTAATTACATTACTTTCAAAAATGCAGATTGATATTCAAAATGCTGAAACTAATGTAATATCAAGCCTTTACAGCCAGATCGATGCTTCATCGTTTAAGTTTAATAAGCTTGGTGCACGAATTTTGGCTAAGTCCACCTATATTTTGGTTGGTGACAAGTTTGAAGCTGAAATTTTTCTTGCTGCAGAAGATACAACCAAACAACCAGAGATTTTTGTAGGTAGCACAAAGCTGACTCTTCGTGACGGCAAAGGAATATATACTGTTCCTGCCAGTCAGGTTGGAACTTTCAAATGGGGCGGTTTAATCAAATACAAAAATCCTGAAGGAAACATTAACAGTTATCCGTTTGAAGGAGAATACCAGGTTGGAAAACCAAGTGCAACAATTTCGCCTACAAAAATGAACGTGCTTTACCTCGGAATCCCCAACCCAATCAGGGTGTCGGTTCCTGGTGTAGCCTCCGAAAATTTGGTTGTGACATTATCAAATGGACGTATCGAAAAATCAGGCGATGATTACCTTGCCTATCCTACCAAATTAGATGCCACCAGCAAGAGTACATCAATATCTGTTTCGGCCAGATTTGGCAGTGAAACCAGACCGATGGGCTCGATGGATTTCAGGGTAAAAGAAGTTCCACCACCACTTGCAACTGTTGGTGGCAAAAATGGTGGTAACCTGAAAAAAGAAGAATTACTGTCTGAAAATGGAGTATATGCCGATCTGAAAGATTTCGATTTCGACCTGAAATTTAAAGTTACCCAATTCGATGTAACCCTTTCAGGAGCAGGCGGATATGTAAAAACATTTAGTTCGAAAGATAATAAGTTTACAAACGAACAGAGAGATCAGTTCAGTAAACTGGGACAAGGAAGTATTATTTATATTGATAACATTATGGCGAAAGGAGACGATGGCCAGCCAGCTCGTCCGTTATCTCCAATCAGTTTTAAAATAAGATAGTCATGAAAAAGATCTTAGTATTCATTGGAATATTAGCTCTTCTTATCGGAGCATCCAAACAGGAAGCGAAAGCTCAGATAATTGATGGAGCCTATCAAAGGGAAGACGTACACAAACGCAAACCCACTCCCCTGCCCTACGTTAGGGAAGCAGATGTTATGTGGCGTAAAAAAGTGTGGCGCATTATCGACCTTCGTGAAAAAATGAATCAGCCATTATATTTCCCAACTAAAGAAATAGATGGAAGGTACAACCTTGTAAACCTCCTGATTCAGGGTGTAAAAGATGGTAAACTGACTGCTTACGATGCCAAAAGCGACGATGAGTTTAAAGTTCCGATGACTTACGAACAAGTTAAAGAAGCCTTTGGCGCCACTACAAGGACCAGAAAAGTACGGAACGTTGATACCGGAGAGCTTGAAGACAAGGTAGTTGCCGGAGAAATCCGCTCTGAAGAAGTTAAACAGTTCATGTTAAAAGAAGAATGGTATTTCGACAAACAGACTTCTACAATGAATGTGAGAGTTATCGGGATATGTCCGATTCAGGAATTCTTTAGAGACGAAGATGTTAACCAGCAACAGGTTCAACGCCGCCAGGTATTCTGGATTTATTTCCCTGAAGCTCGTGAATTAATGGCTGCCAATGAAGTTTTCAATGCTCTGAATACCGCCCGTAATTTATCTTTCGACGATGTTCTTTTGAAACGTAAGTTCAACTCGTACATTGTTAAGGAAGAAAACATTTACAATAACCGGGAAATCAGCCAATATCTGGGTAGCAAAGATGCTATGCTCGAAAGCAAACGTATCGAAAATTCGATCTTCGACTACGAGCAAAACCTTTGGGAATACTAATAGCAAATATCATAAGTTAAAGCCTTATGGGAATTTCCTGATAAGGCTTTTTTTTTAGAATGAATCACCAACAATAGAAGCCTTTTATTACCGTTTTATGTAATAAAGGGTTCTACGCTTCCGGAACCAAAAGAAAAATATGTACAGAATTCTGCTCATAAGTTTGATTGCCTCATTACTCCTCAGTTCGTGTCATCGCGACTGGATGAGTCAACTAACGAGTGCTCAGAACCGAAAACCATATTTTGAGCCCATTCCATATGGAATGAATTTTATCAAACAGGGAAGCATCAATATTGGCCCTTCAGAAGAAGAAGTTGACCGCTCGAGCACTCCGGTGAAAACTGTTTCGGTTCCGTCATTTTGGATCGACGATACTGAGATTACCAATAATGAATATCGTCAGTTTGTACATTGGGTAAGGGATTCTATCGCCCGTCAGCTACTTTCAGAATCAATTCCTGAGTTTTTAATTTCAGAAGGAAGAAAAGGAGCCATTATTGAAAATCCACATCTGAATTGGGCTGAACCCATTGAATGGAAAAACCCGGATTATCAGGAAGCTTTGGAAGCCATATTTATTCCGGAATCGGAACGTTTTTTCAAACAAAAAGAAATTGATGCCCGGAAGTTAAGGTATGAATACTATTGGATTGATTACAAGCAAGCCGCCAAACGAGCCAATAGCTATAATTACGAGACCCAGAAGTATGAGGGAACCGTTGTTGATGCCACCGGGAAAGAAGCCCCAATCCAAAACAGGTCTTCATTCATCATGCACGAATCAGTGCCAATTTATCCTGATACATTGGTTTGGGTTCGTGATTATACATTCTCGTACAACGAGCCTTTAACTCAAAAATATTTCTCACACCTGGCATACGACGATTATCCTGTGGTTGGCGTAACATGGGCTCAGGCAAAAGCATTTTGTCATTGGAGAACAAAACAAATGAATGCTTTTCAGGAAATGGTTAAAAATCCGGGAGTTATGGATTACCGGTTACCTTCGGAAGTTGAATGGGAATACGCGGCACGTGGTGGACATCAGATGACCCTATATCCATGGGGAAGCTATTACACCAGAAACGAAGAAGGGCGATTTGTTGGCAACTTTAAACCCTTGCGGGGTAATTATGTGTCGGATAGCCGAACCAATGTGACGACGATGAAAGTAGCCAATTACTTGCCAAATTCATATGGGTTGTACGATATGGCCGGTAATGTGGCTGAATGGACCTCAAACGCATATGATGAATCGGCCTATCAGATCATCAGCGATTTTAGTCCTGACTTTCAATACAATGCAAAACCAGATGATCCACCTGCAATGAAGAGGAAAGTAATTCGTGGAGGGTCGTGGAAAGATATCGCATATTACATACAGGTTTCGACCCGTAGCTACGAATACCAGGATTCAGCCAAATCGTACATCGGATTCAGATGTGTTCGCAGCACCTTTAAGCCGAAGTATTACGAATAGCACATACATAAAAAAGGGGAATTTCTCAATCCCCCTTCTGCTATTTTATGTCTATGGCTAAATATATCGGTCGCCTTTATTCATCCTTACATCGTTTACAAACTGTCTGATTTGCTGTTCATCATCCTTGCGGCAAACAAGTAAAGTTCCCTCCGACTCAACCACAATATAGCCATCCAATCCCTGAAGAACCACTAATTTTTCGTTGGGCATATTCACAATACAATCTTTCGATCCATACAGCATCACATTTTCACCCGAAACTGCATTGCCCTGATCATCTCTTTCTGAGCTTTCGTACAATGCTCCCCAGGTTCCCAAATCACTCCACCCGAAATCTGAACACAAAACATATACATTGGATGCTTTTTCCATAATCCCGTAATCAATGGATATATTCTGACATTCAGAATAAGTTTTATTAAGAAATGGAATTTCGTCTGACGTCCCATAAGCCTTTTTCCCTCTTTCAAATAGCTCTGCAACAGAATTTAAATGCTGATGAAAAGCGCTCAGTATCGACTTGAGCGACCAAATAAAAATTCCTGAATTCCAAAAGAATTCCCCACTCTCGACGAAAATCTTTGCCAAATCCAGATTAGGTTTTTCGGTAAACGTCTTTACTTTATGCAGATTTTCAACTTTACCAACAGGGTGAGTACTTCCTATTTGTATGTACCCATAACCCGTTTCCGGACGATTGGGCCTGATTCCTAATGTCAGTAATCCATCGTTGTGCGCCACAAACTCAAGCCCCTTCTTAATCTCATTCAGAAACGCCTCTTCCTGCAAAATCAGATGATCAGATGGAGCTACAATAATTTTTGCTTCCGGATTTACTTTATGAATTTTGTAACTGGCGTATGCAATACAGGGGGCAGTATTGCGTCGTAAAGGCTCAAGAAGTATCTGACTGACGCTAAGTTCAGGAAGTTGCTGCATCACAATATCCTTGTAATCGACACTTGTCACCACAAGAAAATTCTCCCTGGGGCAAATCTTTACAAATCGGTCAAAAGTCTGCTGAAGAAACGTTCGCCCGGTTCCAAGGATATCCAGAAACTGCTTTGGTCTGTTACTCTTACTTAAAGGCCAGAAACGGCTTCCGATTCCGCCAGCCATTATTATGCAATAGGTATTATTCATGATTTAAAATTACTTTATAACAGTTAGTTAAGCTCTTGAACCAAAAATGAAATCTTCACAATTCAGTTTTTCAAGACAGGATCAAATCATTTATCAAGATAATCAGTTTAAAATTAAAAGCCTCGAAAAAACACCTGTTGTGGAATATTTGTACCTTTAACCACCTCAAGTAACGAGCTAACGTTGAAATGTTTTCTTTTAATACATTGAACTGTAATTTTTTACTAAAAAATAAACTGAATAAAAAATTAACGAAAGCTATTAATTCCGATTAACAATGAATGTTTTCAACCAGACAGGTAGATATTTTGCACTTCTGGCAAAAGTTTTCAGTAAACCCGAGCGGCACAGCTTATATGTTCGTCAGATTTTCAACGAAATTGACAATCTGGGTGTGAAATCGGTTGGTATAGTTACTGTTATTTCCATATTTATGGGCGGAATTACCACATTGCAGGTTGCCTATAACATGTCGAACCCACTTTTGCCCACTTACCTGATTGGACTTGGAAACCGCGATACGCTGATTTTGGAGTTCTCGTCAACTATTCTGGGCCTGATTATGGCAGGGAAAATAGGATCGAATATTACTTCTGAAATAGGAAGTATGAAAGTAACCGAGCAAATCGATTCGCTTGAAATTATGGGCGTTAACTCCGCCGGCTACTTAATTTTGCCCAAAATTGTTGCTGTGGTGCTGATGTTTCCCGTACTCTACATTTTCAGCGTTTTCTTTGGGTTAATTGGTGGTTTGATTGTTGGGCCCGCAGTTGGAGCTGTTACTGCTACCGACTACCTCAATGGCATTCAGTACATGTTCAATCCGTATTACGTGACCTACTCGCTGATTAAGTGCCTTGTTTTCGGGTTCCTAATCTCGTCAATCTCAGCTTTTTTCGGATACACAGTTGAAGGCGGGGCTTTTGATGTTGGCACCGCCAGTACCCGTGCCGTGGTTAACACAAATATCCAGATTCTGGTTTGGGACTTGATTTTAACTCAATTGCTTTTGTAAGATGATCGAAGTCAAAAACGTATATAAATCGTTTGAAAATAAAGAGGTTCTGAAGAATATCTCCAAGGTATTCAATAAAGGGGAAACCAATCTGATTATCGGGCGAAGCGGATCGGGCAAAACTGTTTTGCTGAAATCGATTGTTGGGTTGCACGAAGTTGATCGGGGACAGATTTTGTATGATGGCCGCGATTTTACGTCGATGGGAATAAAACTTCGAAAACAACTCCGGAAGGAAATGGGCATGGTTTTCCAGGGAGGTGCACTGTTCGATTCATTGACTGTTGAAGAAAATGTACGTTTCCCGCTCGATATGTTTTCTGAGCTTTCGTCTGCTGAAAAACAAAAACAGGTCGATTTTTGCCTCGAACGGGTAAATATTCGAGATGCCAATAAACTTTACCCTTCAGAAATTTCAGGAGGAATGCAAAAACGTGTGGCTATTGCCCGAGCCATTGTGTTGAACCCCAAATACCTGTTTTGCGACGAGCCTAATTCAGGTCTCGATCCTGAAACATCGATGGTTATTGACGAGCTGGTTCATTCCATTACCGTTGACCTGAAAATCACTACGATCATCAACACACACGACATGAATTCGGTAATGGAAATTGGCGACAATATCCTGTTTATTTCCGAAGGCGAAATGTGCTGGGAAGGTAACCGCAAAGAAATACTGCATTCGACGAATCAAAAACTTCAGGAATTTGTATTTGCCAACAAACAGTACCAGCGAATACGCGACGATAAAATCAACCAATAATTATCATACCAGGTTGTGGTAGAAAGGTCCGGTCCTTTCCGAAAGGCCGGATCCTTCTGTTTATAACGATTGTTAAAAAGACTCAAATATCTGTTTTGATTCAATTAAGCTGTTATTTTTGCAAACAAATTAATCGGTAGGTATTGATGCTGAAACGACTGCTACCCACAAGAAAATACGAAACGAACGAATATCTGGTGCTTCTTTACCGGTTTTCGCTCCTGATGCTTGTTTATTCCGTATGCCGAATCCTGTTTTTCCTGTTTAACACAGCGTCGTTTCCTAAAGTCACTTTTTTCTCATTTCTGACCATTCTGAAAGGGGGCTTGATGTTCGATACCAGCGCCCTGCTTTACCTGAATGCCGCTTATATCCTGCTGTTCATGCTGCCAATTCGTTTCACATTCAGCAACTGGTATCAAAAATTTCTGAAATGGTTTTTCATGTTTACCAACGGAGTGGGCATTGCCTTTAACCTGATTGATATTGTTTATTTCCGGTATATATTGAAACGTACCACTGCCAGCATGTTTGATGTAGCAGCTTTTGATGCGGGAAACACCAACCTGATCATGCGCTTTTTCTACGACTTCTGGTACATTCCACTCATGCTGGTTATCCTGATGTTCGCCCTTTCGGCATTATACGATTTGATAAAGCCAAAACCCTTCAGATTCCGAAATCAATTTGTTTATTTTTTATCCGGATTACCAGTCATTTTCATTGTATTTGTGCTTTCGGTTATCGGTATGCGTGGAGGGTGGCGACACAGTACTCGCCCAATCAACATGAATAATGCCGGTGCTTTTGTACAGGCTCCGGAGGAAATGGCCATTGTGCAAAATACACCTTTTTGCATTTTCAGAACCTGGGGAAAAAAAGCTTTTGTACACAAGAAATATTTTGCTTCGGAAGAAGAACTGAACCGCATCTATACGCCTGTACACATTCCGCAAACCGTTGAACCACCAAGAAAAGACAATGTAGTTATCATTATTCTCGAAAGCTTCAGCCGGGCATTTGTCGGCTCACTAAACCCGCAACTGACTGATCCACGTGACCGGAGTTACACGCCTTTCCTAGATTCGCTGATTCACGAAAGTCTGGTTTTTACCAATGCTTTTGCCAACGGGCGTAAATCGATCGATGCGATTCCATCGGTAACTGCGAGTATCCCGGCATTGGTACTGCCATATGTTATTTCTGAACGATCAGGAAATGCAATCAACAGTATTGCCAGCCTGCTTTCGCCTCAAGGCTACCAAACAGCCTTCTTTCATGGAGCGCCCAATGGGTCGATGGGGTTCGACGCTTTCACCAAAATTGCTGGATTCCAAAGGTATGTCGGAAAAAATGAATATGGGAATGAAGCCGATTTCGACGGAATCTGGGGCGTTTGGGACGAACCATTTTTCCAGTTCTTTGCCAACGAAATGAATAAAATGCAGGAACCGTTTGCCACAACTCTGTTTTCAGTGTCGTCGCACCATCCGTATGAAATTCCGGCTAAATACAAAGGCAAGTTTCCTGAGGGGCGCATTCCTTTGAACAAATGCATTCGTTATACCGATCACTCGCTTCAGAAGTTCTTTGATACTGCCCGAAAAATGCCCTGGTTTAAGAATACTTTGTTCGTGATTACCGCCGACCACGCCGTTGATTCGGATATCAAAGAATATTACACTTCTGTGAATTATTTCGCAATTCCGCTAATTTTTTATAAGCCCGACGGAAGTTTGAAAGGCGTTGACAATAGCCTCGCTGAACAGATTGATATTCTGCCAACCGTATTAAGCTATCTGAATTATCCCAATCCATATCTGGCATTTGGCAATAACCTGTTCGACAAAGACAGCCGGAGATTCGTAATTAATTACATTCAGGATTCATACCAATTCTTGAGCGGCGATTATGCTTTTTATCTTACCGACGATAAGCTCACTGCAATTTATAACCGTAAAGAGGATCCGGAGTTAAAGAAAAACCTGATTGGAACCGTTGATTTTGAAACCGAACAGCAACTGCAAAAAGCCATTGTTCAGCAGTTTAACAACCGTATGGCCGACAACCGTATGGTGGTGGGGAAATAGCAGACAGTTTCAGTAAACCGTTTTAACCAAAGGTTACTCGGATTAATACAGAGCGAAATTACCCACAACATGAAATTTTAAACTAAATCTGTTCCCAGCCGTCGCGGTAATTGTGCCTGATCCACTCTTCAGCTGACGCCAGCGCCGGAATGGTATCGTATTTGGTATCAAATTTCGGATCGCCATTTACCACTTCAAACTTATTGGAAGTAACCACCCTGATTTTTTCAGATTGTCCAATATTGGTGAATTGCATGTTTTTACCATCCCACAGTAATCGTTTCCGCAAATCCTGAAGCCGGACAGCCAAAACGCCCATCACCACCATTTCGTTGAACGGACCTGAATACCCAAAATGTGAACTGGTCTCTACCCTGTTGCCTTTGCTTTCTTTGGCTGCACGAATCCAATCCTGCTCGTGTCCGTTTGTATCGGGATTCTGTATGCGGCGAATTATTTTCTCAGGCTGATCAAAATGAGCCATTTCGGAAGTCGGCAGCAAGGTAGGATTTGAACCATAACAGCCGGTCATGATTTTTCCTTTTGTACCATAAAAAATAACGCCACCATTCCAATCGCCCATCTGCTCTCCGTCTTTTAATTCTTCCGGACGCTCGGGTAGCATACCTCCATCGTACCAGGTGACTTTCACTTCGGGCATGGCCACTTTTGCCAGATTATCACGCCGCGGAAACCAATAGGTTACTTTTTCGGCAGTGGGAGCCGACTCATTATTGATTTGGGTAGAGCTCGCCTCAACAGCAGATGGATATTGTAACATCAATGCTTTAAAAACCGGATCGAGAATATGGCAGGCCATGTCGCCAAGCGCGCCGGTTCCAAAATCCCACCAACCACGCCAGTTCCAGGGAGTATAAACTTCGTGATATGGCCTGAATTTCGCCGGACCAATAAAAAGGTCCCAATTCAACGTGGATGGAACTTTCATCTTATCAGTAGGGCGTTCCAGGCCTTGTGGCCAGATCGGACGGTTGGTCCACGCATCAACAGCGGTTACTTCACCAATCGTTCCGGCCCAAATCCACTCGCAAACCCGGCGAATACCTTCTCCCGAGTTTCCCTGGTTTCCCATTTGCGTGGCAACACCATAGCGTTTCGCTGTTTCAGTCATGATTCGCGATTCAAAAACCGAGTGAGTCAACGGTTTCTGAAGGTAAACATGATAGCCCGATTTCATTGCCATTAAGGCAGGCAATGCGTGTGAATGATCGGGAGTAGCAATCATTACCGCATCAATATCCTTTTGCTTGGCAAACATTTCGCGGTAATCCTGGTATTTGGGAGCAAGCGGCCATTTACGGAATGCATTTCGTCCGGCATATTTCCAATCGACATCGCACAAAGCCACAATATTCTCGGTATCCATATTCGAAAGGTTGTTGAAACCCATTCCGCCAACACCAATACCGGCAATGTTCAGTTTATCGCTGGGCGCTTTGTGCCCAAGCCCGGCAATTACCTTCGATGGTAAAATTGTAACCGCTGTTGCAGCAAGAGCTATTGTTCCGATAAAATGCCTCCGACTTATGCTTGATTGATTATTTCCCATGGTAATGCCACTTCTGTATGTTGATTTTCTGATGCGGTGAAAATAGCCATTCCGATTTAAATTCAGAAATGAATCGCCCGTTCAAATCGTTAAAGAATGAAAAAAGGCGGATATTTTCATATCCGCCTTTTAATATATTTCGTTTTAAACAACTATGCCGGCATTTCTGGAAGACTCCATGGTTTGCGGTAAGTATGTTTAATGAGTTCGGCTGCAAACTGAGTAGCAGGAACCGGATCAGTATAAGTTTTATTGAATGTTGGGTGACCATCATGAATTTTGAATCCATCTTCGATAACGATTTTGATTTTTTCGTCATCATTGATGTTGGTGAACTTCATGTTTGGACCATCCCACAACAATTCTTTGTTCAGGGTCTGCAAACGAACAGCCAATACGCCCATTACTACCATTTCGTTGAATGGTCCGGCCATACTGAAATCTGAAGCAGTCATCACGCGACTTTCAGGAGATTCTTTACATGCACGTACCCAATCCATTTCGTGTGAGGTTTCAACACGGCGACGGAATTTAGGAGCATTTTCAGGTTTCTCAACTGTACCGTTTGGACGCAGGATCCATGGATTTACACCATAGCAACCGCAAACTAAAATACCTTTTGTTCCATGGAAGAAAACGCAACCGCCCTGATCGTTAGGATCTTTTCCGGCTGGCCATCCTGCAGGAAGCATTGGTTTAATTCCACCATCAGACCAGTAAACCTCAACCTCAGGAAGCATAGCTCCTTTTTTAGCTCCTTTCCATGGACGTTTTGCAACGCGAGCAGGGAAAGTTAATTTTACAGACTGAGCTGAAGGAGCACAATCCTGCAACAATAAAGTTGAATTACCCTGAGCTTTGGTTGGATATCCGAGTTCGAGACCAGTAAATACCGGGTGCAAAATATGGCAAGCCATATCGCCTAATGCTCCAGTTCCATAAGCCCACCAGCCACGCCAGTTCCATGGATGATAAATTTCGTTGTACGGACGCATTTGAGCCGGACCAGTAAATAAATCCCAATCCAGTGTATCAGGAACCCATTGGCCTTGTTTTGGAGTATTTAATCCTTGCGGCCAGATTGGACGGTCGGTGAAAGCTTCAACTTTAGTTACTTCACCAATTTCGCCATTGGCAAGCCATTCGCAGGTAAGGTTAACACCTTCGCCTGACGAACCCTGGTTCCCCATTTGTGTGGCAACTTTATTCTTAGCTGCCAGTTTAGTCAATAAACGAGACTCATAAACGGTGTGAGTCAAAGGTTTTTGTACATAAGCATGTTTGCCCATTTCAATGGCAGTTGCTGCAATAATGGCGTGAGTGTGGTCAGCAGTAGCAACTACAACACCATCAATCGACTTACCAATTTCATCGTACATTTTTCTCCAGTCCTTGTACATTTTGGCCTCTGGGAATAATTTGAATGTAGGATCAGCATATTTCCAGTCCACATCACAAAGACCAACAATGTTTTCTGATTTAAGGTTCTTCAGGTTAGCTGCTCCCATACCACCGATACCAATACCGGCAATATTTAATTTGTCACTTGGAGCTTTGTGCCCCATACCAGCGATTACGTTACTTGGAAGAATAGTAACTGCAGCCGCTGCCGTTGCTGAAGTAGCAATGAAAGATCGTCTGTTAAGTTTGTTTTCCATTGGTTAAATTTTTGATTTAGGTATGACTAAAATCTTATTCTTTTCAAAAAATCTCCTAAAGGTAAAATTATATTACCTATTCACCAAGTGCAATCTGACGATCTTTTAAAATATGGGATTCTACTGTCTTAACGCCATTTTGAAGTGTTTTTCAAACACTTAACCATAAGATCAAGTAAATGAATTTTTTCGGATAGCTTTTGTCTATTCAGGATTGAAAAATTCGATTTGACCAGCAAACAATCGAGGCCTATATTTGTCTATTATTTTTAACAATTCTAAATTATTAATACGCATATTATGAAGACTATTGGAGAAAAATTCCCTGCATTTACTAAAGAGGCCGTGGTTTCACTTGAACCAGGAAAAGAGTTTAAAACATTTACCAATGCCGACATCAACGGAAAATGGACGGTATTCTTCTGGTGGCCACTCGATTTTACTTTTGTTTGCCCAACCGAGATTGTTTCGTTCAACCAACATTTTGAAGAATTTGAAAAACGTGGTGCAAATGTAGTTGGAGCATCTATTGATTCTCAGTTTGTTCACCTGGCCTGGAGAAACAGCCACCCTGGATTGAAAGCGCTGAAATTCCCAATGGTAGCCGATACCAGCAAATCGTTATCTGAAGATCTTGGAATTTTGGAACCTGTAAATAAAATTGCTTACCGTGCTACTTTCATTATTGATCCGGAAGGAACAATCCAGCATGTTTCGGTTAACGGATTAAACGTAGGAAGAAATGTAAACGAAATCATCCGAATTTTGGATGCCCTTCAAACCGGAGAATTGACCCCTTGTGATTGGGTACCTGGAGAAGCCACTCTGTAATTGTTTGGTAAATCATAGAATAAGGTAATTGGGCTGTCATTTCTGACAGCCTTTTTTTTGTTAAAATAGAAAGAGGATTCTATCTCAAACAAAAGATAGAATCCTCTTCGCTAAATAGAATGTCAAAATCACAGAGCTGATTTTCGGTACATTTTAAAGAACAAAAGTGGGAAGAATGCAAAATTAAGGATTACAAAAGAGGTTAGGAAAATGGTTGTTGACCATGACCAATGATTTAGTCTAAAAAGTGCAAAAACGACCAACAATTCAACTCCTATAAAGCCGAAAGCATATATTAACTTATTGCTTAATGATTTGGCCAAGTCTCTTTTGTAAAGATTTACAAATAGGCTGGGCACAAAAAGAAAAATTAAAATGGCCGAAGTAAGCAAAAAAGTCAATCCCGGTAGGCCGAAGTGATTCAATTTCATAAAAACAGTTGTGGTTATCCCAATTGCTGACAAATAACCCGATACATACAATAATCGTTTCATAGATTTGATCTTTTTCGATGTTAATAAGTAAACTGTCTCTCGTTGGATTTCGTCAAACCCCTCGGGACAAATATTCTGATAGGCCTTATCATACGATTGTTGAAAGCTCAAACCTCCTTCCATTTCCTCTTCGATTGCGCAACAAAAATGATCAATCAAATCTTCTTTCATTTCAGTCGATTCAATTTTACTCTCATTGATAACCCGAGCTATAAATTCAATATTTTCATCAGTTAAATTGCTCATAAAATGATTCTTATGATGTGATAATTTTATTTATGGTATCAATAAAATCTCTCAGCTCGGCTTCCTTTTCTCTTTTTATTCTTACCCCTTCTGCTGTTAGCGAATAATAGTGCCTAACTCTTTTACCTATGTTTTCGGTTTGAACATCGATCAGTCCATCATCTCTTAACTTGTGTAACGCCGGGTACAATGACCCCTCTTTAAGTAAAATCTTATGATCTGAGAGCTCCTTTACCTTCTGTGTAATTTGGTATCCGTACATTTTACCTTTCTCTCCAAGGAGTTTAAGGATAATTACAGACAGTGTTCCTTTTAATAATTCTTTAGAATACATAGAACAAATATACATAGCAAATCTATGTATAAAAATAAATTTTGTGCTTTTTTTTGAAATTATTATTTGTAATCAGGAAATCTTCCGGAAAGGCCATAAAAAAAGCGGAATCCAGCTCTCTGGCATTCCGCTTGTCCTAACTAACATTTAACTAAACCTATTTAGAAGCCACTGTCAAGTGACTGTGAAGGTTCTTCCTGTGGAGCTGCTTCCCTGTCCATCTTGTAATTGTTGATTTTATAACTTAAAGTCAACATCAGAACGCGAGGCTCACGAGTCATTTTGAACGTTGATTTGAAATTATCGCCACTTGAAGTTCCCTGCATTCTCATGGTACCCAACAAATCTCGAACACTTAAGGTAGCTGTGAGTTTCTTCTTCATGAAATCCTGGCGATACGACAAATTGGTAAACACCATTCCTTTTTGGTCTCCCTGTGCCGATACCGACGGACCACGGTAAAAACCGGTCAGTTGAACACGGCTATCGGGATTAATCTTTATAGTTGTATTTAATCTTCCTGAATAATTTGTACTCTCCCTATCAATCGATTTGCCAAGAACTTCGCCTTTCAGTTTATAATTGTACAAAGTAAAACTGGTATTAACGAGCAGCCATTTGGTCACATTAATATTACCCATAATCTCGCCACCCATCGAATAATCGCGGTTTAAATTGTCTACAGTCATGTAGCTGATTCCATCCTGAACACTTGTCAACCTTGTGATCAGATTATTGGTTGTACGATAGAATGTTTCGAGCGAAGCAAATGAATTACCAAATTTCTTCATATAACTGAACTCGTAAGAATCAGTGTATTCTGGTTTCAGGTTCGGATTACCAATACGAATCGAATATTGATTCATATAACTTGGGAAAGGATCCAGATCGAAGCCTCTTGGACGATTAATGCGCCGCGAATAGCTTGACATTAATTGTCCGTCGCCGGCAAGCTGGTACGAAAGATGCAAGGACGGGAAATAGTCGAAACGGTCTAATTTGTAAGAGTTGGGTGAGTTGTCTTTATAGTGAATAATCTCACGGTTATTGTATTCGCCCCTTAAACCTGCCACATACTGAATGCCCAATAAACTTGAGGTGTAAGTTGAATAAACGGCATGAATTTGCTCTTTGAAATCCATACTGCTGGTAAACATAGGGTTATTTTCAAACTGTTGACTTTCTGTATTAAAACTCTTAAAATCAAGCGCTTCATCTTCATTCTCAATACGACTTTGCATTCCGGCTTCAAACTTTCTGTTGTCTTTCAACGGTAATGTATAATCCAATTTTAAACGATACTCATTTGAATTGCTGTTCGTCTTCGAAATAACCCGTGATAAATAATCAAATGCACCTGATGTATTATAGTTTTCATCCGTTTCATACTCATCATCGGCTTCATTTTCTTTTCCGTCGCGATTGCGATAATTGAACGAACCTTCCAGTTTATGGGTTCCCATCTCATTAAACTTCGTCTGGAAATTGGAATTTAAGCTGACGAAATTTCCTTTTCTTCCGGAGTTACTGCTTTGAAGCGAATAAATATTAAATGTTTGAGGATCGTTGTAATTGTGCAACCTGCCTGTACCATAACTATCAAAGTTAAAATTTCCAACTTCAGACGATACGGTTACAGTGGTTTTATTCGTGAGATAATAATCCAGACCTCCGCGAATCTGGGTTCCACTTCTCGACATATTTCTTGTACCATTTGTCAGCAAATAAGTTGAAGTGCCGTTGAGATACGTTTCACGGCTCATTTCCATATCACCCCAATCGGTGTTATCGTTCCAGTTTCCGCCAAAGAAAAGGTTATATTTTTTAGTTTTATAATTCAGCATCATATCGGTACCATACTTATCGCCGGTTCCCAGGTTCAGGTTGATTACACCGTTTACACCTGCCAATACGTTCTTTTTCATCACCACGTTAATAATACCTGCCATTCCATCGGGTTCGTATTTTACAGATGGGTTGGTGATAATTTCGATGTTTTGAATAGCTGAAGAAGGAATTTGCTTCAATGCATCGCTTCCGCTCAAAACACTTGGGCGACCATCAATCAAAACGGTAAAACTCGATGACCCACGTAAACTTACGTTACCATCAATGTCAACCTCAACCGATGGAGTATTTTCGAGCACTGTTACGGCGGTTCCTCCGCTGGCATTAATATCATTGGTTACATTAATAACCTTTTTATCAATTTTGTATTCAACACGATTCCGCTCAGCAACCACATCCACAGTACCAATTTGCTGGCGCGAAGCTTCAAGCCCAATCGTTCCCATGTCAACGTTGAAGGCATTCGGGGCTATTTTAACATCGCCTATTGTTTTTTTATCAAAGCCAATGAAACTGGCTTCAACATAATAAGATCCAACAGGCAAATCGCCAATAACAAAAGCACCCGATGCATTTGTTATACTACCGGTAACAAGCTTCGAGTCTTGTTTGGTAAATACCGACACATTTGCATATTCCATGGGCTCTTTGGTTTCCGTATCGATGATTTTACCTGTTATTTTTCCATTCTTAGGCATCGCATTCATACCACCTGCCCCCATTCTTGCTCCCGGAGGTACTTGCGAAAAGGTAGTGCCGGCAATTACAAGCAGCATCGATAGCACTATCAGCAACTTTTTCATTTGATTCAATTTTTACTTAATTAATTCCAGATTTTAAACTTTCTATTTTTTACAACATATGTGACCATCTTAAAACCTCAAAGTTTAACTGAGGATTAAAAAGAGTTGTTAATGATTGTAAATCCTGAAATCATTATCGCCAAACAAAAAGAATACGTTTATCTGTTGTTTTGATCTGACATCCAGCTTGTTTCGCCGCAAAACATAAGTTTCGGACTTTTGGCTGAAAATATGCCAGCTGACTCCATAAAAACATTGTCATTCAACCCTATAGGATGGAATTTGAAAGTCATGAATAGTGAGCAGACAAAGTATCAAACACTGCAAAATAAATTTCACTTTTCAGGAACTTTCGGAACAACTTTTGATGAATAAATTTATATTTATAGTAAAATAAAGAGTCCATGAAACGCTATATTTTTTTTTCAGTACTGGCAATTACGCTAAATGCCTGTATCACATCTTCACGAATTACAGAAACCAACGATTCCTATCTTGGTATCGATAAGATGAAGCTTTCGTTTATTTCCTCCGCTCTTTCCGAAGAGAAATTTGGACTTTTGGGAGTTGGCGAGTATTTCAAACTAGGTTCAACCTATGTTTATGAGGGAAAAAAGAATGAGCAGCCCTCCATATCGGTTAACTTCCAGATAAGCACGCCTATCCGTGCCGAAGAATTTGATTCGGTCATGTTTCTGGTTCTCGATGACGAAAAAATCAGGCTCAGTTCTGATAAATACACTTATAAAGAATTCGTTTCAACTTCGGAACAATCGGCAGCCGAAACCAATGAGAAAAGTGCAGAGAAAAAGGAAAACGAATCGCGGACAGTTATTGTCAGCGGGACGAATCAGATGATGAATCGCACGTTTATTATTCCACAGAATCTCTGGGTTCCGATTGCCAATGCTGAAAAAATCCGGTATCGACTTTATCTCGGAAAGGATGGATATGACGTAAAACCAATCCAATCGGACATAAAGAAACTGAAAAATTTCTTTACACTGGCCGTTTGCAAACGCGACGCCCTCACTCCGGCTTTACCCAACGGCGAGAAAAAACTATAATTATTTCTGCGATTATTTCCGTTTTTGGTCCTCCAACCGGTATTCAGGTTTTTCTTTTTGATCTTCCTGCATATCTTCAACATCATCAATAAGTGGCGATTCTTTTACTGCCTCCCAGTCAAATTTTTCGTCGAGCGGAGTCAGCGCTTTTTTTGGATCAAATATGCGCGGATCAACCGGCACTGCACTGTAGGGCTTAAAGTCAGGCGTTCCGGTAAAAAAGTCAGCAAAGTCGTTGGCAGTAGCATCGTACTGGTTCAAATACGGTAATCCCAAAACATTCCAGAAGGTCTTGAAAATACTGCCGAAACTGTAATGACAATGCGAAACATGGTTGCGTTTTGTATATGGCGAGATGACCATCAAAATGCTTCGGTGCGCATCAACATGATCGACCCCATTCTGGGCATCATCTTCGGTAATTACAATGGCCATATTTTTCCAGAAAGGTGTGTGCGATAAATATTCAACAATACGGCCAACAGCCAAATCGTTGTCGGCCATATAACTTTCCCTGAACGGATAACCGGCTTCGGGACGCTCGCTGGCGCCATGGTCGTTCGGAATGATCACCGTAATGATCGATGGCATTTCTTTCCCGGGTTTTATCCATTTCTCATCAAACTCTTCAATAAATTGATGAATACGGAACTGATCGGGAATAGCAGTATTGTATGTCGGATAAGTTCTTGATGTCCTGCTAAACATTGGACGGGGAACCGGAAAATTCACATAATGCTTGATTCCGGTATATTTAAACGAATCGTCGTAAAAAGCTGGTTCAAACATTGTTCCGAAACCGAAATTATAGAATTCAACATTATTCCGTTCCAGATGATCCCACATCGAGCCGGCCTCATTATAATCTTCCGGATAAATTGCACCTGCCGAACCGTTCATTCCAAGGCTTCCGGGAGCTTTCGACTTCTCGTTGTAGGACCGGTTTCCTCCATAACTTGCCGGAACTGTCGACTCAACCCATTCGTTCGGATAAGTATTTACCAGCCAGCGGTGTCCGTCGGCTGAAACATCGGAGTCGACATAGAAATTATCAGAAATTGCAAATTCAGCAGCCAGCTTTAAGTGATTGGGCATTACCGTAGCCTCGCTGACTACTGCTGATTTATTCCGGTTTGTAAACGAAACATGGTGCCCATAGCGGGCAATTGTGGGATCGCCTTTCCCCTTTTTAACCTGACCAAAAACCTCGTCGTATGTACGGTTTTCTTTCGAGATAAAAACAAGATATTTAATTGGCGATTCCTTTTCGCCGCCAAAAACAGGAATCGGATTGTTTTGCCGCTTTTTTTGAATGGTTGAGTACTCGGCGATATGATAGTTATTTTCGATAACCTGCTGAGTGAGAGTTGCCAGCTTTTGGTCATCCGGAATTTCCATAACCGAAACCGATCCCTTCATCAGGTTTCCAATGTAGCTGCCTTCTTTTCCTTCCTTAAATGTTTTTCCACCATTCGGGCCACTGCCAAATCCCTTGGCATTGCTGGCAACCAGTGTTTTTCCGTCAGGAGTAATCTCAATCTTCGCCGGAAACCAACCGGATGGAATGTGACCGATAACTTTTAGCGTTGGAATGTCAATCACCCCAATTGCATTTACACCCGATTCGGCAACATAAAGCCTCTTCTGATCGGGAGAAACCGCAAGCCCAAACGGGATTACACCGCGGAACTGCTTAACCGCTTCGTGTAATTTAAGTGGTATCTGCGCTGTAATTGTATCCCGTTCAATGTCGATCACCGAAATGTTGTCGTTGGTGCCGTTGCTCACAAAAACATAACGGTCGGTCACGGCCAGCGAGTTGGGACTCGATCCGCCAACTGCAGGAATTCCTTCGATTAACTCTCCAACCAGAACACCTGTTTTTATTTTTGCCTGAACTTCAGGTGCAGATGGATTTTTTACTGAAAACGACCATACTGAAAACGACTCCGGAACATTCATATCGCCCAATCCGGGAATATCCATCGAATCAATGCGGGTACCCTTTTTCATTTCATCCGATCCGTATGCAAAGGCAGGAAAATCGAGCGCCTTTTTATAGTCTTTCTTCGCTTCAATATTCCCAATTTTGCTGTATTCGAACATACCCACGTTGGCTACATACACTTTTTGCTGATCGGGCGAAAGGATGATTCCAAAAGGATAGCGGCCAGTTTTTGCAGTTGCAACTATCTTTTTAGCATGAGTATCTACAACGACCATCCTGAAAAGCATTTGATCAACAGCATACAAATAGCGGCCATCGCGGCTCAGTTTCATATCGCCAATGTAACCGTCAGGTGTTGACTGCCCTTTTTCGTCACGCGAACAATCGATCGAATCGAGCTTCTCTCCAGTCTCAACCGAAAACTGATAAATTTTATTAAGCTGCCCTCCTGACACATACACCATTTTATTGTCGGGCGAAATGGCCAGTCCCATAAATACCGAAGCCAGAACGCCTTTATCAGTTGAAGGACCGGGAGGAACCTGCATGACCACCGGATTATCGGATTTCAGGTTTTTGATGATGGAAATGGAAATGGGCGAAGTTCCTGAATTGGCGGTGACAGCCACGTTTCCATCAGCACCTAGAGTTAAACCGTAGGGATGCGGAGCCACTTCTATTGTCTTTCCGTAAGGCGTAATGAAGCGCCCATTGGGTATTACGGTTTTCCCAGACTTGTCAATCCCGGTATAATGACTTCCAGAGGGTGAGGAAATAACTTTCAGGTGTTCAATCGGTTGTTGCGCAATCGAATTGACTGCAATCAAGCAAAAAAGAACGGCAACAGCATATTTATTCAGCATGGTTTTCGGGATTTAGTTCAGGTGAAGATAATCGTTTATTTTCATTCGTTAAACGACATTTGGCAGAACAGGCGACATTTCACAGGAGATAATTCGCTTTAAATAACACTAAAAATTGTTAATGATTTACTGCATTCTCATTTAACCTTCATAAAAAGAAGTATTTTCGTAGCAAAATCTAAACATATCAGGCGTGCATCACAATCTGGTTTTAATTCCAACATACAACGAGAGGGAAAATGTAGAGCGAATGATCAGGAAAGTATTTTCGCTGAAAACTTTTTTTGAAATCCTGATTATTGACGATAATTCGCCTGACGGCACTGCAGCCATTGTCGATGGATTAATCCCTGAATTTCCCGACCGTCTCCATATTTTAAAAAGAGCAGGGAAGCAAGGTCTGGGAAAGGCCTATCTGGCCGGATTTCACTGGGCGCTGGAACGGAAGTACGACTACATATTTGAAATGGACTGCGACTTCTCGCACAATCCAAAAGACCTGGAACGGTTGTATGAAGCGTGTGTGGAGCAACAGGCCAGCCTGGCCATTGGCTCACGCTATATTTCAGGAATTAATGTGGTAAACTGGCCTTTGGGACGTGTACTCATGTCGTATTTTGCATCAGTTTATGTTCGGTTTGTTACCCGCATGAAAATTATGGACACCACTGCCGGATTCAAATGCTACCACCGAAAAGTTCTGGAAACAATCGATTTCGACAACATCCGACTAAAAGGATATGGATTTCAGATAGAAATGAAATTCAAAACCTGGAAGCATGGATTCAAAATTGTTGAAGTGCCAATTATATTCACCGACCGGAAATTGGGCGTTTCGAAAATGAGCGGAGGCATTTTTAACGAAGCGCTGTGGGGAGTTATGAAAATGAAAATCAGGAGCTGGTTCACACATTACGAGAAAATTCAGTAATTCCTGAAAAAAATAAAAGATTATTAAGACCGTTACCGCGGTCTTTTTGTTTATATATTCAGTAAATTTGATATTGGAGCGCAAAAAATAACACCATGAAGACACTCATAAAAAATGCCCGGATCATTAACGAAGGAAAAATTTCTGACGGGGCTGTACTGATTGACGGAGAATTCATTACCGGAATTTTCAACAAAGGCAATATTCCGCATGAAGTTGAGAGCCAGGCAACCGTGATCGACGCCTTAGGTCAATACGTTATCCCCGGGGTAATCGACGATCAGGTTCATTTTCGCGAGCCAGGACTTACTCACAAAGGCGAAATTGCTACCGAATCGAAAGCCGCTGTTGCCGGAGGGGTTACGTCATTCATGGAAATGCCCAATACCAATCCGCAAGCTGTAACCCAGGAATTACTGGAAGAAAAATACAAACGCGCTGCCGAAGTTTCGCCAGCAAACTACTCGTTTTACATGGGGGCTACCAATAATAATCTTGATGAAGTATTAAAAACCGACGGAACCAATGTGTGTGGCATCAAAATCTTCATGGGTTCGTCAACCGGAAATATGTTGGTTGACAACGAAGATGTGCTGTCAGAGATATTTAAAAGCACCAAGCTGCTGGTAGCCACACATTGCGAGGACGAACCAACCATTATTAGTAATACCGCTATTTATCGCGAGAAATATGGAGAATTTGTGCCAATTTCGGCGCATCCGAAAATCAGGAGTGCCGAGGCTTGTTTCAAATCATCGTCGAAAGCAGTTGAACTAGCCACCAAATACGGAACCCGTCTCCATGTACTGCACCTTTCATCGGCCGACGAAATGAAACTCTTCTCCCCGGGCAAAGTCTCCGAAAAACACATAACTGCTGAAGTTTGCGTTCATCATTTATGGTTCGACGAACACGACTATATTCATAAAGGAAACCTCATTAAATGGAATCCGGCCATCAAAACTGCTGCCGATAAATCGGCCCTTTGGGAGGCCCTTCGATCCGACAGGATTGATGTTGTGGCTACCGACCATGCACCACATACACTTCAGGAAAAAGAACATTCGTATTTTAAGGCACCTTCAGGCGGTCCGCTGGTTCAGCACTCGCTGACAGCCATGCTCGAAATGAGTCGAAAAGGACTAATTTCGGTGGAAAAGGTAGTCGAAAAGATGTGCCATGCTCCAGCCGATTTGTTCCGGATTGACAGACGAGGCTACATCCGCGAAGGTTATTATGCAGACCTGGTTTTAGTTGATCCGAACCATCGATGGGTGGTTTCGCCCGAAAATATACTTTATAAATGCGGATGGTCGCCTTTCGACGGAATGGAGTTCTCGCACCTTGTTACCACTACGTTTGTAAACGGGAATATGGTCTACGCCAATGGGAAAGTGAATACTGAAACAACCGGGAAACGATTGAAATTTATCAGGTAAACAAGATACTTATAAAAAGCAAAGAGACCGTATTTCTGCGGTCTCTTTGCTTTTATGGTTTAAACTTATCGATCTACTCAACTACAACCAACAGATATTTTGAAGCCTTCCAGAAATCTGCCGGATTATCGATATCAAGACTTTCAACTTTTTTATCTGTTCCTTTAAAATGGTATGAGCCATCAGGATGATAGGTTACCAGTTTTGCCCTTTTGGTATTTAACTGCAACTGTTTAAATTCCCGAATGTCAACCTTCATAAAGAAATCACGGTTAAAATCTTTTTTCAGCTTAAGGGTTTTACCCATGCCCAAAACGCCACCTTCCTTTTCAATTACATTTTTGGCTTCCAGTTCCTTTTTAGTGCCAAAAGCATAATAGGCGGTATTCAGTTCGTTAGTCTGATTCTCGATTGCCTGATTTTTCTCGGCGATGGTTTGTTCGCTTTCCTTGGTAATGGTCTCAATTTTCTGGTTCAAGTTAGCCACATCGAAATGAAGATTTTCCAGTTCCTGTTTCAAACTGGCAATTTCCCCATCTTTTTCACCAACTTGCTTATTCAGATTTTCGATCATCTTTTCAAGCTCAACAATTCGTTGATTCGAATTGCGCAGTTTGGTCTGTAACGATTTTACAAGCTCCTTGTTTTTCTGAAGCAGGCTGTTGATTTGCGCAATATCTTCAATAATCTTGTTTTTTGCCTCAACTTTCAGTTCTGTTCCGGAAGCAGCCTGAACCGAAACAATTTTTTCGATAGTCTTAATCGAATCAAGGTTCGACTGAATCTCGTTCATGGCAGCAATATATTCAAGTATAGTGTTATCCTTCTGAACGCCAAGCTGTGCAATGCTGTCCTGCTTAGCCTGCATCCGGGCAACTTCTTTTTTATGCCCACAGGATACCAATACCAAAACCGATAAAATAAACATTAACTTTTTCATCCGCGTAATTTTTAAAGTTCTTAAATAACTATACATTCCGTAAAATTTAGGGGTTTAGGTGGCAGCGACAAAGATAATCAGCTTTTAGTTCACGATCAATCGCCTGGTACAAATGTAAAAACAGCTAATTACTCAGTTTTGTTGCCCACATTGCTTTCTCCTGAATCCTACGTTCAAATCAACAAGGTCGGTTAATTTCGTTAGCCGATATTCTGTTTCATCAAATCCGGGTTAAAATTCCCAATCTCAAATTTACAGGGCCAAATAATTGCCTCCATTTTATTTCGGTATGATAAAGTTAAGCCGTAAAATCGAATTAAACTTCATTCATCCGCGTTTATTTGTGCCGGTATTGTCTATGCCGGCATAGAAATCTAAAACTTAAAACGAATTTTAAATGGGTTTCTGCACGAAACTACATGCTCATTTATTCGAAAGTTCGTAATATTGTACGCTTTTTAAAATGCCACAGATAATACGATAATCCAGTATTTTCGGGGAAGTTTAATACAATAATATTCCAATTTGGCAGTTTATCCTTAAGTCATCAAATTTCAACTATTGGGCAAACACAATTTATATCGGTTTTTATTAGTAACAGCACTCTCTTTTCTGGCCGGATGTACGACCGAAAAGAACACCACTGTTTCACGTGCATACCACAATCTGACAGCACATTACAATGTATATTTCAACGGAAGGGAAAGTTTACAAAGCGGAATAAATAAAATCAACAATTCTGTCGAAGATGATTATTCGAAGGTGTTGCCCATTTATAAATCGAGTAATCCTACCACAGCCAAAGCGGCTACTTCCGACATGGAAAATGCGATCGTTAAAGGATCGAAACTTATCCAGTCGCATTCCATTACCAAAAAGCCCAAACGCCGCAAAAACAGGAGCAAATCGTATGTTGAATTTGCCAGTCGCGACGAATTCAACAATTGGGTTGACGATGCTTACATTCTGATGGGGAAAGCTTATTTCTTCCAACACAATTATTCATCGGCTGTAATGAATTTTTCGTATGTGGTCAGGAAATTTGAAGACGATCCATCGCGCTATACAGCCTACGTATGGTTAATCAGGTGTTATACTGAAATGGAAAGGTATGTTGAAGCGTTCGAGATAATCCAGCAAATGCAGACTGACGAAGATTTTCCGCGGCATCTGGTAGGTGAGCTTTCTGCTGCAACGGCCGATTATTACGCCAAACAACTTTCGTACAGCGAAGGTATTCCATTCCTTTCCATTGCAGTGAAACAAACAGCACCCAAGCTGGAAAAACTTCGATATCAGTATGTACTGGCGCAATGGTACCAGGAAACCGGCAACCAGGAAAAAGCCTCTCAAACATTCAGGGAAGTTGCCCGGAAGAATCCGCCATACAAAATGGCTTTCAACGCACGGATTAATGCTGCCGGAACGTTTACCGGTACTGGCGACATTGATAAGCTGAAAAAAGAGCTGCGCAAAATGCTTCGCGATAAAAAGAACCTGGAGTTCCGCGACCAGATTTATTTTGCCATGGGTAACATATCGATGAAGGAAGGTAAGAAAGATCAGGCCAAGCAGGAATATACCAAATCGGCATCGATGAGCATCGATAACCTTTACCAGCGCGCCCTTTCGTGCTTAACTCTTGCACAGATTTATTTCGACGAACTCGAGTATAAAAAATCGCAGAGTTATTACGACAGCGCAATGGTTGTAATCGACGACAAATACCCGAACTACAAGCAAATTTCTGATCGTTATAAAAGTCTGACCCGATTAACCGACAACATTTATGCTGTTGAACGTGAAGATAGCCTTCAGCGTTTGGCACTGATGGACGAACCAACCCGAAACGGATTGATCGACAAATGGATAAAAGCCGTTCTGGATAAAGAAGCCAAAGAAAAGCTGGCCCAGTCGAACCAAATGATGGACCGGAATTATTTCCGGATGAACGAAAATCGTTTTGGGTTAAGCCAGCAACAGGAAGGTTCTGGATGGTATTTCTACAATCCAACCACCGTTGCTTACGGAAAGGTTGAGTTTGAGCGTTTATGGGGAAAACGAAAGCTGGAAGACAGCTGGCGCCGGGCTGATAAACGCACCATTTCGGAAGAAAATGCAGAGCAAGCAGAAGACTCTGTTCTAACAGCCGAAGGTACGGTGAAGAAGTTCAAAGATCCGAAAACACGCGAATATTATACTCAGGATTTGCCAATAAACGACTCACTGATGGCGGCTTCGCACGTCAAAATCAGAAATGCACTGTTCAATGCCGGTCGCATTTTCCGTACCGAATTCTCCGACTTTCCGCGATCAATCGAATCGTTCGAAAGCCTGAATAAAAGATATCCCGACAATGTGTTTGCACTATCGTCGTGGTTCGAATTGTGGGATTTGTACACGAAACAGGACAACAAGGAAAAGGCTGATTACTACAAAAACCTGATTACTTCGAAATACCCAGAATCGAAATATGCCAAATACCTGCAGAATCCAAACTATTTTATCGAGCTCGAAGCCAGGTCGGATAGTGTCAATCGCATGTACCAGCAGGCTTTTGCCAAATTCAAGGAAGGTAATTACGGCGACGCAGGTAAAATCACCGATCAGATAATGACACTTACGCCCGATAGTTTGTTATTGCCCAAAATTAAATTCATTAAAACGGTTGCCGACGGAACTGCAACCGACAGGATTGCTTTTGGAAAAATGCTGACCGAGTATATTTCAGCCTATCCGAAAGCAGAACCTAAACCATTAGCTGAAAAAATACTGAAACTGATTCAGGACAGCACGTTGGTTGACTACCAGAAAATGGTTGCTTCGGGCTATTTGAGCGATAAAATCAGCAATAACGAATTACTTTCAGGAAACCGGAAAGCGAATGATGAATTTGGTGGAAAATTCTCGTACGACGAAGATCTGCTGCATTATTTCGTTATTGCCTATCCGAAGAATGCCAACATCGATCTAAACCGCCTGAAATTTGATTTGGCCAATTACAACATCGACCATTACACCAAAACTGATTTCGATATTGAAATACAAAACCTGAATAACAACAGTACGTTGCTGCTGGTGCGCGCACTTAACGACAAGGAACAGGGATTGATTTATTTCCGGTCAATCATTAAACGGAGGGCTGTTTTTGAAGCACTGAAGAATATCAAATACGTCAATTTCGTGGTGTCGTCGACCAATTTCAGGGAAATTACAGCCGACAAAGATTTCGCTGAATACCTGAAGTTCTTCATTAAAAACTACAGTCAGTTCATTTCTGGCGATTTCTCGGAAGAACTGCTGCCCGAACCGGAAGAACTGATTGCCAAAGCCCAGCAGGAAGAAAACCAGCTGAAGGAAAAAGGAAGTTTTGTTGCGGTTTCGCCAACCGGTTCAGGTTTGGATATTTACTCGAACGAAGAAAATGGTCCGCAGAATTTTGTGATTGCTGTGAACACGCCAAAGGCTAATATGAAATCGCTTGTAACGGCATTTAACGCGCATAACAAGGATCAGTTCAAACAGACAGAACTGACAATCAGCCAAAGTCAGGTAGCCGATTACCAGCTGATGGTGATCAGTAAATTTAAAACCAAGACTGAAGCAATCAACTATTTTACGAAAACACTGTCCAACAGGAAGCTTTTCAGAAGCCTCGATACGCTTAGCTATCGGAACTTCATCATAACCGATGCCAACCTGAGAAAGCTTACTGAAACCAGAAAAATACAGGAATACCTGAATTTCTTCAAAATCAGATATATTGATCCTGCTTCAGGAGCGTCGGCGCAAACCGAGGTAAAACCCGCATATGCTGGCCCGTACAACACAAAGATCGAGGGAACACAGTCGTTTGTAATAATCGTTCCAAAAGAAGAAGTTAAGTCAGAAGAACTTATTGCGGCTATACGACAGTTTAACCAGAAAAATTATGGCAGCCAGCAACTTCAGGTAACTTCATCGATGCTCGACGATTTCAGGCTGATGATAAAAGTTGATGGTATTTCAAATGCTCAGTCGGGACTTGAGTATTTGCGTGCCATTGCCAAAGACACCCAGGTTTATGGCCCTATTCAGGATGCCAACTATCGTAATTTTGTGATAACACCGCAAAACGAAAGTATTTTCAGGCAGAGTAAAAACATCCTGACTTACATGGAATTTTACAAACAATTTTACCTGAAATAGCTTCATTCGCCAACATCGATATAACATCTCCGTTAAAGTTTGTTAAGTCGATACTATTATCCTTTAGTGCTTGTTTATTACCTTAGTACCATCAGGTAAATGCATCAATTATGAAGAAAACAAAAATACTTTGGACTGATGATGAAATCGATTCGTTGCGCTCGCACATTATCTTCCTTGAAGAAAAAGGATTTGAAGTTGTCACGGCCAATAACGGAACCGACGCCATTGAATTAGTGAAAAATAATTTTTTCGATCTCATGTTTCTGGATGAAAATATGCCCGGATTAAGCGGACTGCAAACGCTGAATGAGATAAAAGCCTGCGATCCTCACCTGCCGGTGGTGATGATTACCAAAAGCGAAGAAGAAGACATTATGGATGAGGCTATTGGGTCGAAAATGGCCGATTACCTGATTAAACCTGTAAATCCGATACAAATTCTGCATTCGATAAAAAAGAACGTCGATCAGCGAAGGTTAGTTACCGAACGCACCACCTCGGCTTATCAGAACGAGTTTTCAAAGATTGGCATGCAGATAAGCGATAAACTTTCATTTCCCGAATGGGTTGAAGTTTACCGGAAACTGGTATTCTGGGAGCTCGAACTCAGCCATTCAGAAGACTCGGCTATGGACGATGTACTCCGGATGCAAAAGGCTGAAGCCAATAACTCGTTTGCCAAATACATCAGGAACAACTATCAGTCGTGGTTTGGGAAAAACCCGGTAGGACGCCCCATGCTTTCGCCCGATATTTTCAAGAAAAAAATCTTTCCGCAGGTTGACAGCGGGAATAAAGTTTTTGTTCTGGTCATCGATAATCTGCGGTACGACCAATACCGGGTGCTGGCCACAGTGCTCAACAATTATTACCGGATAGAGGAAGAGGATTTGTATTGCAGCATATTGCCAACGGCCACCATGTATGCCCGTAATGCGATTTTTGCCGGTCTAATGCCTTCTGAAATCGAACGCCATTACCCGGAATACTGGGAAGACGATGACAATGAAGGCCACAAAAACCGGTTTGAATACGAGCTCCTTCAAAAGCAATTGTCGAGGTTAAACAGAAATTACAAGCTGTTTTTCGAAAAAATTGCTAGTGCAAAAGGCACCCGAAAAATGACCGATTACCTTGGAAACATCCTGCAGAACGACCTTTCAGTCATGGTGTTTAACTTTGTCGATATGATTTCGCATGCCCGTACCGAGATGGATATGATTAAAGAACTGGCAAGTGACGAGTCGGCCTACCGTTCGTTAACTTTGAGCTGGTTCAACCATTCGTCGCTACTCGACTTGCTTAAGCTTTTGTCTGAAAACAAGGTTAAAGTTGTATTGACCACCGACCATGGCACCATTCGTGTTGATAATGCACTGAAAGTAATTGGCGACCGCGAAACAAATACCAATCTGCGTTATAAGCTTGGCCGGAACCTCAATTACAGTTCAAAATCGATTTACGACATCAAGACACCGGCAACTATTTACTTGCCTTCGCGCAATGTAAGCACATCGTACATATTTGCTGCCAATACCGATTTTTTTGCTTATCCGAATAATTATAACCATTACGCTCAATATTACCGAAACACATACCAGCACGGTGGAATATCGCTCGAGGAAATGATTATTCCGATAGTAACGATGACGCCAAAAGTATAGGTCAGATTCTATTTTTCAACCAGTGTAAACAACTCTTCGACTTTCATTTCGAAAAAGCGGGCTAGTTTGATTGCCAAAATAGTTGACGGAACAAATTTGCCGGTTTCAATGGTATTGATGGTCTTGCGGGTCACCCCTATCTGCGAAGCCAGCTCTTCCTGGGTAATGTTTCTGATTGCCCTTTGAACTTTGATCTGGTTACTTAATTCCTGATTCTCCATTTCGTTACCCTCTGTTGTATACTATTTTAGAAACCAAAACGGCCAGAACTCCCAAATAAAGGATCACCTTTGTTACCAGCAACGCTGGTATTGCTGAAAATAAGGAAAGCAAAAAGAATATAGAAGTAACACCAAAAACCACAAAGAAACCAATCTGAAACGACTTGAGAAGGTGGTATTGGTGCAACTCACCTTCTAGCGCTCCTTTAATTTTTTTATCCCAGTTTAGTTCCCGTTTCAGTTTCAAGGCCCGAATCCCGCTAATAATCAGAATAAGCCAGCCCAATAGCCTCACCCAGCTTAATACCGGCTGAACCTCAGGGAATTTAAGCAAATCGGGTATAATGTAAGTACCAAACCAAAGGGCATAACCAACTGTTGCCCATTTCAAAAAATTACTTCTAGCATTGTCCAACTTTTCAATCATTGACGGTTCCATAATTGTACATCTTAAATATAACCTTTAACTATCTTTTAATAACTCTAAGGTTTCCTAATGTAACCTTTAGGTTTCAAATTAAATCATTAAATTCCAATCCTGCAAACATTCTTTCCTAATTTTTCAGAAAACATAAATTCCAGTGCAGGCCCCGGAGACCTGAGATTTTAATCCTGGGAATCTGTTTCATCGCCCATTTTAATCTATTTATCTTTTATAAACGGTGATTCGCCTAAATAATTAAAAAGGTACAGGTATCATTTAATAACTTAGTTTTTTATAAGCAATTAAACCTATTGATCGGAATCTAGTCTTAGAAGCCGGGACCTAATTTAATACTTGTGAAAATAACCATCGAAAACCTAAATAAAGTCTATCCCAACGGCAACCATGCGCTGAAGGATGTTAACCTTGAGATCAATAATGGGATGTTTGGTTTACTTGGTCCGAACGGGGCAGGTAAATCAAGTCTGATGCGCATTTTGGTAACTCTGATGCAACCATCTTCAGGGACTGTAAAAATGAATGGCTACGATTTGACCAGGGACCGCGATAAAATCCGTGCCATGCTCGGTTACTTACCACAGGATTTTCGCTTTTTCTCGCACCTGAAGACCTACGAATTTCTCGACTATGCTGCCCGCCTCGCCGGAATGAAAAACAGCAAAGAACGCAAACTGGCCGTTGATAAAATGCTCGAGGAAGTAGGGTTGTTTGAGGCCCGCGACCGCAAAGCCAATAACCTTTCAGGAGGTATGAAACGCCGCCTGGGTATCGCTCAGGCCTTAATTAATAATCCCAAAATTATTATTGTTGACGAACCCACGACCGGCCTCGATCCTGAGGAACGAATCCGGTTTCGGAATTTGCTGTCGACCATTTCAACCCAGGATGTTATTATCATCTTATCTACCCACATTGTAGGCGACATTTCGAGTTCGTGTACCGATATGGCTTTGCTGAACAGAGGCGGATTGGCGTTTACAGGTTCTCCCGATGAACTAATCGCGCGTGCCAATGGCAAAGTTTGGCTTATTCAGGCCAGCGAAGCCGAATACCTCGAGATTAATGAAAAATTTCCGGTTATCTCCAATGTGCCCAACAGCGAAGGCTGGGAAATTCAGGTAGTAGCCGACTCAATAGAAGGATACAACGGGCACAACATCGATCCGAACCTCGAACATGCCTACGTTTATTTCATGGAAAACAATCTGAATCAATGGACTGCAATTTAAACCTGATCCTTGTATGATTTCATTTCATAACATTACTTCCATAGCCAAATACGAAATAACCACACTTTTGCGAAGCTGGTTCTTCCGGATTTTTGCGCTGATTGCCATCGTGGTTTTATTCTTCTTCAACATGGTTACCCTGATTATGAACAATGGCGGAAACTGGAGTTTAAAAGCCATCTCGTCCATAATCCCCTATGTCAACTTAATCATGCTCAACATGGTGCAGGCAATCATTGCCATCTTCCTGGCCTCCGATTTCCTGAAACGCGATAAAAAGCTGGATACCACCGACGTAATTTACATCCGTTCCATGTCGAACGGCGAGTATGTCGCCGGAAAAACCATTGGCAATCTGGTTGTTTTCATCATTCTCAACATGATTATTCTTTCCGAAGCGCTCATTTTTAATATGATTGCCGAAAATATTGCTGTAAACTGGATGGCTTATCTTCAATATTTCCTCATCATTAGTTTGCCAACTCTTGTATTCATTCTTGGCCTTTCGTTTTTTGTAATGAGCATCCTGAAAAATCAGGCCATCACGTTTATTCTTCTGTTGGGGTATGTAGCAATTACCATTTTTTACCTCAACACCAAATATTACTTCCTGTTCGACTACATGGCCTATAGCCTGCCGCTGCTAAACTCCGATTTCATTGGCTTCGGCAATATGGACACCATTATCGTGCACCGCGGTATGTATGCCTGTTTTGGTGTGGCATTTATTTTCCTGACGGTTTCGCTCCTGAAACGCTTGCCACAAAGCCCATACAGCAACAAAGTGACATTCATTCCGGCAGTTATATTTTTTATCGCCGGTATCTGGCTGGGGAAAATGCACGTTTCCAGTTTTATTCAGACCCAGGATATGCGGGCCGAGATGCGCTCGCTGAATGACGCCAATGTTTCCACTCCGCGCCTGAAGGTCGAAAGCTACAAAATCGATCTTGAGCATCAGGGCAATTCTATTGAGGTTACAGCGAAACTAAAGGTAAGCAACCCGCATACAGAAACGGTTAATCATTTTGTATTCAGCCTAAATCCCGGCTTCAGTGTAAGTAAAATTACATTTAACGGCAAGGAAGTTTCGCCAAAACGTGAGTTGCAGCTGATTAGTTTTACCAATACAAAACTTGAACCCGGGGAATCGGCAGAACTTGAATTTACCTACAGTGGAAAACCAAACGAAGCCCAGAGCTTTTTGGATGTCGACGACAAAACCATGGAAACGCCAAACAGGGCTAACATGTATAAAATTGATAAGCGCTCGACTGTTGTTTCGGCCAATTACGTGCTGCTAACCCGCGAATGCGACTGGTATCCGGTTGCCGGCACCGGATTTGGGAAGCAAAGCAAACAGTGGATGCAGAAACAATTCAGCAATTTTGACCTCACTGTAAAAACAAAACCCGGACTAACAGCCATATCGCAAGGTAAAGCTGAACCCGGCGAAGGCAATTTCCATTTTATCAACAAGAACAACCTTTCGCAAATATCGCTGGTAATTGGCGACTATGCCTTGAAATCGCAGGTGATTGACGGATTGGATTTTAACCTGTATTACCACAAAAACCACGATTACTTCTCCAAATTTTTCGAACCGGTAAAAGACACTATCCCAGAACTGATTAAGACCGCCCTGAAGGACTACGAACGCAAAATTGATATGTATTATCCGTTCGACAGAGTTACGGTAATCGAGGTTCCGGCACAGTTCTTTTCGTATCCCCGCACTTTAATTGGCGAACGCGAACAAATACAACCCGAAACCATTTTATTTCCTGAAAAGGGATTGCTGATTGACGAGGCTGATTTTGCCGGAAGCGTGAAACGAATGGAACGCTGGAGCCGCGGAGAAGATAACTCGACTCCTGAAGAAAAGAAAATAAACGTACTCAATAATTTTTTGGCACTATTCACACAGGCAGCAGCACGCCCCAATTTCAGTCAGAATCAGGGGCAGGTACAAGTCACCGAAAAGGCTAATCCATTGTATTTTTACCCACTGTTTTATAACTACACCTACTTTATTCAATCCGATCAATGGCCAATTACCGACCGGATTTTTGAGGCTTACCTGAAAAAATCGTCAGCCGAATCCGGAGCAATGGGATTTATGCGCGACATGCAGGGAATGACAGAAAACGAACAAGCCAACCTAGCTTTGCTCGACCACACCTTTGCCGAACTGCTTGACGACCCTGAAAAAGTGCAGATCATCGATAATGTCATCCAACTGAAAGGACAAACGCTTTTCTCCATTATCAAACGGAAAACCGGCGATGAGGCTTTCGATGATTTCATGTTTAATTTCCTGAAAAGCATTCGGTTTAACTCAACAACCATCGAGGATTTCAACGAACGGATTAAACAACAATTCAACACTAATCTGTTGCCTTATATGGGGAAATGGTTCAGCAGCAAGGAATTGCCCGGCTACCTCATCGGCAGTGTAAAAGCAGTGAATGTACTCGATGGCGACCGGCTGAAAACCATGGTAAAATTCAGGATAACCAATTCAGAAAAAACTGAAGGCATTGTGCTGGTTCAATTCAGGCTTGGTGAAGGCGGGGGCCCCGGACGCGGAAGATTTGCCGGCGGCGGTGCAAACAGCGAAACCATCGATAAACTTCTCCACCTCGTTGGTGGTCAGACTAAAGAAGTAAGTTACCTGCTCGACGGAACTCCACGAAACATTACCATCAACACACTCACTTCGCGGAATATTCCGGCAGAACTCCGGCTTCCGCTCGACAACATTGAGGAAGACAAAAAAGCCACGCCATTTGAAGGCGAAAAATTGCTGGACACACCGGTACAATTGGCCGAAAAAGGAGAGTTTATTTCGGACGACGAAGATTCAACCTTCCGCTTCACTTTTTCCGACGATAAAAGCTTGCTGCAAAAGCTGCTCCTGAGTGAAGAACAAAGTCAGGACAAGTTTGTCGGGTTCAATACCTGGCGGGCACCAAGAACCTGGAAGGCAACCACCAACAGTGGATTCTTCGGCAGGTTTATCCGTTCGGCTCACTACGTAAAATCGGGCGACGGAAGTAAAAAAGCCACCTGGAGCATCCCAATCAGCGGCGACGGAACCTACGAAGTATTCAGCTACATCACCAAGATGCGGCGCGGACCACGGCGCGATAATCAGGACAACTCGGGCGAATATACTTATACGATAAATCACAACGGCGAAAAAGAGAATGTAGTCGTCGACCTAAAAACAATTGACGACGGATGGAACAGCCTGGGATCGTTTTATTTTTCGGGCGATACCGTGAAAATTGAGCTCGGAAATAAATCGGCAGCACAGGTGGTAATTGCCGATGCCATAAAACTGGTGAAACAATAAATGAATAGCGGAAAAAGGAAACATCAAAACGCATGTTCCTGATTCCTCATTCGATATTTTGACAGTGGCTGAAACAAGTTCAGCTTGACTAGAAATTTGAAACTAAAAATATAAACCTCAGACGATAACTATTATGCTTCAAAAAAAACTGATCCAAAGAGGACTTTTGCTGTTTATTTTTTGTCAGCTTTTGCTTTCGGCAAATGGCCAACAAATTCTGACGCTCGACAAAGCGCTCGATATTGCGCGGTCAAACAGTCCCGACATTCGTCGCTCGCTTTTAAATCTGGAGCGTTCTGAACAAACCCTGAAAGCACAAAATGCTGCATTAAAATCGAACTTCTCACTGAGCGTAAGCCCATTCAGCTACGACCAGACCCGCTCGTTCGATAACTTCAATGCCAAATGGTTTACCAGTAAAACCACGCAATCGTCAGGAACCTTTATGGTTTCGCAACCCTTTCTCCCCACCGATGGAACCATTAGCCTGGTCAACCGTTTCGGATGGCAGAACAAATCGAGCATACAGGGGCTAAACAGCATCGACAGCAAAGCATTTACCAACTATCTGTCGTTGAGTATTACCCAACCCATATTTACTTACAACCGTACCAAACTTCAGATAAAAGAGCTGGAGCTCGACCTTGAGAATGCCCAGCTAAGTTATGCCATGCAAAAGCTAAACATGGAAAAGCAGGTTACCCAGTTTTTCTACGATGTTTATCTGGCACAGATGAACCTAAGCATCTCGCAGGACGAGTTTAACAATACACAAAAGAGTTACGAGATTACCCAGAACAAGGTAACTGCCGGAATTGCCGCCAAGGAAGAGCTTTACCAGGCAGAACTCAACTTTGCAACAGCCAAATCAACCCTTCAGAATGCCCAGGTTAACCTCGACAACCTTAAAGACCAGTTTAAACAGTACATCGGGATGGATATTATGGATGAAATAACCGTAATGACCGATGTTACCATGTCTCCCGTAGTGGTCGATATGAAGAAAGCTATCGACTTCGGGTTAAGCTCGAGAATGGAACTCCGCCAACGGGCCATCGACATCGAAAACTCACAATTCGACCTGATCAAGACAAAAAGTTTGAATGAATTTAAAGGAGATGTCAGCCTGTCGCTGGGTATTACCGGGGATAACGAAAAACTGAAAAACATATACGACAACCCAACCAATAACCCGAGGGTTTCAGTTTCATTTAACATTCCGCTTTACGACTGGGGCGAAAAAAAGGCAAGGATCAAAGCACAGGAAGCTGTAATTGAAACGCAGAAATTAAGCGAAACAGAACAGCGCAAACAGATTACGCTCGATATCAGGAAAGTATACCGAAGCCTGCAGAACCTGGTGAACCAGATCGACATTGCCAAACAAAATGAAAAAAACGCTCAGCTTACCTACGAAATCAACCTCGAACGGTATGCTAACGGCGACCTCACCAGTATGGATATGAACCTTTTCCAGACTCAGCTTTCGCAGAAAAAGATGTCGTACGCACAGTCGTTAATCGATTATAAGATTGAATTACTGAATCTGAAAATCCAATCGTTATTCGATTTCGAAAAGAACGAACCCATTATTCCTGAAACGATTATCCAAAAGAAAAAATAAAACACACAGTATATGAAATCATTTCACCAAATTATCGCTTTGATTGCCCTGATCGGTGCTACCACTGCCTGTAACAATCAGCCAACAAATACAGCTACCGAGCTGGCCGTTCCTGTATCGGTTAACGACATCAAACCCCGGTCGATCGAAAAAATCATCAATACCACCGGAACGCTGAATGCCACCAAGAAAACGACTCTGGCCACCGAAATGACCGGTAAATACAAACTACTGATCAACCCAAAAACGCGCCGTCCGTTTGCGTTGGGCGATCAGGTTGAAAACGGACAGGTTATCATTCAGCTCGAAGATGCAACTTACGAAAACAGCATTGGCTACGACAGCAAAAAGCTGAACCTCGAAATTTCGGAGCAAAACATGAAAAAACAGCAGTCTCTTTTTGAAAAAGGCGGAGTAACCCAGCTCGATTACCGTAACTCTGAAGTGAGTTACACCAACGCCAAATACGATTTTGAGCGGGCTAACCTGCAAATGGCAAAAATGAAAATAGCCTCTCCATTCAGAGGAGTAATTACCGATCTGCCAACCTTTACCAACGGCACGCAGGTAGCAACCGGAACCGCCGTAGTCAGCCTGATGGACTACAGCACCATGCTTGTAGAAGTAAACCTTCCTGAAAAATATATCAACGAAGTGATGATCGACCAGCCGGTTCGGATCATGAATTACACTTTACCAAACGATACCCTGACCGGAAATGTAAAAGAATTGTCGCCGGCAATCAGCACCGAAACCCGCACGTTCAAGGGAATCATTCAGGTTACCAATCCTGATCTGAAACTTCGCCCCGGAATGTTCGCCAAAGCCGACATTGTTCTGGCCCGCAAAGACAGCGTAATTGTTATCCCGAAAGACATCATCATTTCAAGCCAGCGCGGAAAATCTGTATTCATCGTTGATAACGGAACTGCCGACGAAAAACGCATCACCATCGGCTACGAAAACCAGAACGAAGCTGAAATCACATCCGGATTGAAAATGAACGACCGGCTGGTAATCAAAGGTTTCGAAACCCTCAAGAACCGTTCGAAAGTAAAGATTGTGAAGTAGCGTTTGAATAGTTGCGGTTGCGGGTTCCGGATTCCGGGGAAACACGTAACACGCAACCCGTAACCCGTAACAAAAAATAGAATGAAGAAATTAGCACAATTTGCCGTCAGCTACCCGGTAACCATACTTATGGTGGTTTTTGCCGTCGTTCTGCTGGGATATATTTCTTTTCAAAAGCTGGGTATTGACTTGTTCCCAGAGATAAATAATCCCCGTTTGTTTATCGAGCTGAAATCCGGAGAACGTCCGCCTGAAGAAATTGAAAAACAATTTGTAAAGAACCTCGAAGCATTGGCTATCCGTCAATCAGGAGTAGTGCAGGTTTCGTCAATTTCGAAGGTTGGAACTGCCCAGATCACAGTTGAATACACCTGGACCAAAGACATGGATGAGGCTTTCCTCGACCTGCAGAAGGCCGCCAGTTCGTTTGCCCAAAACCAGTCGCTCGACGAAATCAACATCACCCAGCACGATCCGAATACCTCGCCGGTAATGGTTATTGGCCTTTCGCACGATAACATTACTGATATGAACGAGCTCCGGAAGGTGGCCGAAAACTACATCCGTAACGAACTGGTCAGGCTCGAAGGTGTGGCCGACGTGGAAGTTTCGGGTTCGGAAACCAACGAAGTGCTGATCCAGACCGATCAGTACATGCTCGATGCTTTCGGATTGACTTTGGATGAACTCAATACCCGGATTCAAAGTTTCAACCAGAATATTTCCGGAGGATCCATCACCGAAATGGGTCTGAAATACGTGGTAAAAGGTGTTAGTCTGCTAACCGATTTGAGCGATTTTGAAAATACCATTGTTGGTTACAAAGCAGTTACCACTGCCGATAACACCGCTGAAAAAGCGCCCATTTACCTGCGCGAAGTAGCCAAAATTAGTTTTGCCAACAAAGAACCTGAAAATATTGTCCGCCTGAACGGCAAACGTTGCCTGGGCTTGTCGGTATATAAAGAAACCCGTTTCAATACAGTCAAAGCGGTTGAAGACATTACCAAAACGCTAGCCGATATGGAGAAAGCGTTGCCTGGCTACAAACTGGAAGTAATTACCAACCAGGGAACGTTTATCAACGCCGCCATCAAAGAGGTGGAAGACACTGCCATGATCGGGATGGTCCTGGCCATTATCGTAATCTTCGTATTCCTGCGCCGCATTGGCACCACCATGATTGTGAGTATTTCGATGCCTATATCGATTATAGCCACCTTCAACCTGATGTATTTTAACGACCTTAGTCTGAATATCATGACCCTTGGTGGTCTGGCGCTGGGAGCCGGTATGCTGGTTGACAATGCCATTGTGGTCATGGAGAATATTTTCCGACTGCGAGAAACGGGCATGTCGGTAAAAGATGCGGCCATCGAAGGAACCGCACAGGTAAGCGGAGCAATCACCTCATCAACCATTACCACGGTAGTGGTTTTCCTGCCTATCGTCTATTTGCACGGCGCCTCGGGCGAGTTGTTCAAAGATATGGCGCTTACCATTACCTTCTCACTGCTATCATCGCTGGTAGCTGCCATTGTGCTCATCCCGATGCTGTACAATTATTTCTTTAGGAAGGGAAAAAGCACCGGTATTTCCAAATCAGTTCAGGTAAAAGGTTACGGCCGTTTCCTGGGGCGTGTGCTCGAACATAAATGGACTGTAATTATTGTTGCTACCATTTTACTGGGGCTGGCTGTGTTGCTGGTTCCGCGTGTTGGTACCGAATTCATGCCTAAAAACGAAACCCGTCAATTCAGCATCAGTGTAAAAATGCCTGAAGGAACAAGGCTGTTGCGCACCTCGGCTGCCGTCGAAAACATGGAGACCATGGTTCGGGAAGCGCTGGGCGATCACCTGGAAAGTATTTATTGCCAGATTGGACCGTCAACCGGAATGCTCACCAGTGCCGATGCGCTTTTTGAAGGTGAAAATACCGCCAACATCAAAATTATACTGAAGCCCGATACCAAATTTGGATCGACTTCGGCCATTCAAACCATATCGCAATCACTGGTTGTAACGCCCGATATGAAAATTAAATTCGTTCAGGACCAAACTGCCCTTGGCGGAATTATGGGAACCGACGAAGCCCCATTGGTCATCGAAATTCAGGGTGAAGACCTGAAAGTGATCGAAGATTTATCGAACCAGGTAAAGACAGCTGTGGCCGGTATACCTGAACTTTACAACCTCGAAGCCTCGATGGAAGGTGGTTCGCCCGAAGTGGAAGTGGTTATCGACCGGTTGCGCGCTGGTATTTTCAATATGAGTGTAACAAATGTAGTCACTCAAATCCAGAATCAGCTTACCGGGAAAAAGGCCGGAACCATTGAAAAAGGAGGTGAAATGCAGGACATCACTCTTCGCCTGCCCGATAAAGGATTATCCGATCTGGCTGATATGGAACTTAAAAACGGGACGCAGGTGGTGCGCGTAAACGAAATTGCAACCATCCGCGAGGGACAGTCTCCAAAAGAGATCTTCCGCCGAAACCAAACACGAATTGGCAAGATTACCGCTTACATGAACAAGGATATTGCCCTCGATAAAATGGTTACCAAAATAAATCAGGCTATTGCTGGTATTACGCTCCCACTCGATTATAAGATCAAGATCACCGGAGAAGAAGAAAAACGTCAGGAATCGATGAATGCACTCGGTTTTGCATTAATCCTTTCCATCGTACTGGTATTTATGGTGCTGGCAGCCGAATTCGAATCGCTCATACATCCATTCACCATCCTGACAACCATTCCGTTTGCCATCGTAGGTTCGGTGCTCACATTCTATTTCCTGGGTCGGACACTGAATGTAATGGCTGCCATTGGTATCATCATGTTGATTGGTATTGCGGTGAATCACGCCATCATTTTGGTCGATCGCATCCTGCAAATACAGAAGGACGGAGTTTCGCGCATCGAAGCCATTAAGATGGCCGGGCAACAGCGTATCCGCCCAATCCTGATGACCAAACTCACAACCATTTTAGCGATGATTCCGCTTACCGTTGGTTTTGGCGAAAGCGTATCGCTGCGTGCACCGATGGCCATTGCCGTAATTGGTGGTTTGATCACTTCAACACTCATGTCGCTTATCGTTATTCCGTGCGTATTTGAAGTTATCGATGGCCTGAGAGACCGGTTCAGGAGAAAAGACAGCGATGAAGAGGAATTTGAATCGATTGGCGAATAAACCTTGAGTTCAGCAACTAATGACTATTGACTAACGACTATACAATGAAATTCATCATACAGCGAAAAGTCCTGATCAGCATGCTGTTCCTGGGGTTAACCGTTCTGGGGTTTATCTCGTACCGGCAACTGCCTGTTGAATTGATTCCGAATGCCGAATTACCGTTTCTTTTTGTTCAGGCCAGCTCAAGTACCGAACTGGCTCCTGAATACATGGAAAACCAGGTAACCATTCCGATCGAAGGCGCCATTGGTACACTTGAGGGCATCGAATCAATCGAATCAAACGTCAACTCAAGGCAAACCTCGGTTGTGGTGTACTACCAGAAAAACGTCAATTTCAAGTATGCCTACCTGAAGCTACAGGAAAAGATCAATGAAATTCAATCGTCGATGCCGACCGGGGTCAGGGTAAATGTGGCCAAAGTCGACCTGCAGCAAATGAACAGTCAGTTCATGGAATTGCAGGCCCGTGGTGAGGGAGGTATCGACCGTGTGCGCACCATCGTCGAACAAAACATAAGACCCGACCTGGAAAATATCGATGGAATAGCATCGGTAAATGTGTACGGTGGAAAACAAAAGTCGATTCAGGTTATTCTCGATACCAAAGCGTGTGAGGCTTACCACATTACCCCCGGAAGAATACGTTCGCTGCTCTCGCAAAACAATGGCTCGCGAACCTATGTGGGAAACCTGAAAGACAAATCGATGCAGTATTTCGTGCATGTAACAGCCGAATATACCAAGGTTGAAGATTTGGAAAACCTTGTGGTTGCTACAGGCCCGATCCTATTAAAAGATGTTGCCGAAGTGCGCTTTGGCGTAAAAGAAGAAACCTCGTTCAGCCGTGTAAACGGGAAAGACGCTGTGACGATTCTGCTGATCAACGATTCGCAGGCTAACCTCATTAAATTGTCGGAAGCCACACGAAAGGTAGTTGCCACCCTGAACGAAAAAATGGCTACCAAGGAAATTGAGATTGCCGAAATAAGCAACTCAGCCGACCAGATGGAACGTAACATCGATCAGATCATCGATCTGGCTTTGGTGGGAGGAATCCTGGCCATTTTTGTTCTTTGGATCTTCCTGAAAAATCTGCGCATTGTGTCGTTTATTGCACTGGCAATCCCTATTTCGGTTTACACCTCGTTCAACCTGTTTTATGCTTTCGACATTACGCTGAACAGTTTAACCCTGGTAGGTATGGCACTGGCGATCGGGATGCTGCTCGACAATAGCGTGGTGGTACTCGAAAATATTTACCGACTCGCGGGAATGGGATATCCGCCGCAACGAGCGGTAGTTCAGGGAACGACGGAGGTTTGGAGGTCAATTCTGGCGTCTACGCTCACAACAGTTTGCGTATTCCTTCCTTTTGTATTCTCTAAAAACTATATGATTACCATCATGGGAGCCAACATCGGGATTTCGATAATCTCGACGGTGATGGTGTCGCTGGCCGTGGCTTTGCTGCTGGTTCCAATGGCTTCGTATGCACTGTTGCGACGAAAGGTGGCAAAAAACATTTTTTACGAAAAGGTAACCACCAACCTGCGCATGGTTCAGGTGTACCTGGTTTTACTGAAAACAAGCATGAGAACCCCTGCTGCTACCATTATTGGCGGGATCGTGGTTTTCTTCCTAACCGTATTCATCAGTATTGCCATTAGTGTTAGCTCACTTCAGGAAGTTGAGAACAAACAAATTACGCTATACGTAACCATGCCTTCGGGCTCGTCGCTCGAAACGACCGACCAAACCGTACAGGAGATAGAGAAAAAACTGGATGATCTGGCCGAAAAGCTGGATGTCATCAGTAAAATTGAAGCCGAGCAGGCTACGGTTACCATTAAACTGAAAGAGGATTATAAGGAGATTGCCGACCGCAGTTTTGCCGAAGTGAAAAACGACATCGACAAGCGGACAAAAGGCATAAAAGCCTCTTCCATCTCATTCACCCAAACCCAGCGATCTGGTAATTTTCAGGGCGGAAGCCGGAACATGGGAGGCAGCTTCCAGAAGATGATGGGGATTGGTACCGACGAAGAAAAAATAGTTCTCAAAGGACAGGATTTTGAGAAGCTTCAGGCAGTAGGCGAAGACCTGAAATATTTCATCGATCAGCTCGAATCGGTGCAATCGGTTAACCTGAATATTTCGGATAACCGGCCTGAAGTGCACTTGTATTTCAATCCTTTGTTAATGACCGAATACAACATTTCTCTCAACACTGTATTATCGGAACTGAATTCGTTCTCGAAGGAAATAGCCACCAACATTCAGTATAAACAGGGAGTCGACGAGTATGAAATTATAATCTCGCAAAAAGAAGTGGTTGACGATCCGACCAAGAAAACCGACCGCAACATGGAAGAACTGAAACGGCTGCAGGTTTCCGATACGCAAGGCGGTGTGCACGATCTTCAGGACTTTACCAACATTGTTTATGCCAGCGGGCTTTCGGGAATCAACCGGGTCAACCAGGAAAAGCAAATCGAAATCAATTACCGGTTCATCAGCGAAGCCAGCAACTCGAAAGACCTTTTGGCCTCGTACCGCAGCGAAATCGACCAGTTGGTTGCCAACTACAACCTTCCCTCAGGTGTAGCTGCCGAGGTGGTTCACGAAGAAACTGACTATTCAGAATTCTATTTCCTGATTGGCGCGGCCATCATTCTGATATTCATGATTATGGCCTCAGTTTTCGAATCAATAGCCACGCCGTTTGTGCTGCTGTTCTCCATTCCACTGGCCGCAATCGGTTCACTTATTGCATTGATTATCACTAACAACAGTCTGCTCAATACCAATACCCTGATTGGCTTCCTGATTTTGCTGGGTGTGGTGGTCAACAACGGAATTATCCTGATTGACTATACCAATATCCTGCGTAAACGTGGGTTCCGCCGTTCTCGGGCAGTAATGACTGCCGGTTTATCGCGCGTCCGTCCTATCCTGATCACAGCCATCACCACCATTGTTGGTATGTTGCCGCTGGCTTTGGGCGATGCCGAATACGTGAGTGCCATTGGTGCTCCGTTCGCCATTGTGGTTATTGGCGGTCTGGCTATGAGTACTATCCTGACGCTGGTATTTATCCCAACTTTCTATTCGGGCCTCGAAAATGCCATTGACTGGTTCAAAGAACAAACGCTCCGGATAAAAATTACCCAGATAGCCTTAATGGCCGGATCATTCCTGCTCATTTACCTGAAAGTTGACAGCGGGCTGTGGCAAATGCTCGATTTTGTGCTGGTTGTAATTCTCGTTCCGGGTTCTACCTGGTTTGTGCTGAACAGCTTACGCAAAGCGCAGACCAAACTTATCGGCGAACAGGACAGCATCAATATTCGCATTCAAAACCTGGTGAAAATTTACGACCGCGAAAGCCGTTTCTCGCGCGAGTGGGAAAGCGGAAAGAAAATACGCCGCCGAGCTGGGCTCGAAAAGCAATATCACACCATTCGCGAATTCGATTACCTCATTTGGCAGGTGCCGGTGCTGGGTTTCCTCACCTATTTCAGCTTTATTTATCTCGACAGTGCTTTCTGGTCATTGCTGCTTTCGGTTGGTATTGCCTTGCTGGCGCTGAGCATGTGGAAACCATTCAGCTACTTCCTGAATTTCAGGGCTGAAAAAACAGGTAAAAAACGGCTGCTGAAAGTTTACAATTGGGTGCACACTTTCCTTTTCTGGATTTTGCCTGCCATAGAAACATTCCTGGTGTGGAAAGTAACCAAAACGATCGGATTTGTAGTTACTTTCGGTATTTTGTGGTACCTGGCGCTTATTATCTCGGTGACTTCGAAGAAACTGTATCAGGAAAAAGTAAACATCGACCGTATTACCGGTAGGTTTGGGGGTATGCGCCGCGGCTGGCTACGCACGGTTAAAAAGATTCCGCTCATTGGGAAACAGCATCAGCCGTTCAAAGCACTCAACGGTGTTTCGCTCGAGATTGGTACAGGTATGTTCGGGTTGCTTGGCCCGAATGGCGCCGGTAAATCAACCATGATGCGTATCATCTGCGGTATTCTGGAACAGAGTTACGGCAAGATCTGGATCAACGGCATCGACACCCAGGAAAAACGCGAAGAACTTCAGGGCTTGATCGGTTACCTTCCTCAGGAATTTGGAACTTACGAAAATATGCCAGCCGAAGATTTTCTCGACTATCAGGCTATCCTGAAAGGTCTGGCCGATGCACAGCAACGAAAAGACCGTATTGAATACGTGCTGAAAGCCGTTCACATGTGGGAAAAACGTGGCGATAAAATTGGTTCGTTCTCGGGAGGTATGAAACAGCGTATCGGGATTGCACAAATCCTGCTTCACCTGCCTAAGATTTTGGTGGTTGACGAGCCTACCGCTGGTCTCGATCCGCGCGAACGCATCCGTTTCCGTAACCTGCTGGTTGAATTGAGCCGCGAGCGTATTGTCATCTTCTCGACACACATCATCGAAGATATTTCCAGTTCGTGTAACCAGGTAGCCGTTATCAACCGAGGCCGCGTAAAATACCACGGAACGCCAATGGATATGGTACATTTGGCCAAGGATATGGTATGGCAGTTCGATCTTCCGGTTGACGAATTCGACAAGATGGAAAACAAACAACTGGTTACCCACCACATGCGGCAGGGCGACCTGATCAGGGTGCGATTCCTGTCGAAGAAAAAACCGGCAGAAGACGCAATTCCCGTCAGCCCGATTTTGGAAGATGCTTATTTGTGCCTGATAAAAGATTTGAAGTAAAAATTAGCGATTAACGATTGAAGATTATCGATTATAGAAGCAAACAACTTCATTAATCACTATTCGCTGATCGTTAATCTTAAATCAATAAAACTATGGAATCATCAATTTCAGCGGCCAATATCTGGGTTTTGTTCCGGAAACTGGTGAAATATAATATGAAGGTCATTTTTGGCAACCGGTTTATCTGGTTTGTTTTGGCGGCCGTTGCCTTTTACTTTTTCATTGCCGTTATGAACATCTACGATGGCAATCAGCCCGACGAAGGCTTTATTTACGATTTGCAGATTATGCCCGGAATTCTGCTCATTTTCTACCCCATGACTTTCGGTATTCAAAACGATCTGGACGCAGGTATTCTCGAGATACTCTTTGGCATACCCGATTACCGCTACAAAGTTTGGTTGGTGCGGTTAGTTCTGGTTTTTGTGTTGGTCGGCCTCATGATGCTTGGCCTCACTGTGATGAGCTACTACCTCCTCGCACCCGTAAGTATTCTGGAACTTAGCTGGAATGTGATGTTCCCCATTTATTTCCTGGGTTCGCTGGCTTTCCTGTTCTCAACCATCATTAAAAACGGTAACGGAACCGCCGTAGTCATGGTTATTATTGGCGTTGGCTTGTTAATTATTTCGGGAATACTTGAACGAACCATGTGGAATATTTTCCTGAACCCGTTCGACATTCCCAACCGGCTCAACGAAATGGTATGGCAGGAAATCACGATGAAAAACCGCATTTTCCTCGCAGTAGGCACCATTCTGTTTGTACTTTACGGACTGTTTAATTTACAGAAACGCGAGAAGTTTATTTAGCTGAAGTCCTGAAATCTCATTGAATACCTTGGTAATCAGGAATTAAGTTTGAGATTGGGTATAATTTAAAAGAAGAGAAAAAAGCTCCGATCTTTTATTCAGATCGGAGCTTTTTTCTCTTATACAATCAGATCCACAAAAGCATCCAACTGCGTATCGAAGTTCTGGGCCGTGTAAGTACCCAGTTCTTTCAGGGCCTGCAGGTTTTTGGGCGAAGCGTCGTCCATATCCGAATTAACATCAATCGGTAATTCGGTATTGATTCGTACATACTGTGATGGAGCGCCAACCGCATCGAACATTTGCCGAAGCTGATAATCGACCACATCGGCAACACCTGACATCATAATATCAATCAACGGTTTAACCCATTGTACCATGCCCCAGTCTTTGGCTTTGTCGTAATCGTATTCCTTGCGCGAGTATCCAGTTCCCAGCGAAAGAATAGCCATTTGATTGGGCGCAGTTTTGTATTCGTTGTACACCTCGGCAAACGCGCAAAGCGTAGGATTATTTACAAATACACCACCATCAATCAGCGGGTAGCTCACATCGGTTACTGATTTAATATCGGAACACTGGAAATAAGTGGGAGCCGCCGAAGTAGCCCGGGCAACATCTTTCACCAAATAATCCCAGCCTTTCCGTTTAATGGCATCGTGCTGCGTGAAAAAGTGTCCCTGACGCCGCTTGATGTCGTACGAAGTAACGAGGCAAGGTTTCAGCAGTTCGCTCAGTTTGGTATCGCCAAAATATTTTTCAAGCGCTTTTTCAAGTCCGGCTTCGGGGTACTTTTCATCGGTTATTCCGCCCAAAGTCCGAATCTTATGGCCCAGTGAAACGCTAAAAATATCTCCGCCATTTTTCAGGTAAAGATCAACCACCTGCGGCGCATTAAATTTTGGACGTGAAGGCGATTCTTTGTCGGGCGTAAGGTAAGCACAGGTAAGGATTCCCCCGGTACTTGTTCCGGCTATCAGATCGAAGTAATCGGCAATGCGTGCTTCGGGATTACCTGTTTTGGCTTTCAGTTTTTCTTCCAGAATAACCAAAATCTGTCCCGGAATAATACCACGGATTCCGCCCCCATCAATCGACAGGATGCGGGTTAATTTTTGTTTCGATTCAGCCATGATTAGTTTTTTAAAGTGGATAAATCATAAACAACTGAATCCCTGCGAAGTTGAAAATCAGTTCAAGTTACTGATTAATGCTGATGACCTATCTGGTGGTTTTCTGTCAGGTAACGAATAATCCCATTGGGGTCGTTGATGAAAGTTCCGTCTTCGAAAACCAAAACCGGACAACTCTGATTCTCTTCGCCCACCAACTCTACCAATGCCTGCCGCGGACGAGCAAAACTGACATACTTCACTTCCAACTCATTTTGCAAGCGGGGATAATACGACAATAATCCTTCGATCATAACGCAGTCGGGACAAAAATATCTTTTACCATCAGCCCGGGCTGCATCCTGAAAATCAGCTTTTAATAAAAATAGTTTTTTCATTTTTTCTGCTTTTAATAATTAATCGATTTCCCCGGCACTAAGGTAAAATTCAAAAAAATATTACAAACGTTTGATCGTGTATATTTTTACAGGATTAACAAGATATTGATCTTTGTCTTTTTGCGCCTGAATCTTCCGAACCACTTTCATTCCTTTGGTGACCCGGCCAAATGCGGCAAACCCTTGTCCGTCGGGATTTCGCTTTCCTGCATAATCGAGCTCTGGCTGGTCGTTCACGCAAATCGAGAAACTGCTGGTTGCCGAATTGGGTGTATCGCGCGCCATCGACAAGGTTCCATCCAAATGATGAATTCCGGTTTGCTGTGTGGATTCCATAGGTATCGGTGCAAATTCCTTTCCTTCAGGAACATCGCCTCCCTGCACCACCTGAATTTTCACTTTCCGGGTCTTCTCGTTTTCTGGCGTACAAACCCTGAAAAAGCTGCTTCCGTCGTACAAATGGTTATCCACATATTTCAGGAAATTAGCTACTGTAGCCGGAGCTTTTCCGGCATAGAGCTCAACTTTTATATTTCCCATTTCCGTTTTTATAACACAACGCACATCTTTTTGCGCAAATACATTCAGTATTATCAGGTTAAGTAGCACAGATACAAATATCGCTCTCATTTATTCTTATTTTTTCTTTTTCGATGATTTGGCGTGTTTGTTATAGTCGACTGCCAGACCAATCCAATAATTCAGATCATCAACCGTTTTCAGGCCCGATTCGTCAACCAGCACCCATCCTTTCATGGGTCTCCCGGTAAAGTCCATTTCGTGACAACCTGTTTTTTCGAGGGACTCTTCGTAAATAACAGGATCGAACCGGCACATCATTTCGTCTTTAATAATGCCAACGCACATTTTATCGTTTAGCATGAAGCACAATCCACCCATCATTTCTTTTTCTTCAATCCCTTCCAACTCCTGAAGTTGTTCGCGGATACGGTTTGCCAGGGTTTGATTGTAGGCCATTGCGAATATATTATTGAATGTCGATATCGTACGGCACCCGGGCCAAAACCCCTTGCCGGGCCACTACGCCTTTCAACTGTTCGTAATATTTATACCCTTCGCCTAACTCGTCTTTCATGAAGCGAGCTTTGGCTGATCCGGTAAGTTCTTTCATCAGTTCGTCGAACGGATCCTTCAACTTGGGAAGATTTATGATGCGGTAATTATCGAGTTTAGCCATTTTTTTAGCCAGATCAATCGCTTCAGTCAATCCGCCGTATGTATCAACCAACTTGATTTCCCTGGCATTTGGCGCCGCCCATACCCGACCCTGTCCGATTTCGTCGATGGCCGTTTTGTCCATTTTCCGTCCATCAGCAACCCGCGAGATAAACGTATCGTAGCCATCTTCAATCATTTGCTGCATCAGATCGCGCTCAAAAGTAGTCATCGGACGGGTCACTGAAATCATATCCGAGTGCTCGTTAGTGGTCACCACATCCTGAGTAATACCCAGTTTATTCGTCAGCAAATTCTGGAAGTTTGGAATCATCCCGAAAATACCAATCGATCCCGTGATGGTCGTGCGATCGGCCATAATGGTATCGGCGGCGCAGGCAATGTAATAACCGCCCGATGCAGCCACATCGCCCATTGAAGCAATAACCGGTTTAACCTGCGCGGCCAGTTTCACCTCGCGCCAAATCACTTCCGAACCATAAGCGCTTCCGCCGGGTGAGTTGATGCGCAGGACAATTGCCCTGATCGACGAATCGCGGCGTGCCTCGCGAATTGCTTTCGAAAGCTCTTCCGATTTAATTTCATCATCAGAAGTTCCTGTATCGATATCGCCCGAGGCATAAACCACTGCAATTTTCTTGCGGGCCAGCGATTTGGGCCCGTTCATATCAGGCACTTTTATGTATTTGTAAATATCTATAGCACGAATATCATCTTTCGGGCTTGTGTTGGTCAGCCGTTTCAGGTCATCAATCACTTGATCCGCATATTTCAGGCGATCGACAAGATTATGTTGTTTGGCAAAATCGGCTTTTCGGTAAGTTGCCACAGCATCAGCAATGTCGTTCAGTTCGTCGAAACCCATTTTGCGCGATGCCGAAATATCATTCAGCATTTCATTCCAAATTGATTTCAGATAAGTTTCGGTCTGCAATCTGTTTTCAGGACTCATTTTATCGAGCAGGAACGGCTCAACGGCAGCTTTAAATTTACCATGGCGAACAATCTGCATTTCGACACCCAGTTTTTCCAATCCCTTTTTGTAAAACGAGCGCTCGCCACCCAATCCCCGAAAATCAACAGTTCCCTGTGGATTCAGGATAACACTGTCGGCAACGGTTACCAGGTAGTAAGCCTTTTGAGTGAACATATCGCCATAGGCATAAATAAACTTGCCTGAAGTTTTAAAATCTTGCAGGGCCGAGCGTATTTCCTCAACGGTGGCCATCCCGGCCAAAATATCGGTTGGATTCAAATAAATACCCAAGATGTTGTGGTCGGTTTTTGCCTTCCTGATGCAATCGAGCATATCGTTCAGACCAACTGTTTTTTCGCCCTGAAGAATACCGAAATCAAGTCCTTCCAACGGATTCTTTTTGGCCCGGTCAACAATCTGGTGATCGAACTTCAGGAGCAAAACGCTGTTGCTTTCCGTTTTCACCGGTTCGTCCGAAACCGAAACCATAGCAGTAATCATCCCGATGGCAATAAAAAGAAGTAAAAACCCGGCAATCAATACGCCAACAATCGACGCCAGCGTAAATTTTAAAAATTGCTTCATGCTTATTTATTTGAATTAATTTGATTCGATAAAAATGTACGATAGATTTGTACGAAAATAGTGTTTTTGTTACATATTTCTGATTGTTATGATCAAACTGTATCTCCTTTTGGGAGGGAATTTAGGTAATAAACAGCAAGTTTTTGCAGAGGCCCGAACCCAACTCGAAAAGCATGTTGGACCAATTTCAGTTCATTCGGCTATTTACGAAACCGAGCCCTGGGGATTCGAATCGGAAGACCTGTTCTGGAACCAGGCACTTGAACTAAAAACTACTCTTTCTCCGGAGGAAGTTTTGAAGCAAACTCAGCTGATTGAACTGGAACTGGGACGAATTAGAAAAGAAAAGCAATACGATTCGCGCATTATCGATATCGACATCTTGTTTTTTGGTGATCAGATTATAAAAACCGCTAATCTAACGGTGCCACATCCCCGCATTCAGGAGCGGAAATTTGCGTTGGTTCCGCTTTGCGAAATTGCTGCCGATTTAATTCACCCGGTTTTTCAAAAAAGTATCCGCGAATTACTCGACGAATGTCCGGATCAGCTGAAAGTCAACAGAATTGAGATTTTATGATTTCATTAATCATTTATAATTGAACATTTACAATTCAAATGAGGGCTTCTTTCAAAAAATATACTCTTCGGTTTAAACAGGCATCCGGCACCTCGCGCGGAGTTTACACCACCCGCGATTCGTGGTTCATTTTCCTCAGCGACGGAACAAACACCGGGATTGGCGAATGCGCTCCCCTACCCGACCTGAGCATTGAGCCTTTAAAAAAGATGGGTGCCAAGCTGTTGCAGATTTGTGAGCAAATTGATTATTTCTGCCAGTTTCCTGAAGAGCTGAAAACCTGGCCTTCCATCAGGTTCGGACTCGAAACGGCTTTGCTCGACCTTCGAAATGGCGGACAACGGCTACTTTTCCCTTCAGAATTTACACGTGGAGAACAAGGAATCCCCATTAACGGATTGATCTGGATGGGAACTCCCGAATTTATGAAACAGCAAATCCGAACCAAACTCGATGCCGGGTTCTATTGTATCAAAATGAAAATAGGTGCACTGGATTTTGAAACTGAATTTGAAATGCTGAAATCCATCCGCCAGGAATTTTCGGCTGACCAAATCACCCTTCGAGTTGACGCAAACTGCGCATATAAATACCAAACCGCACTTGAAAATCTGAAACGCCTGTCCGATCTGCAAATTCATTCCATCGAACAGCCAATTGAAACCGGTCGCTGGGACGAAATGGCCGAACTATGCCGCCAATCACCCGTACCGATCGCGCTCGATGAAGAGCTGATCGGAATTACTTCGGAAAAAGAAATGCAGAAGCTGGTTGAGACCATCCGACCGGCCTATCTCATCCTGAAGCCCAGCCTGCACGGCGGTTTTGCCGGTTGCGAGCAATGGATCAGACAAGCAGAAAAAGCCGGTTTGGGCTGGTGGATTACCTCAGCACTCGAATCAAACATTGGGCTGAATGCAATTGCACAATGGACGTTCCACATGAACGCCAAAAACGAGCAGGGCCTTGGAACCGGGCAGCTTTTTACCAATAATTTCGATTCGCCGCTCGAAATTGAAGGCGAGCGGTTGTGGTATAAACCGCAGAAGGAATGGCAACTGGAGGATTTACTGGCCAGAGAAACTGATGACGATTTTTAGCCGATGAAGAAATTTAACGAACCATATATTATACTGAACAACGAAGCAGTTACACCTGAAGTTGCTGCTGTTAAGCTCGGCAATCCGAATCTCCCGGAATGGGAAAAGGAGTTTTATTTATTCCTGAGCGAATGGTTTTCTGATTCAGATTTTGTGCTGGCACAAACCTCGGGAAGTACTGGAGAACCCAAGCCCATTGAATTGCCTAAACTGGTGATGCAAAAGAGTGCAGAACGCACCATTCAGTATTTTGGGCTACGGAAAAATGATCGGTTGTTGCTTAGTCTGCCTTGCAGGTACATTGCCGGTAAAATGATGGTCGTCCGCGCTATTGTTGGACAAATGAACCTGATTACGGTTGATCCGGCAACTGATTTCGACTTTCTGGAACATGAAACTTTCAGTTTTGGGGCAATGGTTCCCAACCAGGTTTTTAAATTGCTCGAACAACCTTCCGGAGTAAAAAAACTACAAAATATCAGTAATCTGTTAATTGGAGGATCGGCGATTACATCGGCCATGGTAGAGCAAATAAGCGAACTTCAAAACCGAACCGTCATCACCTATGGAATGACTGAGACAGCTTCGCACATTGCTATTCGCGAACTTTCAGGCGATCGGAAATCAGAATTTTATCACTGTTTGTCCGGAATCACGGTAAGCACAAACGACGGCGGGTGCCTGCAAATTCATCATCCCGAATTTACAGAACCACTGCAAACAAACGACATGGCCGAACTTCATTCCAACACTGCGTTCAAAATTTTGGGGCGTGCCGATTCGGTGATTATTTCAGGAGGAATTAAGTATTCGCCCGAAGCGCTGGAAAAAAAACTGGAAAACCTGATCTCCGGTCAGTTTGTTATTTCATCGTTGCCTGATGAAAAACTAGGTGAAAAGCTGGCTTTGGTTATTGAAGGAAGACCACAAAATACAGTTCAGCTTGAGCAAAAAATAAGCGAACACCTGACACCTTTCGAACGGCCCAAGGTAATCTGTTTTTTGGAGCATTTCCCTCTAACCATTAGTGGCAAAATAATGCGGAAAGAATTAAAGCAATTGATTGGAAATTTGAATGAATAACGTACTGTCCAAAATTAAAAGATACCTGCCCGATCGTTTTATTGGCGGGCTCCTGCTCATGATTATTCTGGCATGGCTTATTCCCGGAATCGGGGGTAAAGACAGCTTTTTCAACCTGAAAGAAATTACGCGGTACGCCATCGCCCTGCTGTTCTTCTTTTATGGGCTGCGGCTGAGTCCGGAAAAACTAGTCAACGACCTCAAAAACTGGAAATTACATGTAACCATTCAATCCATCACTTTCGTGGTTTTTCCGCTACTGGTGCTGCTTTTCAGGTCGTTTCTGAAAGGAACCGAGAATGAAGTATTGTGGCTGGCTGTTTTCTTCCTTGCAGCTCTCCCATCAACGGTATCCTCTTCGGTGGTAATGGTTTCTATCGCTAAAGGAAATATTCCGAGCGCCATTTTCAATGCCAGTATTTCAGGAGTAATTGGTATTGTGGTTACCCCGCTCTGGATGGGACTTTTTCTGGGCAATCAGGCCGGATCGTTTGATTTTGGAAGCGTAATTGCAGATTTGTTCCTTACGATTTTATTGCCTGTAATTGCCGGATTGATCCTGCACCGGTTTTGGGGAAACTGGGCAAGTCGCAACGGTAAAAAACTAGGGATGTACGACAAATCGGTTATTCTTTCGGTGGTGTATAGCAGCTTCAGCGATTCGTTCCTGAACGGTATTTTTCACGGAATCAGCTGGCTCGAACTAGGAGTTTTGACCGGAAGTGTCATCATCTTGTTTTTTGTGGTATTCAACTTTACGAAAGTTGTAAACCGACTGATGAAGTTCAATCGCGAGGACAGCATTACCGTTCTTTTCTGTGGATCGAAAAAATCGCTGATGCACGGCTCGGTAATGGCCGGGGTTATTTTTGCCGGAAGCAGCACCGGAAGTATCTTCCTGGTTCCCATCATGATTTACCATGCTTTTCAGCTTTTTTATGTCAGTTTGATCGCCCAAAAGTTAGGGAAAGGTCATTAGTTTTTAGGAAGAATTCCGCTATTTCATAATAACTGCTGACGCGTCCCGATCCTCATTGCCTTCAAAATAATCCATTCGCCGATTTTAAACTTTGACTGACCGATCATTAGTCTTTCTACTCTTTTGACATGATCTATTTTTACATTATCAAAAGTTATGAGTCATGGAAAGACATATTGAACAAAAAAGACATTCAGGATCGTTTTGGGCCTATGTGCTTATTATTGCCGGTGTATTATGGCTTCTGCAACGAAGCGGCTGGGATATTAACCTGCCCGGATTTGGCGATTTTTTTGCCGGAATCGGAACCTTCTTTGGAAACTTATTCCATTTGGCCGCCGGAGTCACCATTCCGTTGCTGGTCATTTTGTTTGGCATCGTGCTTATTTTGGGGCGAAAGTTTTTCGCTGCCCTTTTTTTAGTGCTGCTGCTAATGATTCTGCTCCCTCATTTTCTGATAATCCCGGGAATCCTGATGATTATCTTTTTCCCAATCATTTTGATTATAATCGGGATCATAATTCTTTCAAATCTGTTCTAAAGCGTATTGTGCTTAGTTAACCGATTAGAATATTAGTTTTACCGATCTTCGGCAGATTCATAATCGATAGTAATTACATTTGTAAATAAAGAAATAGCATATCATGGAACGTAGAAAGAGTGATAAACGATTTTATTTTGGGGTCATACTCATTGTGGTAGGTGTAATTCTTATTTTTGAGCGGCTGAATCTGATTCCTGAATCGCTGGCCGATATGCTAATATCATGGCAAATGCTTCTGGTCGGAATTGGCGTTCTTTCGCTTATTGGCGGAAACCGGACTGCAGGGACTATCCTGATTGTGATTGGCGGAACATTCATGATTCCGGAGCTGATAACCGTACCTCACGAAGTGCGGAGAATATACTGGCCAATGATTCTGGTTGTTATCGGTATTGTAATCCTGATGCGCCAGCGCGATCAACGTAAAATCGGCACAACGAACGACCGTTTTGTGAATATTCCAAATCCTGGTGGCGAACCCACTTCGGCTGAAGGCTCATCCAATTCGTTTAATTCATTCAACACCTTCGACGACTTCGTCATATTTGGCGGCCGCGAAATCTTTGTCAATTCACAGAACCTTTCAGGAGGAAAAGCTACCTCTATTTTTGGAGGAATAGAATTCGACCTCCGAAAAGCCAACCTACAGCCCGGAGGTGCAATTATAGATTGCGTGAGTGTATTTGGAGGCTGCGGATTTAAAATTCCGATGGACTGGAACGTGCGCAACGAAGTGACTACCATTTTTGGTGCATTTACCGATAAACGTGGCGAAACCTACAGCGACAGATACTATGATCCTTCCAAAACTCTTGTTATAAAAGGAGTTTCTTTGTTCGGCGGCATTGAAGTTAAACACTTCTAAAAGCCATGAAGCACCCGTTAACCAGCAACTACCGGCTCCTTGGCTTTTATGTCATCTTCTGGGCAGCCATCGGTGTATTCAACATCGTTCTGCAAACAATCTGGTATAATGTTCCGCTGACATCATCGCTTCTCGATACCGCTTCAAATTTCGTTTTATATCCGTTACTTGGGTCAAGCATCTGGTACAGTATCCGTTACAACAGCCTTGAAGAAGTTTCTATTGGCAGACTCATCATTTTTCATCTGATAGCCGCCTCCATTTTATGCGGAATCTGGATTTATATCAGTTACGCTATTTACCAGCCGTTCATCACCCCCGAAGATAAATTTCTGAAGGATGGACTCCCAACAAAATTCTTTGCGGGATATGTGATGTATGCCATTTACCTGGTTTTCTTTTATGCCGTAAATTATTACCAAAGCCTGAAAGAAAAAATCAAGAAAGAAATTGAATACAAGGCACTTATCCGCGAGGCCGAATTGCAGGCACTGAAATCACAGATAAACCCACATTTTCTATTCAACAGCCTAAACTCTATTTCGTCGCTTACCGTAAGCAATCCGGAGAAAGCACAGGAAATGGTTATCAACCTGTCGATGTTCATGCGTTATTCGCTCATGCACAACGAAAAAGAAATGGTTTCGTTTTCCAGAGAACTTGAAAATATTAAACTTTACCTCAGCATTGAAAAAGTACGTTTTGGAAAGAAGCTGAACGCCGAATTTGAAATTGACGCCCATTGTATGGAAGCCGAAATTCCGAATATGATATTGCAACCACTGTTCGAAAATGCCATCAAATACGGGGTTTACGAAACAACCGACCAGGTTACCATCAAAACATCGTGCCTGTGCGAGGGTAATTTTCTGAGAATAACCATTACTAACGATTACGATGCCAGTACAATTAAACGCAGGGGTGAAGGAATTGGCCTCAGAAACATCAGAAAACGAATGGAAGTTCTTTATAACAATCCGGATTTAATGAAAATAACCGATCATAAAACGAGCTTCGAAGTACAATTAATCATACCACAAAAACAAGCAGTGTCATGAGCGAAAAATTACAAACCCTTATTATTGAAGACGAAGAACTGGCCCGTAACCTGTTGCGCTCTTATTTAAAAGACCACCCAGACATTGAACTGATTGGCGAATGTGAAAACGGATTCGACGGTGTAAAAGCCATCAACGATAAAAAACCCGACCTGGTTTTTCTGGATATTCAGATGCCCAAAATTACAGGCTTCGAAATGATTGAGCTTCTCGACTATAAACCGCAGATTATTTTTACCACTGCATACGACCAGTATGCCCTGAAAGCATTCGAGCTCAATGCGGTTGATTACCTGCTTAAACCTTTCTCGAAAGACCGGCTACTGGCCGCTGTTGAAAAGGTTCAGCACCGCATTGCCAACGAAGAGGATAATGCCGAAAAACTTGAGGAGTTAACTAATTTCAGGCCAGGCGAAGAATATATCGATCGTGTTGTGGTAAAAGACCGCCATAAAATACACATCATCACCGTTGACCAGATCAGGTACGTTGAGTCGCTCGACGATTATGTGATGATTTACACCAACGACGGGCGCCACATGAAACAAAAAACGATGAAATATTTCGAAAACAGTCTCGACCCGCGAAACTTCATTCGCATTCACCGTTCATACATCGTTCATGTCGATCATATCGCCGAAATTCAGCAATACGAGAAAGAATCGTATGTGGTAATCCTGAAAGATAAAGACAAGACCAAACTGAAAGTAAGTAAAACCGGCTATAAAAAGATTAAGGAAGTACTTCATTTTTAAGCCAGTTGCAAACTGCTTCTGAAAAGAAGTTAACGCTTGTTGACGGGTACTACTATAAACGAGTTTCCCGACTTTTTAATGCGAACCATTTCGGGCAAATGTGCTCCGGCAATAATAATATTGCCCGATGCAGCCTGCTGAAAGAAGTTCAGGCGTTCACGAATAGCCATTGGGCTGTCGGTGTCAAATACGACTCCAACCGATGGTTTGGTGAATTGGATGTCGCCAAAATGAATCAAATCGCCGATACACCAAAGGTCACTTCCCTTCGACGAAAACGCATAAACTGTATGTCCGATCGTATGCCCGTTGGCCGGAAGTACTTTTATTCCATCGCCCAGGGATTCATTCGGAAGAAATGTTTGGTACTTGCCAGACTGAATATAGGGCTGCAGAGTTGCTTTAATTTGTTGGGCTCTTTCGCGTTGTTCGGCTGGTAGCTTTGAAGAATCACCCAACCAATAATCGCTTTCCGATTTCGGTGCACGAACAATAGCTTTTGAAAACATTCGTTTCCCATCGACAGTCAGCAATCCGCCAATATGATCGAAGTGAAAATGGGTAATCAGGATAAGATCGACCTGAGCCGGATCGACACCTGCAATTTTCATTTGATCAGTGAGATGTCCTGCATTTTCACCTCCACTCTGTCCTATTCCGGCATCAACTAAAATTATGTGTTGTGGCGTTTGAACCAAAAAAGCATTGACCGGAGTCTGAATGGAATCGCGCCCGGAGGTTAACTGAAGTGCATCCTGATGCTCGATCCCCGAAAGGAGCGACAAATTGAGGTAAATCTCAGCATCCTGAATTTTACTAACTTTTATATCTCCAATAACAAGTTCCTGATTCGCCTTTTTAGTCTGCCCAGCCAATTCAGAACTAATTATAAACAAGGCAAAAAAAGCTAATAGTGCATAAAGAAAAATCTGTTTTGTTCTCATGGTAACTCCTCCGGTTAATGGTTTTAGAAGTGACTAATTTCGTGAAAATATCAATGTGAGCCTATCAATATTCTCATTCAAAACCGTTACTTAACATTTGTGTGAATGAGAAATCCAGCAGCCTGGTTTATATTTTTCGGCAAATGCCTGAAATGAATAAAGTTCTGTTATTATCACAGGAGTTTTCCTATTTTTGGGAATCAATTCCGCAAAGATATGATCAATTCTACTTTTTTACTTACAATATTCAACCCACTGCTTTTCCTGTCAGAACTTGGTGCCGGATTTGAGAAGGAAACACTTGTTCAGATCATCTTGATTTTGGCATTGCTGCTGGGCGCACTGGTTGCGTTTGATTTGTGGCGAATTCTTAAAAACAAAGGGAAAGGCACCATGTGGAGGCCCTTCTTCAGACTAAAACTGGAAGTGTTTTTAGATAAGGACCGGGTATTTCATCCACAGGTACTTACTATGACTATTCTGAATACCGGAAAACGTGAGGTTGAAATTGAAGCTCCCGTCCTGGAATTCAGGAAAATATGGTCGAAACGGAAGTTTAAGCTCAATGGGATAAATGGAAACTACATTTACCCGATGTTGCTTAATCCGGGCGACAAACATCAATTATTTATTGAGACTAACCGATTTCATCAATACGATAATGAAATAAAATCGTTTTATTGGGCCCGAATATATGTTAGTGACCTTGAAGGCCGTAAATGGAAATCGAACGATGTGAAACTGCGAAAAAGCCTGGTAACCTAGTTTCAGAAAAAGCCGGAAGTGAATTGCATCAATTTCCGGATTACAATTAGACATACCCTAATGAGAGATTGGAAATATAATGGAGATGAGTTTTTGTCGTATCCCTATTACAGTGGCAACGACCTGGGTGTTTCTTATACAAAAACGCAAACCAGTATTAAAATTTGGGCACCTACCGCCAATAGTGTTGAATTACGGATTTACCGGCAGGGACAGGGAGGCTCGGCCATCCGGATTGACCAGTTTGAAAAGGCCGAACACGGAACGTGGCTTATTAAATTACAGGGCGACCTAAATGGGTACTTCTATACCATCAGAGTTAGCGACAACCAGGGATGGCTAAACGAAACGCCCGGAATTGAAGCGCGTGCGGTAGGATTAAATGGGCACCGTGGATTAATTTTTGATCCGGAACAAACGAATCCGGAAGGCTGGAACAACGACCAGCGTGTACACTGTGAACATGCCACCGACGCCATTATTTATGAATTGCATGTTCGCGATTTTTCTATTTCGCCAACATCAGGCATTACCAATAAAGGAAAATACCTGGGCTTTACCGAATCAGGAACTCTATCTCCGGATGGGCTGAAAACGGGTATCGATCATCTGAAAGAGCTGGGTATTACCCACGTACATCTATTGCCGGTAAACGATTTCTTTACGGTTGATGAGCAATTCCCCGACAAAAGTTATAACTGGGGTTACGATCCTCAGAATTTTAATGCTCCTGAAGGCAGTTATTCGACCAATCCGAATACAATCTCACGTATCATTGAGCTAAAAATGTTGGTTCAGGCCTTGCACAATGCAGGCATAGGTGTCATTTTCGACGTGGTTTATAACCACACCTACCATACCCGCCGGTCCTATTTTAACCAGACCGTTCCAGGGTACTATTACCGCCACCGGCCGAATGGCACCTTTTCGAATGCCAGCGGATGTGGTAACGAGATTGCGACTGAGCGTGGGATGGCCCGTAAATTTATTATCGACTCGCTGACTTATTGGGCTACCGAGTTTCATGCTGATGGATTCCGGTTCGACCTGATGGGAATTTACGACCTGGAAACGATGAACCAGATCAGGGCTAAAATGGACAGCATTTCGCCATCAATTCTTTTATATGGCGAGGGTTGGACTGCCGACAGAAGCCCCCTGAACGAAACATGGCGGGCTGTCAAAACCAATGTGTCGAGACTTTACCGTATTGCAGTTTTTAACGACGATTTCCGCGAAGGAATAAAAGGCAACAGCTTCGATAAGTTTAACCGCGGATTTGTAAGCGGCAAAACTATTCAGGAAGAAAACATCAAATTTGGGATTACCGGTGCCTGTTTTCACCCACAAATTGTGTACAGTTATGTCGAGCATTCGAAATCGCCCTGGGCAACCGAGCCCTGGCAATGTATAAATTACGCCTCGTGCCACGATAATTACACCCTTTTCGATAAACTGATGCTCAGTTGTCCTGAAGCAGAAGAAGACGAACACATTCGAATGGTTTTGCTTGCCGGAGCACTGATTTTGACTTCGCAGGGAGTAGCTTTTTTGCATGGCGGGGTTGAAATGGCACGTACCAAGCAGGGTGATTACAACTCGTACAAATCACCTGACTCTATTAACCAAATTGATTGGGGAAGGAAAAAAACGTATAACCAGATTTTCAAATACTACCAGGCACTCATTAATTTGCGGAAAACACATCCGGCATTTCGTATGACATATGCCGACCAGATTCGGAAACACCTGATATTTCCGTCAGACTATCAACCGGGAGTCGCATCGTACATGCTTAACAACCATGCTAACGGCGATCCGTGGAAAACCATCCTGCTGGTTTTTAACGGCAACCGCCATTCTATCAATTTCAGAATACCAACTCAGGCAAATTGGCGGGTCGTGGCCCGCGATACAGTTGTCGATCCGGCCAGTTCCGAATATTTTTCAGGAACAGAAATTGAGGTTTCAGGAATTTCGATGTTAATGTTGGTTGAAGATTATTTCATGCACAACATTCAGTTCGCCGACGTTTAATCTAGAATACAGCGAGTAGCAGATCAATATCTTTATACGGGATGTTGAATTTCTCTGACAAATTTGAATTGGTGAGAATGCCGTTGTAGATATAAACACCCTTACGGAAGCTTTTCGAACTCTTGATATAGTTATCAATTCCGCCGATTTCACCAATTGAAATCAATATCGGGATCAATACATTACTCAATGCAATGGAAGCAGTTCGTGCAACAATTGCCGGAAGATTTGGAACACAATAGTGAACAACGCCGTGCTCGACAAACGAAGGATTATTCAAGTCGGTACACCGCGAGGTTTCAAAACAACCGCCCTGGCTCACATTCAAATCAATAATAACCGATCCGGGTTTCATTTTCTCAACCATATCTTCGGTAATCCGGAATGAAGGAGGAGTACCTACCGGCATGGCACTTAAAACAGCGTCGGCCGACTTCAGCGCTTTACGCACAACTTTGGGATAGTAAACCGAAGTAAATACCCGTTGCGCAAGCTTTTCTTCCAGCTTGCGGAGCGAACTGATATTATCGTCGAAAACCTTGACAATTGCACCTAACCCGAGTGCTGCACGAGCTGCAAACTCTGCCGCAGTCCCCGATCCCAGAATAACGAGCTCTGCAGGCGAAATTCCGGTAACACTGCCAAGCAATACTCCCTTCCCTCCGCGCGACTTACTCATGTACTCGTTGATCACGATAACCGATGTGCTTCCTGAAATCTGGCTCATCAGCTGAACAATGGGTTTACGGCCATCTTCATCTTCCAGATATTCGTAGGCAATATTGGTCATCTTCTTCTGCATCAGTTTTCCGATCGAATTCGGACAATGCGCATTAATCTGAAGATCGGAAATTAAAGCCTGATGCCCCTTGAGCATGTCAATTTCAGTCTCGTCGAAAGGTGAAACACGCAAGATGATATCGCATTCAAATATTTCCTTCCTGTCGTCCATCACCTGGGCACCGGCTTCGCGATATTCCTCATCGCTGTAACTGGCAGCCTTCCCTGCTTCTTTCTCAATCAATATATCATGCCCATAAGAAACCAGCAACTCAACAGCCTGCGGAGTCAGGGGAACACGGTATTCCACCTTTTCTTTGTCGGATGGTATGCCGATCCTGATTTTTTTACCCTTTCTCCTGATCTCAAGCATTTCTTCCTTTGGCATCATAAATGTTGAGCCAGATACTGAGTGTTCAGTTATTCGATCCTTTTCGGCCATGGTTTGTGGTTTGAGTTGCTGAAATTTTATATACGCAGATTCAGGTAAATATTTACACTTTTACGGCTTCAACCTGCCTGATTCCCTTCTCATCTTCTTTAATCCGAACTTCAACAATACCTGCTGGCAACAACTGTTCTATCATTTCAGGCCATTCAATAAAACAATAGTTTCCACTATAAATATAATCTTCATAGCCAAGGTCAAATGCTTCATCAATCTTTTTAATCCGGTAAAAATCGAAGTGATAGATTACAGAATTGCCATTAGTAGTATATTCGTTTATCAGGGCAAATGTCGGACTTGTAACATAGTCATTCGACCCAAGCTCGTGGCAGATCGCTTTAATAAAAGTGGTTTTCCCTGCTCCCATTGCTCCGTAAAATGCAAAAACCCGCTCGTCGGGAAAGTGATTCAGTAACAATTTTGCTGACTCCTGTAGATGTGATAAATCTTTAATCTGGGTCTGAAACATTGATATATAAATTTATTGTGCAAATTAATAAAACTTCGGTGAATATGTATATCCCTGACTTTTGTTAAAGATTGAAATAAAAAATTGTATTACTTTTGGTTCAGGATAAACCGAAAAAAAATACACCACATGACTATTCCGGAAAATTTAAAGTACACCAGCGAACACGAATGGATAAGTGTTGAAGGTGATGTTGCATTTGTTGGAATTACCTCGTTTGCTCAAGGTGAGCTTGGCGATATTGTTTTTGTAGAAATTGAGACCCAGGGTGAAACTTTGACAAAAGGCGAAACTTTTGGAACAATTGAAGCTGTTAAAACTGTTTCTGATTTGTTTATGCCAGTAGATGGCGAAGTTCTGGAAGTAAATCCTGCTTTGGAGGCCTCGCCGGAACTTGTAAATAAGGATCCATACGGACAAGGTTGGTTAATCAAAATCTCGATTCCAAATCCTGAAGAACTTGGTGATCTTTTAACCGCTGCAGAATATCAGGCCATGCTCGAAGCCTAAAAAATACTTAAGACTCTGAAGAAATTCTTCAGAGTCTTTTTTTCTTCATTTCCCTCCTCAATTTATTCTTCGAAATTCCTGCGCACTTCAGGCAAAAAAACTATTTTTGCCGGGTTTGCCCTCCGCATTTATTTGATCTAAAGTTATACACTGAAATATTTGGGGCATTCCGGATTAAATAAAACCCAACCAAAAAATGGAAAAATACGATGTAATTATTGTAGGCGCCGGGCCTGCCGGTATTTTTACGGCCTATGAACTCGTTCAGGTAAAACAAGCCATTCGAATCCTGATCCTCGAAAAAGGTCGTGACATCTATAAGCGAAAATGCCCCAAGCATACCAATGGAGGGATTTGTGTAAACTGTAAACCGTGCTCGATTACCACAGGGTGGGCCGGTGCAGGAGCATTCTCCGATGGTAAATTATCACTTTCGCACGAAGTGGGCGGAACACTCCCCGATTACATAGGTGTGGAAGAAACCATGAACATGATAAAATATACCGACGATATTTATCTGAAATTTGGCGCTGCCACTGATATTCATGGAGAAACAGAAACTCAGGCCATGCGCGAGGTCCGACGAAAATCGATTGAAGCCAATTTAAAACTGGTGCACTGCCCCGTTCGGCATCTTGGAACCGAGAAAGCACAGGAATTGTACCGTTCACTTTATGAATATTTGAAGGGAAAACAGGTTGAAGTAAAATTCAATTCGGCAGTTACCGATTTCATTATTGCCGACGGAAAAATTGAGGGGGTAAAAACTGCTAAGGAAGAATTCAGGGCTGAAAATGTCGTGGTAGCCGTGGGTCGTGAAGGGTCGAACTGGTTGCTGCAGCAATGCGATAAACAGCATATTCCAACCGAAGTGGGAATTGTGGATATTGGGGTAAGGGTGGAATGCCGAAACGAAATTATGCAGGAAATAAACGAGAACTTTTACGAGGCTAAACTGATACACTTTACCCGTACTTTCGACGATAAAGTGCGTACCTTTTGCTCCAACCCCGGCGGATTTGTTTCATCGGAATATTACGAAGGAAATTTGGCGGTAGTAAACGGGCACAGTTATAAAAACAAAAAAAGCGATAATACGAATTTCGCATTACTGGTTTCTCAAAAATTCACCGAACCCTTTAACGCACCAATTGAATATGGCCATCACATTGCCCGATTAGCCAATATGCTAACCCAGAATAAAATATTGGTTCAGCGTTTTGGCGATTTGGTTCGGGGTCGCCGAACAACCTCTGCAAGACTATACCGCAACAATATTATTCCAACTCTGAAAGATGCTGTTCCCGGCGATTTAAGCCTTGTTTTGCCTCACCGTATTTTGATGGATATTATTGAAATGATCAAATCTTTGGACAAAGTGAGCCCGGGATTGGCCAGTGACGAAACTTTGCTTTATGGGGTTGAAGTTAAGTTCTACTCAAACATTATTAAAGTGGACAACTCGTTTCAGGCAAAAACAATTAAGAACCTGTACTTTGGTGGCGATGGTGCTGGAATAACCAGAGGTTTGATGCAAGCCTCGGTCAATGGGGTGCTAATTGCACGTGAGATAATAAATCAGCAGAAATAATGAACTGAAAAGGGTCGCTAAATTATAACTTAGCGACCCTTTTCTTATTTGTCAAATTGATTATGCTATATCGCGTGCGATTTCGCCGTGATAACTAATATCCAGACCTTCTTTTTCTTCTTTCAGCGAAGCTTTAACCGTTACCATACGGTTAATTCCTTTAAGGAGCAGTAAAGTGAAAAAGAATCCGTAAACAACAGCCAGAAGAATGGCCGCAACTTGTTTAAGAAAAAGGGAAATGCCTCCGCCATAGAAAAGGCCGTCAGCACCATTGGCATTGATTGTTTTGGTAGCAAACAGTCCCAGACATATCGTGCCGATAACGCCCCCCATGCCATGAACCCCCCAAACATCGAGCGCATCATCCCATTCCTGTTTCTCTTTAAATTTCACGGCCAGGTAACAGCCGATGCCGGCAATAATACCAATCAGTACTGAAGACTGTAATGTTACATATCCTGCGGCAGGTGTAATGGTTGCCAAGCCTGCAACAGCACCAGTCATCAGACCAATGAAAGTTGGTTTCTTCTTTCCTACATTCCACTCAATCAACAACCAGGTTATGGCAGCAAATGAAGCAGCAGTATCGGTATTCAGGAATGCAGCTATGGTAACATCGTTTACCGCCAGCTCGCTTCCGGCATTAAAACCGTACCAGCCAAACCACAATAAAGCAGTACCAATTGCAACTAAAGGAATATTATTCGGGATGTGATTTTTCTCTTTTCGGGCCCCAACAAAAAACACCGACGCAAGAGCCGCAAAACCAGCAGTAGCATGAACTACAATTCCGCCTGCAAAATCGAGAACTCCCCATTTGGCAAGAATACCCCCACCCCAAACCATGTGTACAAATGGATAATAAACAAAAATTTGCCATAAAACCAGAAACCATACGTAGGCCTTAAACGAAATACGATTAATGAAAGCCCCTGTAATCAAAGCTGGAGTAATGATGGCAAACATCATTTGGTAAGCAATAAAAATATATTCCGGGAATCTTTTTTCAGCCGAGAAAAGAGTTTGTGGAGTAATACCACGATAAAAAGCTTTGTCCAAATTTCCAAGAATACCAAAGAAATCGGTGCCGTCGGTCAGATTTCCGCTAAAACAAAGCGAATATCCAAAAAAGAACCATAATACTGAGGTTAATCCAAGCGAAACAAAACTTTGCATCATGATGTTGAGGACGTGTTTTTTATTTCCGAGTCCTCCGTAGAAAAACGCCAACCCTGGGGTCATAAGCATAACCATACTGGTGGCTAAAATCATAAATGTGGTAAGACCTACATCAAACATAGCTGGGGGATTTAAATTTATTGCGGGCAAATGTAAATATTTTCAAATACCCCACAATAACACAAGGGTATATTTTTTATTTGACCATTATTTTTTAACAAACACCCACATAAAACATACACCTCCAATTTATTTTACACTTAATATTTTAAACACACCCCATTAATATATAAATACCCGCAAGCTGAAAAAAGAACTTAATACTGGCTGAAAACAAAAAAAGCCGCTTTTTGCAAAGCGGCTTTTTGAATTATGAGAAATTTTGATTGTTGAACTATAGCGATTTGGCTACTTCAGTAAGTGTAAAGGCTTCGATAAAGTCGCCCATTTTTACATCGTTGAAATTATCAATGTTCAAACCACATTCATATCCTTTGGCAACATCTTTCACGTCGTCTTTAAAACGTTTAAGTGAACCAAGAGTTCCCGTGTAAATTACAATTCCGTCACGAATAACACGAACTTTATCCTTTCGGTTGATTTTACCATCACGAACGATACAGCCCGCAATTGTTCCAACTTTAGTAATATTGAATGCTTCCATAACTTCAGCAGTACCGGTAATTTCTTCCTTGATCTCCGGTGAAAGCATACCTTCCATCGCTGCCTTTATTTCGTTAATTGCATCGTAAATAATCGAGTACAACCGAATATCGATTTGCTCCTTCTCGGCGATCTTGCGCGCGCTTACCGAAGGACGAACCTGGAATCCAATGATAATAGCGTTTGATGCAGTTGCCAACATGATATCGGATTCAGAAATCGCACCAACAGCCTTGTGGATCACATTAACCTGAATTTCTTCGGTTGATAGTTTGATCAATGAATCAGACAATGCTTCGATTGATCCGTCAACGTCACCCTTCACAATCAGGTTCAATTCCTGGAAGTTTCCAATGGCAATACGACGACCAATTTCATCCAATGTAATATGTTTCTGAGTACGAAGACCCTGCTCGCGGGCAAGCTGTTCGCGCTTGTTAGCAATGTTACGTGCATCACGCTCATTTTCCATCACATTGAACTTATCACCAGCCTGAGGTGCACCGTCCAAACCAAGAATGATTACCGGTTCGGCAGGTTTTGCTACAGTCACACGCTGGTTACGTTCGTTGAACATCGCTTTAACGTGTCCGTAATACTGACCGGCCAATAATACATCGCCAACTCTAAGCGATCCGTTCTGAACAAGTACAGTAGCCACATACCCACGTCCTTTATCCAGCGTCGACTCGATTACAGTACCAGTTGCACGTTTATTCGGATTTCCTTTCAGCTCAAGCATTTCTGCTTCAAGCAAAATCTTTTCAAGAAGAGTATCTACATTCAATCCGCTTTTCGCGGCAATGTCCTGACTTTGATATTTTCCACCCCAATCTTCTACCAGGAAGTTCATAGAAGCCAGTCTTTCCTTAATTTTTTCAGGATCAGCGCCCGGCTTATCAATCTTGTTGATGGCGAAAATAATCGGAACACCAGCAGCCTGAGCGTGGTTGATAGCCTCAATGGTTTGTGGCATCACACTGTCGTCAGCCGCTACAATAATAATAGCAATATCGGTTACCTGAGCCCCACGGGCACGCATCGCGGTAAACGCTTCGTGACCAGGAGTATCAAGGAATGTAATTTCTTTTCCGTTACTCAGCTTCACATGGTATGCACCAATGTGCTGGGTAATACCTCCGGCCTCACCAGCAATAACGTTGGTTTTACGGATATAGTCGAGCAAAGATGTTTTACCGTGGTCAACGTGTCCCATTACGGTAACAATTGGTGCACGCGGTAAAAGTTGTTCTTCAGTATCAGGATCTTCTTCAATAGCCACCTGAATTTCGGCACTTACAAACTCAACCTTGTAACCAAACTCATCGGCTACAATGGCCATAGTTTCAGCGTCCAAACGCTGGTTGATTGACACGAACAAACCAAGGCTCATACAAGTTGAGATGACATTGGTAACTGCTGTGTTCATCATGGTTGCCAGTTCGTTTACCGAAACGAACTCAGTAACCTTCAGTACATTTTGATTTTCACTATCAATTTCGGCCTGTGCTGCAAGCTTATCGCTAAACATCTGCCGTTTATCTTTACGGTATTTCGAACCTTTCGATTTTGTTCCCTTCGTGGTCAGACGAGCCAGTGTATCTTTAATTTGCTTCTGTACATCTTCCTCGCTCACTTCCTTCTTAAGCGGAGTACGTTTTTTCAAACCATGTTTATCACCGGCCGGACGAGCTGCACCACCAATATTTTTGGTTACAACCAGCTTTTTCCGTTCTCCCTGAACAGGTGGTTTTTCACCTACATTCACTCTTTGCTGATTGCCGGTTACTTCTTTCGAAATACGTTTTCTCTTTTTCTTACGGTTTTGCTGCTGGGCCTGATCAGAAACTAATCCTGCAGGTTTTTTATCAGAAGGTAATTCAATTTTACCTACAACGGTTGGTCCCGAAAGTTTGTCAACCCGGGCCTTAATGTGTTCCGGTGCAGCAGACTCTCCTTGTGAGGTTCCGTCCTCAGTAACTTCGCTTTCGGTAGGTTTGAGTGACTCCCGACGGCTCCGTTCACGATCTCTCCGTTCTTCTTCCTTCTGTTTTTTACTTTTCTTCGCCGGACGAGTTTTCTGGTTCAACAAATCCAGGTCAATGCGCCCAACAACCTTAACTTCTTCAACTTTTGGGACATTCGTTGTAACAACATCCGAATCAAACCGATCTTCTTCAGTCTCGGTGCGAACAGGTTCTTCTTTTGTAACAACAGGTTTTTCTTCTTTAACTACCTTAGGCTTAACCTCTGCAGATACAGAAGGTGCTTCTGCTGCTGGTTTGGGTTCAACAGCTGGTTTGGGTTGAGCGGGCTTTGGTTTTTCGACCTGAGGAACAGGTTCTTCTTTCTTTTTAGCTCCGCCCAGATTATTGAGGTCAATCTTTCCAACAACTTTAGGTGATTCAATCTCCTGACGACTGGTAGTGATTATTTCTTCCTTAGGTTCCTGACGTACTTTATGTTCCGGCTGAGGCTCAACTTTCTTGGGATTGTGACCTTTAATGATCACTTCTTCCTCATCATAATCATCTTCAACATGTTTATGGCCTGAATCTTTTACATCATCCAATGAGATTGTTTCGTGTGCGCCACGATGACTTTTCAGATTTATCTTCTCTGATTCTTTTTTAAGGTTAATATCACCTTTGTACTCTTTTTCAAGAAGATGAAATGCATCATCCGTAATCTTGTTGTTCGGATTTGAGTCAATATCAAACCCTTTCTTATGCAGAAATTCAACAATGGTGGAAATTCCCACATTGAAGTCCCGCGCTACCTTACTTAGTCGTTTTATACTACCTATAACCATAAACCACTCAGTTAAATCTACCTCAAACTAATTTTAAGGAATTAACGATGATGCAATTTTACATTCAAAATCTAAAATGCCCTAATTTTCAAGCAAAAAATTTGAATAAACTTTCCAGCTTATTCGAATTCATTCTTCAGTATTCTAAGAACTTCGTCGATCGTTTCTTCTTCGAGGTCAGTCCTTTTGATCAGCTCAGACCGGGTAAGACTCAATACGTTTTTAGCCGTATCGCAACCAATCGACTTCAGTTGGTCGATTACCCAGCTTTCAATTTCATCAGAGAATTCATCCAAATTAACATCTTCGTCATCCTGAGCAACTTCGCGGTAAACATCAATTTCGTAACCGGTCAGCTGGCTGGCTAACCTGATGTTCAATCCGCCTTTACCGATTGCCATAGAAACCTCTTCAGGTTTCAGGTAAACATCGGCACGCTTGGTGTCTTCGTGTAATTTAATGGATGATACTTTGGCCGGATTCAATGCGCGCTGAATAAACAGCTGCAAGTTGGCCGAATAATTAATAACATCAATATTTTCGTTGCGCAACTCACGAACAATGCCGTGAATACGCGATCCTTTCATACCTACGCAGGCTCCAACCGGGTCAATACGTTCGTCGTACGACTCAACAGCAACTTTGGCACGTTCGCCCGGAACCCTTACAATCTTTTTAATGGTGATCAGACCGTCGAAAATTTCAGGAACTTCAAGTTCGAATAAACGTTCGAGGAAAACCGGAGATGTTCTGGAAAGAATAATGAGCGGATTGTTGTTTCGCAGTTCAACTTTATAAACTACTGCACGCAGGTTATCGCCTTTTCTGAAATAGTCAGAAGGAATTTGTTCGGTTCTTGGCAGAATCAGCTCGTTGCCTTCATCATCCAAAATCAGAATTTCCTTTTTCCATACCTGGTATACTTCACCGGCAACAATGTCACCAATCTTGTTCTTGTATTTATTGTATATATGGTCTTTTTCAAGCTCCATGATGCGACTGGCAAGGTTCTGACGCAAATTAAGAATAGCCCTGCGGCCAAACTGGGCCAGTTTTACCTCGTCGGTTACTTCTTCCCCAATTTCATAATCAGCATCAATTTTTTTGGCTTCTTTCAAAGTAATCTGCCTGTTTGGATCTTCGAAATCCTCATCAGCAACTACCTCTCTGTTTCGCCAAATCTCAAAGTCACCTTTATCGATGTTGATAATCACATCGAAGTTTTCATCTGTGCCATAAGTCTTTTGAAGAACATTTTTAAATACGTCTTCCAATACGCTCATCATTGTGGCGCGGTCGATGTTTTTAAGTTCCTTAAATTCGGCAAAGGTGTCGATAAGATTAAGAGTCTCCATCTCGTCCCGTTTTAAAATTTTAATACTTTTTTTGCTTCTTTGATTTCCTGATAATCAAACTTATGAACCCGGGTTACGAGTTCTTTCTTTTTTGATCCCTCTGTTTTCTCTTTTGTTGTTACTTCCAGGTTAATTCCCTGCTCATCGGCATTGGTAATCAGCCCGCTCAGCTTTTGGCCCGAAACCAGTAATACATCGATTTCGGTTCCAACGTTTTTTTTATACTGACGAACGAGCCTGAAAGGTTCGCTTAACCCTGCAGAAAACACCGACAATTCAAAATCTTCCACTTCGCGATCCAGGTTACCCTCAACAAACCGACTGATTTCAACGATCTGATTGATAGAAATACCTGTATCACTGTCGACCATGACATGAATTACATTGCTCGACGAAACGGTTACATCAACCAAAAACTGGTCGTCGGTAAGCTTTTCATTTACAAGTTCTGCTATTTTTACTTTGTCGATCATAGTTGTGTAATAAAATAGGGGACTTGCGATCCCCTACCTCTGGTTTTCCCAAATTGTCGCGACAAAAATAGTAATATTTATTAAATTGTCAAAATCAATTCATTAAGGATTCTGATTATCAGCAAAATTTCAAAACATCATACGACTAACCCGGTAATTCAGTTTCTAAGCTTTTTATTTTTAGTATGTTTGTACATGTAAACGGACACTTTAATACCTTGAAAACAAATAAGAAGAAAATCATTAACGACCCTGTCTTTGGTTTTATCAATATTCGCTCCGAACTTGTCTTCGATTTAATAGAACATCCCTATTTTCAACGTTTACGCCGGATTAAACAATTGGGATTATCGTGTATGGTTTACCCCGGAGCCAACCACACCCGTTTCGAACATGCCCTTGGGGCGCTCCATTTAATGCGCTCAGCAATCGGAATTCTGAAGATGAAAGGCCTGGAAATTTCGGACGAAGAAGCCGATGCCGTTACAATTGCCATTTTGCTCCACGACATTGGACACGGACCATTCTCGCATGTACTCGAAAGCACTATTGTTCCTGATGTTCCGCATGAAAGCATTTCTATATTGCTGATGGAAGAGCTTAACCGCCAGTTCAGCGGCAGACTTGATTTAGCCATTCGGATTTTTACTGACCAGTACCACCGGCATTTCCTTCATCAGCTGGTTTCGAGCCAGCTTGACATGGATCGGCTGGACTACCTCAGCCGCGACAGCTTTTTCTCCGGAGTTTCTGAGGGGGTGATCAGCTCGGAGCGAATCATTAAAATGCTGAATGTAAAAAACGATGAGCTAGTGGTAGAATACAAAGGAATTTACTCTGTAGAAAACTTCCTGATCGCCCGCCGGCTGATGTATTGGCAGGTTTATTTACACAAGACCGTTCTTTCGGCTGAATACCTTCTGATCAATGCGCTTGCCCGCGCCCGCGAACTGGCTATGCGAGGCGTTGACTTATTTGCAACACCTGTGTTTAAAGCTTTTCTGACTCATGAATTAACATTGGTTGATTTTATAGACAACCGCCAAATCAACGGACGTCCGGCGTTGGAGCTCTTCACTGCCCTGGACGACAACGATGTAATTGCCTCGATTAAGGAATGGCAAAACCATCCCGATAAAATATTATCGTACCTGTCGCGGTGCATCATCAACAGGCGGTTATACAAAATCAAGATTAGCAAAAAGCCCATTTCGGAGCAAAAGATAGCCCTGCTTAAAGAAAGGATCTGCTCTCATTTTGATGTTTGCGACGAACAAATGAAGTATTTCCTGATTGCCGACACCATCACCAACAGCGCGTACAACAAGGCTTCCAGCGAAAAAATTAATGTTTTATTCAAAAACAACAAGATAAGCGACATAGCCGATGCTTCAGATATAAACCTCTCGGTTTTCTCTGAAACCGTGAGGAAATATTTCATCTGTTATCCGAAAGAATTGGACATTAAGTAATTTAAACTATTTTTGCACGGCAAATTGAAAATAAATATGGAATTTAAAGCTCAAAACATAGCTGATTTTCTGGGCGGTAAGGTAGAAGGAGACCCAAATGCTACAGTTCATGATGTAGCAAAAATAGAAGAAGGCAAACCCGGAACATTAGCATTCCTTTCCAATCCGAAATACAATAAATACCTATACGAAACAGAAGCCTCAATCGTCATTATCAATCAGAATTTTGAGCTTGAAGCACCTGTAAAAGCTACCCTCATCAGGGTTGCCGATGCTTATAAGGCCTTTGCTTCGCTTCTCGAATTGTACCAGCAGGCCAAAGGAAACAAAACCGGAATCGAAAATCCTTCATTTATTGATTCATCGGCACAACTCGGAAACGACATTTATGTCGGGGCTTTTGCCTATATCGGGAAGAATGTAAAAATTGGAAATCACGTAAAAATTTACCCACAGGTTTACATTGGCGATAACTCGGTTATTGGTGACGATACTGTTTTATTTGCCGGTGTAAAAATATACGATGACACGCGCATCGGAGACGCTTGTGTCCTTCATGCAGGTTCAGTAATCGGATCGGATGGTTTTGGCTTTGCGCCAACCGAAGATGGTTCGTACAAGAAAATTCCGCAGGTTGGAAATGTAATTCTGGAAGATCTGGTTGAAATTGGAGCCAATACAACCGTTGATTGTGCCACAATGGGATCGACGATCATTCGAAAAGGTACGAAAATTGACAACCTGGTACAAATTGCCCACAACGTTGAAATTGGAGAGAATACAGTAATGGCAGCCCATACGGGGATTGCAGGATCAACAAAAGTTGGTAAAAACTGTATGTTTGGCGGACATGTAGGTATTGCAGGACACATTACCGTGGGCGATTATGTGAATATGGGAGCCATGTCTGGTGTTCACAGCAGCATAAAATCGAACAAAACGGTCTTGGGAGCACCAGCTATGGAAATTGCTCAGGCAGCTAAAGTTTTTGCCATTTACCGGAATCTTCCCCAGCTTCGGGAACAGGTAATCGATCTGGGCAAACAAGTTGCGCAAATTAAATCGAAGCTTGAAGAATAATTGATATACAGGAATGACAATTAAACAGAAAACATTAGCAAAAGAATTCTCAATCAGCGGAAAGGGTCTTCACACCAATTGTGTGGTAACCATGACCTTTAAACCTGCTCCAATCAATCACGGATTCAAATATCAACGCATCGACCTGGAAGATAAACCTATCATTCCGGCAAGTGCCGAATATGTTGGCGACACCTCCAGAGGTACCGTTATCGGTATCGGAAATGCACGCGTAAGCACTCTCGAACACAGTTTGGCTGCACTAACCGGAATGGATCTGGACAATGTGCTGGTTGAAATCGATAACGAAGAAGTTCCGATTCTCGACGGAAGTTCACGCTTTTTTGTCCAGGCAATTGAAGAAGCCGGAGTGGTTGAACAGGATGCCGAACGCGAATACTTCGTTATTACTGAAAAGATAGTTTACAAGAACGAAAAAACCGGGTCGGAAATCATTGCCCTGCCCGATAACGATTATAACCTGAATGTACTGATTTCGTTTAACTCGTCGGTACTGAACAACCAGTTTGCAACACTCGATTCGTTGTCAAACTTCAAAAACGAAATTGCCAATTGCCGTACATTTGTTTTCTTACACGAACTGGAGTTTTTGCTGAAAAACAACCTGGTGAAAGGTGGCGATTTAGACAATGCCATTGTGATTATGGATCGGGTAATTCCGCAGGAAGAACTTGACCGCGTTGCCGATTTATTCAACCACAAACATGTTGTGGTTAAACCACAGGGTGGAATTCTGAATAACATCGACTTACAATACGACAACGAATGTGCCCGTCACAAACTGCTCGATGTTATCGGCGATTTAACCCTTGCCGGGAAACGAATCAAAGGGCGCATCATTGCTACCAAACCAGGGCACCATACCAATACCGAATTTGCCAAGTTGCTTCAGAAAGCCATTCGCAAAGAGGAATCAAGAGAGAAAGCTCCACATTACAATCCTAATTCACCCGTACTGATGGATGTAAACAAAATCAAGGAACTTTTGCCTCACCGCTTCCCGTTCCTGATGGTAGATAAGGTAATCGACATCCAGAAAGATTATATCGTAGGTGTAAAAAATGTGACTGTCAACGAACCGTTCTTCCAGGGACATTTCCCCGACGAACCGGTTATGCCAGGCGTCTTGCTGGTTGAAGGAATGGCTCAGGCAGGAGGAATCTTTGTACTTCGTAACCTCGAAGGAAAATACTCTACTTATTTCATGAAAATAGACAATGTGAAATTCAGGAAAAAAGTAGTTCCAGGCGATACCGTTATTTTTAAAATTATACTCACCAGTCCGATACGTAGGGGAATTGCCGAGATGCGCGGATTGTGCTACGTTGGCGACCAAATTGTTGCCGAAGGTGATTATATGGCTCAAATTGTAAAAATCAATTAATTAGAAAATAGAATATCATGAAACAACCATTAGCTTACGTACATCCGGAAGCCAAAGTCGCTGACAACGTGGTTATTGAACCGTTTGTATCGATTGATAAAGATGTTGTTATTGGTGAAGGAACCCGTATCGGGTCGAGTGTTACCATTATGCCGGGAGTACGCATTGGCAAAAACTGCCGGATTTTTCCGGGAGCTGTGATTGGTGCCGAACCTCAGGACCTGAAATTCAGGGGAGAATATTCAATCGTTGAAATTGGCGACAATACAACTATCCGCGAATATGTAACTATAAATCGTGGAACTGCAGCAAAAGGAAAAACCGTTGTTGGAAGCAACTGTTTGCTGATGGCTTACGTGCATGTTGCCCACGACTGTGTGGTTGGCAACAACGTAATTCTGGTTAACAGCACCCAGCTCGCCGGCGAGGTTGTGATTGACGATTACGCTATCCTTGGCGGAATGTCGGCAGTACACCAGTTTGTTCACGTTGGATCGCATGTAATGATTTCAGGTGGATCACTGGTTCGTAAAGACGTTCCTCCATACATCAAGGCCGGACGCGAACCGCTGGCTTACGTGGGCATCAACTCAATCGGGTTGCGCCGCCGTAACTACAGCAACGAAAAAATCCGCGAAGTACAGGAAATCTATCGTTACATCTATCAAAAAGGGTTGAACATTTCACAAGCTGTTGAGATTATCGAAGCCGAAATGCCTGCTTCTCCTGAACGCGACGAAGTATTGCTGTTTATCAAAGACTCAAAACGTGGAATTATCCGCGGCTATCTGCCCGATTAATTTTACCTGAATTAAAAATAGCTGAAAAGCCCTGAATCGATTGGTTCAGGGCCTTTTTTATGCTCTGACAATTGCTAAAATCATAATTAAAAACAGTTCGTTTCAGGTTATTGCTTAGCGAATTAAAGCTAACTTTAGCATCAACTAAAACTATTAACCTATGAAGAAACTAACTTATTCCATTATCATCATTCTGCTTGGTGTGCTCCCGATCGCTTTCCAGGGTTGTTCGCCTGCAAAAACCGAAAGCAGTCAGCGTACCATTGCGTTCGACTCTGATTGGCGCTTTCTGAAAGGTAATCCGGCCGATGCCCAGAATCCAGGCTTCGATGATTCGCAGTGGAGAACACTCGATCTTCCGCACGACTGGAGCATCGAAGATCTTCCAGATCAGATAAAAGACAGTATCATCGGGCCATTCTCGAAAGCATCGGTGGGCAAAATGAGTACCGGCTACACCATTGGAGGAACAGGCTGGTACCGCAAAGATTTCACCCTCAGCAAAAATGACGAGAACAAGGTTGTTTATCTGCAGTTCGACGGCGTGTATATGAACTCCGACGTTTATGTAAACGGCAAGCTGGCAGGCAATCATCCCAACGGATATACTTCGTTTTATTACGACATCACTTCGTTCCTGAATCCTGCAGGGCAGCCCAACACGGTGGCTGTTTGTGTGAAGAACGAAGGCAAGAATTCGCGCTGGTATTCGGGCTCAGGAATTTACCGTCACACCTGGCTTACAGTGGTTAACCCTGTGCATGTGGGTGTTTGGGGAGTTCATGCCGAAACACCTTCGGTTGACGAAAACTCGGCACAGGTAAATGTTTCGACAAACCTTGTTAATTCAGGAAAAGAAGGCAAGCCGGTGACGGTAAAGGTGGAAATACTTGATCCTTCAGGAAAAGTTGTGGGTAATGCCGAAGGAAACGTCACAGTTCAGCCCGATGCAGTGAATAAGATTGAACAGAAGATACAGGTGAGTAAACCTGATTTGTGGTCGATTGACAGTCCGAAACTGTATGCAGCCAAAGTATCGGTACTCGACAACGGAAAAGAAACCGACGTTCAGCAAATATCGTTTGGAATCCGGAGTATTCGCTTCGATGCCCAAACCGGATTTACGCTGAATGGCAAAAGCATTGAAATGAAAGGCGGATGTTACCACCACGACAATGGTCCGCTGGGTTCGGCAGCCATCGACCGCGCCGAGGAGCGCAAAATGGAGTTGTTTAAAAATGCCGGACTCAATGCCATACGGTGTAGCCATAATCCACCATCGCCTTATTTGCTTGAAGTGTGCGACCGGCTGGGAATTCTGGTGATTGATGAAGTGACCGACATGTGGGAAAAGCCTAAGAACGACAACGATTATGCACTGTACTTTAAAGAATGGTGGCAAAAAGATATTCAGTCGATGTTGTTGCGCGACCGCAATCATCCATCGGTGATTATGTGGAGCATCGGGAACGAAATTCCGGAAGCGGCCGATACTTCAGGCCTGCGGATTGCCAAAAAGCTGGCAGCCGAAGTGCGCAAATTCGACACCAGCCGCGGAGTTACCCAGGCGCTGGTCGATTTTATGTCGTTCACAACAGGCAAAAGCGGTTGGGATGCTATGGCACCGCTGGCGAACGAACTCGACGTGGCCGGATACAACTACGCTTTCAACAAGTACGAAGAACATCACAAGAAATACCCCAACCGCATCATGTATGCTTCGGAATTTATGCCGCTGTATGCACTCGATAACTGGAAGATGGTCGAAAAGCTTCCGTATGTGGTCGGGAATTTCGCATGGGTGGTGATGGATTACCTGGGCGAAGCCGGTGTTGGACTGTCGCGGCTGGTTCCTGACGTTCCGGAGAAACCGGGGCAGCGCAGAGGTGGCGGAATGGGCGCATTCTTTAACCGCGATTCGTGGCCGATCTTCAACGATTACCAGGGCGACATCGATCTGATCGGGAATATGAAGCCACGTTACTATCACCAGTTGGTTGTTTGGCGCCAAAGTCCGATAGAAATTTTGGTGCATCGCCCGATACCTGCCGGGATGAAAGAAGTTGTAAGTCCGTGGGGATGGCCCGACGAACTGAAAAGCTGGAGCTGGGCCGGGCACGAAAAAGAAAAGATGCAGGTGCACGTTTATACGCGCAGCAAACTGGTAAAACTCGAACTGAACGGGAAAGTAATCGGCGAACAGGCTGTTGACGGCGAAAACGCAATAACTGCAACCTTTGACGTACCTTACGAAGCCGGAACGCTCACTGCCCGTTGCTTCGACAATGGAAAAGAAACCGCATCGCAAACGCTGAAAACCGTTGGCGCTCCTACCGCAGTGCGTTTAATTGTCGATCGGGCTACAATAAAAGATAATCGTAACGATTTGGCCTATGTAAATACTGAGGTGGTTGATGCCGAAGGAAATGTGATTCCGTATGCAGACGATGTAATCGTAAATTACGAAATAAGCGGACCGGGCGAAATCGCCGGTGTTGCCAGTGGAAGCCCTACCGAAATGTCGAGCTTTAAGCAGCCACAGAAAAAAACCTTTATGGGTAAATGTATGGCTATAGTGAGACCAAATGGGGCTCACGGTAAAATAATATTGAAAGCCAAAGCCGAAGGATTACAGGAAAGCTCGGTAGAAATCATCACCCAATAGACGCTCATTAAAAAGACAATAAGCCAGCAAAAGCATAAAGCCCTGAATCTTAAGGTTCGGGGCTTTTCTATTTTTAACCTGATTTGCAAGCAAAGATCGACGACGAGTAAACAATGAAGGATGATGACTAAACAATGACAGCCGATGAGTCATATTTGAAGGACGATGGGCAATATTTACCTGACGATCCTCAATATTTATCAGACGACAGACAATATATACCCGACGACAAGCGATACTTGATAGACGACGAGCGATATTTGGCAGACGATAGGTAATATTTGATGGACGACGAGTGATATTTGACAGACAACAGGCGATATATGCCCGACGACGAGTGATATTTGGCAAACGACAGGTGATATTTGATGGACGACAAGCGATATTTACCAGACGTATTTTTAAAGGACTCATCCCAGAGACTAATTCGAACGATGCTCAAGATCAACAGGATAATTATACTAATCAATAATTTAGTTATTGAATAATATTCATAAATTTGAGGGTGTATTGCGTATATTATAGAGTTGTAGCAATGCTGATCCCTAAAATACATTGAACTTTAGAAATATTAGAAATGTCAAATTTTCATTTTAAAGCATATTTAGGACTAAGATTCTCAGAATATTTTTCAAATCGTGAATGGAATAATACGGTTAATGAAATAGAGAAATTATCTGATTATTATAAAATAACTTTCAGAGAAAAAATCATCGTAGACAAGGTATCTTTTTCGTTTTCTAACAGTGAAAATGATGTTTTAGAAGTTAAGAATGATTTTAGTTGGGTAACAACGGATAATATTCTAATTATTGAATTCCAGGCAAATTTTGAGAGATTTCACGAAAATAAATTGCCAATCGACTATTTCATAAATAAACGCTTACAGGATATAGTTATCGCAATTAGTATTGCAAAAAAAGGAGGAGTCGAAATCGGACATGGAGCAATTGTATTCATAAATGGGAAACGGCAATTTGAATTTCCAATTTTCATTCATAATATTGCTGCATGCGTTCAAAAAGCAAAAGAAATCAAATGGCCAAATATAAAGATTGTTGACCTCGAAAAAACAATCAATTGGTTAAATAGATTTCAACTAGAGACTGATGGATTAAGCTCGAATAAAATAGGTAGAGCTTTAAATGCTTATTCATTTTTATTTGATGAAAGAGGAGGAGAAGATAACTCTGCGGAGCTCTTTTGGGCTTTGCTTGGAATAGAAGCACTTTATACAGACAACAGCACTGGAATTATTAATCAGATAAATACAAAATCACAATTATTTTTAGGGGAAAGAAAAGAATATAAAAAATCCTTTGGCCAAATGTATGATTTCAGGTCAAGGTTTATTCATGGCGACCTTAACTTCAGTAATAAATTTATACTTCTTGATAATACTGATGAGATTAATAAGCATTGGTTAAGCCTTGACGAAAATGAGAATTTAGCAGTCGCAATATTAGTGGCGACTTTTCAAAAATTGATATTATCAAATAGAGATTCTTTGGATTTTGAATTTAAAATTCGTAGAAACAAAAAAGATGACAAATCCATTGAAAAATAAAGCAAAGCTGCTAACATCAGCTACCCGTCAAGTGCGGGTTCGTTGGTTTTCCGGGTGCAGTTTTCCGCTCGGTCGGTTTTTTGGCTTGACAGGAATTGAAAATCGGCGAAGCCAAATCGCCCGCAATCCGCCCCAGCGTGTAGCTTCCTACATTAACCTAACCTAACTTAAAAATGAATAGAAGAGGTTTTCTACAAAATACAAGTGGCGTGCTTGCCGCATCGTCAGTATTGCCATTGCTGAGTTTTAAAGCTGATGAAAAACCGGCCAATGAGCAACAATCACTTACCGAAAAGGTAAAAAAAGCCATGCTTGCCATGCAAAGGGCATCGTGGGAGCAGGGCGTGACCATGCAGGCTATTTACGAAAGCGGCGACATGGAACTGACCCGTTTAATGGCGCTCGAATCGGCTTTGAGGCAGCTCTCCGACGGACGATTATCGGTAGTGTATTCGGATAACGGTGTTACCGATCCGGGTGCATCGGGCGAAGCGGTTTTAGTCGTAGCAAAAAAATACAACGACGCCACTTTAGCCGCCGCAGCCGATAAAATGCTCGCTTACTTTCAAAACAAAGCACCCAAATCGGAGAACGGAATCGTTTACCACACCTTAAGCAATCCGGAATTCTGGATTGATTCGATGTATATGTTGCCGCCATTCCTTGCAGTAAGCGGAAATTATGCCGAGGCGGTGAAGCAAATAAACGGCGTCAGCGCGGCTCTGTGGAACAAGGAGTTTAAATTGTTTTCGCACCGCTGGGACGACCGTAAAAAGGTGTTCGCAAACCCCGCTTTCTGGGGAGTTGGCAATGGCTGGGCGGTTTCAGGAATAACACGGGTAATCAATGCGTTGCCTGCAACCTTTGCACAGGAAAAGAAAATGCTGATTTCGAGAGTTGTAGAAACACTCGATTCGTGCCTGAAATACATTCGACCAGATGGCTTATTCCACAACAACATCAACGATCCGCTGACCTTTGTCGAAACAAATTTGTCGCAAATGCTGGCTTATTCGATTTACGAAGGGGTTCGCAACAACTGGCTCGACCGGAAATACCTGGAAGCGGCGAACAAAATGCGAAAAGCGGCGCACAGCAAAGTAGATGAGTTGGGTTTTGTGCAAGGCGTTTGCGGGGCTCCGCACTTCGATGCGCCGGGACGGGCAACCGAAGGACAGGCCTTTTTTATTTTAATGGAATCGGCCTGGAAAAAACTGTAGGGTAAAGGTAAATTGCAGTCAAATCTTTTAGGGGACTCTCGCATGTCGGTAAACAGAAGTTCTTAGGCTGTTTTAATAGTAGAATTTTTGCTTTTGGAACTTGCAAATTTTATTTAAGACTATAGTTTACCCCTCCCAACCTCCCCTAAAGGGGCGGCTTTGAAGTCCCCTTCAGGGGATTTAGGGGTTTTAACAATACCGTTACTTACAAATTATTCGCAATTCAAAAACTTATGCATCAAAAGGTAGTTTCATTACTCATTATCCTAATTTTTGCACTGTCAGCATTGGGTTTTAGTCAGAAAAAGTACTGCAATGTGGCACTTAACCCCAAAGACGTTCAGGCATTGAAATGGACCAAAGAAAATGGGTACCCCCATGCCACCTCAAACAGCGAATACCCGGGCGACGCCAGCGACCCGTCGTTCTGGGCTCTGAATGCCATCGACGGAAAGACGGAAAACAAAGGACACGGCCCGGATTTTCCTTCGTGGGGTCCTGAGAAAAGAACCGATTTGTGGTGGAAAGTTGATTTTGGCCAACCCATTGAGGTGAATAAAGTGGTCATCTACATTCGTGCCGACTTTACACCTTATACTTCCAAAGATCACGACGGGTATTGGGTTTCGGCAAAGCTCCGGTTTTCAGATCAATCGGTTAAATCCATCAAATTAAAGCGCACAGCCGAACCGCAAGTCTTCGAATTTGAGAAGAAACAAACGTCGTTTGTGGAAATTACCGATTTAGTGGAAGAAGGCCCGCTGATGTGGTGCTCGTTTACCGAAGTGGAGGTTTGGGGATATAAATAGAAAAGAATAAAATCTTTCGCCCTTACAGGGCGATGCTTATTTGTACTCATTCTGTTACACAGGGCACTGCCCTGTGTTGAATCTTTTGCCCCTACAGGGCTATTATGGATTGGGTTTGATCACTCAGGCGCTCCCGTGGTGAGTCTTTTGTTCGTTCCGGACGAAAAAAAGGTGATGGAGTGACAAATCAGTGCACTGTAAGTGCGGCAGATTCAGCATAGGGCAACGTCCTATCATACTAAAGGTGCGGCAGATTCAGCATGAGACAACGTTGATGCCAATAAAAACATAAAACCATCCGCCAATTTTGGAAAAGAAAATCTCAGGAAATGATTAAATTGTAGAGGAAAATTAAAATCACAGCACTGAAAGTGCGGCAGATTCAGCATAGGGCAACGTCCTATGATACGAGCAATAGAGATCAACAAGCCCTGAAAGGGCGAAAAAATATACCCCAACAATAAAAAATCGAGCTATGCCCCAATCATTATCAAAGGTTTACGTGCACCTCACCTTTAGCACCAAAAACCGTGAACCCCTCATCACAAAAGAGGTTCAGAACAGGCTCTTTCAATACCTTGGCGGAATTTGCACCGGATTAGAATGTACACCAGTTCAAATTGGAGGACATGAAAATCATGTACATATTCTTTGTTTGTTGTCTCGCAAGATTGCTCAAATGAAGTTGGTTGAAGAAGTTAAAAAAGAATCATCCAAATGGATAAAATCAGTTGACAATCAATTTGCCAATTTTTACTGGCAAGATGGATATGGAATCTTTTCTGTAAATCCTGCTGAAAAAGAGGTTGTAATCGAATACATCAAAAACCAGGAAGAGCATCATAAAGCCAAATCTTTTCAGGATGAGTTTAGGGCTTTTCTAAAAAAATACCATGTAGAGTATGACGAACGATATGTTTGGGATTAATCTTTCGCCCTTACAGGGCTCGGGGTGTTTGGACACGTTTGGTCGCACAGGGTGATACCCTGCGCTGAATCTTATGCCCGTTCCGAGCTAAAGAAGATTATGGGGAATGAAAAAATCACAGCACTGAAGGTGCGGCAGATTCAGCATAGGGCAACGTCCTATGATTCTGAAAGTGAGAAAGAGAATACGGGTTCGAGGTAACAAAATGCCGAATCTTTAATACATTTCGGGCAAATTTCATAAAAAGAACATGCAGCAAACAGGGAAAATAATTATCGGCGTAGGAATATTACTTGTTGTGGTTGGAATAGTCGTGTATTTTGCTGGCGACAAACTCAACTGGCTGGGCCGGCTTCCGGGCGATATCCGGGTGGAAAAGGAAAACTTCAGGTTTTATGCACCCATAACAAGCATGATTCTGATTAGTGTGGTCGTTTCAATTCTTGTAAAGATTTTCCAGAAGTTTTTTTGAAGAATACCGTCATCCCGAATTTATTTCGGGATCCGACATGCGGTGAGATCCTGAAACAAGTTCAGGATGACAGAATCTGTTATTGACTGCAACAACTCTCCGAAAAGTTTGTTAGAACTGCTAAAATTCAAAACTATGTTTACAGTTGAACAAATAGAGCAGGCACACCAGAAAGTGAAATCGGGCGCCGACTTTCCGAAGTATATTCAGGAAATTAAACAGTTGGGAGTTACAGGTTTCGAAACCTGGGTGAAAGACAGCCATACCGAATATTTTGGGGCAAACAGTTACCAAACACGATCAAACCCACAATGCGACGAGCTTATCATTGCCGAAAAAAGCGACAAAGCGAAGTTTGTGGACTACCTGAAAAAGCATCAGCGGGGAGAAACAAATTACTTCACGTTTTGCCAACACTGTGCCGAGACCGGCATTGAAAAATGGATCGTGGATCTGGATAAAATGACCTGCACTTATTACGACAAAGCCGGTAACGAAATTCTGGTGGAACAAATTCCGGGGTAAATGAAGAAACTGTTTAAATTTCTCTTATTTTGATTTTTCGATTTACCCCGAACCCTAAAGGGTGACCGAAAAATCAAAAAGCACCCTTTAGGGCTGGGGTGATTTTTTTGATTTTAAGCATCAATTCCAATTTTGAACAGTTTCTAAATCAACTTGTAAAACGCTTCTTTGTAGGTATCGCCAATCGGAATGTATTTGTTCCCAATTTTGATTCGGTCGTTCTCGATTGATTCGATTTTCGAAAGCGAAACCATATACGATTTCTGGCAGCGCACAAAGCCGCGGGGCAAGGTTTTCTCCAGCTCCTGGAACGAATGGCTGGCCAGAATTTTCTCGGAAGGCGTTACAATGCACTGGTAATCGCGCATGCCTTCGATGTACAAAATATCGCTCAGGAAAACTTTGACCAGCTTGTAGCCAGATTTCACAAAAATATAGTCAACCGGCGCCGATGTTGCCTGTGTTGCAGCCTCCTGCCAGTAAATGTAGTCGATGGCTTTGTTCACGGCCAACTTAAAGCGATCGAAAGTGTAAGGTTTTAGCAAGTAATCGGTAACCGAAAGTTCGAAAGCCTTTAGGGCATATTCGTTGTAGGCAGTGGTGAAAATCACCTGCGGCTTTTCAATCATTTGCTCCACCATTTCAATACCCGTGATGCCGTCCATCTGGATATCGAGAAACACAAGTTGAACCGGGTTATTCCGGAGATATTCGATGGCTGCCGATGCACGGCCAAAAGTTGCCACCAGTTGAAGTTGGGGCAACTTTCCGATAAAAGCTTTAAGCTTCTCAATAGCCAGCGGCTCGTCGTCGACTGCAATGCAACTAATTCTCATCCAATTCCAGGTTTAGTTCAACTTTAAACCGTTTGTTATCTTTTGTGATTGTAAGCGAATGCCTCTCGGGATAAATCAGGTCGAGGCGGCGCTTCACAATATTCAGCCCCAATCCTCCAGCCTTCGAAGTTGGCTTTCGGTACGTGTCGTACTCGTTGCTAATCACAAACTGAAGGTTGTTCTTTTCAATCCGGATATCGATGCTGATGATGTTCTCCCCTTCCTTCACCGCCGAATGTTTGTAGGCATTTTCAATCAGGGGGAGAAACAACATCGGGGCAATGCGCAATTGCTCGGGCCGACCATCCAAATGGTATTGCAGGTAGTTTTCCCCTGAAGTACGCAGGCGCAACAGGTCGATGTAATCTTCAATGTGCTTCAATTCTTTCTCCAAAGCAATTTTTTCCACCTCGGCATCGTAAATCATGTAGCGCAAAACAGCCCCCAGCTTGGCAATCGAGCCCGAAGCCTTTTCGGTGTCGAAAGTCACCAGGTAATCGATGTTGTTGAGTGTGTTGAACAGGAAATGCGGGCTTATCTGCATCTTCAGCAAGGCCAGTTCGCTTTGGGTATTTTGCAACTGCAAAGCCTGCTTTTCCTGCTCCAACCGGATAGAATCGGAAAACCTGCGGAAAATGATGGCCAGAAAGATGACAATGACATGCGGAATAATGGAGCTTAGCACTTCCCAGATTCCGAAACTCATGGCCGGGTAAGCGAAGAAAAGCAGCAGAAACAACAGTACCGCCGACAAAATCAGATAACGCGAAATTCGTTTATGAGCCCAGCGAATACCAAAGAAAGTGGCGTAGAAAAAGATCAATCCCATCACCACTTCCAGCGATATCACGTACACGAGGTGATTTCCAAATTGCGCATCGGGCTTAGCCTGCAAATAAATCTTGCTCAGCATAAAAGCAAATGCCATAAATACAATCCAGAAGAATATGTGGACCGAAATTTCTATTGACTTCTTCATACGTAAGCAAATTTAAGATTAAACCCGAAGAAATGCATGGAAATCAAGCTTGTTTATAGCGGTAGAAATCAGAAAAATGACGGAAAATGTAAGCCAGGAAAATAAGGAATACGTGTGGAACAACGGAGCTCATTACCTGCAACATTCCAAATTTCATGGCCGGAAAAGCAAAGAACAGGGTTAGTACCACAAGAATCGCTGCCAGCAAAGCGGCATTCGTGCTGCTTTTTCGGGCCCATGGCAAACAAAAGAAAGTAGTGTAGAAGAAAATGAGTCCCATAACCACTTCCAGCGTAATCACATAAGTGAAATGAGGTGCGAACGGAGCATCGGGTTTGGCTTCAAGATAAAGCTTGCTCAACATCACTGCCACAGCAGTAAACAGAACCCAAAAGAGCACGTGGACGGTAATTTCAACTGAACGTTTCATGACGAATAGATTTTAAGGATTTAACATGATTCAAAGTTGAAGCATTGCCGTTTCAACTGAAAAAAAAATCTGCAAACCGGCCAATCCGTCCGACGAAACTTTCCAGAAACAAAAAAGGATCCGATCTATTGAAATAGATCGGATCCTTTTAATCTTCAGCGGTTCAAAAACTACTATTTTTTCAAACCTGAAGCCGGATAGCGGAATTGATAGCTACCCGAACCAATGTTCAGTGCAACTGTATTTCCGGCTTGTTTTAAGCTGGCTTTTAATGCAGGTACATTCACGGTTACCTGATCGGCTGTTGCTGCAGGTAAAGTAACTGTTGCAGTTGTGTTGGCCGGAACAGTAACTTCATAAACGAAGTCGCTTCCCTCAAGTTTCCATGCCGATTTTACTTTTCCGTAAATGGAGTTGAACTCAACCCCGGCATTGGTTAAACCACCACCCGGATGCGGAGCAAGCAGAATGTGTTTGTAGCCCGGATTTTCAGTATCGATATCCATACCGGCCACATAGCGGTAAAGCCATTCGCCAATAGCTCCGTAAGCATAGTGGTTAAAACTGTTCATGCCCACATCCTGGAACGTTCCGTCGGGTTTCTGGCCATCCCAGCGCTCCCAGATGGTTGTTGCGCCCTGCGTAACCGGATACAGCCACGATGGATAGTCTTTGCGGTTAAGTAGCATAAAAGCCAGATCGTCGTAACCATAAGCCGAAAGTGTTTTGCAAAGTAGCGGAGTTCCAACGAATCCGGTTGTAAGGTGACCCATTTTCTTCACGTCGTCGGCAAGGAATTTGGCTGCCTTCGGTTTCAAATCTTCAGGAAGAAGGTCGAACGCCAATGCCAGGCAATAAGCAGTCTGAGTGTGCGACACCAGACGTCCGGATGGAGCTACAAACTCTTTCTGGAAAGCTTTTTTGATGTCATCAGATAGCTGCGCATATTTTTTTGCATCGTCGGTTTTGCCGATAATAGCTGCAACTTTAGCCAACAAACCACTTGAATATGAAAAGTAAGCAGTAGCAATCAGATCTTTTTCGGTGGTTGCACCGGTATAGTCGGAACGGTTACTGGCAAATGCCAGCCAGTCGCCAAAATGATTGTCATTAGCCCAAATGTTACTTTCTCCTGCACGCGATTTCATATAATCAACCCAGGCTTTCATGCTGGGGTACTGCACTTCCAAAATGCGTTTGTCACCGTAAGCCAGATAAGTCGTCCATGGAACAATTACTGAAACATCAGCCCAGGCAGTCGATCCGCCATCGCCTTTCAGTACATCAGGAATAACATGAGGCACGCGCCCGTTTGGAAACTGATCGGCAGCTACATCGCGCATCCATTTGGTGTAGAATGGAGCCACATTGAAATTGAAGGCGGCAGTCATACTGAAAACCTGTGCATCGCCGGTCCAGCCTAAACGTTCGTCGCGCTGCGGACAGTCGGTTGGAACATCGAGGAAATTACCCTTTTGTCCCCACTGAATGTTGTGCTGAAGCTGGTTGATCATTGGATTTGAGCAAGAGAATGATCCGGTTGGAGTCATGTCAGAATGAATCACCACGCCGGTTATCTGATCCAATGAAGGTTGTGCAGAAAGCCCTTCGATTTTCACAAAACGGAAACCATGGAAAGTGAAATGAGGCTCGAAAACTTCTTCGCCTGAACCTTTCAGGATAAAATGATCGGTGCTTTTAGCCGAGCGCAGGTTGTCGATGTAAAAGTTACCTTCTTTGTCGAGCACTTCAGCAAATTTCACGGTAACGGTCTCACCACTTTTACCCTGAACTTTTAAGCGAACCCAACCGACCATGTTTTGGCCCATATCGTAAACAGTTTCGCCTTTAGGCGTGGTAATCTGTTTGATTGGTTTAATCTCTTCCACCGCTTTGACTGGAACACCCTGCGGAGCGATCAGTATATTTTTCGGATGATCGGCTACTTTGGCACTCTCCCATTGGCTGTCGTTGAATCCGGCTGTATTCCAGCCCGGCATTTCTTTGCGGGCATCGTAGGTTTCACCATTGTAAATGTCTGATTCAATAATCGCTCCTATTGAAGCTTTCCAACTCTGATCGGTACACACCAGTTCGCTTGTTCCGTCGGTATAATCAATCTGAAGTTGCGACAGGAAGGCCAGCTTGCTTCCGTAATAACCGTTCTGGCTCGACCATCCAATGTTTCCACGGAACCAGCCGTCGCCCACCATTGCGCCAATCGAGTTTTTAGACTGAATCATCGAAGTCACATCGTAAGTCTGGTATTGAATACGGTTTTTGTAGCTGGTCCAACCCGGAGTAAATAAGTCGGCACTTACTTTTTTACCGTTCAGAAACAGTTGGTAAAGACCATGAGAAGTTACATACACCCGGGCTGATTTTACTTTTTTTGCAGTTGCAAAATCTTTCCTGAAGTACTGCGCAGGTTTCGAGCCTTTTACATCGGTTTCGGAGTCCAAAGTAATCCACGAAGCTTTCCATGATTCAGGTTCGAGAATACCCATTTCCCAACTGGCCGGAGCACTCCATGCAGTTGCTTTTCCGGCATTGTCCCACACACGAACCTGCCACGAAACACGTTGCATCGATTTCAGTGCAGGGCCTTCGTAAACCACATCAACCGATTGATCGGAGTTTACTTTTCCGGTGTTCCAGAGCGCTTTGCCCGATTGATCGGTCACTTTAATTTCGTATGCGGTTTGCAATACATTTTGAGCTACAGACTCAATTTGCCAGCTCAGACGGGGTTTCTGAACATCAATGCCAATCGGGTTGGTATGGTATTCACAAATTAAATTTTTAACGGTGGTTTTCTCGGCAGCAAATGCGCCTAATGTGCATATTGCCAGCAAAACCATCAACACTTTGGTTCGAAAGAATAGTTGTTTTAGCATGTTATTAAGTTTGGTTAGTCTGTAAAAAAAGTGATCAGTGTTCAGTCGCAGTATTCTTATTAAACTGAACACTGCGACAGTACACTGAGGTATTATTCCATATAAAATACTTCTTCCAACGGAATGGAAACAGGCGAATTGTCAGGATTGGTTTTCATGATGTCGGCCATGTAAGCCCACCATTTCTGCACAATTTCGGTTTGTCCCAAATCCTGCGAACCACCGTCGCCGCTCACTTTCTGGAATGCAAAAAGCGTATTGGTTTCTTCGTCCAGAAAAATAGAGTACTCGCTCACTCCGGCGTCTTTCAGGAGTTTTTTAAGTTCCGGCCAGATTTCGTTGTGGCGCTTCCTGTAAACTTCTTTCTGCCCTTCATTCAGGTGCATTTTAAAAGCCAGTCGTTGCATTATCCGAGGGCATTTAATTCAGGATACAACCATTTGGCAACTCCGATAACGATAACCGATAACAGAATTGCACCGATACCCAACAAAATCATGTTGTAGGTTTTCTTAGAAACGCCTTTCCACTCTTTGCGGTAGAAGCCCCAAAGATTGGCGGTGAGGATGATGGTTGCCATGTGCAATGTCCACGAGCTGGCGCCGTTGCCAATTTTGGTTTCGCCCATTCCGTAGAAGAAGAATTGCAAAAACCAGGTTGTTCCGGCCAGTGCGCAGAACAGATAGTTACGCAGCAAAGGTGCTTTGACGTCGGTGAAATCGCCGCCTGTTTTGTTCTTGAAAATCAGGGCAACGCTCCAAATCAGGTTAGTAGTAAGACCACCCCAAAGGATGACAAAAAAGATAATGTTGTTTTCGAAGAGGTATTTGAAACCGCCATCAACCTCAGTAATAAAAGGATAGCTTTGCTCAACCGCCAATGTTCGGGCAGCTGCAGCCATTTCTTTTCCGGTATCGATACCGAAGCTGAAAAATGCGCTCAAAACTCCGGAAACAATAGCAATCATTAAGCCTTTCGAGAGTTTGAATTCGCTGTTAACTCCGTCTTTCTTTGTACCCAAATCCTTGTCTTTTTTAATTCCTGCACGTCCGCTGAGGATGATTCCGACCAACAAAATCAGAATACCAAGCAATACAATGCGTCCGCCGGTTGTGCTAAACAAATCGGTGAACGACAGTCCGTTCGGGATAATTTCTGCTAAACCGGGAATATTACGCAAAATCGGCAACCCAAGCGAGCCAACTACCGAAGTAATACCCAGCAACACCGAGTTCCCCAGCGACATACCGAGGTAGCGAATGGCCAAACCGTAAGTCAAACCGCCGATTCCCCACAACAAACCCATGGTGTAAGTGTTGAGAAGTACGTTTCCTTTAGTGGCGGATAAAATATCCTGCCATCCGGGAATGGTTAAAAGTACCGCCAGTAAAGGCATAATCAGCCACGAGAAAATTCCACCTGTAATCCAATAGACTTCCCAGCGCCATTTTTTCACCCAATTATAAGGCATGTACCAACTGCCGGACGCGCCGCCGCCAAAGGCATGAAAAATAATCCCTAATAGTGCATTCATTGTATGAGTTTAGTTAAGTTTTGTTGTTATCGTTTGCTTGTTACATCTTGCTCGTATTGCTGAATATTGGCAATGAAATCTTCTCCAACAGGAACTTCGTTCTTCAAACAGAACATATCCCAAACAGCATTCCAAGGTAATACTTTACTTTCTTCCAGAAGTGCTAACCGTTCGAAATATTTGCCATCGGCTTCGTATTGACGCAAAACGGTAAGTGGTTCAAGCAAAGCCTGAAGAAAGCATTTCTGAGTGGCTCGGCTACCAATTACATAAGCGCCAATGCGGTTGATGGATGCATCGAAATAATCGAGGCCAATGTTTACCCGGTCAAGTGCATCGCAGCGAACGATTTCTTTGGCTAAGTCGAGCGTATCGTCATTCATAATGGTTACGTGGTCAGAGTCCCAGCGGATTGGGCGGCTCACGTGCAGCATGATTTCAGGAGTGAAAAGCAACAGCGACGAAATTTTATCTGCTACACTTTCAGTCAAATGGAAGTGGCCGGTATCCAAAGTCACGATCATGTTATTTTTTGCACCGTAACCCAAATAGAAATCGTACGAACCAACCGTGTAACTTTCGGCCCCGATACCAAATAATTTAGCTTCGATACAGTCTTTCATGTTGTCGTATTTGGTGGCAAAAATTTCGTCGAGCGATTCTTTCAGCAGGCGGCGATATTCCAGACGATTGACAGTCTGATCTTTCGATCCATCGTGAATCCAAAGATTCATCACGCATGGCGAGCCCTGATATTTACCCATTTCTTCGGCAATGGCACGGCAACGTTTGGTATGCTCAATCCAGAATTTGCGGATTTCAGGATCGGGGTTTGAAAGTGTACGTTCACCCGATTTTGGATGCGAGAATGAAGTCGAATTGAAATCGAGTTTGAAGCCGTTTTCTTTGGCCCATTTCATCCAACTTTCGAAATGTTTGGGTTCGAGTTGATCGCGGTCAACGAATTTTCCGCCAAAGTCGCCATAAATGGCATGGAGGTTCAAACGATGCGAACCCGGAATTAACGATGCGGCTTTGATGATATCTGCACGTAATTCTTCGATGTTGCGAGCCTTGCCGGGATAATTTCCGGTAGCCTGAATACCGCCGCTCAAAGTAGCATCGGGCGATTCAAATCCGGTAACATCATCGGCCTGCCAGCAGTGCAACGACAGAGAGATTTTTTGCAATTTTGTCAATACTTCGTCGGTATTCACACCAACGGCTGCATAACGTTCTTTGGCCAATTCGTAGGCACTCAAAACTGTTTCTTTTTTTACCATTGTATTTATTTGTTGTTTTTAATATAATTCGGAATTATAGAGTCAAGCCAAGGTATTTCTGATAGGCTGCCTCCCATACTTCATTATTATCCGGAACGAATTCTTCAAGATGTACCGATTCGCGAATTATGCGGCGCATTTCGGCATGCGAATTAACACAACCGGCAGCTTTGGCCTGAATCATGATGTTTCCAATTGCTGTGGCTTCCGAAGGACCTGCAATAACTGGTATCCCCAGCGCGTTGGCTGTCCATTGGTTGAGCAGTGGATTTTTCGAACCTCCGCCAATCACATGAAGTTTTTCGATTGGAAATGGAGCCAATCCTTTGATTTTACCCAATACATATTTGTATTTAAGTGAAAGGCTCTCGAAAATACAACGGACAAACTCGGCGTGATTCGATGGAGCCTGCTGGCCGGTTGCTTCACAATATTCTATAATGGCTTTGGTCATGCTCACCGGGTTGGCAAATGAGGCATGATCGGGATCAATCAGCGATTGGAAGGCCGGAGCCGATTCGGCCATTTTAACCAGCTTTTCGTAGGCATAAGTTATTCCTTCTTTCTTCCATTCCTTCAGGCATTGTTCGAGCAACCACATTCCGGTAATGTTTTTCAGTAAACGGGTGGTGCCTTCAATTCCGCCTTCGTTGGTAAAGTTCAAAGCAAAAGTTTCTTCATTAATAATGGCATCTTTCACTTCGATTCCCATCAACGACCAGGTTCCGGAGCTGAGGTAGGCAAAATTTTCATTCTCTGCCGGAACTGCAGCAACTGCACAACCCGTATCGTGGCCAGCAACAGCAATTACCGGGATTTTCCCCAATTCTGATTCTTCGGCCAGCTCGTCGGTCAAGGTTCCAATCACATGGCCCGGCATAACAATCTCTCCAAGAATCGAGGGCGAAACACCGGCAGCTTCCAGCAATTGTGTTTCGAATTGTTTGGTCTTCGGATTCAGTATTTGTGAGGTTGATGCGATGGTATATTCAACCACTTTATTTCCTGTAAGTAAATACGAAAGTGCATCGGGCATAAACAACATTTCTGATGCAGCTTCGAGCAACGAACTGTTATTTTGCTTCAGGGCAAACAATTGGTATAGGCTGTTGAAATTCATCACCTGAATGCCAGTTAGCTCATATACATTCTCACGCGGAACGATTTCAAAGAATTTTTCGGGCATTCCCTGTGTGTGCGGATCGCGATAGGCGTATGGTGCGCCTAAAATGGTGCCGTCTTTGGCTATCAGTGCAAAATCAACGCCCCAGGTATCAATACCAATCGACGAAATCTCTACTCCTTCTTCTTTTACTGCGGCTAACGCGGTTTTAAAATGCTCGAACAAAGAGTAAATGTTCCAGTGAAAATGTTTGCCAATCTGGAGCAATTGGTTTGGGAAACGGGTCAGCTCTTTCAACTGGAGCCGTCCGTTCTCAAGCGTTCCAAGGATTGAGCGCCCACTGGTGGCACCCAGATCGAATGCCAGAAACGATTTGTTTTTCATTTACCGATTAGTATAGTTTAATTTTATCTTATATGACTTTTAACGCTATTTTTGTAAATGTAAAAATACGTAGCATTTAATGTCAACCAATGTTTGAAATGACTCTTGATTTACACAAAATGACACTAGGAATGATGTTATAAAATAGGTTTAATTCAAGATATGGAGATTTGAGAATTTGAAGATTCAGCAAGAGAAACTATTTCAAACTTAAACTCTACTCACTATGACCAACGAATCATTTGTAAAATACATTCATGCCAGCACGCTCGATAAAGAATGGGGGCTGTTCCTTACTGGTGCCGGGTATGCGCAAATTCCCCCGGCGATTGTTTATCCGCCCAATGTGCATCCGAGCGGCTATTTCTTCACGTGGGAAAAAGGTCGCGTATTGCAGGAATATCAAATTAACTACATTACCGAAGGCTCAGGAGTTTTTGAGACGGTTGATGCTCAATTTCAGGTTGTTCCCGGATCAATACTTGTGCTGCGCCCCGGTATGTGGCACCGCTACAAGCCCGACACCTCGACCGGATGGAACGAACACTATATTGGCTTCAATGGCGATTTTTGCCAGAATCTGTTTAACGAGGGCTTTTTCCCCACAAGCAAACCGGTGTTGTATGTTGGGTTTCAGGAAAACTTGTTGAAGATTTTTCTTGAAATAATACAATTGGTAAAAGACGAGAAAACCGGTCACCAACAGGTTTGCGCCGCGAATACAATACTGGCGCTCAGCAAAATTTTATCGGTCATCCGTAACCAGGAGTTTGCCGGAAAGAGCATTGAACAAACCATTCGGAAAGCGTGTATGTATTTCAGAGAGAACCTGAATGCCAATGTGAACATCGAACAACTTGCCAGTGAACTGAATGTTGGCTACTCTTATTTCAGGCAAATGTTCCGGAAATACACAGGCATTTCGCCCACACAATATCACCTCTCGCTTCGCATACAAAAAGCAAAAGATTTGCTGGTTTCAACGGATCAGAGTTTTAAGGAAATTGCCATTGATCTCGGCTTCGAATCGTATTTCTATTTTTCGCGGATATTTAAAGATAAAACCGGGAGAAGTCCGATGGAATTCAGGAAAGAACACCAGCACGGGTAACACCGACCTGTACTAAAAATAGAATACGTTTTTCTGCCCGCGTTTCTCTTTGTATTCGCCTTTACGCACCACCTTCACTATAGACCGACGGTTAACCTCGTGCTGTTCCTCGGTACATTCCACGCCGTTGGCGCACTTGTTCAGCAGGCGGGTTTCGCCGTATCCATGATACAGCAAACGGTTCGGATCAATGCCTTTCGACACCACATAATCGTAGGCGGCTTTGGCTCTTTTCTTTGAAAGTAGCATGTTGTAATCGTCGCTTCCGCGCGAATCGGTATGCGATTCAATCCTGATTTCAAGATCGGGGAATTCTTTGAGCAAGCCGATTAACTTGTCGAGTATAGCGGCAGCATCCGGCCGAATATCCGATTTGTCCAACTCATAATTGATGTATTCAAGTTCAATCACCTGGAGGGCTTCACCATCTTCCTCTTCCATAATCTTTGGTGCAGGCGAATTATCGACTTCAATTTTCTGTTCAAGGAAAATTTCAGAGAAAGCCTCATCGTTCGGGCGAAGAGAAGCCGTGGCAATTACAACCTCATTTTCGGTATAAAACTCCTTGGTAACATTAATGGTGTATTGCTGCCCTTTGTTTACCTCAAATTCAAACTGACCGTCGATTGGCGTAACGCTTGTTGCGATTGTGTTTCCGGCTTCGTTGATTACCGAAATTTTTGCATCGGCCAGCACATCTTTGGTATCACGGTCTTTAACAACACCACGGATAATAACCGGAATATGTTTGATCTTCATAAAATACAAATCGTCATCGCCCTTTCCACCCGGGCGATTCGATGCAAAGTAGCCTTTCACGCCTGTTGAGTCGAGTGCCAGACCAAAATCGTCTTTCGATGAGTTAACAGGATAGCCCATATTTTCGATACTACTGAAAACACCCCGTTCAGGAACCGAAAAATAAATATCGAGTCCACCCAATCCACCATGCCCATCACTGGCAAAATACAACACCCCATCGTTACTGATGAATGGGAAAAATTCGTTTCCCTCAGTATTAATTTTTGGGCCGAGATTAAAGGGTTTACTCCATTGTCCGTTCGAGAATACACTGAAATAGATATCGGATTTACCGTATCCGCCCGGCATGTCGGATGCAAAATACAAAACCGACCCATCTTTGTAAATTGACGGATGACCAACCGAGTATTCGTTACTATTATATGGGAAAGGTCCGCTAAGTTTCCAATCGTCGTTTTCCTTCTTCCCGATAAATATCTTCAGATTCACAACTCCATCGCGACTTTTCGAGGTTTTTCCCTTTACATAGTTGTTCCGGGTAAAATATATAATCTCCTTTTTCTGATCAATAGAAACCGGACCATCGTGATAAGCAGTCTTCAATTTAGGCGCAAACGTCTGAACAGAATTCAAATCGCCATAAGGACCAATTTGTGCCGAATGCATTTTCAAATAAGGCAATTCGTTCCACTTGTAGGTTGCCCCACCTTTCTCTCCAATGGATGTTGATGAAAAAACCAGCCGGTCCTTATAAAAAGCCGGTCCCATATCCGACCCAATGGTGTTGGTGGAAGTATTCAGAATCTCATAATTGGTTGAATCGCGCATCAGAAACTTGATGTATTCGAGCAGCGAAACCTGGATATTTACCCGGCCATCTTCAGGTCGCAAATCGGCGTATTCTTTCAGCCATTGTTCGGCAAGCAGGTATTTGCCGTTACTTTTCAGGGCCTGCGAATAATTAAAAATGTCTTCGGGTTGTTCAACATGCCGGTCGATGAGCTTTTTCAGCCATTTCTCTACCTCTTCGGTGTTTCCGATGTTCCGGTTCGACTCGGCCAGCCGTTTTACGATGTAATTGTCGGCAGTATCTTTTTCATAGGCATACTCATACAAGCCAATCGCTTCAACAAAAGCAAATTCCTCAAAACTCTTGTCCGCAAGTTTTGTAGTGAGTTTCTGACTAAAACTCCGGGTGGGTAACAAAAAGGTAAGAATTACACCGCACAAAAATATGTTCGAAAGTCTTGCCATTAAATATTGCTCTTTGCACCTGAACATGAACTACTCACACTCGACGGAAACCAAAGATACTCCAACATTCAGGAAAACTTAACCAGGCAGCTTTCAAACCATGCTAGAAATACCTCGGTGATCTTACCCTTCCACGGCCAAAATTGAAATCGAAGGTGACCATAATCTCATGCGTTCCATTATTATAGGCACCTAACTTATTGATGGGAAGATCGTAAGAATATCCGATTTTTAACTGATTGGTGGCCTGAAGTTGAAATAATCCTCCAAATGAATCACCAACCCGATACATTGCTCCTAACCAAAGACGTTCGTAAAACATTAATGTACCCGTAAAGTCAAACGATACAGGAGCATTTTTAACATATTTGGTTAGAATGGATGGTTTAAATTTAACAATTCTATTTACATCAAAAACATAACCTGTCATAAAAAAAATGTGGATTTGTTCTTTGCTGATACTCTGCGTTGAAGCACCATTCCGGTTGATTTTATTCTCGATTAATTTGGGAATTGACAGTCCTAAATAATATTTTCCGGTATAATAAAATGCCCCAACTCCAAAATTCGGAAGGAAACTCCGGTTGATGTCATTGGCAAAAACCGGATCATTCGGGTCGTTGGTTGCCAAGTCAGATATTCCGGCCTCGTAGAAGTTTACACCTCCCTTTAATCCCAGCGAAAGACTCCGCTTTTCACTAAAACTCAGGGTGTATGAATAGTCGGCATATATACCCGATTGCTTAACAGGTCCGATCTGATCGTTCAGAAATGAAAAACCCAGTCCCGTATTTGTGCCCGAAACAGGCGAATGCATCGAAAAAGAACGGGTTACCGGTGCGCCTGGCATCGAAACCCATTGATTGCGTGAAACAACCATCATGCTAAGCACATCTCTCGATCCGGCATAGGCTGGATTCAGAGTAAGCAGATTCTCCATGTATTGTGTGTACATCGGATCTTGCTGGGCAAACGATTCGTGAGCACAGAAAAATAACACAATTGCCATGAAAACATTGACAATGAACCGATGAATCTGCCTTATGTGTTTAGAGTTGCTCAAATTTTACTCGCTTAAATGAATACTAAATTTCTACCTATCAAGATAAATTGTTCCGTTTATTTTTTCTTTTCCATCAAGCCTCAGAACATAGAAATATGTACCTGAAGGAACCGGCCCTGATCCAACTCTCAAACCAAATCCGGAGGTACCATCCCAGAACCCGGCTTTGCCCTGGCCTTCGCCATAGTTTTTCGACTGGTAAACCACATTTCCCCAGCGGTTGAAGATTTCAATCTCCACCGATTTGTATTTTGCCAGTCCTTTAATTTCGAACTTATCGTTTAGTCCATCGCCATTTGGAGAAAAAGCCTCCGGAATAAAGAAATTATGATCGTTAACCAAAACCAACACCGTTGCCTGATCGCAATGCAGGAAGTAATCGCAAATGGAATACACGAAATTATCGGTACCCACAAAGTATTGGTTTGGCAAATACGAAACCAATGAGTCACCCACTACTGTTGCAATACCGTTATTTGGTGGCGACACTATCCGGAGCGTTGACGGATCGAGTCCCTTTTTAGGAATATCGTTGGCCAATACGTTGATATCGACAGCAAAATTTATATTGGTTCGGCCGGTATCACTTACAGCTTTCACATGAATATATAAACCAACTATAACCGAATCCAAATCGGTACAACCATAGCTGTCAGTCACCTTAAGATAATATTTTCCGATTCCTTTAATTTGAGGTTTATCCGTATCTGCGCCGGAAACAATAACCCCACCCTGAGCCGACGACCAGCTAAATTTCAGACTATTACCAATACTTGCCGATGCATCCAGCATAGCAACTTCGGAAGCAGATTGCACAAATACCTGGTTGGCCGTAACAATCTGCGGTGCCTGATCAACCTTAACACGAACCGCCATTGTTGCTGTATTTCCAGCCTTATCGGTTGCAGTTACTGTAAAATCGGTTGAGGTTCCAGGCGTAAACACAGGTTTTGAACTGGTAGGATCATCCAGGAATTTTTCAGGCGACCAATGGTAAGTTAATGCACCCACACCCGAACTTGCACTGGCGTCCAGCACAGCCGGATGACAAGCTCCGGTTGTAATATTGCTATTAACAAGAAGATTAATTTTCGAAATATTACCAACGATGTAAACGGTCTCCTTTGAACACTGTTGCGGAGCAGTTGCCGTACATGCTTCAACAACGAACTGATCGGTGATTTGTCCGAAAGTACCTTTTTGAGGTGTATAAGTAAAACTTCCATCAGGCTTGACCAGAACTGTTCCATGAGCAGGTTCGGTTACCGGTGTGACCTTATATACAAGGCCTGTTCCACTGTTATTTAGGTCATTGTCCGATAAACTGCCCGTGAGCTGACCCTCTGTATAATAAGCGTCACTATTAGCATATAATCCTCCCTGCAAAAGACCAGCTGGCATCACATAAATTGAAACCGTCGCCCAATCACATTTCCCGGTTCCGTTACATATCTGGTAAGTGAAATGTTCTTCACCGGTAAACCCGCTTTGAGGAATATATGAAAAATCGCCCTTGGTATCCCATTTCAAAGTTCCCGTCAAACCTGAACTGCGGACCTGCGAGATGCTGAAATTACCTGTTCCGGGAATAAAGTCGTTCAAAAGAAAATTACCTTTAATGATAGTGTTGTAAACGGCTACAGCAACATCATTATTAGCAACGGGCGTTTGATTATTTGGATCAGAACCCAATATCTTAACCGACACGTTAGATGCACTGCAAACAGTTTTACCGTTTTGATCTTTTTGACAAATCTGATATTCAAAAATAGCCTCTCCGGTATATCCAGAAGCCGGAACAAAAGTATAATCGCCAGTTTTCGTATCGAATTTTGTAAGTTTCCCGGATTCGGCCAGCGGAGTGGTCACAATTTTTGCTTCCACGAGCGAAGCGTCATAAAATAAATCGTTGGTTAATACATTCCCTGAAACGGTCATTCCGGCCCAGGTTGTATTCATATCACTAATAGCTAAAACACCTGCATTATTAGGAGCAGGATTTTCGACGACAATCGTTTTCGTAACCCATTCGCTTAAACAGCCTTTTTCGTCAGTAGCCTGAACCTGCAGGGTGTAGGTGCCTGTTTGGGTAAAAGTGATGTTCCCTGATTGGGCAGTGGTTGAGGGAAGAAGCTGAGAAGTACCATCGGGAAGGCGCAACCTGTACTGATAGGTATTTCCACTTGAACCGGTAAATTCGAACGAACGCTGTTCACCCTGCATTAAACTTACCGTTCCGGTTTTGGTAAACTGGATTTGCGGTTGTTCGAAAATGGTTTGGGTATGTATATTTTGTCCTGAGTTTGTTTCAGGAAGAATGGTCTGATTTTTAGCATCAGTAGCGCCGGTAATTGCAAAAACAACCTGCGAATCCTGATTGGGGTTGGCAGTTAAAGAACTGCCGAAGATAAACAGCGCCTGGTTGGTATAAGTTATACTTTGGGGCGTTTGAGCTACACCATTTATGGTATAGTTTACTTTGATGGGGAAATGAGTTGCATCGGCCAACTGGTTGTTGGAACCCATAACCTGAATTGAAAATGCCTGATTATTTAAAGCAGAATTGTAGCACTGGCTACTGGTCGAGTTGGCAAATTGAATGTCATATAAAATGGGTAAAACCTCCACTTTTGCAGCTTTAGTATTGTTACATCCCGAAGCATCTGTTTCGGTAACCAGTAGATAGTACTCACCGGGTTTAACCCATAAAATAGAAACCTGAGGGCTTCCATTGTTTGTTATAGTAGCAGTTGAAGAACTTGCCGCGACCAAAGGATTCAGTTGGGTATATACATTCCACTGATACGAACTGCCCGCTTGACCGGCAACTTTATATGTTTTCTGAGTCCCCTCGAAAGGGGTAAAAGCATCCTGGGCCGCCACATAAGTGGCGACCAGGAATAAGATAAATGATATCAGGATGCTTTTAGACACAGAGTTATGAAATTATTAGTCTGTAGTTATTTCGCCAGTATGTGGTCTACTTGCGGCAACAGTTACCTCATAAGTTCCTGTGGTATTATCATCCACATTCTGGTTTGTTTTACCCGCTGAAATAGTAACTTTCAAATTTATATCAGCAGCTTTTCCTTCTGCATCTGTGGCATTTGTAAAGAATTTATCATTAGTAACTGTATATTTAAGAGTTACTGCCCCAATTCCTTCCGAAGCAACAGTGCCTGAGGTTAAAGTACCACCAGTAACGGTAGGTAGCGCACTGAAGTTTTCGTCATTAGAAAGCACGTCTGCAACAGCAAATGAATAGGATGTACCGCTTCCAATATTCTTCGGTGTAACCGTATAAATCAAATCCACAGTACCATGATTATATTGTGGAACTCCATTATCCAAAGTAACTTCAACATCTCTTGCATAACATACTGGGGAAACCTGAGCTGTTGAAAGAACCAAAAAGAACGGATTAACAGGTACAATCTGAATAACCTTTTCATTAGAACAATTACCATTCTTTTCAACTACTCTTAAATAATAATTTGTATTTAATGATGCAGTTCCAAGCCATTTGATGTCAATTGATGGTGCATTGGTAGTAGCACCAAAATCATAATCAGTATCTGCTGCAGGAGTACCAAGTGATCCCTTGTCAAGGCTCCATGTATAGCTATTTCCTGACACTGCGACACCCCCATTAATTTTATAGGTATGGGTAGAACCTAGTGTAGGTGCAATACCAGTTCCTGTACCTGTTTGCCCCATCACATTCATACTAAAGCCTATTAAAGCCAATAGGCTGACTAAAAAGTAAATTTGTTTCTTCATTTTTGATAATTTTTAATTAAACATTTAAATATTAATTTGTTATGATTCTATTTTAATATCCTACCTCTAATAAGAGGACTGGTGTATGTTGAAATTTCTCATATTAATCGGTTGTTATTTCCGAGGTATTGGGGACACCATGCAAATCAAGATTTTCACTATTGTTGTTGTTCTTTATTTCAGAAAGAGAAAACTGGTCGGTTGCATCGATCTGAATACTTGCCGTAAAGTTCCTTGCTGTAACGCTGCTCATCGTATATTTCAAGAGCACCTTGTACGAATCGGTTGCCGTTTTTTCAACCCGCATATATGGCATATTATTGGTATCACAGCCCGATTGGTGATCGAGGTCAGGGGTCGTCCCTGTCAGAGTAATGTTTGAAACAGAACCCGAACATGGGATCGTTTGATTGTTACTCTCATCGGTGAGATTTACCGCATAGTGCAAACTGTAAGGGGCAATTCCACCTCCTGAAAATGTAACTTCCCATATGATTGTGCTGGGCGTGCCGGTTTCTCCTGCCTGACATTGGTTCCCAAATGGTTTTAATTCTGTGTCGAACGTATTTTTAAGGACCACCACAGTAAGGGTCTTTTGGTTTTTGCAGGTAGTTCCGTCTTTGGTTTTTATTACTGAGAGAATATAATCTCCTACTGGAATTCCCGTGAATGTGATTTTAATATGTGTTGGGTTGTTGTTCACTTTGGCTATCGTACATGAAGTAACCTTTGTCGTACCGTTACTTTCATACAATGCCCAATCGTAGTTATACCCTTCATCGGGTGTTTTATTATCCACAAAATACTCGTGGGTCGAGGTTTGTATGGGCTGTACTCCCGAGCCACTGCCAGTTTCAGCGCTACCGCTGTCGTAACTGATGTCAGTTAGGTTAAATCCGACATAAATAATTTGGGCGCATGGTGTCGAGGTATTGCCACATAAGTCAGTGATAGTCCAATAAATAGTGGTATTTCCTTCAGGAAAGGTAGCAGTAAAATTACCAGTCCCAGTAACTGGGGTTGCACCCGAATCATCGCCTAATCTATAGCTGTAGGTAGGCGAAATATTTACCAGGCTGCAATTTTCGGAAATGGCTGTCGGGGCTGTTATAGGGAGCATTGCCGCACATCCTTCAGTATTGGGTGAGCTTACCAGATCGGGGTTACAGGTAATAACTGGTTTAGCTACATCTGTAATGGAAAATACCTGTGTGCAGATAGCCTGATTCCCGGCTTCATCTTTAATTGTGTAAGTTCTGGTTACTCTACATCCACCATTTAGATCAAATACATCGGATAAACTCAGCTTCAGGTTTTCTTCAGCAGTGCAATTATCCGAAACTCTACCCCCGGCTGCTTTAAATTCAGCAATGGTTTCAACAACAGGTAAATCGTTAGAACATGCCACTGTGCGATTGTCCGGACTGGATGAGATAGTGGGTTTTCCAGTATCAGCATCTGTTACTACAACAGTGCCGTTCATATCCTGAGTACAGGATGTAGTTGAATTCGTTGCTTTAACCGTATAGGTTCCGGCAGTCTGGTTACCAAAATTAACGGCTGAGCCAGTTCCGGCAATTGGTGAGCCTGTAGAAGTTCCATTCTTGTACAATTGGTAACTGACTCCGGTTTCTGAACCTGAAAGGCCTACTTCCACTCCAGAACCACCAATACAATAAAAACCGCCCCCGGTAACGTTGAATACAGCTGGTAGCGCATTAATGGATAATACTTTTGTTGAAATAACATCAGCACAGTTTCCATTTGCTTTTGCGGTTAACGTAATTAAAACACTTCCAGCAGCTATATCGTCTGCACTGGGTGTATAGCTGCATAATGTCAGGCTATTTGCATCGGTAAATGTACCGCTTCCATTAGAAGCCCAGGCAATCTCGGAGTAATTGGTTGCACTTGCTCCTGCCGCAATATTTACAGGCGAACTAGCGCAAGTTGAAACATCACTTCCTGCGAAAGCTGTTGGTAACGAAATAACCTTCATCGAAATAGCATTCGAGGTAACCACGGAAGATGTGACACAAGACAGATCTGACGTCAATTCACAGGTAATCATATCGCTATTAGCAGGAGCGTAGGTAAACGACGGATTATTTGTTCCGGCATTTGATCCATTCACTTTCCATTGATAAAAAGGAGAACTGCCGCCATTGGTTGGCATGGCTGTAAACGTTACATTCGATCCCTGGCAAACATTTGTTTCAGAACTGCTAATAACAATACTGGGAGTCATTAAGGGGGCCACAGACATTATTATACCATCAGATGTAGCCATTGTTGTACTTAAACATGATCCACCCGAAACTGTAATTTCACAAGTTACAGTGTTACCGTTAGCCAATGTATTCGTGATGAATGTATTTAATGTTCCAGATTGTTTGATTTCCCCATTTACTTTAAAATTATAACTAACTAACCCTCCCCCAATATTATTTGCTGTAGCAGTAAATGTAACGGATGTTCCTTCGCAAATGGAATTACCTGGCGAAACCTCCAATAATACGCTGGGAGTAATTGAGGCAGATGTCACAACAATTGTTGCTGCATTAGACTCGTTTGTTACAACGTATGGATTTGGAGACACGTTATTTACGCTGGAAAGTATTGCGTTACGATAAATGTAATAAGTGCCTGGAGAATTGAAAGGAACTGTTGATGTATTAGGTGTAAATGTAGCTCCTGTTGCACTTGGAATATTTGTTCTGGGTCCTGACAGAGAGGTACTATAAGTCCATTGATAACCGGTTCCTGCCAAAGAAATCCCCGTTGGCAACGCACCAAATGTGTCGCCGCTTATTACAGTACCGATATTTCCTAAACAAAGATCTTGAGTGATATTGGTCGAAAGAGTATTTGATAATATTTGAACCAGATTATTAAATCCAACTACATTCTGTCCTCCATTTTCGTAATAATCGAAAAGTAATGAACTACTTCCAGATAAAGAGATGAGCACGTTTGAGGTAGTTCTTGGGCTATGATCTGACCAATCAGAATAAACCAGTGAGCCATCAACAGTTAACCTATTTCCATCATCTCCCGTTAGATCAACCCCATAAAGTCCTCTTTTCGTAGAATTCATTCTATACCGGACTGAGTAGGTCAAATCTTTCACATATGCCCGAATATTTCCGTTCGAAAGTATATTAAAGCAGGTAGCATCATCATTGGTATTTGCAGGCCAGGTCCCTCCGGTACCAAATCCTTCCTGAAATGTTTCAGAAGCAGTATAGTAACCCAGATAATCTGAGAAATTTCCACCATAAGCCACAGCCGAATTTGTTCCATCATAAATGTGCCCAACCCAGCTATCAACTCCTGCTTTATTTTTATCATCTTCTGTATTACTTCCTCCACTCACATTCACATTTACTGTAAGCCCCGATACAGATGTACTCGTGCAATCGCTCAAATTATTGATCAAAACTCTGACTTGTCCAGATATTGGCGATATAAATGATAAATAAACATTGTTAGCATTTGTATTGCATGTATTTCCTGAATTTGAAAATGATGAAGCAATAGGAATGCCGGAAGGATTTCCCTCTTCATAGATCGTCATTTTTAGCGCGGCAGCAGGAGTACTGCAAGTGTAAACCTGATAGTTAAGTCCCTTTATTACATTAAGCAGGAAATATTGATGTGTCGAAAAACTTGAAGTTACTGTTTCCACATTAGTTCCCAGATTTATACAAGGAGTAAAAAGTGTATTACTATAAGTATTTTCGTTATACACACAACTAGTGAACGAATTTATTGCTACCGGGTAACTAGCTGAAACAACTCCATTTCCACAGCTGTTTGTTCCATAAACGGTAAGGTTCCCAGAGGTTGCACCACCCGAAAAATCAACAGTTACTGAATTACCGGTACCATTAATCGTTGCCCCATTGCCCGAATATGCCCAGATATAACCTGTTGCACCTGAAATTACAGGTACTGCATACGTAACCCCTGTTTGTCCAGCGCTAACGGTTGGAGATCCCGAGATAGCTCCAGCACTTGTTGGTACGGCATTGACTGTTATTGTAAACGGATAACCTATACTGGAGCATACCGGATGAGTAGTACCCACAGTTAATATTCCGTTATAAACTCCAGGAGCAATATTCCAAGGAACATTAATTGAAATTGGGCTGGATGACAACCCCCAGCCATTAACATCACCCAAACCAGCAGCATTTGCATTCCCATCAAAATCGATTGAATAAGCGTTTGGATTTCCGGTTGTGGCTGTATATTGAAGAAGCGCAGTTACTGTATTCTGACAAATAACGGGATTTGTACCCAAGTTTATGGTTAATGTTGGATTTACGATTACCTGAAAATTATTTGAATATTCCAACGAACAGCTTCCACTTTGAACTACTGCCCGATAATCCCATGTACCGCTCGAAGAAGGCACCTCTGTAAAGGTACTTGCGGTATTCGAAATATTAATCCACGATCCTCCATTCAGTCGTTTTTCCCATCGAACTATATTACCGGTACTGGCTCCTAATGTCAAAGTTCCTAATGAGGATCCCTGACAGATAGGCGTATTCCCACCGCCCAAATTTCCAACAGTTGTAGTGGGATCCACAGTAACACTATAAACTGAAGAATACGCTATTGAACAAGTTCCGTTTTGAACTGCAGCCCTATACTGCCAGATTCCTCCTGAATAAGGAGTATCCGAATAGGTCGTTTTTCCTGTATTACCAACACTTGTCCAACCTCCTGAATTAATTTGCCGCTCCCAATACAAAATTGAACCTGAATAGCCAGACAGGGTCATTGTGCCAGTTCCACTCCCCTGGCAAATTGGCGAAGCTCCACCTGCGATTGTGCCGCCAACACTCAAAAAGCTCGAAGTAGTTCCATCAACTTCAATTCCCATGGGTGTGTTATAACCATCTAAAATTGCTAAAGTACCGCCCGCTGCCTCTGCAGAATATCCATATAGTCTAAATGTTAAAGGAGATGTGGTATTAGAGAACGTCAACGTAACTACATAAGCATGAGGCTTATCGTCAGCCGAAAGATTTGTATTCAATAAATCAGTCGCAAAATTATTGTTTGCATAATTTGACCTTAATGCAATTCTTGTAGGTCCACCAACATTTGAGCCTGACGCTTTGCTTGATTGTAAGTTAAATCTCACTGAAACAAGACTAACGTTTATACAAGGAGTTGGTGTTATTGTAAATTCATAATAATCATTTACATCTATACTATTAGAGGTTGCCCAACCTGAAGACGCAAATTGCCTGGTCACAACTACCGGAGAAATACCCGACCCTCGCCCCAGAGATGAGAATGAAACATTAGGTGAAACATTAGTGGCAGCAATTGGAGCAGAACTACCACTTATTGATGCAGTTGAATAGTATCCAAGCGTTCCTTGACCATACAGACTGAAATCTAATCCAATAGCAAAAAATAACAATAGGATCGTACTGAACAACGAAGAAAATAAACGTCTGATCATAGGCAGGGGCAATTGAAAGAAGAAACCTGATAAGAGCACCCTATACCCAAAGAAGAAAGAAGGCTTGTCAGTGCAAACAAAAATAAAAGCTTATGGGGAATTAGTAAATTGGTTATTATCGAAGAATGTTTCCTCAACAAATAACGAGACCCAATATCACAACGAACCGAACTTTCAGAAAAAAAAGTGATCAATTTTACCCCCATTTTATATACCCGTCTTTTATCTCTGCATAAAAGTACTTTTATACAAATGACAGAAAACCGACAACTACCAAAACGAAGGAGTCAAATAGCAAACCTGCGATTCCAATTATCCACTATTTTCAGGCTTCTGGAGAGTTTGCAAATAAAGGATATCGAAGTCTTTTTCTATTGGCTGATTTTTATGGTATACTCGAACACCTCAATCACATCACCGGCTCGTAGTTTAGCCCTTTTGCGGAATTCAGGCTCTCCGTTACGATAAACCAAACCATCTTCAACCATCAGTTTGGCCTGTCCTCCCGACTCACTAATCCGCATCGACTTCAGCAATTTGATCAGTTCAATGTATTCCTCACCTCGTAACTCGTATGTTTTCATCACTGATTATTTTAAAATTAAGACTACAGTTGGTTCTTTCTTAACTGGTTCAATTCGCTCTTCAGTTTTCCGGGCAATTTAGCTACCACCAATTGGTACGAATGATCGATCAACTCTAGTATCAGCTTTTGACTAAGCGATCCATCCATCGCAACGGTGTTCCAATGCACTTTGCTCATGTGGTAACCCGGACGAATAGACGGAAACTGCTCGCGCAACTCACTGGCCCACTCCGGATCACATTTCAACGCCAGATTCCAATCACCAACAAGATTGGTCAGTGCAAACATTTTACCCATCACTTTAAATACCAGCGTTTCTTCATCAAAAGGAAACTCTTCGGTAACTCCAGGTTTCTGAATGCAATATTCCCTGAATTCTTCAATATTCATAGCCAGGTAATTATTTATTACAAACATACGGAAATGAAGACAAATTTGCTTCTACTCATCACACAGTCGCATAGCATACTCACGTAAACCCGTATGAAATCGGTGTAAATGCTGAAGTAATTTATTGACTCAATAGCCCTTTTGTTCGAAATACAACCGCCATATCTTAAGAAATTAAAATATTTATTGACGAAGGTTTAGGTTAAAGAATAACGTATACAGTCTTTATGTAGCTTTGCAAGTCATTTTAAACGTAAGATTTTAATAATCAGTGGGTATGCCGGGAAAGAGTCATCATTCAACATTAAGCAAAGTCACATTTGCCGGATTATTGATAACCATAGGAATTGTTTTTGGCGATATAGGCACCAGCCCGCTATACGTTGTAAAAGCAATTATCTCGGGCGCCGAACATTTCGATAAACAACTGATTTACGGGTCGATCTCATGTGTATTCTGGACACTTACCCTTCAAACTACTTTTAAATATGTGTTTATTACCCTAAGGGCAGATAACCATGGAGAAGGAGGAATATTTGCACTTTTCGCCCTCATGAGGAAAAAGTCATCGTGGGCTGCCATTCTGACAATGGTTGGGGGTGGAGCTCTTCTCGCTGATGGGGTAATCACTCCTTCGATTACGGTTACCTCATCAATCGAAGGCTTACAACTAATGAACCCGGCAATTAGTGTACTTCCGGTGGTTCTCATCATTATTACGGCATTATTCTTCGTTCAGCAGTTTGGGACAAACCTTATCGGAAGGTCGTTTGGGCCAATTATGGTAATATGGTTTGGCATGCTGGCAGTTTTGGGATCAATTCAGCTAGCTTCCTCCCCCCAAATATTAAGTGCACTAAATCCATATTATGCATACAACTTCCTGGTAAATTATCCGAATGGTTTTATTTTGCTGGGCGCAATATTCCTCTGTACAACCGGGGCCGAAGCATTGTATTCCGATCTGGGGCATTGCGGAATCAAAAATATCCGTGTCTCCTGGTTTTTTGTAAAGGCAAGTCTTGTTTTAAACTACCTGGGACAGGGAGCATGGTTAATGAACCATCCTGAACCGGTGCACGATTTAAATCCTTTTTATGCGATCATGCCTTCGTGGTTCCTGCTACCCGGGGTATTTATATCAACTGCTGCTGCAGTAATTGCCAGTCAGGCATTAATAACCGGCTCGTATACACTTATTAGCGAGGCCGTTTCATTGAATTTCTGGCCAAAGATTAAAATATTACATCCAACATTGATAAAAGGTCAGGTATACATTCCTTTTGTAAACTGGCTTTTGTGGGTTTCGTGTTGTTTTGTGGTATTATTTTTCCGCGAATCGTCGAACATGGAAGCGGCTTATGGCTTGTCGATTACCATTACCATGATAATGACTTCCATGCTTCTGCTCCATTATCTACGTCAGAAAAATGTCAACATCGTGTTTCTTGTTATTCTGGGCAGTTTATTCGGAACAATTGAGGGATCGTTTCTTATCGCAAATTTGCACAAATTCAAGAATGGGGGTTGGTTCTCAATTGCACTGGCATGTTTGTTTTTGCTGGTCATGCTGGGGTGGTATTTTGGCCGACGGATTAAAAACCGCCATATCAGTTTCTCGAACGTAAACAAGTACCTTCATTTATTTGAAGACCTAAGCAACGACAAAACAATTCCACAAATTGCAACCAACCTGGTTTATATCATTAAGGCCAATAATTTACATCAGATCGAATCCAAAATCATGTATTCGATTTTCAATAAACAACCCAAGCGGGCAAAAACATACTGGTTGTTGCATGTCAATATTGTTGATGAGCCGGATACATTTAGCTACGAGGTTACTCAATTTATTCCCGGTGTTCTGATTCGCATTGACTTCCACCTTGGGTTCAAAATTGAGCCACGTATCAACCTATTCTTTAAAGAAGTACTGAAAGATATGGTTGCTGCCGGCGAAATAAAACTTTGCAGTTCTTACGAATCGCTGAAGAAACACCATCTTCCGGCCGACTTCCTGTTTGTTAATCTTGATAGGGTAATGACTCAGGACTACAAATTATCGCCCTGGGAAACCATGATTATGGGACTACACGCGTTTACAAGAATTATAAGTATAAACGACGTGAAGTCGTTTGGATTGGATTCAAGCAGCGTGATCGAGGAAAAAGTTCCGATTGCTGTTGAGCGGCCTTTGAGCCGGAAGATAACCCGAATTTGAGTTAAACATTCAAAATCTGGCTTTCAAAATCAAGGCATTACTGGATTCACTTATTCTGAAAACAAAAATTAGTATTTAAGCTTCTAAATGTATTAGGTCTTTATGTAACTTTGTCGTTCTCTTAAATTACTAATACATTTCTAACAGCTTGACATGCCGGAGAATAAGCACAATTCTGCATTTAACAAGGTAACCGTTACCAGCCTGTTGATCACAATAGGCATTGTTTTTGGCGATATTGGGACCAGCCCTTTGTATGTAGTAAAGGCTATTATTGCTGCAGCCGAACATTTTGACAAACTGTTGATTTATGGCTCTATTTCGTGTGTTTTCTGGACACTCACGCTACAAACAACTTTTAAATATGTATTCATTACCTTAAGAGCTGATAACCATGGTGAAGGTGGAATATTTGCTCTTTTTGCCCTAACCAAAAAGAAGTCGATTTGGGCAGCTTTACTTACCATGATTGGTGGAAGTGCCCTATTGGCCGATGGTGTTATAACTCCTTCAATTACGGTGACTTCAGCAATCGAAGGATTACAACTGATTAATCCTGAAATTCCGGTAATCCCAGTGGTTCTTTTAATTATTTCATTCTTGTTCTTTATTCAGCAGTTCGGAACGAGTTTTATCGGAAAATCATTTGGCCCATTAATGGTTATTTGGTTTGGAATGCTTGCAATACTTGGGTTTAATCAGCTCAGTAATTATCCTGAAATTTTACATGCATTAAACCCTGTTTACGCATTCAACTTTCTGGCATACTATCCCAAAGGCTTTATATTACTCGGGGCCATATTTCTTTGTACCACTGGAGCCGAGGCTTTGTATTCTGACATGGGGCATTGTGGACTAAAGAATATCCGGATTTCATGGTTTTTCGTGAAACTAAGTCTTGTTTTAAACTATCTTGGTCAAGGTGCATGGCTAATGACACATCCTGATGCAGTTATCGATTTAAACCCATTTTATGCAATTATGCCTTCATGGTTCCTCTTCCTGGGTATAATTATTGCAACCGCAGCTGCTGTAATTGCCAGTCAGGCTTTGATAACCGGATCATATACATTAATTAGTGAAGCCGTGTCACTGAATTTCTGGCCCAAAATAAAGATTCTGCATCCTACAACAATAAAGGGTCAGGTATACATACCGTTTGTAAACTGGCTCTTATGGTTGTCAGTTTGCTTTGTAGTACTCTTCTTCAGAGAATCGTCAAATATGGAAGCTGCTTATGGGCTGTCAATTACCATTACCATGATGATGACTTCCATGTTACTTATCCATTACCTGTACCAAAAAGATGTCAATGTTTTCCTGCTGGCACTTTTATCAACACTATTTGCTATAGTCGAAGGTACATTCCTGGTTGCAAATCTGCATAAATTCAAGGATGGTGGTTGGTTCTCGGTGGTCCTGGCTTTTGCTTTTCTGCTGATCATGCTTGGCTGGTTTTTTGGACGCCGCATTAAAAACAGGCATATCAGTTTCGTAAATGTGAACAAATACCTCCACCTCTTCGAGGATTTGAGCAAAGACAAAACTATTCCTCAATTATCGACCAACCTGGTTTACATTATAAAGGCTAACGAAATTCACCAAATCGAATCAAAAATCATGTATTCGATTTTCAACAAACAGCCGAAACGAGCCAAAACTTATTGGTTACTGCACGTTGATACTGTTGACGAACCGGACACATTCAATTACGAAGTCAATCAAATAATACCGGGAACGCTGATTAGGGTCGATTTTCATCTTGGGTTTAAAATCGAACCTCGCATCAACCTGTATTTCAAGGAAGTATTGAAAGATTTAGTTTCGGCAGGCGAGATTAAACTTTGCAGTTCATACGAATCGCTGAAAAAACACCATTTGCCGCCAGACTTCCTGTTTGTTAATCTCGACCGAGTAATGTCGCGAGACTACAGCTTGTCGCCATGGGAAACCATCATCATGGGAATTCACAGTTTTACCCGACTGCTTAGTATAAACGATGTGAAAGCACTCGGTCTCGACTCAAGTTCGGTGATTGAAGAAAAAGTACCCATTTCTGTCGAACGCCCGTTAACCCGGAAGATCAAGCGAATTGGATAAAATACATGCAGTAATCAGTTGTGGCCAACTAAAATATCTGTAAGCCCCAACTGATTTCTGTTTATTTCTTCGCTGGTAAAAGGTTAGCTACTGCCCTGACAAGTAAAATCAGGATAATAATGTAAACCGCCGGGTTGAATTGCTGGCCAATCAGAAACGAAAGCAGTAAAAGTGCACCCACGAGCCAAAAATACAAGCGGCTTTTAGCTCTCCATTTTTTTACACTCCATACAAAAGCAAAAAATAAATTCAGCGGGAAAGCCCAAAGCAAATTATAATTGGGACTCATGGCCGGATGTTCCGAGAATAAAGTAAACCATCCAATAATCAGTCCGGCCAAACCAGTAGTGCCTAGCAACGAATAATCGAGCCAGTCGGTGCTTTTCTTTTTGAGAATCCCCAAAACAGAAATAGCTGCTACAGCAAGAAACAGTATCCCGAAAACAATCGTAGGCCATGGAAGATCAGAGTTTTGTTTCGAATTTGGATATTCGAGTAGCGTTTTGGTTTCGAGTACTAAAGGTTGCTGTTTTCCACCAATGGTTATCTGCGCATTTGCAAACTGATCTTTCAGATAGTCGGGTAAAAACATTTGGCCATAAGCCGAAACCGTTTCTTCGGCCTTCTTTCCAACCAACAAATCAATCCCCAAGTCAATCCAGCGAAATGAGTGATGGTATTTTTTGATTAAATCGCGATAACTCTCGCTCGTCTGATGATCGTTAAACTTAATCGGATCGCCCGAATTGCGCTCAATCATATCCCGAACGCGGGTAGCGCAGTTATCCATGAAAAAATTGTATCGGTACACCCTGTTTTCGAGTTTGGCATTTTCAGCCAAAGCCTGAAAAAGCTTATTTTTTCCTTCAGTAGAAAGATTCAGAACCTGTTCGTAAACGCTTCTCTTCTCCTCCTCATATTGGGGTAGCCAGCTCCGGAAACGTTCGCCGAGCATCATATAATCAGTCTGCCCTTTTGCGAAACGGTAAAAGAAATTCGGCTGGTCAAAACTAAATACACCGTAATTAAACACTGCATCAATTCCACTAGAGGGGTCAGTTACATGAATGGCAGTGTGCCCGTACATCGAATAAACCTCTTCGCCGGGGTTACATGTCAAAATGCTGATTGTGGCTTCCGGACTGAGTTGCTGCCCGTTTACTTTTACCTGAAATATTAATGCGAGCAATGCAAGCAGAAGAAAATTACGCGTTGGCATGACTTTATTTTTTTGATTCAAATATAGAGGTTTTGACGTTAAGGCAAAGAAAGAATCGTTATGTGAAAAGAAAATGAAAAGAAGCAGAACTAAACTGGAATTGACTGCGATCATTATTTAGACAGAATAAAAATAGCAAGTCTGCTCAAAATTTGATAATATTGTCCCCTTGATTTAAATAACGATATATATGGGATGCAGCGGATGCAACGCTAAAAAAGATCTTGACAGGCCAGCAATGCTTACAGTGTACGACTGGCTAAACGATATACCCGATACAACTGACGAATCGAATATTGTCGAAATCAGGTTCAAAGGAACCAGAAAAGAATTTTTCCTGAACGAAGACAGGCTCCCCCTGAAACGGGACGAACTTGTCGTTGTTTCATGTTCGCCGGGGCACGATGTTGGTGCAGTTTCGCTTACGGGCAAACTGGCCGAACTTCAGTTTAAACGAAAAGTAAAAAAGCCCGACCGGTACGAATGGAATAAAATTTACCGCAAGGCAACTCCAACCGACGTAATTAAATGGGAGGAAGCCAAAGCCCGCGAACAGAAAGTGATGATCAGGGCACGCCAGATTGCCAAAGAGTTGAAGCTGGATATGAAAATTGGTGACGTGGAATTCCGCGGCGACAACAACAAGGCCATCTTCTACTACATTGCCGACGATCGGGTCGATTTCCGTGAACTTATTAAACTTTACGCCAAGGAATTTGCCATCAAAATAGAGATGAAGCAAATTGGTGCCCGTCAGGAAGCTGGCCGCATTGGCGGAATTGGCTCGTGCGGACGTGCATTGTGCTGCTCAACCTGGCGAACCGATTTTTCGAGCGTAACATCTGATGCCGCCATTAAACAGGGACTTTCGCCCAATGCCGAAAAAATGGCCGGCCGATGTGGTAAGCTCAAATGCTGCCTCACTTACGAACTCGATCATTACCTGGAAGCTCTCGAGGATTTTCCAAACGAATTGCTGGCCATCGAAACAGAAAAAGGACTGGCCAGACACCTGAAAACAGATATTCTTCAGAAAAAAGTTTGGTACAGTTATGCTCAAAGTGAAGGCGGGCGCGTTTTTGTACTTGATCTGGAAGACGTAAAACGCTTCCTGAACATGAATAAGCGCGGACAAAAACCTTCTTTTGAAGGGTACAATGAGCCGGAAGCCAAAAAAGAAAACATGATGAATGTGGGTGAGTTGGATCAGAAATTTTTCACTAAACCTGCTCCCGGAAAGAAACGCGGCAACCGTAACCGGCGCGCTCAGTCAAACCGGCCTCAGGGAGAAAGACCTGAAGTTCACAAATCACAGGAAGTTCGGACTCAGGAAACCCATGTTCAGGAGAATGCTCCTCAGGCCAATAAACCAAACGAAAACCGTGGAGGAGGTAATAATCCGAACAGAAACCGGAACCACCACCGGAACAGACCTAAAGGGCCAAGACCTGAAAACAGGGAACAATAGACAACCCAATATAGTAGGACAGCCTCATGATTCATTATCGTGAGGCTGTTGTGTTTTTTCAAAGTTTGTATCTGAATCCAAAAACAGACAATTCTCCCTGCATAAAATCCAGATCTTCCGATCGGTTAAATCCGATACTTTCATACATTTTCCAGGCTGTTTGCATAGCCTTGGTGGTATGAATAATGACCTGCTTATTTTGCTTCTCCTTTGCACGCCTGATGCATTCCAGTGTCAGCAATTTTCCCACTCCCTTCCCTCGAAAAGCAGGATCGACACCGAGCAAACGAAATCCTGAAGCATTCTTCTCCAGCGTTGCCGTTCCGCCCGAACCATAATATTGCATATCGCTGAAATAAACCACACTGCCGGCAATTTCTCCGTTTGCTGTAACAGCAACCAAGAGCTCAGTCTCCGGTTTTCGTGTTAATTCACCAATGTTGGCGAGCATTTTATAATATTCGGGTTGTTCAGTTTCTTTCGGGAAACCTTCCAGTTGCGAGTATACCAGAACCAGCTTCCGGCCAATTTCATCAAATTCTTCAGGGAAAGCATTTCTGACAGTAAAATCCACTTTCATGGTTGAGTTCAGTTTAATTGACCAACAAACTTATAAAAGGAAACGAACATGTTGCTTCTAAAACACCAAAAAGTAGGATTATAACTTTCAGCAACATGGAGTTCCATACTTCCGTTAAAAAACAAATTATTATAGTATGAATATACGAAAGCGAAGTTTTTCGAAATAATGTTTCAGCAATTTGTAGTTCAAATCCGTGTCATGCTGAGGTTATATTTGTTGCCAATTTTCTCCAGACTTGCAACATCGCTGGCCATCGCCAGCAAAAAACCACCACCACCCGACCCCAATAATTTGATGTATACCTTGCTGCACAACGCGTGTGAAATAATACGGTGGAACCCAACCGGAATCATCTCGTGAAAGTGATAGACCTCAAAACGAACAAGTTGCTCAAGATTCAGGAAAAAACTGGTTTGATCGCCCCTCAGGAGAGAGTCGATGCACCCATTGTTCGCCGGAACAAACTGATTCAGAAAAGCCTGTTCAAACTCCGGAAGGTTAAACAGATCGATAAAATGCTGCACAAGCGGGCCCGTGGCTCCCGTTGTATGCGTATCAATCAATGCCATAGCAATACCCGTTTCACTATAGTCAAAATCAACCGGTACAATTTGCTTCTGTGCATCAATCTGCAAGGGTTTGTTCAAATACGAAATCAACGGATCGAGCCCCGAACTGCGGCCATGAAAGAAGCTTTCAAGCAATGAAAAATTAGCTTTCAGAATTTCAGGCGAGAGATTACTCCCCATTTCTGCCGGGAAAGCATATTTGCTGAAAAGCGCCGCAACCAATGCTCCCGAGCTTCCCAAACCATATTGCTGCGGAATGTTTGAACTAAAGTACAACCCTTCCTTCAAATCCGACTCCAATTGATCCAAATCGAGTGGAAAATGTAAGTTTTGGTCCGGTCCTTTTGTTTTCAGATAGGTTACCAATTTCTGAATTTCGTCGGTACTTTCTTTATGTTGCCCTTCAGTATCATATGCCAATTGGCCACTAAACACAGGGAAAGGCGCGGCTAAAGCCATCGCTCCAAACATGAGGCCATACTCGCCAAAGAGCAAAAATTTTGAATTAAATGAAGTTCCAGTTTCCATGATTACATTGTTACGGGTTGCGGGTTGCAGGTTGCGAGTTATGATCATTTCTGCCCGTATCCCGTAACTCGAAATTCGAAATGTTCTTTAATCTTTCCGGTCCACGACCAATCCGGTCATCCATCCATTTACCATTTTCGCAAAACTGAATCAGTTCGCGTTCGATAAAAGCTTTCACATCCAGTTCGTTCTCCTGAAAATAAAGCAGGTGGATGTTCGGCCCAGCATCGATGGTAAAACAAACTGGAATCTGCGCCTTCTCGCGAAAACGGCGAATCCGGTTAATCAACTCCAGACTATTCGGTTTCAGCAAAATAAATGATGGGTTCGAGGTCATCATCATCGCGTGTAAACTCAGTGCTTCGGTTTCGGTCACCTCAATAAACTTCGACAAGTCACCGGTAAGCAACGCAAGGTAAAGCTCATTCACATTTTCGTAAGCCTGAGCAATACGCGACCGTTGAAAAAAATGATTGTCCATCAGCCGGTGACCTGCCGAACTCGAAACCTGCTTTGTTCCGGAATCAACCATCAGGATGGAGTCCCGAAGCCCTCCAAATACAGGGTGAATGCCTGAAGGAAGCGGAATGGCATACTCGTCGCTGCCCGACTCGAACAACTGAGTTTGACCCCACAACGTAAATCCAGGATAAACTGAACGACAAGCACTTCCGCTTCCCATTCGTGCCAGTTCCGAAGCTTCTTTCCAAAAATCAGGTGTGTCAACGTCTCTTTCCGTCATTGCAAAATCAAGTTCTGTAAGGCATAAGGCCAACGCGCCAAACGACGAGGCTGATGAGGCAATTCCGGCCGAGTGCGGGAAGCTGTTCCGGCTGCGAATTGTAAAATTGTATTTGCTTATCCAGGGTAATTTCCCTGAAATATGTTCGAGGTATTTTTCAATCCGCTCACCAAACGGGCTGCTCGTTCCATCGAAATAAAAAGCTACTTTTTGATCTCCGTCTTTGTGCAGTTCAACCAATGTTTCGGTGAAAGCATTCTGTAACGCAAAACTAAGCGATGGATTCATGGGTTTCTGGAAATCGCGTTTCCCCCAATATTTCACCAAAGCTATGTTCGACGGGCACCGCCATGCACTTCGGTGAATATGTTTTGAATTTCCGGACGTCATTATTGCCGTTTTAAAATCAGATCATTCCATTTAAACACCGTCATCAGGCCTTTGTTTTCAAAATATTTCCTGACTTCCTCAAATGTCCATTTGTTGGAAGATGCCAAGAAAAAATCGCCTCCCCAGGCGCCCAAAGACTTCACTTCGCCCTTAAAATCGGCGAAAAGTTCTGGTTTGATGGCTATCCGATCGATTAGTTTACTGATAAGCGCTTCATGCATCCTGATCAACAGATTAAACTCATTTTGGTCACGACATCGCAAGAATTCATCCGTCAGCAGCGAAGCCTCCTCAACCAATTGTTCTGAAACCTTTTTTCCCTTCAGGAAAGCGCTTACTTCAGTTGCAGTACGCTTTTTCCGTCCTGAATAAATCAAGAAAAGCTGATCGGCAAAAGGATAATCCAAGACAATGGATTCAGTTGGTTTATTCCTGACATATAAAATCGGGCCATCAGCGGTGGCGCAGGCCACATCAAACCCTGACCCACTGAAAACAAGCTCATTAAGCTGTAACGGGGCGACTCCTGACCATTGCGCAAGCAAACTAACCAGCGTGCTGCTGCTTCCCAACCCCCACTCCGGATTGGATTCCAGCGTAGTTTCGAAACTTGTTCCAGCCAATGGCTGAGAATCAGGATTTAAGGTTTTGATGGTCCTAAAAATCTGACTGAGCACTTCGGATTTTTCCGTATGGCTTGTATTTTGAACCGAAAAATCGTACGGATTTAACTCGCACGAAAACCAAAGTTGATTATTGTAGAAAGCATGCCAATGAAGCAATTCAGAGTTATTCTGAATGGAAACGACCATTTGCTGACCTACTTTCAGCGGTACAGCTATGGCTTTTGCCCCGTGAAGAACCAAATATTCTCCGGTAAGCAGCAATTTCCCGTTGGCGCGATATGTTGAAAGGAAAGACAATAGCGTTTAAATAATAGATTTTAGACTAAAAAAATTCCTATTAACGAATAATCAATATTATGCAGATATGGGCCAATGCTTTACTAGCAACCCGAATCTCTTAAACCATAACTTTTCCAAAATTCCTCCACCGCTGAAAACGACACCGTTTTATCCTGAAAATACGTCTGAATTTCGCCTCGTTTTTCATCAGGAATTTGCAACTGGTTCATAATGTTGCTCAGGTGCATTTTCATGTGTCCTTTCTGAATGCCAACCGAAACCAGCACCCTAACCGCTGCAAAATTCGATGCCAGTCCGGCAACAGCCAAATACATCATCAATTCGTTTGCTGAAGGATTATCCAGAATTTTCATTGCCAATTTCGCCAGTGGATGAACAGCGGTTACGCCACCGACCACGCCAACAGCTAAAGCCAGTTCAATGCTGAACCTGAATTTTCCGTCCAGAATCTGTACATCTGTCAATCCGGAATAGTGCCCATTTCTCGCAGCAAACCCATGACCGCAGGCTTCAATCGCCCTGAAATCGTTGCCGGTAGCCACCGCCAGCGCATCGATGCCATTAAAAATGCCTTTGTTGTGCGTTACCGCCCTTGAAACATCGAGCTGCGAAATGCGCACAGCCACCTCAAACCGGCGGGCAAAAATTTCGCATTCTGCTTCGGTTTTCCCATCCAACAGTTCCGAAACCGGGCATTCCACACATGCTTTCACACGACTTTCCGGAGTATAATTCGACAAAATGGCCATGATGATTTCGCATTCGCGGTCACAGTCCGAAATGGCTTTACTTTTCAGGAAATAATCCTGAAGGCTTTTGCCAAACTGTTCGAGACAGGAATTAATGAAATTGGCGCCCATCGCGTCACAGGTTTCAAACGAAGCGTCGAGCTGGTAATAATTAGGCAAAATATGAGGTAGCGACCTGAGTTCAATCCCCGTAATTCCTCCGCCGCGTTCTTCCATTTTTTTTGTCAGTGGCGCACAATCGGCAAGCAGTTTCGCCCTGATTTCAGGAAAAAGTAACTGCAACTGTTCGGCATTTCCGCACCAGCGAAAATGCACCTGTCCTTTTTTTTCAGTACCCAGAACTTCAACATGAAAACCTCCACGCTTGGCCCAGAAACCAGCGGCATTGCCCAACGCGGCTACTACCGAACTTTCTTCGGAAACCAACGGGAAAAACAGGTTCTTCCCATTCACGATAAAATTTGGAGCAATGGAAAAGGGAAAGGGAAAACTGGAAATTGGGTTTTCACTCAGATCATCAACGATCTTTTGAACCGATTTGTCGCTAGCCTCGCACGATTTCAGAAATTCTTCCAGAGCGGGGTCAAGGCCGTATTTTTTTTTCAGAGCATCAATTCGCTGCTCCTTGCTGTATTTTGAAAATCCTTTTATGATGGACTCATCCATGATAATCGGGATTAATTTTCAGGTAGGCTTTGGCCAGACTCAGCATCTGGACCTGCGATTCAAGAAATGCTTCGAGCGATTCGTAGCTTTCCGTAGCATGTCTCAGCACTCCAGAAGCCATGCCGAATACCGACGGAAGTTGGCATTTGGAAGTGAGATAATAGCCATCGAGTGCATGTTGAATTCCCCCGGAAATAATGATCTGACGGCAGGCCGGTTGCGAATTTTCTCTTAAAAAATGGTTGACTGAATCGACCATCTGATAAGCCGTTTGGCCAATAAAAGCAAACGGGAAACCGTCGTCGTACTTCGGCGGAGAGGTTCGAAGCATTTCAAGCCTCGTAAAATTAGTTCCGCCATAAGCTCCAAATTCAACGGCTTCAAGCGGAAGCTTCAGCAATTCGCTCATGCTTTCCGGTCCAAATCCCTGCCCAACTTCTTTCACAATAATTCTGACTCCGGTTTCTGCAAGCAACTGCCTGATTGTTTCAAGCGGAGATTGTTTAAGCCTGTTACCTTCCGTTTGAAACCACTCCTGCATAGGGTTTACATGAACCATCAGCCCATCGGCACGAAGTTCGGAAACAAGCCGATCAATGGCCTGAACATTATTTGAATGCAGCAATTCTTCCACTTGGGCAATCCCTAAATTGGCCCAAAAAGGTTGTTCGTCTCCAATCTCATCGCGCAAATCAAAATCAGACAAGTGCGTTTTCTCATTCAAAATACTCCGGCACGAGCCAAGCCCCATACCCATGCCAAACTTTCGGCAGGCCCGGGCAATATTCCGGTTGATTTGCCCGGCAATCTTAGTTCCGCCAGTCATGCTCGAAACCCAAATTGGCGTCCGCATAGTTTTTCCCAGAAAAAATACACTTAAATCGGAGTTTACAGGATGGGCCGATAGCATAGGTTCGTATATAAAGCGAAGATCCTGCTCATCCAGACTGGTCTGTGATTCAAAAGCTAGTTTGATATGTTCGAGTTTACGGTCGGAAGCCATTGAAAATGATTAATTATGAATGATAAATGATGGATGCCTAAACTTTCTGCAAATTACGGAATTTCCGCTTATGATTATCGCACCTTAGGTACTCCAAACCTCTTTACTCTTTCAGGATATTTCTTGAAATCACCATTCGCAAAATTTCAGACGTTCCCTCTCCAATTTGCAGCAAGCGCTGGTCGCGGTAGAAACGTTCGATCGGCCACTCGCGATTTTTGAACAGTCCGGCTCCACCCAAAATCTGCACGGCTTCGTCGGCCACTTCGCGGGCAATTTCGGCTGCATAAAGTTTAGCCATCGCAGCCTGTTGTGCAAACTGATATCCGTTGTCCTTCAGCCAGCAGGCGTTGTATAAGGTGTTTCGGGCATTCTCAATTTTCAGCGCCATGTCGGCCAGTTTGTAGGCAATCACCTGAAATTCGGCCAGCGATTTCCCGAACTGCTTGCGTTGTTTCGCGTAGTTTTTGGCTATTTCGTAAGCGCCCTGTGCCAAACCCAGACCAATGGCGGCAATCGATAAACGCCCGGAATCCAACGTTTTCAGCATGATTTTAAAGCCGAAACCACGATCACCCAATTGGTTTTCAACCGGCACCCGGCAATCGTTGAAGTACAAAATGCCATTGTCAGCAGCACGCCAAACGAGCTTGGTTTTCATAGTTTCGCGGACAAATCCCTCGCGTTCTTTTTCAATCAGGATAGCAGTAAATTCTTTGCGGCCATCCTTTTCTCCGGTAACCGCCAAAGTCGTCATACCAGCCGAAATTTCCGAAGTTCCGTTGGTAATGTACTTTTTCGAGCCATTCACAATGAATTCATCTCCGTCGATTTGAGCGGTAGTCTCAACGCCCTGCGCATCCGATCCGGCATTTTCTTCGGTCAGACCAAAAGCCCACAATTTTTCGCCGGTACAAAACGCCGGAAGAAATTTCGCTTTCTGTTCCTGTGTACCGAATTCAACGATTGGCCCAACACCAAGCGAGTTGTGCGCCGCCAGCGTGGCCGCCATCGAACTATCGATGCGTGCCATTTCCTCAATGGCAATCACATACGAAAGGTAATCGGCACCCTGTCCGCCAAATTCAACCGGAGCGGTCATTCCCAGAACACCCAGTTTGCCCATTTCACGAACGAGTTCAACCGGAAAAATTTCTTTTTCATCGTAGTCGTCGATCACGGGTTTTATCACAGTTTCGGCAAACAACCGCACTTTCGCCCTGATCTGGTGATGTTTTTCTTGTAGTAATGCGTTCATCCTATGTTGTTCCAATTTTGTATCAAATGATGTTGCGAAACCCGGATCTCGTGTCAGATTTCCTCCAACTCAATTAGCACCTGCTTTTCAGCAACCGTTTCGCCGGTCTTTACGTGTATTTTCTTGATTCTGGCCTGTGTTGGCGACAGCACATGAATCTCTGTTTTCATCGATTCCAGCGTCAACAGGGTCTGTCCTCTCGACACAGCTTCGCCCACTATCACATTAAAATGCAATACCTTTCCAAACAAATCGGCGCAAATAAGGTTCTGAAAATTTTGTTGAATACGCGATTTTTTACCCTGAATCTGCACCTGCGCCAACACCGAATTACTTCTCGCGGCGAACGAAAACCCCTGAAAATGAACGATAGTTTCGGTAGCCTTTTCAACCACGTGAAACCGTTCCAATGTACCGTTGGCAATCAATTCCAGAAGATTTTGCGACCGATTTAAAACCTCAACTTCAAGGCTTTTGTCCTGTATTTCAATTTTCAATTTTTCCTGAATCCTGAACGAAACCGGAATAATTGTCTGGTCAACTTCAACCTGAATTTGTGAAAGTTGCCGCCAGTAGCCCAACTGATTCCAAACGGAGCCTCCAGTGCGTTCGGGCTTGAAAAAATGATGGGACACAAAAGCAATGGCAAGTTTATTCTTGTCGATTCGCTGTTTTCGCTCCTGAATCCGAAGGTTGATTTCGCCCAGATTTTCGTCGATGTATTTGGTGTAAACCTGATTGTTTCGGAATGTTTCGCTTCCGGCCAGTTCGGCCAAAAACGGCAAATTGGTTTTAATTCCTGAAAGCGTAGTTTCCTGCAAAACCTCCTGAAAGCGGGAAATTGCTTCTTCCCGGCTAGTTCCTGAAACCACAATTTTGGACAGTAACGAATCGTATACGGACGAAACAGTCAAACCTTCATGCACGAAAGTTTCCACGCGCAAATGGTTGTGCTCGGGAGTTCGGAACAAATCCAACTTTCCGGCCGACGGCTGAAACTGATGCTCGGCGTCCTCGGCACATAAACGCCCTTCGATGGCATGACCGATGATCTGAATTTGCTCCTGTTTCATCGCCAAAGGGTTTCCGGCAGCAACCGTCAATTGCATCGAAACCAGATCGGTCCCGGTAATCATTTCGGTAACCGGATGTTCCACCTGGATGCGGGTATTCATTTCCAGAAAGTAAAACTGCCCGTTTTCGTCGAGCAAAAACTCGATGGTTCCCGCATTCCGGTAGTTCATCGAACGGGCAATGTGCACTGCTGTTGAAGTCAGTTTTTCCCGAAGTTTGGCGCTTACCGATGGCGATGGCGCCTCCTCGATAATCTTCTGAAAGCGTCTCTGCACCGAGCATTCCCGCTCAAAAAAATGAAGCACATTTCCGAAGTTGTCGGCCATCAGCTGCACCTCGATATGCCGGGCACGAGGCAAATATTTCTCAACAAACAAGTCTCCATTTCCGAAATATTCCAGAGCCTGACGTTCGGCTTTTTGAAGCGCCGGAAGCAATTCTTCTTCGGTTTGGCAAATCAGCATTCCTTTTCCGCCGCCGCCACCCGAAGCTTTCACCATCACCGGAAACTCCATGTCCGCAGCGTGTTTCAGCAATTCATCTCTCGTTCCCCGAAACGATTTCAGGATGGGTATTTTTAGCGATTCGACATAGGCCAGCGCACGGTTTTTCTCGCCCATCAGGCGAATATTTTCAGGAGTTGGCCCCACAAAAACCAACCCGGCATCAGCCACTTTTTGAGCAAATCCGGCGTTTTCCGACAAAAAGCCATAGCCCGGATGAATAGCATCGACATCCGAATTCATTGCTATTTGTATGATTTTATCCTGATTCAGGTAGGTTTCGGCGAGCGATTTTCCGGGAAGCAAAACCGCCTCATCGGCCAGCGAAACGTGCAGCGAATCAGCATCGTCGGCGGCATAAACAGCAACCGAACGGATGCCGTTTTTCTGCGCCGTACGAATGATCCGCACTGCAATTTCGCCCCGGGTGGCAATGAGTATTTTTGAGAATTGCTTCATCCTGAAAACTGATTACTGCGACTGATTACTCTTCCACTTCGGGCTTCGTTTTTCCAGAAAAGCGTGGATGCCTTCCTGACCGTCGGGCGACAACAAGGCCTTAGCCAAAACAGTCGATGTATAAGTAGTATCTTCCACATCAACGTCGCCTGCGACTACTTTATTAATCAATTGTTTGGCATTTTTTACCGCAGTTGGCGAGGCCGAATCGAAGTTTGCCAGAAAGTTTTTCAGCGCCGAATCCAGTTCGCCCGTTTCGCAAACCAGATCAACCAATCCTGCCTGAGCCGCTTCAGGAGCCGTGAACAGGCTCCCGGTTAAAATCCATTTCCGGAGGTATTGCAACGAAAGGCGCTTGGAAACAAAAGGCAAAATCGTAGCGGGCAACAAACCGAGTTTTACCTCGCTGAACATGAACCGCGCATTCGATTCGGCCAGCACAAAATCGCAAACCCCCATCAGTCCGAGCCCGCCGCCAAACACATTGCCACGCACAGCAGCAATGGTGATCTGCGGCAACCGAAACCACTGGAGCAACACGTCGGCCAGTTGCTTGTACTGATCGGCATTTTGCTTCAGCGTGCGTTCTTCGGCGCCCGAAAACCAATGCAAATCGGCACCGGCACAGAACGACTTTCCGTTGCCCGACAGCACCACAAAGAGCAGCTCGTCCATAAACGCCACCTCGTTGAGCACACTGTGCAACTCCTGAAGTAAGCCCGGAACAATGGTGTTGTGGCGCTCCGGTCGGTTCAGGGTGATCCGCAAAAGCTGCGAATCCAATTCCACTTCAATGTATTGATAGTCTGTTTTCAAGTTCTGTTATTTTATAATTTCTTCTGTCATCCCGAATTTATTTCGGGATCTGCTCATATATTATGATCCTGAAACAAGTTCAGGATGACTCTACATGCGAAATACTCCGTACCTCGGTTCTCCAAACGGTCCGTTCAGCGAAACCGATATCGCCATCGCCAAAACTTTTCGGGTATCAGCCGGATCGATGATGCCGTCGTCCCACAGTCGCGACGAACTGTAATAAGCTGAGCTTTCTTCTTCAAACTGCTTGAGCAAATCGCCCGAATCGCTGCCGATGGTTTTCAGCACGCCCGAAGCCTGCTCGCCGCCCATCACCGAAATTCGCGAATGCGGCCACATAAACAGGAAATGCGGATCGTAGGCACGACCAGCCATCGCGTAGTTTCCGGCACCAAACGAACCGCCCATCACGATCGTGAATTTTGGTACTGAAGCGTTGGCAACCGCGTTGATCAGCTTCGCACCATCGCGGGCAATGCCGCCATGTTCGTATTTTTTACCGACCACAAAACCAGTGATATTTTGCAAAAAAAGTAGCGGAATTTTGCGCTGCACGCACAACTGAATGAAGTGCGCCCCTTTCAGCGAGCTTTCAGAAGTAAGAAAACTGTTGTTCGCCAGAATGCCAACGGGGAAACCCCAAATCCGTGCAAAGCCCGTCACCAGCGATTTTCCGTAGTTGGCTTTAAATTCCTGAAACTCGCTGCCGTCAACCAAACGTTCGATAATCGCATGAGCGTTGATCGGTTTCTTCAGGTCAGTTGGCAAGAAACCATACAATTCTTCGGTAGGATGTAATGGTTCAGCGACAGGTTGAACATTCAGTTTTTGCTTTTCCTGAATGGGTAATCCTGTTACAATGTTTCGGCAGATTTTGATGGCATCTACATCGTCTTCAGCCAAATGATCGGCCACGCCCGAGACAGAAGTGTGCACCTCGGCACCGCCCAATTCTTCAGGCGTAACTTCCTCGCCGGTAGCGGCTTTCACCAGCGGCGGACCACCAATAAAAATGGTTCCCTGGTTGCGCACCATGATGGTTTCGTCGCTCATGGCCGGAACATAAGCGCCCCCGGCCGTGCACGAGCCCATCACCACCGAAATCTGCGGAATTCCTTCGGCCGACATGCGAGCCTGATTGTAGAAAACCCGTCCGAAATCGAAACGATCAGGAAAAACGTTGGCCTGTTCAGGCAAATAAATTCCGCCCGAATCGACTAAATAAATGCAGATCAGCTTGTTTTGAAGTGCAATTTCCTGCGCCCGAACGTGCTTTTTGATGGTTTCGCGAATGTAGGTTCCGCCTTTCACCGTGGCATCGTTGGCAATAATTAGGCACTCGCGGCCCTCAACAAGCCCGATTCCGGTTACAATTCCGGCTGAAGGGAAAGTATTATCGTATTGATTATAAGCAGCAAATGAAGAAAGCTCCAGAAATGGAGTATTTGGATCGACCAGCAGATCGATGCGTTCGCGGGCCAGCAATTTTCCACGCGAGCGGTGTTTTTCAATGGCTTGTGCAGGTCCATGCGATGTTACAGCAGCAAGCCTGGCGCGAAAATCTGCCAGCACTTCAGCGTAATTGTTCTCGTTCTGATGAAAATCGTTTTGTTTAATTTTTTCGGTCATTTGATTAAACAACTTTGTTCAGAACACATAGACAACGAACCTATTGATTTAGTTCACCAATCAGGTACATATTTCCGCCTTCGCCTTTCAAATCAAGCAATTTCACGCACTGAATCGTATTTTTTTGCGTGCCATCGGCCTTGAAACGCACCGGAACATAGCTTTCACCATACCCGTAAGCTGTTCCCTGCACAATTTTCTCAATCAAAACCTGCTGGTCCTTGCCAACAAAGGTTTTTATGAATTTTGAACGGTTCTCTTCCGAAAGTTGTCTCACCTGTAACGACCGGGCATTTTTCACTTTCTCCGGAACGTGATCTTCCAGTCGCTCGGCGCGGGTTCCTTTGCGAATCGAATATTTAAACGTGTGCACGTGGCTGAAATTAAATTCGCGCACGGCTGCCAGTGTTTCCTGAAATTCCTCCTCCGTTTCGCCCGGGAAACCAACAATGATGTCGGTGGTGAAATTGAAATCAGGATATACGGAGCGGAAACGATTCACGGTTTTTCGGAACTGATCGACATCATACATGCGGCGCATCCGCAACAGCGTTTTGTCCGACCCGCTTTGAAGACATAAGTGCAGGTGGGGCATAAGTTTCGGGTCCTGAAAAAGCTCCACAAAACGATCGCCAAAACCATCGGGTTCGAGCGACGAAATGCGTACCCTGAAATCTCCCGGAACCTCCAGGATTTTCTCCAGAAGATCTTCAAAACGATGTCCTTCATATTCGTAGCGGCCAATGTTCACACCGGTTACCACAATTTCCCTGAAGCCATTGTCGATGGTTTTCCGCACATTTTCGAGCACACTCTCAACCGAACGCGAAACCGCTCGGCCACGCACCATCGGGATGATGCAAAAGGTGCAGAAATTGTCGCAGCCATCCTGAATTTTCACGGCGCTGCGGGTATGCAGACTTTGTCGCACTGGTTCGTAGCGAAACACGTCCTGTGGCAACTGGTTGGGGTGAAGTATTTCTCCTGAAAAATGAGCATCGACCAGCGAAAGGATGGAGCTTTTGCGGCTGTTCTCAACCACGAACGTGATGTTATCTTGTGATTCGAGCTTTTCCTTGAAATGGTTGGCCATGCAGCCTGTAACCACCACCAAAGCATTGTTATTCGTGCGTGCCGCCTGACTGATGGTTGTCCGCGATTTCTGATCGCTTTGGTTGGTCACTGTGCAGGTATTCACCACCACCACATCGGGCGATTGATCGAGCTCTACCAACTGGTAACCAGCCGTGCTGAAATCGGTAACCAGCGCATCGGTTTCGTATTGATTCAACCGACAGCCGAGGGTTTTAAACGCAACTTTTTTGGTATGATTTTGATTCATTGGGGAAATATCTTTTTTGAGGCTTTCGTCCTTGCGCCGAAAATAGGGGAACCATTTCAATTGAGATTTCCCGTCGGCGCCATTACTTGCTCCTAAAACTTCCCTGGTTTAAAAACCGGGGCTATAAATATGCCGCTCCTATGGAGCTAAAAAACTGGCAGATTCAACACTTGGAACCTGAAACCTGGAATTTGGAACTAACTCACCGCTTAACGAAAAATCGGCTGCCGAAGTAATTTTTACAGGCACGATTTGTCCCATCAGCGAAGAATCGAAATGATCGAGGCGAACATTGATTTTTCCTTCGGTAAGTCCAGTTGAAAAGCCGGTTTTGCGGTCGGTTCCGTTAATCAGAACACGTACCGTTTTGCCAACCAGTGTTTCATTGTATTCGCGCGAGTGCACTTTCAAAACTTCTGAAAGACGGTGGTGACGGTCTTTTTTGTCTTCCTGCGAAACTTCGTTTTCCCAGCGATAACTGGCCGCCCCGGGGCGTGGCGAATACATGGCAATGTACGCCATGTTAAACCGGAATTCGTTCATCGCAGCAATGGTATTCTGAAATTCGGATTCGCCTTCGCTGGTAAAACCCACAATAATGTCTGTAAACAACGTGGCCGTTGGAAGCAGTTCGCGAATGTCAGCCACAATACGGCGGTATTTGTCCATCGAATGGCGGCGGTTCATTTTAATCAGCACACGCTCGTCGCCGCTCTGCATAGGCAGATGAATTTGCTTTGCCAGACAATCGTATTGGGCAATCACTTCAATCACATCGCGGCTCATGTCCTGTGGATGCGGCGAAGTAAAATATACCCAAAATTCCTGACCTGAGGTTTTGCCAAACTCCCCAATCTGGCGGAGCAATTCAGCAAAATTCACTTCTTCTCCGTTCTTGTCAAATCCATACGAATTGACATTCTGGCCCAAAAGCATGATGGATTTGTAGCCCTGATTCACCAAATGGCGCACCTCATCAATGATTTCGGCAGAAGGACGTGAAACCTCGCGACCGCGCGTGTACGGAACAGCGCAAAATGTGCAGAATTTATCACACCCATTCTGAATTGGAACAAAGGCTTCGTAGGTTGACTGGTACTTGGGTTTGATGTGCCACATTTCGGCAATGTGCTCGTTTTTAGGCATCACCGGGCGAGTTTCCTTCAGCATAGCTGGAGTCACGATGCCATATTCGCGAATCATCTGCGGCAGCTGCCCCAGTTCGCTCATCTGGAAAATCAGGTCGAACGACTTCAGGAATTTTTCCTTGTCGGCAGGCAAAATACAACCGGAAACGAAAGTGATCAGGTTACGCTTGTTTTTCCAGCGGTTCCACTGGGCAATTTTGTTGTACACCTTGTCGATGGGTTTTTGCCGCACCGAACAAGCCAACATGCCGAGCAAATTAGCCTCTTCCTCGTTTTCGGTCTGCACATAGCCCATACCTTCGAGTACGGCGCTCACACGCTCACTGTCCGACAGGTTCATTTGGCACCCCAATGTAATCAGGTGGTATTTCATTTTTCGAATGTTTGCTTTTTAAATAGCAAGCTGCTGGCAACCAGCCGCTAGCCACTAGAAATATACCTCGCAGTGGATTTGATCGCGCTCGAAACCTTTGTCTTTCAGGATTTCAAGAGCATCGAAGATCATGTCGCTATTTCCGCAGAGGTAAAAATGCGTTTCAGGAGCAAATGTGCAACCTTTCAAATAGCCCGTCAAGCGGCCATTGTAAGTGCCTTTTTTATCGCGGCTTGCACACAAAATGTAACAATCATCAGCATATTCTTGCTTATCGTAGGCTTCGTGCGAATAGCGAACCCCGTGAATCAGCGTGTAATCCAATTCAGGATAAGTGCGAACCATGCTGCGGAAAGGCGCGATGCCGGTACCGCTGGCAATAAACACGAATTTTCCGTTCTCAGCATCTTTGGGTTCGATGCCAAATTTGCCAAATGGCCCGTGAACTTCCACCAAATCGCCAGCTTTCAGCTTCCGGAGCTTTGGCGTGAAATAACCATTCTCGACTTCTTTCACCAACACTTCCAGGTTTTCGTCATTGGCACCGCTGTAAATAGAGTATTCGCGGCTTTGGTAATCGCCTTTTATGCCCAGCGAAATGTGCTGCCCGGCTTTAAAATCGAAACGCGCTTTGGGCAATTTCAGCGAGAATGTTTCGTCAGTCAACTGCCTGATTGCTTCTACTTTGTAGAAACTTTCGTCAATCTTTATTTCAGGTTTAATAAAACTCATCATGGCTTGTAAATTTTGGGTGCAAAGTTAATTAATTTTTGTATTTCAGATAAATTTGTCTTTTATTCTGATTTAAAAATAACATTGAGGAAACTAACCGTTGGCAACTCGTTTTGTTTAATCCCGAATCAAAAACTCCTGACAAATCTGGAATACTGATAAAAGCCAGACAATAAAACCGTCGGATTTTCGTAAATTTGATAGAAAGCCTTACAGAACAGAAACATGAAGACAATAATTATCTACACCTCATCGGATAGTTGCACTGGGAAAGCGGTTTACGAACTATCGCAAAAACTTTCGGGCGAAGTTGAAACCATCGACCTGAGGTTTCATAACTCTCCTCCGCTAGACGAATTTGACCGGATTATCATTGGGGGATCAATTCACAGCGAAAAGATTCAGAAACGAATTAACTATTTCTGCATGACCCACATGCATGTTTTGAGGAATAAAGAAATTGGTTTATTTATATGTTGCTCGCACGATCCTGAAACTGCCCAGGATTCCATCAATAATGCTTTCCCTGAAGAGTTGCACCAGATGGCCAAAACTGAAGCCATTTTCCGGGGAAAACTAAATCTGGATGAAATGAATTTTATCAAGCGGATTCTGGTTAAGAAAATTGCACGCGTTCGCGAAATTGAATCAAAACCGGATGAAGACACCATTGAACGCTTTGCCTGCAGGATGGAAAAGACATACCATCCTTTCCTTTTCCTCGTGTAACATTCAGAATTTCAGATAAAAGTCTTTAGTCAGATCTTTGTATTCCGGAGTATAATCGTGATGTTTTTCAAACTCAATCATCAGGTTTTCCTCCTGAAGTGTACTTCGCTGTTTACTCAGTTCTACCAAAATTCTGAAATCAGGCTTTACAGGATTGGGTTTTATCCGACATAAGCGAGAAAGAAAAAGACCATTCAAATTTGCCAGATTTTCAACTTCCTGAAGGTATTCTGCCGGCAATATTAAAGCAATTCTGCCATCCTCCTGAATCAAATTTGCAGCTCCTAAAACTAGTTCATCCAACGGTAACGCATCGGCATGCCGGGCTTTAGCGCGGGTTTCTGCAGGGGCTTTCACTCCATTGCTGAAAAATGGAGGGTTGCTCACAATCAGATCGTATTTTGTTTTTGTCTCAGCTTCAAACTCCTGAAATGATTTGCAAAACACATGGATTCTCTCTTCCCAGTTCGATTGCCGCACATTAAAAATCGCTTCCTCGCTGGCATCCCTATCGATTTCGATGGCATCAACTTGTGCCGAAGTATTTTTCTGAGCCAGCATCAGTGCAATTAGTCCGGTGCCGGTACCAATATCCAGAATATGCTCAGCACCCGACACATCAGCCCAGGCACCCAGCAAAACGCCGTCCATGCCCACTTTCATGGCCGACCGTTCCTGAACGATGCGAAATTGTTTGAATTGAAAATAGGAGTTGCGGGGCATAGATCGAAATAAAAAGTTCTGTAAAAATAGTTGGATTTCCAGAAATTAAACTAAAAATAATCAATTTGGGCAGAATCAGATGGCCCTGAATGATCAACCTATCCAAGCTAAATTCGTATATGAAATTACTCGATTTGCAATCTGAAATAACCTAAAAAACAATAAAACTATGGATAAGAGAGATCGTTCGATTGAAGTTGCAGATTTAGATGCAGTTGCTTATTTCGGAGAAGCCTTTGTACTCTATCTCGACAGCGAAGATGAGAATATTCCCACCTCTCTTTGTGTTCAGGCTAATTTTGATACATCACAGCTTGATCCGGTTCAACCGATGGGAGTATTCCTGAAATCGAGACCCTATCTTCCTCTCATCGATGTAGATGCGCGAATTTCACAACGACAGCGGCTTCTGGACGAGATAAAACCAGATGTAATTGCAGCTATGCTCAGTGATTTTAATCAAAAAAAGAGATTAATTCAGGAAAACATCATTCCTCTTAGTGAATTATTCCCGGGCTGGCAGCCTGGAGGTTAGATAAGCGGGAGAATCAGCGAAACGGGAAAGCTATTGTCTGAGCAATCAATTGGTTGCCGGTGTCACCTACGTTCGTGGTCTCGATCGTTCAAACGTTTAAACTATAAATAGTTGTTGCAGGGTTTTAGTCCATTTGAAATGGGAAGAGTAGTTTTCTGCAAAAGAAAATTTCTTTTGGTTTATCCACCCCAGTTTTCACGATCAAGGCTCCGATATTGAATGGCTTCAGAAAGATGATGACTTTCAACTTTCTCACTGCCTTCCAAATCGGCAATCGTTCGGGATACTTTCAGAATACGATCGTATGCCCGGGCCGACAAACCAAGCTTTTCCATCGCATTTTTAAGTAAAGTACTGCTTGACTCGTCCAAATCGACATGCTGACGGATCATCTTTGATGACATTTGAGCATTACAAAATACATTCTCACTTTTTTCGAAACGTTGCGATTGTACCTCCCGGGCATGAATTACACGCTCCCGAATAGTAGAACTGGGTTCGGTCGGCGCCTGCTCCGACAACTTTTTAAACGGTACAGGAACAACTTCAAGATGAATATCGATACGGTCGAGCAGCGGTCCTGAAATTTTATTGAGGTATTTGGCAACCATGCCCGGAGCACAGACACACTCTTTTGTCGGGTGGTTGTAGTAACCACAAGGACATGGATTCATTGAGGTAACAAGCATAAACGAGGCAGGGTATTCCACCGAAAATTTAGCGCGCGAGATCGTGATTGTCCGGTCTTCCAAAGGTTGACGCATTACTTCGAGCACTTGTCGTTTAAATTCCGGAAGTTCATCGAGAAACAGAACTCCATTGTGCGCCAGGCTAATTTCTCTAGGTAATATTAAGGGTAAGTCTAATTATTTATTTATGAGTACGTTACATTTTTGAAAAATTCCAATTATTTAAGCACTTGGTAAAATCATTAGATTCACCATCAGCCATACGACCATTTACACCTTTACTCAGCATGTACCATTCTCCTTCTATACTAATTTTTGACGTTTCGTAAAGACCATCATCAGGCATCAGCCAAAAAACCAGATCAAATTTTTTCTCGTTGTATGGTCTTTTATTCATATCATCGAGCCGCTTTCTTAAATCAGCTTCAGCTATGATTATAAAATCAACCTTATTCGTTTCAACATCAGCGAAGGCAAAAATGAAATAATCAACTACATCTTCCCAGCGTGGTACTGGAAACTTAAACCGTGCAATTGTTTTTATTTCATTGCCGTTATGGCTTCCATGAATTAATGGGTCAACACTTTTTGCACAAAGCAACCTTACAGATAGCAAATCATTTTCATACCTTCCTCTTTGTAGAGTAAAGTAACTCCTAATGTCACCAACTAGGGTCAAATCATGCTCTTTTAATGCCTCTTTAAATGCGGTTTTACAAGTCTGTTTGTTCATTGGATGCAAAATATCATTTTCAACAAAAGATGTCTTAAATCAAGTCTATTTAACAAATATAACGATTCCAATTGCAGAATAAAATAGCATTGCTTAATTTCTGACCAGAATTATATTTTTTTATAATTTTTTATAAAACAAGGATTTATGGAAATCAGAAAATTTTTTAGAATTTCTGAAGGGGTCGTGATTTTGACTGATTGGAAAAGGTTCGAAGATTTTGAAAGATATGAATTGCTCAAAGATAATGGTCGAGTATGACCCACGCCATATAGCCACCCATCCACCCATCCATCCAGACCCCCAGCATACTTTCGATATTGATTGTACAAAAGGATATTGTTCGGTTATTTTCGCTTGTATAATGCAGGTAATGAAGGATATATGTAGATGCAAGTTGGTGTTTCCTTCATCCGTTTTTAATAGAATTTACTCAGGTAACTCAAAATCAAACAAATCCGTTAGAGGAATATTTAGTGTTCTTGCTAAGGTAAAAACGGTACTCAGAGTGGGATTAATTCTTGCAGTTTCAATTCTGGCAATTTGGCTCAATGACAGTCCAGATTCAAAAGCTAGTTGACTTTGGGTGTATCCTTCCCTTACCCGAATTTTCTTCAATTGCTCGGCAAAAGCTTCTATTCCCTTTTGATCAAATACCAGTTTTCTATCACTTTTCTGCATTGATTTCATTGCAGAAAGTTTTGAAGAAATTAAAAATAAATTATGGCACTTGTGCTATAATGCTGTATATTTGAAATTATGAAACAATAATTTTATAGAGACAATTAAAATAAGGTAAAAAATAATCCTCAATGAAAATAAAACTTTTATTTATCGGCTTGACAATCTCTCTTTTTGTTAATGCGCAAACGCCACAATCTTACACAACATTTCAGGGTGAAACCTCGAATTTATACAAGTATGAGGGTAAGAAAACAATGCTTCTCGCCAAATCTAATGAATTAGATACTGCGATAATGAGAAAATGGGTTAATGCAATGGACGGTGCATATAACTTTTATAAACTATGTACAGGTCGAGAACCAGATTTTTTACCATCAACATATATCAACCAGAAAAGTACTATTGCTAGTGCAGACCCAACTTGCGGTGCAGGTTGTGGTTATTTGGGTGCTACTGGAATTGAGTTGTTAGATGTATATTTTGACCAATGTTATACATCTTTAAAATTCGACAATAAATATGAACAGATAACCTTTTATGAAATGGGGAGAAATTTTTGGTTCTATGGTAATAAACTTAGTTACACCAACGACCCAATTACTACTGGTTATGCTGTGTTTATGCGTTTTATGTCAATGAAATATCTGGGATTAGATGGCAATCCATCCCATATTGAGTTTGTAAATCAGATAAGGGGATTAAGGACTGCTTATCTTGCTAATCCCTCTTTAAATTGGTCAAATACTTTAGGCGTTGCGCAAGGAGTTCCCAATTCTCCTTGGAGTTCTGCGGATTTATTCGCTTCATTTTGTTTTTATTTGGAAGAAACTTATGGCTGGCAATGGCTTCAAAATGTATGGAAATATGCAGGATTACGTCCTGATAGAGTAACTACACAAGATGCAGTTGATAATTTTGTAATTGCTTCTTCGCAAGCAGCTAATAAAAATTTAGTCTCCTTATTTCAAGAATGGCGATGGACAGTCTCACAATCAGCGATTGAGTATATAAATTCATTGGGGTTGGGTAAACCAACATTTTATTTGGATTACAATGGCATAACTGTTAAGTGTATAAATTGTGTTGCTGGCGATAAAGGGAAAGTGGGAGATGTTATGTATGAAGCTGTTGATCGAGATTTACTTATCCAACGAAGAAATGAAGGTGCTGATTTGTCGAAAGTTTGTACCAGTCTTATTAGTAATATGACTGAAATATTTAAAGATGCAACGTCATTTAATCAGGATATTAGTTCTTGGGATGTAAGCAATGTGACAGATATGAAGTCCATGTTTAATGGTGCTTCTGTATTCAATCAACCAATTGGTTCTTGGAATGTAAGCAACGTAAAAGATATGAAGTCTGTTTTTAATGGTGCTTCTAAATTTAATCAACCAATCGGTTCTTGGGATGTAAGTAATGTGATAAATATGGAGTCGATGTTTAACGGTGCTTCTGTATTTAATCAACCTATTGATTCTTGGGATGTGAGGAATGTTACAGATATGAGTTCCTCGTTTGCAGGAACTAAAGCTTTTAATCAAAATATCAGCCTTTGGGATGTAAGCAAGGTGACGGATATGGAATCCGTTTTTAATGGTGCTTCTGCATTTAATCAACCAATCGGTTCTTGGGATGTAAGCAATGTAGCAAATATGACTAGGATGTTTTATGATGCTACTGTTTTCAGTCAAGATTTAAAAAGCAATTGGTGTGTGTCAAATATTAAAACTGAGCCTGAATATTTTTCAACCAATTCGGCATTGTCTGAAGCGAAAAAACCAGTTTGGGGTCATTGTCCGCAAACTTATGTCCCAGATGATAATTTTGAACAGGCATTGATAGATTTGGGATATGATTCAGGCTCTTTGGATGATTATGTGAGAACGATTAAAATTAAAAGGATTACTAGCCTTGATGTTTCAAGAAAGAATATTGCAGATTTAAAAGGGATTGAGGATTTTTCTAATCTCAGTAAATTAGAGTGTTACACTAACCGATTAACCAGTTTAGATTTTACTCACAATACTGCATTAAGATACTTAGATTGTCAAGAAAATAAGTTGACAAGCTTGGATGTGAGCAAAAATACATCAATAGCAATCTTAAATTGTCAATTAAATCAGTTGCTTAGTTTGGATGTAAGTATAAATACTTTCCTTACAAATTTAACCTGTGGTAAAAATCCATTATCAAGTCTCGATGTAAGTCAGAACCTAAACCTAACTGGTTTAGATTGTCAAGATACCAGATTAACGAGTTTGGATGTTTCTTTAAATCCGAAACTAAGGGGACTTGTATGTAATTATATCCATAACTTAACAAGTTTAGACCTTAGCAAAAACAAATATCTGAATTATCTGAACTGCGAGAATAATAAATTATCGAGTTTAGATGTAAGCCACCAAGGTTCTTTTTTGGTTTGGTTAAACTGTGGTTTCAACTCATTGACGAATATTAATGTAAGTCAAAATACCAAATTAGAGCATTTTTATTGCTGGAATAATAGACTAACAAATCTTGATATAAGCCAGAATAAATTACTTACTAATTTTTCATGTGAAAATAATCAACTTACTTTTGAGAGCCTTGAACCAGCTATTAATATTGAGACTTTCACTTATTCTCCACAAGATAGTGTTGGAACAGCGCAACCTGTTTCTAAAACAAAAGGTGAAAGTTACAGCTTCGTTTTGAAAGTCGGTGGAGAACACAACATTTACCAATGGTATAAGGATGATGTTTTGCTCTCGTCACAAACAACTGCTACATTAAATCTTACAAACCTGAAATTGGAAGATGCTGGTGTATATCGTTGTGAAGTAACAAATTCTGTTGTGACAGGGTTAAAGCTAAATTCCAGAAAAATTTCTTTGACCGTTAATTGGTTAACACATGCAAATGGTGACGGAATATATGATACAGATGATAATATTAATGTTTATCCTAATCCGACCAGTGACATTTTATTCTTTGAAGCAAGTTCAATCGGTGAAGTTTTAATATATGATTTGGATGGAAAGTTGATTATGAAAAAGCAAATTGAAAATGCCAAAAATGAAATCAATGTATCATCTTTAGCTACTGGCTCTTATGTGTTAAAATTCATGTATCGTGATAGTTATAAAACAATTAAGTTTATAAAGAATTAAAAAGAAGCAAACTATTAATCAAGGATTCTAAATCAAGCAGCAAAAACTAATAGGTTAAAATGTTAATTTTCAGTATTTGTTATTGACATGATCAAATCATTTGAAATACCAAACAATCATACAATTCGTGAAATCATAAGCGATTCATTTCAAATTAATCTACCTATTACGGGTGGCAATGGTATGTCAATTGAAGATGCAATTATTTTGGAAGTAACGGAAGAAAATGACTATGTAGCAACGGAATATGAAGTTTTGAAATTTCTTGGTTATTGCAGGTCAATTTTATGGAAAAGTCTGGGACAAACATTGATTTGCTTAGATGATAAAAAATATGATTGTCTTAAAATTCGTACCTCTGATTTGATGAATCGCAATGTAAGTGATTGGATTGAAGAATATTACTTTGACATTACGGATTGCATGGGAATAAATGCTGACAGAATTGTTGAGATGGAATAAAAAGGTTTTCAAATTCTGTTGAGTCCTTGAGAAAATAATGCTTATAATGGAAAAAATCTTGTTAAAT